>ENA-ORDI01000074-ORDI01000074.1-marine-metagenome-genome-assembly--contig:-NODE-74-length-65870-cov-9.030611_pt1 | contig 65870 bp, 56 predicted proteins | sample MGYA00248628_ERZ508525 | MGnify/ENA primary metagenome ERZ508525 (study PRJEB26195, sample SAMN05422138) | marine metagenome | isolation source: East of Porto Seguro, South Atlantic Ocean | place: Atlantic... | reverse complement strand
AATGATGAACCGAATCAACTGGTAGCAGCAAGATTAGGAAGCCCGCTTGTTCTTGGCATTGGCGAGAATGAATATTTTGTTGCCAGTGATGCATCTCCCATTGTGGAACACACCCGAAACGTTGTTTATTTAGATGAGGGTGAAATGGTCACCATTTCTAATGATGGTCATGAAATAAGATTAATTTCTGATAATACAATCATCAATAAAACAGCGACTGAAATTGAATTTTCAATTGAAGAAATTGAAAAAGGTGAATTTCCTCATTTTATGCTAAAGGAAATTCATGAGCAGGTTAGCACCATAACGGATACCATGCGCGGTAGATTAAACCTGGATGATGGTACCGCATTCCTAGGCGGTGTGAGTGATTATATAGACCGCATTGAAAAAGCGAATCGTATTTATATTACAGCCTGCGGTACGTCTTGGCATGCAGGTCTCATGGGGAAATACCTATTGGAAGAATTTGCTAGAATTCCTGTCCATGTAGAATATGCATCTGAATTTCGATATAGTTCACCTATTATCGATAGCAATACCGTTATCATCGCCATTTCGCAATCTGGTGAAACAGCAGATACGCTTTCAGCGATACGAATGGCAAAAGAATATGGTGCACTCACGGTGGGCATTTGCAATGTGGTGGGATCTTCTATCGCCCGGGAAACCGATTGTGGTATTTATACCCATGCGGGACCTGAAATTGGTGTCGCCTCTACAAAGGCCTTTACAGCACAATTATCCGTCCTATATTTACTGGCACTTTATTTCGGACGTAAGAATGGTATGTCCAAGAGTGCAGGGCAAAAATTAGCTAAAGCGATGTGGGATATAAATGGGCAGGTTGAGAAAGTGATGGCCAATTCAAAAGAAATCGAGGGAATCGCCCGGGAAACTCTTAAGGCAGATAATTTTCTTTATTTGGGTCGTGGGATGAATTTTCCTGTTGCGTTAGAAGGTGCATTAAAACTGAAGGAAATTTCTTACATTCATGCAGAAGGGTATCCCGCAGCAGAAATGAAGCATGGACCCATTGCATTGATTGATGAAAAAATGCCGGTAGTTTTTCTGGCTCCTCACGATAGTACTTTTGATAAAGTATTTTCCAATATTCAGGAAGTGAAAGCCAGGAAAGGAATCATCATAACTGTAACGGATAAACGCACAAAAGATTTAGAAAAGATTTCTGATTATATTATTGATGTGCCATCAACACATCCGCGGACTTTTCCATTACTAGCATCAATTCCCCTTCAATTGTTGGCTTACCATTTAGCGGTTCTTCGTGGATGTGATGTTGACAAACCTCGGAATCTGGCTAAAAGCGTTACTGTGGAATAAATCAAGGTTTTGGGGTTGACACTACAAGTTAGAAGTATAAGTTACCGTCTATAAAACCCTTATTTTTCCTAACTATACAAGAAACCCTCTATTAAAATGTGTTTTATATGAGGATTGTTTATCTATAAAAAATATTATTAGTTGGTTTGACAAAATTAAGAAAGATTATCTTCAATAGAAAAAAGGATTTATTAAATGAGAGAAGTAAGTAAACAAGGTAGTTGGGGAAAAGGAAATACAATATTAGTTGGTACTAATATTATGTATATAAAATTAAGTGATGATAAAGTGGAAGAGGGTAAAATATTAGATTTTATAGATATGAAATGTGGACAAGGTTGGGAGATTAAAGGTTTTGATAATAGGGAAGTAATACTACAAACAAAAAAACTTAGTAAGTAAAATTTTATAGAAATTAATCAATCGTAGATGAAAAAATATTAACAGAATATTCTAATCTATACAGAACTTCCAAACTTCACCCAAACACCGTCGAATAAATCAAGATTTTGGGGTTGACACCACAAGTTAGAAGTATAAGTTACCGTCTATAACCCCTTTCTTTTTTCTAACTATACAAGTTACAGGAAAACTATATAAGTTAGAGTTTTTTAGGTAAAAAGAATTAATTTGAACCCCACTTCAATGGGTTTTAAGGAAAAAAATGAATAATAATATTCAAAAGTTTAAAGTTGAAGATATAATTCCATACATCAAAAAAAACAAAGAGATGATTATTGAGAGGGTTATGATGGGGATAGTAATTCTATTGATTTTTTTTGGATGATAATAAAGATAAATAATCCAAATACTAAAACTGAATTACAACAATATTTAAGGATTCAACTATGAAGTTTAATTCTGATAAAATAACTCACATTTACTCCATTACTGTAGAGTAGTTGAAGTCAACCCCAAGGAGTACAATTATGAAAATATTTCTACCATTATTATCCGTTCTAATTTCAGTCTCTTATAGTCAAAAACTTACTCAAGTTGTTAAAACCTATGAAAATGGAAAAATGTGGTCTGAAGGAAATTTGAAGGATGGTAAGTTCGATGGATCATATACTTTTTACTATGAAAATGGACAAAAGAGTTATGAACTAAATTATAAGGATGGTATTCAGATTGGGTTATCGACTGGTTGGTATGAAAATGGACAGAAGGATTCTGAAAATACTTATAAAGATAATAAACGATATGGATTAAGTCTTTCTTGGTATGAAAATGGTGAGAAGAAATCGGAAGGAACTTATATTGATAATGGACTTGATGGATTATATACTATTTGGGATCAAAATGGAAATAAGTATAGTGAAGAAACCTACAAAGACGGAGAAAGATTTGGTGAATTGATTTATTATAAAGAAGATGGTTCTGTGAAGGAGTGATTAAACCTCTCTCCACTCAACCCTAAAATTCCCATAACCATCCATAATTGATTGGTGATAAAACTCATCTCTCTTTTTCATTTTCTTAATCATTGTATTGACCGTTTGTCTACTCTTACCAATCTCAAATCCATTTTTTCTTAGATAGGTGTGAATTTTAGTATAACCCCATCCTTTATTATGGAGTTCCATTACCTTATTATGTAATTTCTTTCTGTCATTTGATAGTTCTCTGTAATAAGGTGAGGGATTAAACTGATGAGTCGTAATTACATAATCAAAGACCAAGTAAGGAATAAGTTCTCTTCTCACTCCAAGAGGTCTTTTATCACTGTCGAATAATATTTTCAGATTCATTCCATTTAACATCACTTACCATATTATTTTCTCGGGAACTAAACACCATTTAACACACACCTCATAGCAATTTATGTGTTGGAAGGTCACTTGAATCCAAAATGAAAAAGTATAAATCCATATTATTTCTGCTTTTGTGTTTTCCATGCATTGGCCAGAATTGGTTTCAATCCCAGTTGATAGATCGCCAATTTAATAAAGCTGTAGAACAATATAACGAAGGCAGATTTGCCACGAGTGAATCGATCTTGATAAAAATATTGGACGGAGAATCCGGTATCTATAAGGAATCATCTCTCCTATTACTCATCAAATCCCAAATGGGTTTGAATCGGGTTGAATCTGCTAAGGAGACATCTCGATTATTTTTTACGCAATTCCCAGAAAGTCCGTACATGAAAAATGTCATGGAAAGCTTGGGTGATTTATTTGTGAATGAAGGGAATTATCCATCTGCATATCGGATGTACCACCGGGCGAAAAAACTTTCAATTGATGCTAACTTCAGCAATAAAATTGATTCAAAGATACTGCGATTAATTCAAATACAATTACCCACACTTCTTTTAGATGAATTACTCACCCTTGAAGTTGATCCAGAAATCAGAAATATTCACCTCGTGGCTAAAGCCAATGCCCAAATTTCAAAGGGTCATCCTGATGATGCAGCACTTACCCTGAACCAAGTGAATATGGGTCAGTTACAGGATACGTATTTCCCTATTTATGAAATCCTTTTGCGTGCATCTTATGCACCCCCTAGTCCCCTAACTATGGTTGGCATTATACTCCCTTTGTCAGGGGATCAATCGGAAATGGGTCAAGCATTTTTATCCGGGTTCTACGATGGAGAAAACCCAAATGGAAAAACAAACCAAAGATTGTCAATCCTCGTAGAAGATAATCGTAGTAATACGCTTGAATCGATAAAAATTGCTAAAAAACTGGCACAGCATGATGAATTATTGGCCCTTATTTGCCCGTTAGATCATCAGACCTCTTTAGTTGTCGCCAGTGCCTTGACATCAGCTGATATTCCTGTTATCCTCACGACCATTCAGCAAAATGATCTAAGTGAAATAAACCCTGCCATTTTTCAAATTAATGCCACTATTTCTATGCAGGGAAAGGCCGCAGCTCATTATGCCATGAATATTTTGAAACTGGATAGTTTGGCAATCATTGCACCAGCGGATTCCTACGGTGAAATCCAAACGGATGCCTTTATAAAGGAAGTGGATCGACTTGGCGGAACGGTGGTAGCAACGGAATGGTACTCGGGACAACCAAAAAACCTTAAAAGACAATTCAAAAATTTAAGACGCATTGCCTTCAGTCTTTTGCCCAAAGAGGAATCGTTTGATAAAGCATTGGGAATGGAGATTGACAGTCTGGATGCCCTTTTTGACATTTCTGCAGAGGACTTTTTTGACTTACCCAAAACAAAACAAAAAAGAATGTCTTCTTCAGATTCCACAAAAATAGTGTTGAATACCATACAGGGTATTTACCTTCCGATTCATAAAGATGATTTAGAATATATCGGACCGCAATTACCAATGTATAATTTTAATGCAAAAATAATTGGAAATGAAAATTGGCAGAATCAAAAGATTTTACAAAAAGATAATATTGGACCTTATTTAAAAGATTTGTCCATCATTACCACTTTTTATGCATCACCATTTGATTCAACAGGATTCGACGGCGAATTAAGAATTGCATATTATCGTGGATACAACACAGCGAATATGCTTACACAGTTGCACCTTGAATCTCAGTCCCGCAAATCGATGAGTCAATCATTAAAGTCTGTCGATTTATATTCGGGTCAAGGGTATAACTATTCTCCGGACCCATCAAATCCCCATGTGAATGCTGCATTCCAAATATTGGAGTTTAACGGCAATGATTTGATTCCGCAGGGTGTGTTTTATGGCGACTCTCTTCGTTTGGTGCCATTGCAATATCCATAAGGAAAATTTTGAATTATAAAGATTATTCCGATTGGTTCGGCATGGAGGGGTTTTGCGCTGTTTTGACTCAAAAACATGAACATGATTCTATAACGGATAACCGAAAAGCTATTGTGAAATCATTAAATTTTGATCCAAATAAATTGGCTTATCCTAAACAGGTTCATTCATCAAAGGTTATATTGGTAAACAAACCGGCAATGATTGAGGAAACGGATGGTGTCATATCCATTAATAAAGAGATTGTTCTAAGCATTCAGGTTGCGGATTGCGTTCCATTATTTTTAGGAAACAAGGTATCTGGGCATTTTGGGCTAGTACATTCGGGGTGGCGTGGTACTGCAACTAATATTTCAAGACGAGCCGTTGAACGAATGAAAGAGGTAGGCAGTAATGTTGACAATATCAGAGCCATGATTGGGCCAGCCATTAATCAATGTTGTTTTGAAGTTGGTCCGGAAGTCAGTGGCCAATTTGATAATTCTTTTTCAATTGCAGGAGAGGGTGACCGCCAGATGCTGGATTTGAAAAGTGTCATAAAACATCAACTCATTGATTCAGGTGTAAAATCTGAAAATATAATTATTGACGATGACTGCACCTGTTGTCGAGAGGATTTATATTATTCTTATCGGCGTGATGGGAAAAAATCTGGTCGAATGATTGCAATTGCGGGCTGGCGATAGCTTTTCTTTTTATTCTATATTCTTCCTGATAAATTGCGCAACAATTTTCTACCCATATGACTCTATTTGACGCAATAATACTCGGAATAATTCAGGGCATTACTGAATTTTTACCTATCAGCAGTTCCGGACATTTGGTCCTCGGACAGGCGCTTTTGGGCGTCAATTCACCAGGAAATGTTGTTGAAGTGGTGACCCATTTGGGCACGCTTCTGAGTGTTATATGGGTTTTTTGGAAAGATCTTTCATCCATCCTTATTTCATTTCAAAATCAAGATACACAAAAATATATTTTATTTTTGATTATGGGAACATTACCAGCAGTCATTATTGGATTGGCAGCTAGGGATATGATCACAGATTTATTCGATTCAATACCCATGGTTGCTGGTTCATTAATTTTCACAGGAATTATTTTATTGTTGACTCAAAAATTAAACAGAAATAATAAGCAATTAAATTTGAAAAAAGTCCTTTTGATAGGACTGACTCAAGCCTTTGCTATGATGCCGGGAATATCCAGGTCTGGGATGACCATCAGTACTGGACTTGCATTAGGTCTATCGGGAAAAGATGCAGCCAAATTTTCATTTTTGCTGGCTATTCCAGTCATTGCTGGTGCAGGGTTACTTACTGCGTTGGATACTCAGCAGGGAAGCATTTCGATTCCGAGGCTTCAATTATTACTGGCATTCTTCAGTGCATTTATCGTTGGTACTATTTCCTTAAAATGGTTGTTAGGATTATTAGAAAGTGGAAAGTTTCACCGATTTGGATACTATTGTATAATGGTTGGACTCATCACTTACTTAGCAATATAAAATGGCACGATTTAAAATCAACACAATCCCCATCAATGATGCAATCCAATCTTTGGAAAAGGGAAAAATTAATCCAGTATACTATTTGATGGGAGAGGATCAATTTCTTCAACAATTATTTGCAGAAAAACTCAGCAAAAAATTATTCAATGGAGAATCGATTCATAAAACAGTATTGATACCTGATGAAATGAGTTCAAAAGATATTTTAGATTATTTAACTGCACCCGATTTATTTAGTTCAAAAAAATTATTTTTACTACGGAACCCCAATGCGCTTAAAGGGAAAGCAAGAGACGAATTCTTAGATTACATACATCATCCTTTAGAAGGCCATACCCTTATCATGATGCAAGACGAGTATGGGGCCAAAAACAAATTTTTAGAATCATTAGTCAAAGGAATCAGTCCAATTTCCTGTTCCACACCTTTTGAGCGTGAAATGATTCAATGGGCCCATATGTTCTTTAAAGAAAATGATATTCAAAATGTATCGCCGGATATTATCAAAACACTCATAGATATAGCAGGAGATTCACTCAATCATTTGAAAAACGAAATTGATAAAATAGCCATTTCTGCAGATGGTGAAATAAATCAAGATGATATAAAACAATTTTCAGGGTGGAAAAGAAAATTTCGACAATATGAATTCTTCAATTATTTAGGCCAAAGAAAGCTCAAGAAATCCATGGAACTTGGTCGCGCATTGGTTTCACAGGATATATCGATGATTAGTTTATTATACCCTTTAACCGAGTTTTTTCAGGAATTATTATTTCACAAAATTTCCCGTGGAACAAATAGGGTAAAAATGGGTTACACTCGATTATCACCCAGTGTGAATAAACAATTAGGCAATTATGCAAACCAGTATACCAGTAAAGAAATCACCCTTGCGCTCAAGCGATTGGCGCATATTGATAAACAATTAAAATCCTCCCGTATTAAAGATGAATCAGCTATCACCGAATTTGTCTACGCCACCGTTTATAATGGATAATCAATTTAGTTATACAGATGAGGAATTGATTGCCCGTTTTCAAGAGGGGGATGAGCAGGCATATACCGAATTGGTTAACCGGTATCGGGGTAAACTCATGACTTTTGTGTACAGATTTGTGAATGATATGGAACAAGCGGAAGATATTATTCAAGACACAATGTTAAAACTGTACACGCACAAACATTATTATCGCAATATCGCAAAATTCTCCACATGGATTTATACCATCGCTGGAAATTTAGCTAAAACGGAATTGAGAAAGAGAAAACACCACAAAGTAACCAATATAAGTCAAATGGGCCCGGAAGACCGAGATTACGAACTACCTTCTGTAGCACCGGAGACGGATGAAGTCGTCCAAAGTGAATATATTGAAAAGAAAATCCAAGCCGCTATTCAAAATTTACCTCTACATTTTAGGACAGTTACCATTTTGAGAGATATTCAGGAACTTTCTTATGAAGAGATTAGTAAAATAGTTGAAGTTCCACTTGGAACAGTTAAATCCCGAATTAACCGGGCCAGATTACAGTTGCAAAAAGAATTAAAAGATTTAAAATAGGAGAATAGAATTTGATGGATCGCTACCAATTTGAAGATGCCATTTCAGCATATTTAGACAATGAATTGCCCCTTTCCGAAAGGAAGGCCTTTGAGGAATTTATGAATACAAATTCCTATGCCAAAAATCTTGTTGATTCCATCCGCACGAATATGACATCATTTAAAACATTATCACCAATTAAAGCTTCAGATGGTTTTATGCCGAACCTTCATAAAAAGATCGAATTTGAAAAAAATAGACCATCGAAAAAAATCGTGAATCGACCTTCAAAAACTTTATTTGGATTTACACCATTATATGCGGGAATTATGATGATCCTAGTTGTATCGTTTATCACAGTCGGTGTAAACCTTTGGCCAGAATCCAATTCACCAGTTAATACACTTCCTGCCTATACAGGAAATATATCCAGTTCACCAAACCCCGCTCCCCGTAATCAATCTATTGGTACGAATCAGGATGCTATTCTGGCCGCTTCAGAATCAGATTCAGCTGATACTACCATCCAAAAAAAGAAAAATTTCAAGTTGGGTAATCAAGTGAAATTCGTAAAAGATCAGCGATAAATTTCGTTTAAAATTATTTTTAAAATAATCCCTGTAGTTGGTGTATTTCAACGCAGGGATTTTTATTTTGTGGTATGACATTTTACCGACAAATCGCCGTCATTGTTCTCTTTTTCATAATTTTGTTTCTATTTACCTACCCAATGCAGGAAGGATTAATCCTTTGGTTTTTAAAAGGCATTGCAATAGGGGGCCTTTTGGTTACGTTCATTTCATTCGCATTTCCACAATTTTTCAAAAAGGACAATATTGTGGATCATAATTCTAAATCACCCCAAAGTAATATAAAGGACCCAACCTTCTCGTCTGCGGTTAAATCCCATTATAATCGATTGTTGTTGCAGGTACTCAATTTAGTCAAAATTGTGAATCCGGATTTTTCGGCAGCCATATATATGATAGATATCGAAAATGATGGATTTACGTGTCAGGAAAAAACACTTTCGGATTTTTCTGATTTTATTGAAAATAAAAATGAAATTATTTCTGCTATAGTAAAAACAAGCAATCCTTCAATTTTCAAGAAAACAAAAAAAAATGAAGGCTGGGAGAATATTCTTGGAACCAAGACCTGGCGGGGTAGCGAATCCTTACTTGGTTTCCCCATTTTATATTCTGGTAATGTAGTGGGCTTTTTACTGGTTTATATGGATCATTTTTCGTCGATTCAAAATCGTGATCAAGATATCATTGAAAAACTCAGTCAGTTTATATCCCACGGCATGGAAGATTTAGAGCAAATGGAATCGCTCATGGTCGATAATTATTTTAATACCAGAATTGCAAATTTATTTGATCAATTAGAAGTGAAATCGGACGAATCAGAATTATTTCAATCTATACGGGGATTATGCCGTGCCTTTTTCCAATATGATAAATTGACGATCGTATTCTCTGCAGGGGACAAGAATAAAGGAATGATTAAACTGGTCGATGGTCTTCATGATGATATTGATGAAGGAGAAGAATTCCATATCCAAAATACGCTACATGGATTGGTAATCCAGGATGGAAAAACCATTTGTTCAAATGCATGGTTTGAGGATTTTCCTGAGATGAATCGGTTTAAACCGGGAGACAATCGAGACTTTAATTTTATGTCCGTTCTCAGTGTTCCACTTAAATCCAACGATGAAACCATAGGCGCCATAACGATGGAGCGATTAAAATCGAGAATTTATTTAGATTCGGATGTACGGTTACTTGAACTATTGTGCGGTACAGTAAGCTCAATCCTCAATTGGCAGCAAGAGTATAAAAAAGTCCATCTTACTTCGATTCATGATGGGTTAACAGGGTTGTTAAACCATAAGGCATTCTTAGATCGGTTCGAAGAGGAAATAAGTCGTGCTGGCCGATTTAACCAAATGTTGGGATTGGTCGTGTTGGATTTAGATAAATTTAAATTGGTAAATGATAATTACGGACATTTGTATGGTGATTATGTCCTGCGGGAAGTGGCTCAAGTCATTACTGAAAATGTGCGTGTTATTGATATAGTGGGAAGATACGGCGGAGAAGAATTTGCTGTTTTACTCGTTAATACGGACATTAAAGCATGTTTACCTCTTGCACAAAGAATTGTAAAATCCATTGCTGGAAAAACGTTTTTAGAGGGTGGTATAGCCGTCAAAATAACCATTAGCGCTGGAATGGCAGGTTTTCCCCATCATGCAGAAAAAGTACGCAGTTTGATCGCTAAAGCTGACAAGGCTATGTATGATACAAAAGCGCAGGGTGGGAATGATGTTACTATTGCTCTGGAAATGTAAAAACCGCATTCATTTTCGGAACATTTGAGCTTGTTTAATGTTTAGATTCTCGAGAACAAAACCGTATGAAAATATTTAAGTTAAATATCATTCTCTTATTTCTACTAATATTCTTTGGGTGTGGGACAACAGTACCTAAAATATCGAACTTCCAAGACCAGGTAAAGATAGAATCAGCAGTAGAAAAAGCTCCCAACCCGGAGGGACTGCGTCACTTTATGGATGGCCAAATGATGATGAATCAAGGTGATTTTGCCATGGCTATTTTAGAGTTTCAACAGTCTCTTGAATTGGATCCTGGTGTCGGGGCCATCCATACATCCATTGCGGAATCATATTGGAATTTGGGGAAACCGGATATGGCTGAAAAACATCTTAATATTGCGATTGGTTTAGATCCATCCGATGAACAGGCACTTCAGATGTTGGCAGATCAATATATTCTGCAGAAAAAATATGAGGCTGCTCAACAACCATTCACTCAATTGAATAAACTAAAACCGGATGATGTAAAATATATCATCGCTCTGGCTGAACTTGAAAAAGTAAAACGAAACTTTTCTGGGGCAGGCAAACTTTATTTGGAAGCGTTTGAATTGGAACCTTCACGGTTGGATTTATTGGAAACCAGCGGTCGATTGGCTCTCCAAAACAAAGATTTTATTCAGGCACAATCCGTTTTCAAGCGTTTAACTTTCTTGGATCCAGATCAACCCAAGTATATGGGTATGTATATTGATTTAATAATGAATTCAAAAAACTATCAAGAAGGAATTGATGTATTAAAATCAATGAATGTTGAATATGGAGAATCTCCCGATCGCATGGCACAAATGGGGTTATTAATGTATCGCGCGGGTCAAAAAGAAGAAGCATTGAGTCTACTTGAAACGGCTATTGAAGCTACCCCTGAAAATCCAAACTATTATTTTCCACTATTTGATTTATACATGGATGAAAATAATCTTGAAAATGCCTCAAAAGTGGCGGATAAACTGGTGTCTAATTTTCCGGAAGATTGGCGGGGGTATTATAGTCGATCATTGGTGTATTTGGAAGATAAGAAGCCTGAGCATGTCATTTCGATTCTTGAACCAGTTTCGGATACATTTAATAAAATTTATTCAATTCAGTATTTGCTGGGACTGAGCCATAACCAGTTAAAACAATTCGATGATGCACGAAGTTATTTTTCAAGAGCACTTACCATTCGACCGGACTCGCCCAATGTGCTTCATTCCATGGCTATCCTTTATGATGAAGTGAAGGAGTGGGAAAAATCAGATGAAATTTATCTTCGTCTCATAAACACGGACAGTACGGATGCTCAAGCATTTAATAATTATGCATATAGTCTTGTGGAAAGAAATCACGAATTAAAAAGGGCGCTCACCCTGGCTAAAAAAGCAATCACTTTGGAGCCTGAGAACGCATCTTATCTGGATACGATTGGATGGATATATTTCAAATTAGATAACCATGAAAAAGCACGTGAGTATATTGAATCATCAGTAAAGATCAATGGAGATAATGCGATTGTTCTTGAGCATCTCGGAGATGTCCTCATGAAAATTCAAAAAACAGAAGATGCATTTGATTATTATAAGCGTGCCCTTAGTTTGGATAAAGATAACGCCCGGTTAATAAATAAGGTTTCTCCTGAATAAATTCCATTTCATTTTGTTCACACTTATCATGGGATGCACACAAGGACCCATTATAGGTCCGGGTGAGACTATAGACCAAGGGATGGTTTTCCCAACATTAGATGACAAAATTTTTTGTCGGGGAAAAGGGTATATTCTTTCGGAAGGAGATATCCAGGGACGATTGAATTTTACGTTTACTGCATCACGGGATACAGCCTACATTCAATTTAAAGATTTGATTGGCAGGAAAACATTATTTCTCATTTTAGGAAATGAAACAATTGATGCATGGGATATGCTTCACAATAGAAGATATGATCAAGCTTCTGTTCTTATTTCATTACCGTTTTTTGAAATGATACGACCGAATGATATGCGAACTTTTCTATGGGGAGAAATACCGTCCATTTTCTCTGATCCGGAAAGAATAAAAAACCAATCAGAACAAATTTCAGGTAGAATTCAATTTAGATCCAACCAAACGGAACATGGTCCGTTGATTGACCATGTCACATTCAACATGGAGGATGAAAACCAAAAAATTGAATTAATCATGATGGACCGTGAATATGATGTTCAATATCCTCATCTTATCCGAAAAATTCCCGAATCCATCCCCATCATAAAGGTAAATTCATGAAAATTTCTGTTGTAATCCCTGTTTATAATGAAGTGGAATCTTTAAGGGAACTTCACCAACAATTAACCCAGTCATTATCATCATTCGAAGCATATGAAATTCTATTTATAGATGATGGTTCTACTGATGGCTCAGTCGATCTTGTAAGATTATTAAGTGAAACGGATAACCATATTAACCTCATTCAGTTTCACCGTAATTATGGAAAATCTGCAGCTTTGTCAGAAGGATTTAAATATGCAAAAGGTGACTACATTGTTACCATGGATGGAGATTTGCAGGATGATCCAGCGGAAATACCCAATTTAGTTAGAAAACTGGAGGAGGGATATGATCTTGTGTCTGGATGGAAAAAAGATCGTAAGGATCCTATCTCAAAAACAGTCCCTTCGAAATTATTTAATTTTGTGACTCGATTATTTACAGGTGTTAATATTCATGATTTTAACTGTGGACTAAAGATATATCGAAAAGCTGTGGTTAAAACGTTAGATATATATGGCGGAAGACACCGTTATATACCAGCACTTGCAGGACAGAAAAAGTTTAAGGTTACGGAAATTATTGTTCATCATCGACCGAGGATTCATGGTGAAACAAAATATGGTGGCGCACGATTATTCCACGGGTTTTTTGATTTAATTTCAATTTTATTTTTATCAAAATATATACAAAGTCCCATTTACTTTTTTGGTCAAATTGGACTTTTTACCTTTCTCATTGGTTTAGCTATAGAATGTTACGTTTTATATTTAAAATATTTTATGGGAGAACCCTTCGCGAAACATATAGCATTACTCATGTTGGGTGTGTTAATAATTGTTGTCGGAATTCAATTCTTTTCTATTGGATTGGTTGGCGAAATGATTGCCAATTCAAATCAGGATAAGGAATCCCGGGTCAAGGGATTATTTTAATCTTAATCGGTTAGTTTCTCTATTATGCGTATTGTTCTTGTAGGGCCTTTTCCACCCTTAAGGGGAGGAATATCCATGTTTAATCATTCTTTGGCAGAAACCCTTTCCAAGAATCATGAGGTGCATCGCATTTCATTTTCCTTACAATATCCCCAGTTATTATTTCCGGGAAAAACACAATTCTTTGATTTTGAAGGCAAACAATCAAAAGCCATGATTAATTCGATTAATCCATTTTCTTGGAAGAAGACGGTAAAGTTTATAAACAGTCAGAAACCAGACGTTGTCATTTTCCAATATTGGATGCCATTTTTCGCACCGGCGTTTGCATCCATTACCAAAGGGGTGAAGAAAGGTTGTGGTGCGACTGTCATTGTGAATTGCAACAATATCATACCTCATGAATCCCGTCCTTTGGATTCAGCAATGACAGCAAGGTTCTTTAATTATTGTGATGGGTTTGTTGTCATGTCAAAAACAGTCGAAAATGATTTGTTGAAGATTGAGCCGAATCCGAAATATCGGAGAACACCTCATCCTATTTATGATATTTTTGGTGAATCCATAGAAAAGCAAAAAGCAAAGGATATGATAGGTGTTACGGAAAAAAAAGTTATTCTTAATTTTGGATTAATTCGAAGTTATAAAGGGTTGGATATTTTGATTGAATCTGCAAAATTATTTAAAAATAAGATTGATAATTTTAAGATTCTGGTGGTGGGAGAATGCTACGGGGATGAAAATAAATATATTCAACTGGCAGAAGATAATGGTGTATCTGATGTAATTGATTTCCGATTTGAATTTGTGCCGAATGAAAAAGTGAATCAATATTTTTGTGCCGCCGATTTAGTGGCCCTTCCTTATAAATCGGCAACCCAGAGTGGGGTGGTTCCAATTGCGTACCATTTTGATATTCCTGTGGTTGTATCCAACGTGGGTGGACTTCCAGAAGTGGTTGTGGATGGTGAAACTGGGTTCATTTGTGAACCGAATCCAAATTCAATTGCTGATAGTATTGTAAAATATTTTAATATGAATCCGTATTTCTTTTCCCAAAATATTAATGAATATAAAAAACGGTTTTCCTGGGATAATTTTGTGAAAGTTGTTTTGGAGTTGGTAGAATCATAATGGCGAAATCGGTAAACATATTTGTCTTGAATTGGAATGGGAGAGATTTGACTTTAGATTGTCTGGCATCCCTTGAAAAAGTCACATATTCCAATGCGAATGTAATTGTGATCGATAATGGCTCTACGGATGATTCTGTGTTTTCAATAAAAGAGCAATATCCAGAAACAGACATTATTGAATTACCCACAAACCTTGGGTTTGCCGGAGGAAATAATGCGGGGTTTCGATCTACCGCGAACAAAGCGGATTACACCATTTTCCTGAATAATGATACTATCGTTGATTCCAATTTTGTGGCGCCACTCATTAATGAATTAGAAACAAAATCCAACACAAAACAAACAGCGCCCAAAATATATTACGCGGATAAGCCGGAAACCATTTGGTTTGCGGGGGGAAAGGTAAATTTGTGGACCGGATTTATCCGGCATATTGGTATCCGAAAAAAAGATGCTTCACTGTATTCAAAAAAAATGGAAATTGACTATGCCACAGGGTGCTGTATTTGCATGCGTACTCAAGATTTTGAATCCATTGGGTTGTTTGACCAAACCTTCCCTATGTATGCAGAGGATGTTGATTTATCAATACGATTAAAACAAAAGGGGGGAAGCATCGTTTTTATTCCTGAGTCAAAAGTGTGGCATAAAGTATCAGCATCAATGGGTGGGCAATTTTCATTTAGAAAATGGAAAAGAAAACTTATGGGAAAAATGAAATTGGTGGCGAAACATAGTAAATTATACCAAATTCCATTTTCAGTTCCGTTGGCACTAATGGTGAGTATTATAGAATTAAAGTTTTCAATAATTAATAGATTAGGTAAAAAGTAAAAATGAAAGGATATTCAGAAAACTATTGGGCCAATAGAGCTGTACAATACAATAAGATCAGTTGGGTGAAAAATGAAGATTTCATTGATGCATTTTTACAAATGCTTCCCCAAAAATCATTTGATTCGATTCTTGAAGTTGGCATTGGCACAGGGGCGGTGGCTAACAAGGTATCTGAAATAATTGGTCCTTTAACCGGTATAGATATCAGCAAAGAAATGATTGCGAAAATTAATCACCCGGGCATTACACCGATTGTGGCTAATGCTCATAATTTACCATTTGAAGATTCGTCCTTCGAATTGATATATATGCGTAATGTGATTCATTATATTGATGATCCTGCAATGGCATTTTCAGAGATTTACCGGTGTTTAAAACCAAATGGGTGTTTTCTATTTTCTCAGGTTGTTCCGCCGGACGATTCTATTTCTGAAGAATATGATTGGTTAATTGGACGTGATATTCACTACCCTACCCAGGGAGAGATCATCCAACTGTTTTCAAAATATTCAAGCATAAATCAAGGTAGCTTTATTCTTAAAAATCAAAGTATAATGAATTGGTTGAATAATACGTGTAATGATAAGACACAAAAACAAAATACCATTGATCGTCATAGACGGACTTCTAATGAATATAAATCATTAGCCAATTTTAAAGAAACAGAAGATGATATTCTGGTGAATATTAAACATTTAATGATGATTGGAAATAAATGAGTCGATATGCAGAAATAAGTCGATTGCGTAAACCATTTGATGTGGTGACCAATTGGGTGCATTATCCAATTGCAACATATCTATGTGCCCTTTTGAGTTTTACGGGTATTTCACCGAACCAGATCACCTCTCTGGCAATAATTTCTGAACTGAGCGCTATCTATTTCATTTTAACCAGTTTTGAATCCAACATGATTTTAATTGTTGCATTATTACAGCTCGGATGGATTTTTGACTTGATGGATGGCATGATGGCCCGCTTTAAAAAAATGGGGTTTTATCATCCTGATAATCCATCTAATAAAGGATATTATTTAGATGCTGTTTCAGATCATATATTAAAATTTATGATCATCGGGGCGTTGGGGTACCAACTGAGTCGATCACATGAATTGGGTTGGGAGATTGGTATGCTGGCTTTGATAATTCATGGAATCACTCAAACTGAACACACACTCCGTGGCATGATCAGTAAGCAAAAGAATGGAAACCAAGATTCTAGCAAGGTGAGCGACTTAACGAGCCAATTGGCACTTTTAATGAATAATATTTATCTTTTTTATTTAGTGTTCATTCCCATGAATCGAATCGATATACTTTTAATATCCTTTGCTGGTGTTGAATTATTATTGTTGGTAAAACGGACGATTTCTTTTTGGATAAATGAACCCTGATTCATTTTGAACCTCCTATTTATCACCCCATATCTACCTTCTGAAACAAGTGGCCATGCCGGCGCCCAACTCATTTTCAGAAACATTACTTCATTGGCGAAAAATCATGATATTACGCTAGCCTCTTTTATTGATTCAGACGAATACAGTATGCTAGGATTCCTTGTTGACCATGGGATTGAAGTTCATACAATTGCTTATCCGAGAAATCAAAAATCCATAACGGGAAAAATTTCATCCGGAATTAGAAATCTAAGACCTTTGGCGCAACAAATTATCGGAGAAGAACTATTCTTTTTTTCAAAATACAAAAGCGAGAAAATGGCCGAACTTATTTCAAAATTGATTGAAAAAAATAATTATGATCTTGTCCAGGTTGAATACAATGTAATGCATCATTATTCCAAAGAAATTGGGGATATCCCAAAATTAATCGTTTTTCATGATGTGTCGACAAAAGTCCATGAAAGGGGAAAAAATCAAGGCAACCCCAAAAATCAAAAGTCATTTGAAATGGCGAGAAAAATGGAGCCGGAAATTGCAAATAAATTTGATACTGTAATCACCCTCACTGAAGAGGATAAAGCCTATCTTTCCAACTTGGGCTGCAAATCTAAAATAAAGGTGATTCCACCTCAAATCAAAATGCCAAACCTTGGCAAACAAGAGAAGATTCCCTATTCATTATGTTTTCTAGGTTCATTTAATCGGGAGCCCAATGTCCAGGCTGTCCAAATATTAATCCGTGAGATATTCCCGAAATTGACAAAACAGGCGGAATTGAATATCGTTGGGAAGGGATTGCCCAATACTTTGATCAATGAAATAAATGGTACTGACAGGGTAAATTATTTAGGATTTGTTGAAGATATTGACTCATTCCTTGCATCTCAAATGATCATGGTAGCGCCTATTAAAATCGGAGCAGGACTTAAAATGAAGATTCCCCATGCACTGGCATGCGGAACAGCTGTCGTTACCACCGATGTTGGGGTAGAAGGTATTAGCATTGATGAGACGAATGGCCTTTGGGAAGTTGCAAAAGTTTCGGAAATGGCAGGTTTAATTAATGAATTATTACCTCAATCAAACTTATTAATTGAAAAAGGTCTTAAGGGAAAATCTGCTGTTGAAAGATTATTTTCTGAAGAAAAAATAATTTTCCAGTTTGAAGCACTATACTCGGATCTTGTCAATTCGTGAACACCGCCAGCAAAATCGCTAAAGAATCCACCATTACATTCTCAGGGTTGGTTTATGGAAATGTGAATCGATATCTTTATACGGCTCTATTAGCCCGATGGGTGGGAGCAGAATTTCTTGGAATCTACTCTATGGCGAATGCCATCATGCTGATATCTGAGGTCTTGGGAAAGATGGGGCTGGAGACTGGAATTATGCGATTTGTGAGCCGGTTGAACCCGGATTCTGATTCGGAAAAAATTCAAAAGTTGATCGCTTCAACTCTAAAAATGACTGTCACATTTTCGTTAGTCATTATGGTAGGACTTATCATTTCCTCAGAATTTATTGTAACTCAAATTCTCAATGAGCCGCCTCTATTAATATCGGTAATTATTGTATTTGCCATTGCAATTCCATTTAATGCGCTTACGCTCGTTTCTGCCTTTGCAACCCAGGGGTATAAACGACTCAAGTATAAAACGTTGGTCACACAGTTTTTAAACCCGACCCTCCTTTTGGGTAGTATGGTGGTGTGTTATTGGTTTTTTTCTGCAGAATCTGCGGTCATGGCGCCCTTACTTATTACAGGCATCATCGGTTTTTTTGTTATGATAAGTGTATTGAAGAAGGTTTCTGGTGTTTCCAATGATCAAATCGTAAAATCAAAATTTGACACATCTTTATTAAAATATTCTTATCCCCTAATGTTTGTGACGATTCTTCAGACATTTATGCATTGGATGGATATTCTCATGTTAGGGTACTTTACGGATGCAACCACTGTAGGATTGTATCATCCCGCAGCGCGTACGGCCGGGTTACTTCAAGCTTTACTACTTTCATTTATCAGTATTTATGCCCCAATGATGGCCCAATTCCATGGGGCGGGTGATCGGGAAAAGATGGATCATACTTATAAATTGGTGAGCCGTTGGCTATTGATATGTGCCATTCCGATTTCTGCAGTTTTTATCATTTTCCCCGGTAAAGTGTTGTTATTGTTTGGACCGGAGTATTTGCCCAGTGCAAAAATATTGGTTATTTTGACAGGTGCCACATTTATCCAAGCTGTGCTTGGAGCAGCGGGACCGGCATTAAGTATGTCTGGGCATACAAAATTGGTATTGTGGAATACCATTGGGGCATTTGGGCTCAACTTTGGTTTAAATATATATCTCATACCAAAGTATGGTATCGTAGGTGCTGCGATAGCTACTTTAATTTCCCTGACTATACTGGGATTTGCACGAATTATTGAAGTGCAAATAATTTTGAGGATGAACTTCATAGACCGAAAAGTGATTAAGCCCATTTTGGCTGGATTAATCGTTTTTACCGGACTATTTTTCATTAAAGATTTCATTATGCCATTCCATACGTTGATTACCTTAATATTGGCAGGAATATTCTCCGTTGGAGTTTATGGATTCATTCTGTGGATCTTAAAAGTTGAAGAGGAAGATTTAGATTTTTTAAAAGGACTTAAAGTCTTAAAAGGACGAAAATAAAAAATGAAATTAGATTGGAAACGACCTGTAGTAATTGCAACTGGCCTGATGTTTATTATTATTGCCATATTATTCGAACCGGTTATTTTTGGCGGTAAAACGTTTGGCTCTCCCGACAGTTTAAGCCCCAAGGCTATAGGTATCGCATTAAATGAACTTTCGGATACATCAGGTGAACTACCCCAATGGCAGCCATGGGTTTTCAGTGGCATGCCAACCGGAGAAGCATTCACCAGTTTATCAAAGCTATATTTCCCGGAATATTTATTTAAACTGTTTTTCCTCCCAGGAATGATGATTCAACTCCTCCATTTATTATTTGCAGGCATCGGTGGATTCTTATTATTGCGCCATTTCAAATGTTCTGAATGGGCCGCTGGACTCGGTGCCGTTGCATTCATGATAACACCATATATGGTGACGATGGTCGTATTTGGCCATGGAAGCCAAATGATGACAGCAGCCTATATTCCATGGATTTTATGGTTTACGGTGCGATTGTGGCAAAATCCGAGTACTTGGAATATGGGGTGGTTGGCCTTGCTGCTCGGATTTCAACTTCAGCGTGCCCATGCACAAATAGCATACTATACGTGGATGTTAATTGGTGCTTATAGTTTACTCATTTTGATCAATGGAATTCGCATCAAGGGAGATCGCTTCATATTGGGGAAAGGATTTGGATTATTTGTCTTTGCCTGTATTCTGGGCGTGGGACTGTCTTTATTGATTTATTTACCGGCCATGGAATATACCCCATTTTCTGTACGAGGTGGTTCAGCGGGTGGCGGCGCGGACTATAATTATGCCACTGGGTGGTCATTCCATCCGAAAGAAATACTGACATTTTTTATTCCTTCTGCCTTTGGATTCGGCGGTCAACCTTACTGGGGATTTATGCCATTTACGGATTATCCAAATTATATGGGTATTATTATTCTATTGTTGGCGGTAATAGGCCTTTTTCGGAAATGGGAATTGATTCACCAATTTATTGTTATTACATCTGCATTGGCATTATTCATTTCATTCGGGAAACATTTCAGTTTGGTTTACGACCTATTTTTTAACATTTTTCCATACTTTAATAAGTTTCGTGTTCCCCATATGATACTCATTTTACTTCAATTTAATGTGGCTGTTTTAGCCGCTTTTGGGTTGGATGAATTGGTGAAATTAAAAGAAGGTAAAATCCCTAAATGGTTTTGGGGAATTGCTGGTGTCATAGGGGTATTTTTCATTGGAATGGTGTTGGGCGGAACTGCCATTGGATCAGCCGTAAGGGGAAGTTTTTCTCCGCCTCTGATACAGGATCCACGTGCAGCCCAAGCTTTAAATAATCTTCGATGGAATTTGTGGTTAAATGATGCCTGGTTAATGATTCTATTTTCAGGGTCACTCATGGTGCTTATTTGGCTTTGGATCAATCGTAAAGTATCTCAAGCGATGTTGATGGCGGTAACAGTTTCCTTAGCGATCGTTGATATTGGAATTGTTAATTTTAAAATTATTCAACCGAATCGTTCCAGTGGGCGAGGATCACAACTGATGTCCAAACGTGTTGTTGATCGCTTTTTCAAAGAAGACGATATCATTCAATTTTTAAAAGATGACGATAGTATTTTTAGAATCTATCCCATTGGCAGTTTGTTTGGTGAAAGTCGTTTTGCGGCTTTCGGATTAGAATCGGTGGGAGGGTATCACCCGGCAAAGTTAAGGGGTTACAATACATTCTTATCCAAAACGGGGAATGCTGCTGCAATTCCTGTTCTGCAAATGTTAAATGTAAAATATCTTATTAGTCCACAGAAGATCAACCATCCATCACTAAAATTGGTTAAAGAAGGGAAAATGAGGTCAACCCGCGGGGAAATGCCGGTTGCTGTATTCGAACTTGAGAACTCTTTGCCCCGTGTTTGGTTTGTTGGTGAAACTCAATCAGTACCATATGATACTATTTGGAAAAAAATAATTCAACCGGATTTTGATCCGAGAAAAACGGCATATATCAGTGAACAAATCGATATTTCTGAAAACTCAATAGCGACTATTACTCAATTTGATCGAACAGTGCATCGATTTACTATTTCTACAGAATCTGAAGGGAATCAATTTTTGGTATTAAGTGAAGTGTATTATCCTCTTCGGTGGAAAGCGATGATGGATGGTAAAGAAATTCAAACACATAAAGTGAATGGAATACTGCGTGGTGTTGAGGTCCCAGCTGGGAATCATACAATTGATTTTATTTATGATAAATCCTCATTCAAAAAGGGGCTGACTATTTCTTTTTCATCCTTTGGTTTATCCCTTGGACTGATTGGGTTTGGATATTTCAGGCGAAAGAAAGATGAATAGCTATCGTAATAACAATAATATAAAAGTTGGACTATTTTTTGTTGGATTGATTCTCATCATCGGCCTATTGGGTTATTCAAATGCAATTGTAAATCGTTTAAGGAATGACAATCGAGATATTGTAAAACTTTATTCAGAAATAATTGCAAAAACAGTCAATGAGGATTCGGATACTAATTTAAATTTTGTTTTTGACGAAATTATCAAAAAAGTACAATTCCCCATTATTTACTCCGATGCCAAAAATGTACCTATCTATTCGAGGAACATTTCAGGTATTGAATCACCGGATCAGCTCAAGAAACCCATGGGTGCCATGGATCGACAGAATGATCCAATTCCTATCTCATACCATGATCAAATATCAGGGCAGTCTATTCCATTAGGGTTTTTGCATTATGGTGATTCAGATCTTATTCGGAAACTGCAATGGCTGCCTTATCTGGAAATCGGTGTAGTAGCCATGTTTATTTTCATTGGATTCATGGGATTTAACTCCATTCGAAACAGCGAAAAACGTAACATATGGGTTGGGATGGCCAGAGAAACAGCTCATCAACTGGGTACACCTGTTTCCGCATTGATGGGATGGGTTGATCGAATAAAGCGTCATCCAGAAGAATCGTCCCATGTTGTCCAAGAAATGGAATCTGATTTAGAACGGTTGAATCAAATTGGAACCCGATTTAGTAAAATGGGTAGTCAAACCGTTTTAAATAGTATTTCCCTAAAAGAATTGGTTAATCGGCAAACGGGATATTTAAAAAAACGAATGCCATCTTTGGGAAAAGAAATAGAACTAACGGTTACATCTTCAGAGGAAATTTTCATTGAAGGCAATGAAATCCTCCTTGGATGGGCTATAGAAAATTTAATTCGCAATGGCATTGACTCAATAAAAGGCGAAAAGGGTACAGTAGAAATATTGATATATTCAGATGATAATAATGGAATAATTCAGTTAAAAGACAATGGGTCGGGGATACGGAAAAAAGATTGGAAAAATATATTCCGGCCAGGGTTTAGTACTAAAGAAAGAGGATGGGGGCTTGGTCTCTCGTTGGTTAACCGCATTATAGGTGAAATCCATCGTGGAGAAATCAAAGTAATTCAAAGTGAAATTGGCAAAGGGACTACATTTGAAATTTGTCTGAAAAAGTCTGTTTAACTTTTAATAAATTCGTATTTCCGCGGTAATTTTACTGTTCAAAAAATAGGAGAAACAATTGAATTTCATACAATTATTTACTGGTGGACAAGGTGCTCAAGGTAGCAGTTTTTTAACATTTTTACCCATGGTCATTATATTGGCCATTATTTACTTATTGATGATTCGCCCACAGGCGAAGCGTCAAAAAGTAAAACAAAAAATGTTGGAAGACTTAAAAAAAGGAAGTCACGTCGTGACTATTGGCGGTATCCATGGCACTATTGCAGGATTTAAAGGCAATGAAAAAAAATCAGTTATCCTGAAAGTGGATAAAAACACAAATATGACAGTCAACAGATCTGCAATTGCCGGACAAGTGGGTTCGGTAGATGATTCAGAGACAGAAGTGATTGAGACTCAGAATTAATGGCTGTAAGAGAAGTTGTTCATTATGGGGATCCCATACTTCGGAAAGTATGCAAACCCGTAAAAGATTTTAAAAAACTATCATCATTAATCGATGACATGTTTGATACGATGTATGAAGAAAGTGGTGTCGGCCTGGCTGCCAATCAAATTGGTGTCGATTTAAATCTCTTCATTATTGATATATCTGGTATTGAGGAAGAAACAGAAAGTGTTCATATCTTCATCAATGGTGAGATTATGGAAAGCAGTGGGGAGTCCTGGTTTGAAGAAGGTTGTTTATCCATTCCGAATGTTCGATTAGAAGTAAAACGGCCAGAGTTTATTCAATTTAAGTATCAAGATGAAAACGGGACCGAACATATTGAAGAAATGGGTGGCCTTTTAGCTCGAGCAATTCAGCATGAAATTGACCATCTTAAGGGAGTATTTATTGTAGACCGCGTTACAAAAACAGTAAAAATGACTGTTGAGAATGATTTAAAAATGATAGCACAGGGGGCCGTTATTCGTGCGAAAACCCGAAAGGCATTTGTTCTTTAATATTAATTCAGACTTCCTGATTTACTCCAAAGGAACCGAATTATGAATATAGTTTTTATGGGCAATCCCATGATTGCCAATCCAATACTGATTGGACTCCACAAGTCAAAACATCAAATATTGGGTGTTGTAAGCAATGCACCTAAACCCATGGGTCGGGGACGCACATTAAAACATACTGCCGTTGGTGAATTAGCCTCTGAATTAAAGCTCAATTACATTCCTGCTGAATCTCTAAATGACGCGTCATTTCAGACCAAATTAAAGGCATTAAACCCTGATTTGTTTGTGGTGGTTGCTTTCAGAATTTTACCAAAGGAAATTTTAAAAATCCCCACCATGGGTTCTGTAAATATTCATACATCACTTTTACCAGCATATAGAGGGGCAGCACCCATTCAACATGCATTGTTGAATGGAGATAAAGAGACAGGGATTACAACTTTTCTAATAGAACCCAAGGTGGATACAGGATCAATTATTTTACAGGATAAAATTAAAATTAGTGATGAAGATAATTGTGGATCTCTCACAGTAAAAATGGCAAAGAAAGGGGCAAAACTTATTCTCAAAACGTTAAATTTATTGGAGAACGGAGAGGTCAAACCAAAACTTCAAGACAATGACCTTGCGACTGTTGCACCCAAAATATCCAAAGAAATGTGTAAAATTGATTGGTCTGATTCTATGGAAAATATTCATAATAAGGTTAGAGCATTATCTCCTTTTCCAGGGGCTTTTACAATCCTGATGGGAAAAAGGTTAAAGATATTTCAAACAATTCTCATCAATCAAAAAAGTACATTTCCACCAGGACACATTTCATTATTGGAGAAAAACAAAATGGCAATTTCTTGTTTTGACGGTCAATTAGAACTAATGGAAGTTCATCTTGAGGGAAAACGAAAAATGGATATGGCTGATTGTCTTAGAGGTTTTCATGTCACATTGGGGGACCCTATGGGGTAGAGATGAAAGACGCTCGCTATCATGCATTTCAAATCTTAAAAAAATATTATCGATCCAACAATCGATTAAAGGCTGTGCGTGATCAATATTATAATAATAATAAATTACATCATCAGGACATTTCGAGATCATTGGTATTAACGAATGAAGTGGTTCGCTGGCAAGGGCGATTGGATTATTGGATCAATTTATTTTTAGATAAACCGATACATAAGCTGCATCCATCTATACACATTATTTTGAGAATTGGGTTTTTCGAAGCATTGATGGATGAATTTGTTCCACAGCATGCGGCTGTGCATTCATGGGTAGAATTCACCAAAAAAGAGTTAGGGAAAAAGTTTAGTGGTTTGGTAAATGCGCTCTTGCGTAAAACTAATAATATTGATCCCAATCAAAAAGATAAAAAACAATCTCTTTCTGCATGGTATTCCTATCCGGCCTGGATAATTGACAAATGGAATCACCAATTTGGTGAGGAAAAAACCATTGAATTATGTGAATATCTAAATATGCCTTCTCATATTGACTTAAGATTGAATTGTGTGACTGAGTCTAAAGATACGATTTTAAGTCGATTGGATAAATTAGATGTTGAAACGATCCAAAGCCCTGAATCCGATTGTTTCATCCGGGTGGATTCCGGTCTGCGAAATGTGGTCAAAAGTGAATTATTTACAAAAGGATTAATTCATGTCCAGGATCGTGCTTCCGGTGCGGTAGTCGAATTATTAGATCCACAACCGGGCGATATTGTTTTAGATGTTTGTGCAGCGCCAGGAACAAAATCCGGTTATATCGTTGAAAAAATAAAAAATGATGGTAAAATATTTGCATCAGATGTTAGTCAAGTCCGAGTGCTGATTGGAGAAAAAAGGTCAAATGAATTAAAATGGCCCATTCAATGGAAAAGAAAAGATGCGAGCGAAGATGACTTTCCCATGGCTGATCGAATTTTAATTGATGCACCCTGTACGGGCACTGGCGTGATGGGCAGACGTACAGATATACGGTGGCGGCGGGAGAAAGAAGATGTGGAATCCATGGTAACAATTCAAAAATCAATCATTGGTCACATGGCCCAATTTTTAAAACCGGGAGGCGTCATGGTTTATGCTACCTGCTCGCTGGAAATGGAAGAGAATTGGAATGTGGTAAAGTGGTTTCTTAAATTAGACGATAATTTCCGTATTGATTCTGGAAAAGATCTGGTACCCAATAACTGGCTGAATGCACAAAAATGTTTGGAAACATTTCCCCCTCGAGATAAAGTTGATGGCATGTTTGCTGCTCGAATAAGAAAAAATGATGAATAAAATTATACAATTTTTAATTGCTTTTGGAATCGTATCTTTTGCAATAATTTTAATATTTGATTGGTTTATCATGCCATCTTATGTCCGCCAGGATAAAACTTTAATTGTGACCGATATAACAGGAAAAAATCTAAATCGGGCCCTTATTGAATTGGAAACTGAAGGATATAAAGGTGTGGTATACGATACCGTTTATACAGCTGATGTTAATCCCCAAACTGTAGTAGATCAATATCCCGTAGCAGGTGCGAAAGTAAAACCGGGGCGGACAATTCGATTAAAAATTTCCAGATCAGAAAAATTAATAATCGTCCCCAATTTAGTTGGGCAATCTCGAAGAAGTGTAGAAATATCCCTACAACAAATTGGTCTTAGAATTGATACTGTATATACCGAATTCAATCCTGATTATCCGAAAGGGACTGTTGCATGGCAATTTCCCAAATCGGGTGATCATATAAAAAAAGGTATGGGACTTCAAATTACCGTTAGCCAAGGATTGCCACCAGATTTTTTCCAGGTTCCTCAGTTATTTGGAATGAGTATGCAAAATGCAAAGGATTTATTAACAAAAGCACGATTAAAAGTGGGAAAAATATCCTATCAGCAAAATGAAGATTTAGTTCCCTATACAGTTTTAGATCAGTCCATTGCACCGGGCACCGTCTTGAATCAAACAATTCAAGTAGATTTGGTGGTGAGCATTTTAGATTTAAAGGACATTTTTGACAAACTATCTAATGAAAAATGATACCATTAAGCGAATATAAAAGAAAATTAATTCACTTATTTAATCTGGCAATTCCTTTTAGTTATCTTTATGTTTTTCCAGAAAAATGGGTATTTGTAAAATTATTATCTATACTGATGGTTCTTTGTATCATATTTGATATTTTGCGTCATAAAGTAGCGTGGGTAAAGTCATTGTTTACTTTGTTTATTAACTCTATGCTCAGGGGCCATGAACAGGAAGGTAAACTAACTGGCGCCACATGGGTGATGATTGGTGCGGTTATTTCCATTATATTATTTTCAAAACCAGTCGCTATTATTGCACTTATTTTTATGAGTCTTGGAGACAGTGCGGCGGGGTTAATTGGTCAACGATATGGAAAACATAAAATTTGGAATAAATCTTGGGAGGGATTTTTCGGTGGTTTGTTCGTCTGTATTATTATTGGAATGAATTATTCATTATTGCCCATGACCATTTCTTTGAGTGGTGCCGTTGCGGCAATGGTCATGGAAATTTTGCCTATACCACTGGATGACAATTTTAAAATTCCATTAGGGGCAGGCGCAATTATGATGATGCTCTCTACACCCATCTAATGTCATTTTTATTCCCGGCTGTATTATGGGGACTGATAGCTGTATCACTACCCATTATCATTCACCTGATTAGTCTTCGCCATACAAAAACGGTTGATTTTTCTACCATTCGTCATATTAAGGCATTAGAACATGAAACCATTCGGAAATTAAAAATCAGACAATGGATTTTAATCGTACTACGGATGGGTATCATTTCCGCATTGGTATTGATGGTTTCTGGTCCGATTCTAATGAATGATTCCCCATGGATTCCGAGTGAAAATGAATCAACTGCTGTCATTATCATTGATAATTCGGCGAGCATGGCTGTTACGAAGGATCGTCATACTTATCTCGACAAAGTGAAAGCTGCATTACCCAATATCGTTTCAGGATTCAACGGTTTGGTCAATCTTCATGTTTATCAAACAACACCAGTCAAACAATTATATGATGGAATTATAGAAAAAGGGATGACGATTAATCCTGCAATATGGAATATTTCACAGGCTGTTGGCAAAGATAAAATCTGGTCTGTGGTGGATTCGGTATTGAAATCTGTTACGGATGCATCTGGTAACAGAGAATGTTATATTTTAAGTGATTTTCCCATCGCACCACCATCAAATTTCAAAACAGATTTTAATGGTTGGCAATTTTACTTCTTCGGCCAAGAACCGATGGCAGATAATGTGTCTATCTCCCATATTTCTGCTGTCAGTCAAATTAAGCTACCAAACCACCTACTAAAGCTCACTACAAAAATCGAAAATATGGGACCAATTGAGAGACGCAATGTTCCCGTAGAATTATATATCAATGAAGAACGCGTTGGACAAATTGTGTCTCATTTCCAGCCCCAGAGAAGTAAGGAATTTTTGTTTCAGGTATATCCGGGAAAAAGTGGTGTAGTTCGAGGAAAATTAGTTATTCCAAGAGATGACTATCATTTTGATGATACCCAAACATTTGAATTGACCATCCCTGAACAAATTTCATGCAAAGTGATTGCAAATTCCCGGGATGATTTATTTATGCTGAAAACCGTATTAGAATCCATTAGCGGGAAAGATCGGTTTCTAGATATTGAATTAAAAGTGATGGATGGAATTCATCGGGTATATTTGGATGAAACGGATGTATTGATTCTTCAAGACCCGAAACATTTATCACCATCAGCCATCGAATCTATGAAACGTTTTTTAAGTGAAGGCGGCAGTATTTTGTGGTTTTCAGGTGAAAATTATGCAGGTCTATCCTCTATAACCCAGGCTAATTTAAAGTTACCTAAATTTATAGAAATAGTTCACGTGACAGGTGAGTCTTTTTTTTCTGTTGATGTGACCGATAGAGATAATCCCATTTTACAGGAATTAAATTTGAGAGATTTATCATCGGCGCTTCCCCAGATTTATAGGTATAACAAGATTGAAAACCAAATAGGCCATAAAAATATTTTAACGTTAAATAATGATGATTCCTTCTTTTTAGAGATACCTCACTCAGGAAGTCAAATTTATTATTTTACGTCACCCTTAGACCTCCGGTGGAATGATTTTGGTATGAAGGGTATCCTCATACCATTAATACATCGACTTCTGATATTGTCCGCGACAAACGAAATCAATACCTCCATGGTAGAAGTGGGACAGGAAAAATATATAAAAATAAATAAAGCACTCATCAATAAAAAATGGTCTTTAATAACACCCTCTGGGAATAGAATCCTTTTGGTTCCAGATTATAATCGTGAAGAACTTATTATTAATAATATTCAAGAATTAGGTTCATACGAAGTATTCGCAGGCGATGAGTTTTATACTGCATTTTCTTCGAAATTATCTCCATTTGAAAAACCAAGTTTGCGTGCTCGAGAGGATCAAGTTATTTCAATACTAGGGAAAAGTCGGTCAGTATGGATACACCCAGGATCCGATGTAAAGGGAATCATCTTTTCCCATAGACAGGGCAAAGCATTATGGCGAACGTTTTTAATTTTAGCTATTGCCTTCTTGATGTTAGAATCATATTTAAGTCGCATGCGGACCGAAGAAATCAAAGTGCACTCTTGATAGAAAATTCTGAAATAAAAATGAAAGAAAAAGCAATCCTTGTGGGTGTGATCCATGGTGAATTGGATCAAAATATTGTTGATGAACATTTGGAGGAATTACAGTTATTGGCGGAGACGGCAGGTGCAGAAGTGGTGGGAAATGTCACCCAAAAGTTAAAGCGAATTAATCCATCATTTTTTATCGGATCTGGAAAGGCAGAACAGCTTATAAACCAGGCAAAAGAGTTGGGTGTTTCGCTTATTATTTTTGATGATGAACTCAGCCCAGGACAGATTAAGAATTATAGTAATTTTACCGAAGAAGTAAAAGTGATTGATCGCAGTGGGTTGATTTTAGATATTTTTAGACAGCACGCCCAAACAAAAGAAGCAAAGACACAGGTTGAATTGGCACAATTAGAATATATGTTACCGCGACTCACCCGGGCGTGGACTCACTTAGAGAGACAAATGGGTGGCATTGGAACCCGTGCTGGAGCTGGTGAAACGCAAATTGAGGTCGACCGTCGACTAATCCGTACACGTATTTCCAAATTAAAACGTGAGTTAGAGAAAATAGAACGGGAAAGAAATACCCAAAGTAAACGCCGAAAAAATCAATTTAAAGTTGCATTAGTGGGTTACACCAATGCAGGGAAATCCACCTTAATGAAGGCGATTTCAGGTGCAGATGTGTTTATTCAAGATCAGCTTTTTGCAACGTTGGATACGACGGTGCGGTCGGTTGAGTTAGATAGCTCTCACACTATATTGTTGAGTGATACGGTAGGGTTTGTTCGGAAACTGCCCCATCATTTGGTGGCAAGTTTTCGGAGTACATTAAAAGAAGTTGTTGATTCGGATTTAATTTTACTGATTTTGGATGCATCCAGCGGTCAGGTTGAGGATCATTATCAAACCATCATGGAGGTATTAAAAGAACTGGGTGCTGATAGACATCAGATCCAAATCGTGTTGAATAAAATTGATCGTGATGAAGCTGATGAACACATTCACTTTTTAAAAAGAAGATTTGCCGATAGTACTTTTGTTTCCGCATTAAACAATCTACGTATCGAAATACTCTCCCAAAGAATAATTGAAATCATAGATGAAAATTATCAAATTGTTGACCTTCAGTTTTCCTACCAAGATTCTAAGAAAATGGCTTTGGCACAAGAGGGTGTGGAGGTGTTAGAACGAAACTATGATGATGATTGTGTCCGGTTGAAAATAAAAGGTGCCCGATGGCGAATAAATCAAATACAAGCAAACATGGTTAAATAAAAAACCCTCAATATTCGAGGGTTTTTTATTTTCTTACTCCAGACCCGATTTCAGGATCCGTGTATTCACGGTAGAGGTCTCTGCTTTCAGCAAACTTCCTTCATCCCATCACGATAAATCGAGACAGAAAAGGCCTGTTTTTTGACTTCAGAAGATTGTCTCAAGGATTATTTCTTGAAGATCCTGAAATTCAATGACTGAAGTAAGAATTCTAAAATAGCTCCCCAAGTTTACACGAATTATTTTATATGTTTCAAGAATAGTTGAAACATTTTTACTATGAGATTTGACCTTCACTAGATGCCACGGCTACAGCCACGCTTGCATCTCCGGTGACGTTGGTTACGGTCCGCATCATGTCTAAAATTCGATCTACACCTAAAATGAGAGCAATCCCTGCACTGGGGACTCCAATGGCTTCCAGGATAATAATTAGCATAATAATTCCTGCGCCCGGTACAGCAGCCGTTCCGATTGATGCCAGAACAGCTGTGAGTACAATGGTAAGTTGTGCGCCGAGGGTGAGGTCCATTCCCAACGTTTGGGCGATAAATACAGCAGCAACTGCCTGATAAAGGGCGGTGCCATCCATGTTAATCGTCGCCCCAAGGGGAAGGACAAATGAGGAGACCTCTTCGGAAACGCCTAGCTCATCTTCACACCTTTCCATTGTAACGGGTAGTGTGGCTGCACTGGAACTGGTAGAGAATGCCAATAATTGGGCTGGGGCGATTCCTTGGTAAAACTTTTTTAATGACATATTTGAAAAGATTTTTAACACGGCTGTATAGGTGAACACCATTTGAATGGTCAATCCGATAATCACCACCAGCATATAAAACCCAAGGGCACTGAGCAATTCTAATACATTGTTGAGATTATCTCCTGCAATGGACGTAATGGTATCGGCAATGAGTGCAAATACGCCAATGGGAGCCATGAGCATAATATTATCAACCAGTTTAATGACAAGATCGTTAATCCCTTCCATAAAATCTAATACAGGCCTTGCCTTGTTTTTGGGTATTTGAATAAGGGCTATGCCTATGATTATAGCCACAAAAACAACCTGAAGCATATTTCTATTATTCGAAGCAGAACTAAAGAAATTACTGGGAACCATATCTACGATAGGTTGAAGCGGTCTTCGTTCTTTTATCTGGTCGGCAGCTTCTAATTTTCCAGATGCTGCGGATTTGTAGGTTTCTTGAAGCTTTACCTTCATATCCTCCGGTACGGTGTCGCCAGGTTTTAATAGGTTTACAGAAACTAAACCGATAGTAACAGAAATGGCAGTAGTTACTATATAAATTGTAATTGTTTTACCACCAATTCGGGACAATTTTTTTAAGTCCGAAAGGGAAGCGACTCCGGTAATTAATGAAGATAAAACCAGTGGTACGGCAATCAATTTTAACAGATTTATAAATATTTTACCGAATGGTGCTATCCAGTTTGTTGTAAATCCGCCCCAACTATTTGCTGCGGCGAGAACGCCAAAAATGAGTCCAAGTACAAGCCCAATAATAATTTTCCAGTGTAATTCAAGTTTCATGTTTACTCTTTTATGTTATTTAAGAATCCATGTTGGATTCTTTCCGTTTTTTGATTTCATTGTATTTCCTAAAATAAGCATCACCGGCTGAAGAAAAAAAGCCCAATAGTCTATTTTTCTTTCCACCTTTTTCATCAACACGCTTAATGGCCGAATGAGCCGCAGTATCGAATAAATCTTGAATGTGGGCAAATAATTCTCCCACACGTTTTGATAATGGTTTACTCATGGATGAATGTTAATGCTTCTTTAATATCGGTTGTTGGTATTTTACAGGCAAAATCTTGGCAAACATAAAATGTGACTTTGTCACCAATCGTTTCTTGAGTCGCCGTCCATTTTGCCAAAGGAGAAAGGACTGGGGATAATAGATCGGTGTCTTTAAAAAGAAGAATTTTCCCCGGAATATATTCGGACTTCATTCTGGTTAGGGCATCCTGCGTGGCAGGATCACTCCCGGATCCCACTACAACAATTTCTTTTGGATGATCATATTCAAATAAGAATGCTGTCACCATAGAAGTATACCCCGAGGGTGCTCTATTTATTTCATTTGAAAATACTTTAAATGTTTTATCCGCCATTTCAGCCCATTTTATTTCTCCAGTGATCCGTGTCAATTTGAGCAGGTTCATGGCAGCAATAGAGTTTCCAGATGGAATGGCTCCATCGTAACCGGTCATAGCGCGAACAATTAATTTTTCTGTTTGATCACTCCCTAAATAAAAGCCGCCACTTGATTCATTCCAAAATTCCGAAACCATGATATCACTTAGCTGAATGGCATTTTTGAGGTATTCAATTTTGAATGTTGCTTCGTAGAGTTCTAACAAACCCCAGACAAAAAATGCATAATCATCTAAATGGGCGTCCAACCCCGATTTCCCTTTTCGATATCGTTTTTGCAATCTTCCATTTTTATCCATGAGGTTATTAAAAATAAACTTTGCACTTTTTTCAGCGGATTCAATAAGCACATTATCTTGGAAAGCCACACCAGCTTTGGCCATAGCTGCAATCATTAACCCATTCCAATCCGTAAGTATTTTATCATCTTTTAAAGGATGAATTCTTTTTTCTCTGACATGAAATATTTTCTCACGAATCTGTGAGATTTTTTTGAGATCTTTTGAATTTGAAATGGGTGTCTTCAAATGGAAGATATTATTACCTGTGGATTGGCCAGAGGCTTCATCCTTGAAATTCCCTTCCGGTGTCAAATTAAATATATTCTGGATGAATTGGGTATCTTCCTCGCCAATAATAGATTGTAATTCTTGAATGGTCCATATATAAAAAAGGCCTTCTTCACCTTCGCTGTCAGCATCTTCAGCGGAGTAGAATCCACCTTTCGCATCGGTCATATCCCGCTGTACATATGTCAAAATTTCTTCAGCAGTCTTTTTATATTCGGGCTTCCCTGTGATTTGAAATGCCTCTGTATATGCCATAACCAACATAGCCTGATCATAAAGCATTTTTTCAAAATGGGGCACCAGCCATTCTTTATCGGTGGCATAGCGGTGGAACCCATAACCTACATGATCAAAAATGCCACCCAACCGCATTTCTTGCAATGTTTTTTCAACCATTTTCAGTGCTGTTTTATCGTCCGTCATATGATGATATCGAAGCAAATACACTAAGTTATGGGGTGAGGGGAATTTAGGTTGTGTCCCAAAACCGCCATGGTTTTTATCATAACGATTTACAAATTGGGAATAGGTTTCCTTTAATATTGCTTTTGATAAAGGAGTTCCTAATTCTTTTGTATTCGATTTTACTAAGTATTCATTAATCTTTTCCGCTGATTGAATCAATTCAGCCCGCCTGTTTTTCCATGCCTCGGCGATAGAAGGGAGGAGTTCCATCATGCCGGGACGGCCAAAACGGCCATTTTTGGGGAAATAAGTTCCGGCAAAAAACGGCTCCTTATCCGGTGTCATAATAATGGTAAGAGGCCATCCACCGCGCCCGGTCATGGCTTGGCAAACGGACATATAAACATGATCAATCTCAGGAAGTTCTTCCCGATCCACTTTGATGGAAATAAAATTTTCGTTCAATAATTGAGCAACTTGCTTATCTTCGAATGATTCGTGTGCCATTACATGGCACCAATGACAGGTGGAATATCCGATGGAAAGAAAGATTGGTATGTCTAGCTCAGCTGCTTTTTGAAATGCTTCATCCCCCCAGGGATACCAATCTACTGGATTATTTTTATGCTGTAGTAAATATGGGCTCGACGATTCTGCTAGTCGATTCACGTATGTTTCCTTTTGATTTGGATCATCATGATTGGGTTGACCCCATAGAAATGGTATCTGCCCAATTAAAACTGTTATGGAAATTAATTGTTTTAAAATAATGCCGATGCTTGTATTTCGCATGGTGTGAAATTAATTTCATTGCTTCAAGTTAATCAAGTCAGAAGCAACATATGATTCATTTAGTCGTTATCCTCTTATATCTCCTCACGTTGATTGGGATTGGTATGTACAAAGCCGGTAAAATTAAGACACAATCTGATTTTGCCGTGGCCGGCCGCTCCTTAACACCGTGGGTTCTCGTGGGTACCATGTTGGCCACATGGATGGGTACAGGATCTATCCTGGGTAATGCGGGAAAAACTTACGATACAGGTATGGCCGCTCTCATTCTTCCCCTCGGCAGTGTTTTAGGAATTGTCTTGCTCACAAAAATTGCGGGTAAAGTAAGGGCTTTTGAAAAATTTACTGTACCGGAAATTTTAGGAGATCGGTTTGGCCCGGGCGCAAGGATGCTTTCTGTCATTGCCCTTGTGATTGCCTACATGGTGATTGTGAGTTATCAATTCAATGCAGGAGGTGCTGTATTGAACACAGTTTTAATGGATGAAGCGGGTAATTCCCTCATTAGTATTCAAACAGGAACCATCATTGCAGCCATCTTTATCATCGCATATACGATGTTGGCGGGACTTGTGAGTGTTGCCTATACAGATGTAGCCAATGGAATAATCATCATTTTTTCATTTGTAATTGCTATTCCAATATTTCTTGCTCAAGCCGGTGGATTCTCCGGTATGGCGGCTTCATTTGAAGCCATGGGTAAACCGGAGCACATGAACTTTTTTGGTGTGTATTCCACCATGGATATTATCAATTTTTGTCTGCCGCCATTTTTGTTAATCATGGGCGATGCCAATATGTATCAGCGGTTTTTTGCTAGCAAGACTGCAGAGGGGGCAAAATCTGCAACAAAAGTTTTAATCTTCGCAGTGCTTCTTGCGGAATTGATGATTATTTTTTCTGCATGGGTAGCTTCCAGTATGATTCCCGATGCAGAAGTGGGTAAGTACGTTTTGATTTATGCTGCTCATAAACTATTACCCACATTCCTGGGTGCTATTATGATGACAACAATTGTGGGTATTATTATTTCCACCGCTGATAGTTTTCTACTCGTTCCTGCCACGACACTTATGCGGGATGTTTATTTGAATTATATTAATCCGAACGCTGATGAAAAAAAGATTGTATTATTGAGTCGATTGCTTGTTCTTGGATTAGGCATTATTGCTTATATCGTATCATTGGGGTTTGCTAAATCAGCTGGATTTTTTGAGCGTGCACTCTATGCCTATACTATTTATGGTGCAGCCATTACGCCCAGTCTGGTGGCAGCATTGTTCTGGAAGGGGGCGACAAAAGAAGGGGCAGTCGCTTCTATTATAACGGGGACAGTTACCACTTTATTGTGGAAGGAGGCGACCTTTATTCAAACAATTATTCCACAGAATATATATAATAATATGGATGAAGTATTACCAGCCATTACTTTGTCAGTAGTTTCCTTGGTGGTTGTCAGCTTATTGACAAAAAAGAATTAAGTCCGTGTAATTAAAGGGGGATTATTTTTCAAAGGAGAATCTTGGCTCGGTTCTATTTCCCGTCTATAATATTCAAATGTTTTGCCGGTTCCTTGCCAGTTGTCTATGCGATCAACAATCCGAATATCGCCCGTAAATCGTGCGGATACACCATTGATTACATGGCCCGTAATAAAATTAATCCCATCTTTTTTCTTTGCCCAACTCAGAAATACCCGTTTTAACATTTTGGCGTAGCCGTTCCCTTTATACTCCGATTGAATCACAAAGGCATATGTATAAAGTGTATTCCCCTTTCCGAAATTTTCATCCAATCGGGCCCAGGGCTCATTACTAAGCGTCTCTAAAGGGACACCAATTATGTAGCCAATAATTTCATCTCTATATCGGGCAATGAAGGGTAAAGATCCGGATTTATTAAAATATTTGTGAATAGTAGCATTAGTGAGAATTGCTTTATCACCATAATCCTTTGCTAAAGACTTGGATATTTCTATCAATTGAGGGAAGTCATCTTTTCCCGTATGTTTTATTAATTCAATTTGAAACACACCGCTGGAGGCAATGATTTTGGAATCTGAATTAGGTAAGTTAGAAATAGAAAGTTGATCCATAGGGGGTGAATTTAATCGATGTGAACAGTTTTTCTAATAAACTATACAATCCTTTTTCAGGTTCCGGTCAACCCAAAGTAAATTCTTAGCTAATGAAATCATTTAATTCGCGACTTTCAGATGTTATAAGGGAAAAAGGAAGCCATCTTTGCGTGGGACTGGATATGAATCCAGAAGGATTAGGTTCGACGAGTTCTTCCTTAAATGAATTGAAAGCACATGCTTATAAAGTCATTGATGCAACACAGGATTTAGCTGCTGCATTCAAGCCGAATTTGGCTTTTTTTGAACGATGGGGGAGCGCCGGTTTTAGATGGCTGGAAGAAACCATGGAATATTTCGATAATGAGAATATTATCATTGGTGATGCAAAAAGAGGAGATATTGGTAATACGGCCAAACAATACGCCCATAGTTTATTCAGTCATTTTGGATTTGATGCGGTAACATTGAACCCATATATGGGGCAGGATTCTATCACACCATTTACAAACAATCCTGAAAAGGGCGTCTTTATTCTGTGTCGAACATCCAATCCTTCTGCTGTTGATTTTCAAAATCAACCTATTGGGGATGAAATGTTGTTCGATAAAGTAGCTAAAATGGCCGTTGATTGGAACAGCAACGATAATGTAGGATTAGTCGTTGGCGCCACCACGCCGGAAGAAATTAGCCGTATACGGAAGCAGGCACCGGGACTGCCATTTTTAATTCCCGGAATCGGGGCACAGGGTGGAGACTTAAAACGAAGTATGAAAGATGGGAATACAGACGGCATTGCATTAATTAATGTTTCAAGAGGAATTAGTTTTGCCGGCGATCTCAGTGAAAAAGCCATTCGGAATGCGGCACAAAACTATGTAGACCAAATGAAGGGAATTACGAGTGAGTCGTGATGACTATTTAAATATTTTTAGAGAAACTGGGGCACTATTAGAGGGGCATTTTGTTCTCACCTCCGGGCGGCATAGCCCATCTTATTTTCAATGTGCCAAGGTACTCCAGTACCCACAGTATTTATCCATGTTTTCCCAAAAAATATCGGATCATTTTGAAAGCTTAGACATTGATACGGTAATTTCTCCCGCGGTGGGGGGAATTGTAATCGGAACGGATGTGGGAAGGGTTATGGGAAAGCGTACCATTTTCGCCGAAAGGGAAAATGGAAAAATGACCCTTCGAAGAGGATTTACGATTAAACCGGGGGAAAAGGTATTGGTTGTGGAAGATGTCATAACCACAGGCGGATCTGTAAAAGAAGTAATGAATGTAGTCGAAGCGTTTGGCGGAATCGTAATGGGGGTGGCTGTGATCGTTGACCGAAGTAATGGGTCAGTCGTTTTGCACAAAAACCAATTCTCATTAGTTCCCATGGAAGTTTTAAGTTATGAAGAAAGTGAAATCCCGGAGGAATTGGCAGCAATTCCAACGACAAAACCAGGAAGTAGGAGTTTGAAGAAGTGAAAAAAATAATCAGTTTGATATGGATTGGAGTCTTATTCATGAGTTGTGCAAAAGATAATGATGTGGCGGTAATATCCACACCGTTTGGCGATATGGTTGTAGAATTATATCCAGAAGTTGCCCCTTACCACGTTGAAAATTTTCAAATATTAGCCAAAGAAGGGTATTTTGATGGAACTACATTTCATCGTGTTGTCCCCGGTTTTATGATTCAAGGTGGTGATCCTAATTCGAAGGATAATGACCGGATAAATGATGGTACAGGAGGCAGGGCAGGAAAATATTTCGGCCTTGGTCGTGAAAATGATCCTGATTCATGGTTGGTTCCTGCTGAGTTTAATGATTCTCTCCATGTGAGGGGCACGTTATCCATGGCAAGGACTCGGAATCCAAATAGTGCGTCGAGTCAGTTTTTTATCTGTCATGCACCTCAACCAGCATTGGATCATCAATATACTGTTTTTGGAAAAGTTATTTCTGGGATGGACGCGATTGACCAGATTGCCAATGCCAACACACCAATTCGTGAAAATAGAATGTATCAAGGACCCGATGGTGATAATCCATTTGAAAAAGTGGAAATGTCTGTGAAAATCATGAAACAAAGCGAGGCGTTGAAAGACTAAATGCCCAGGCCAATCATTGGTCTTGCTTTAGGAGGAGGGGGTGCAAGAGGGGCAGCCCATGTTGGTGCCCTGACTATTTTGCATCAACATAAAATACCGATTCATCAGATTGCAGGAACCAGTGCTGGTGCTGTCGTGGGTGCCATGTATGCCGCAACGCTCGATCCAAAATGGGTTGAAAAGCGATTTCGGGAATTCATAAAGAGTGATCTCTTTAGAGGACTGGGGACGGATCGTATTTCAAATAAGCCAACTTCGTCAAGTTCAGCTTTTAATCAGGTTGCTAAAAAGTTGAAAGATCAAATGGTGCTGGCTATGTCATTGCATCGGAATTCGATCATTAAAAAAAAGCGTTTAAAAGATGCATTTGATTTTTTAATTCCGGTAAAAACATTTGAAGAATTAAAGATTCCATTGAAAGTTATTTCCACGGATTTAAATACATGCCAGCCTGTGGTTTACGATTCGGGTGATTTGATAGAAGCAGCCACCCGAAGCGGGACAATCCCAGGGTTTGTGGAGCCAACCGAAGTGAATGGACAACTTTTGGTGGACGGTGGCGTAAGTGTCCCCTTGCCCACGACCATTATCAGAAATGATGTTGATTTATTAATTGGTATTGATATTCGCCGCCGTGGTATGAAACCTTTGGATGAAATAAACATATATGAAATTATGATGCGGTCAGACTTGTCCACTTACCAAAACCTCATAAAACATTTTTCACGGGAGGCTGATATATTAATCAGTCCAGATGTCAAAAATTATCAATGGTCCGATTTCGATCAATTTGATTATTTTTTTAATGAAGGTATTCAATCTTGTGAAAATGCAATTTTGACAATTCAACGACAGATTAATCAAAGAAAAGGACTTAGTTTTCGCCTCAAACAATGGTTTGGTCACCATAATTAATACACTTACCTTCGACCCGATTTGTGAAAAAAATATAGATAAATGAATAGATTTATAAAAACAGTTATTCTCATAGGCCTTTTTAGTATTTCCCATCTCTGGGGACAATTTGAAAGTCCGGTAACCCTGTCAGCGAAGGCAGAATCTTCTGTCCGTGCTGGAGAAGTTGTTAATATTATCGTGAAGGCAGAAATGGATGCGGAGTGGAAAATATATGCGCTTCGGGATCAAGGTGAAGGGCCCATCGCCACACGAGTAGTTGTTACGGGAGAAATAATTGAAGCGTCAGGTTTGGTCTGGGAGGATGAACCGGTTAAAAAATATGATGATGGATTTTTAACCACGACCCGAACGCATCAAGGGGGTGCCATTTTTAAAGCACCGATTTTGGTAAAATCGGATTTGTCCCCTGGAAAATATAATTTATCAGTCAATGTTCTTTTTCAGGTATGTAATGCATCCCTGTGTTATCCGCCAAAGGAAGAAGTATTGACCATCACGGTCACCGTAGAGGGTGGGACAGCCAGAGATGATCGCACTGACATGGTTTTGGTCGCCGATGTTTTTGATGATTTTGGAAATATCAATCTGGATGCCGCCATTGATGAGGGGTTTTTCTCATTTGTTATATTGGCATTCTCCATGGGGCTTCTTGCTCTGTTAACCCCTTGCGTTTTTCCCATGATTCCGATAACTGTTTCCTTCTTTACCCATCAGGGTGAAACAGGGAAAGGGAAACCCATTACCAATGCAATCATTTATACTTTAGGGATTATTGCTACATTTTCTATCCTCGGTATTATATTGGCATTGACATTGGGTGCTTCTGGCGCCAACCAGTTGGCGGCCAATCCGTGGGTGAATATTTTTATTGCTGCATTGTTTATTTATTTTGCCCTATCTCTTTTTGGGATGTACGAAATTGAACTTCCATCCGCATTACGTCAGTATTCACTGAAACAAGAGGGGCGAGGCGGCGTTATGGGAACGCTTTTTATGGCCGTCACCTTTACATTGACCAGTTTTACATGTACGGTTCAGTTTGTCGGACTTCTTTTAGTCGCAGCTTCTCAAGGTCAATGGTTTTGGCCCATGATCGGCATGGTTGTTTTTAGTGCTGCATTTGCATTGCCATTTTTCTTTTTAGCTCTTTTTCCACAATATTTAGCTAAAATGCCAAAATCTGGTGGTTGGTTAAATTCTGTGAAAGTGGTCATGGGGTTTTTAGAATTGGCGGCGGCTTTCAAGTTTATTAGTAACACCGATTTGGTTTGGGGTTGGGGTTTCTTCTCTCATAATACCGTTTTAGCTGTCTGGGCTGTATTGATGCTTCTAACGGGTATTTATCTTTTGGGGAAAATACAATTGCCTCATGATTCACCCATTGCTTCCATTAGTGTTCCCAGACTCATGTTAAGTACGGTATTTTTGACTTTCGGTTTGTATCTCACTTCTGGTCTTTTTGGCCAAAAAATTCATGGTTTGATATATTCCTATTTACCGCCCATTGTTGAAAGTGAATCCGGTGCGGTGCGCACGAATGGTGCATCCATCGCAGAGGAATTTAATTGGTATCGGAATTTAGACGAAGGGCTTGAAAAAGCGAGAGCAACAGGAAAATCAGTATTTATTGACTTTACAGGATATACCTGTACAAATTGCCGGTGGATGGAAGCGAATACATTTACGAAGACCGAAGTGAAACATCGGTTTGGCGAAATGATTCTTGTGCAGCTTTATACAGATGGGGGCCCGAACCATCGGGAAAATCAGCAATATGAAATAGATCGATTCGGAACGGCAGCATTACCATTTTATGTAATTTTAAGTCCCGATGATGATATAATAACCACTTTCCCAGGAATGACACGCAGTCTTGATGATTTTTTGGATTTTTTGGATAAAGGATTAGCAGGATAGAAAGATGATTAAAATGAGAATAATTTTATGGATGACCATATTAATTGCTATCGGTTGTGGTCAAAAAGAAAAAATGAAGGAAGCAACCCGGCCCAGCGAAATTGTAAACAAAATGATGAGCACTGATAAAAGTAAACGGCCGGATTATGCCATCAAAGCACCGGATTTTACACTGCGTACCGTTCAGGGTGAATTATTCAAATTAAGTGAAAACCGCGGTAAAGTAATTATGCTCAACTTTTGGGGAACATGGTGTGGGCCCTGCCGTCGGGAAATTCCCGATTTTAATAAATTACATGCGAAATATCAAAAAGATGGTTTGAAAATTGTTGGTATTACAATTACTTCTGGTTCTGCAAAAAATATTCTCGATTTTATGAATGACTGGGATATGGAATATACTGTACTTACAGATATAGATAATAATGAAACACAAAAAGTAACGAGTGATTATGGCCGAGCCATCGGAAAACCCATAACGGGTATTCCCACCACATTAATCATTGATAAAGAAGGATATATCGTGAAGGGATATGTCGGGCCGCGGAGTGAGGAAGTATTTTATAAAGATTTACAACCACTTCTTTCTTCCTCTTAATACCTTAATACTTTTTGAGTGTAATATAAATATCACACGACCAAAATTCATTTGCCAATGAAGGTCCACATGACAATCTATAAAGTTTCTGGAACGATTTTATGAAACCTATATTTCTATTTATTGCTCTCAATTTATCCTCACTATTTGCCGGGGAATACTGGCAACAGTTTGTCCGCTATCAAATGGATGTAAAACTGGATACCGCAGCCCATACCATTGGTGGCCATTCAACCATTAAATACGTAAACAATTCCCCAAATGAATTGGATCACATTTATATTAATCTTTATGCCAATGCCTTCCAGGTAGGGACGGTGAAACATCGGGAATACATGGCCAAACTCGGCCGCGCCAGCCGGATTGCCAAATTCAGGAAAGGGATGGAAAAATATTTATCTAATTATGATATCAGCAATTTCTCCATTGACATGGATGGGAGCGTGATTGCCGATACTTTCAAAATAGAAGATACCATTTTATCTGCTGATCTATCCCAACCTTTGGCTCCGGGAGATTCTCTTATCATTGCCCTGGATTGGACCCAGCATGTGGGGGAATTCTCTGAACGGGCCGGACGAGTTGGTGTCCAATATAATTTTGCCCATTGGTATCCGAAAATGGTGGTCTATGATGAAAATGGCTGGTTCGATGAACCTTTCCATGCTGAGGGAGAATTCTATGGAGAATTTGGCACATTTGATGTAACCATGGATGTACCCAAAGGATATATCATCGGTGCCACAGGTGTGGTTTCAAAGGGGGATCCGGGATGGGAAGAAGTGCGGGTGGATACGAGTCAAAAATTTTCAGATTGGCTGAAAGAATTCAAGAAGAACCGCATGGAATATGATTCCACCGAAAGACGGGTGGTGTCTTTTCATGCAGAAAATGTTCATGACTTTGCTTGGGTCACCACACCTAATTTTTTATACGAAAGTGGAGAGTGGAATGGGGTTGCGGTCCATGCCCTTTTCAATCAAAAAAATGGTAAAAAGTGGACCCAAAAAGCGGTAGCCCGGACCGAGCGTGCCATCCAATGGCTCAGTACACAATTCGGCATGTATCCTTATCCGCAAGTGACCAATACAGACCGCCTCGCCGGGGGCGGTATGGAATATCCTATGCTGGTCATGGATGGCAGCGAATCTGAAGGATTGATCTTCCACGAAGTGGGACACATTTGGTTTTACGGCATCCTTGCCAATAATGAAGTGCGTGAAGCGTGGATGGACGAGGGGTTTACGTCGTTTCAAACGCGATGGTATATGATGGATCGGTATGGTGATCACGGGTTTGATCTGGAAGGTGGTAAGCGCTATAAAGATTGGCAGAAAAAACACTGGCGCTTTAACAGCAGTTTGGGGAATTCCCAATGGGGAATGATCAGTTTTATGGCCAGTGGTCAAGATGAACCGATTAGTCGCTCCACCTATATGTTTAAGGGCAGCCGTGCTGCCGGTGCCAATGCCTACACAAAGCCATCTCTCATGCTGGATGAGCTGAAATATATATTAGGTGAAGAAATATTTACTCAGGGTATGCAGGAATATTACCGCCGTTGGAATCTGAAGCATACCAATGAAAAACGATTTATTGATGCCATGGAAGATGTAAGCGACCAGGACTTGGATTGGTTTTTTCGACCTTGGCTCCATGATACACGATTATTGGATTATGGCATCAAAGGATGGGAGAAAAAGAAAAAATCGGATGGGTCATGGGACGTGACATTAAATATTGTACGTAAAGGGAAACGGGATATGCCCCAACTTGTGGAAACCACGCTAAAGGATGGTACCACCCATCGCATTTGGTGGACCAACCATAAATTCCGGACCAGTGATTCATTCACCTATAATGTTCCCAGTGAACCACAATCGGCTATGCTGGATCCCGATGCCCAAACAATGGATATCGATTTCAGAAATAATTCCACGGGTAAAATGCAGTCAGAAAAAATGTTTTATCGGCCGGGGATGCGATACCAACCTCGAAATCGAATGGTAAAACAATGGCATCCAACTGTCCATTATCTCGAAAAAGATGGAGTCATGCCCGGACTCAGGTTGCGGAAATCATATGGGTTATTAGAAAGTGTTATGACCGATATTAATGTTGGGACTGAGACAGGAAACGTATTTTGGAAAGTCTCCGGTTGGAATAGGCATTTGTTTAAAGGGATGGATAAAAATTACTTTCATGCATATGATTTGGGTGGTGTAAGTGGTTATGGTTTGAATTCTGAAAAACGACTCAATGCAACTAACCCGATCTATGGTATTAAAAGTGTCGAATCGGGATTTTATGTGACCAATGCTGTGGATACGAGCAGAACCAATTTATATGATATTGGTAAAACTGTTGTTTTCTTCACCAAACTAAACGCTTACTTAGGGCCTATTTCTAACCAAGTCGTTTTTGATTTTGCACCGGGCGGAATCTCAGATTGGACTTTCAGTCGTTTAACTATTACAGAATCATTTGATCAAAGTTTTGGGTTGTTCGGTGCAAGGTTTAGAGGCATTTATGGAAAAATGTGGGCCGATGACAAAGGAGTTCCGAATCAAGAAAGATACACCGTAGAAGGGGCCGGATCCGGCACCATGTACGAAAAACCATATCTTCGAGATGCATCCAGTTTTTATGGTGACACAGATTTAAGGAATAAATATCATTTAGCCGGTGATGCCAACCTCCGCGCTTTTGGAAATCAAGGATTTGGTGGCGTAGAAAATGTATTCACAACGACTTTCGAAGGCTATTTAACCAAATCCCTTTTAGGGGTTAAATTCGAACTGGCCACATTCCTGGATGCAGGAACTTTAACGGGATCTAAATTTGAAGTGGGTGATAATGGATTCAACAGTACATCTCTCATTGATTATGGTATTGGAATACGATTGTCTAAAACAGTTTTTGGTCAATCCATATATCTTCGAATTGATAAACCATTAGGTGCAACAATTGATGGAAAATCCATTGAGCATATGAATGAATGGGTATTCAGTTTTCAAAAAAGTATATGATATGGAACCTTCAACAACGGATTGCATTAGAATAAACATTATGAAACAAAGGAATCTGATGAAAAAAATAATTTTTATGATATTATTGGTTGGAAGTATTTCAGGCCAAAATTCAATATTAAAACAATTTAGCGATGCATTCGCCGATATAGCTGAAAAAGCAAATCCGGCGGTTGTCACCATTCTAACCGAGAAAAAAGTGGATCTCAGTCAACTACACGGGCAACTGCCGCAAGACAATGATTTCTTTAAATTTTTTGCCCCACGTATGCCTAGACAACGTAGATATAAATCAACGGCCCTTGGATCTGGTGTGATTGTTAATTCCCGGAAAGGATATGTGATTACCAATAACCATGTGGTGGACGATATGGATGAAATTACCGTGCGGTTATTGGACAAGACAGAGTATAAAGCAACGGTGGTGGGCCGTGATCCCAAATCAGATTTAGCGGTATTGCAAATTGATGCACGGGGCCTTACGGATTTAGATTTTGGCAATTCGGATAAACTCCGGGTAGGCGAATGGGTCATTGCAGTAGGGAGCCCATTTTCGGCTAATTTAAGTCATACGGTAACGGCTGGGATTGTTTCTGCCAAAGGCAGGGGGAATATCATTCAAGGTGATGTGTATGAAGATTTTATCCAGACCGATGCCGCCATTAACCCGGGGAATAGTGGGGGAGCCCTTCTGAATTCCGCCGGTGATTTGATTGGCATTAATACAGCCATTTATACCAACAGTTTTGACCGCAGTAACAAAGGGGTTGGCTTTGCTATCCCATCCAATATGGTGAAACGGGTTATGGCTGATTTAATTCAACATGGTAAAGTATTGCGATCCTGGATTGGGGTACAGATTCAGCCACTGAATGATTCCTCTGCTCGTGCCATGGGATTAAAATCCCCCGATGGCGCATTGGTATCGGATGTGGTTAAAGATAGTCCCGCTAAAAAGGCCGGTGTAAAAACAGGTGATGTGATTATAGAATTCAATGATGTGCAGGTGAAGAATGTTGATCATCTTAGAAATACAGTATCCGCATCGAAACCAGATAAAAGATATGATTTGATTGTCATTCGCGACGGTAGAAAAAAGACGCTTAAAGTGACTTTAGAAGAAATGCCCGGCGATGAGGTGCTGGCTGCAACGAGCCGTCCGGCCCAAACGAATGAATTGGGTATTCAAGTCGCAGAATTGACACGGGCACTCATGAGAGAATATAATATCGACACCAACGAAGAAGGAGTGGTTGTAACTGCCGTTTCTGATGGGAGTATTGCAGCAGAAGCGGGGATTCGTATGGGTGACCTTATTACCAGAGTCGGAACCAAAAGATGCAATTCGCCAAAAGATTTTCAAGCGCTTTTAAAAGAAACACAAAAGCGAAATATGGTTATGCTTCATTTGAAGCGAGATGGTGTAGCCCGATATATGACACTCGAATTAGACGATTAATTTTAAATAATATTTTAGGGTAAAAGGGTCATGGCAGCATGGCCCTTTTTTATTATCTATTCCCCTTTGTTTACAGACGAGAGAAAGATTAATTTTCGCACCCCCAAAATTGGGGTTTATAATAGAAATATGATAAAACGCGTCAATCCACAAGTAGACTTCATCGCCATCGAGCACAAAGTCCTCGATTTCTGGAAAGAGAATGATATTTTCCAGAAACGGCGGGATGCCAATGCAGGCAAACCGAAATGGTCCTTTATCGACGGACCCATTACGGCGAATAATCCCATGGGTGTGCACCATGCCTGGGGTCGAACTTTAAAAGATTTATACAACCGTTACAAGGCCATGGATGGCCATGAACTTCGCTATCAACAGGGGTTCGACTGTCAGGGACTTTGGGTAGAAGTGGAAGTGGAAAAAGAACTGGGTTTCAAATCCAAGCGAGAAGTGGAAGAGTTTGGTATTGAAAAATTTGTGAATATGTGTAAAGAGCGAGTTCGCAAATTTTCTGGTGTGCAAACGGAACAGTCTAAACGACTGGGGTATTGGATGGACTGGGATAACTCTTATTACACCATGTCGGATGAAAATAATTATGCCATTTGGGGTTTCTTAAAAAAACTATTTGAAGCGGGTAAAATTTATCGCGGTACCGATGTGGTACCATGGTCCGGGCGGTCCGGGACCTCTTACTCACAGATGGAAATTATTGAAGGGCGGAAATTGGTAGCTCATAAATCTGTTTTTGTGCGATTTCCTCTTCGTGATAAAAAGAATGAATATCTTCTGGTGTGGACCACAACCCCTTGGACATTAACATCAAATGTAGTGGCAGGGGTCAATGGCAATCTGGATTATGTAAAGCTCAAAGCCAAGGATGGCGCAATTTATTATTTTGCCCAGGAAAACTTAGAATTCAAACGTCTGGATAAACAGTTTAAAGAAAAGAAACAATGGATTGAGGGCGTCCCCAAACTCAAAACCATCGCCCAAATATTTAAAGAACGGGGCGGTTACGAAATCCTTGGGACTATTAAAGGATCGGACATGGTTGGGTGGACTTATGGTGGCCCCTATGATAAATTTGAAGCACAGTCCGAACCGGGTGGTTTCCCCATCGTAAATGAAAAATTAAAAGAAGATAGGTCTTCCGGGAAATCTCAGCATCAAGTGGTGGATCCGGGGAAGGATAATATGGGGAGCGATATTGTGGTAGCAGGCGAAGGAACCGGCATCGTTCACATGGCACCCGGATGTGGTGATATTGATAACAAGATTGGAAAAAAATTCGGATTGGTGAACATAGCACCTTTGGATTCAGAATCAAAATTTATAGATAAGTTCGGCTGGCTCACGGGTAAATCTGCCACTGACAAGGAAACGACCCAGGCCATTATTGATGATTTAAAAGAACGAGAATATTTAGTTTATGTGGAAGAATACCCACACGTTTATCCTCACTGTTGGCGATCGGGCGACGAACTGGTTTTCCGATTGGTTGATGAATGGTATATCAATATGGATTGGCGGGATAAAATCAAAAAAGTAGTGGATGACATTAATTGGATTCCTGAATGGGGCGGTGAACGAGAGCACGAATGGTTGGATAATATGAGCGATTGGATGATATCCAAAAAACGGTTCTGGGGGTTGGCGCTACCCATTTGGACCTTCGAAGATGAGTCCTATTATGTGGTGGGATCCAAAGAAGAGTTAAAATCATTGGCTGTTGAAGGGTGGGATGAGTTTGAAGGGAATAGTCCCCATCGACCGTGGATCGACAAAGTGAAAATTAAACATCCGGAAACAGGACTAATCGGCACCCGTGTTTTGGATGTGGGCAATCCATGGTTGGATGCAGGCATTGTGCCTTTTTCAACGCTGAGATACAATAACGATAAAGAATATTGGAATGAATGGTTTCCCGGTGATTTTGTTACAGAATCTTTTCCCGGACAGTTTAGAAATTGGTTTTATTCACTGCTGGCTATGTCCGCATTGCTGGAAGAAAAAGCACCATTCAAAACAGTGCTGGGTCATGCCTTGGTAAAAGCAGAAGATGGCAGAGATATGCACAAATCCTGGGGGAATGCGATCTGGTTTGATGATGCAGCAGAAGAAATGGGCGTGGATGTGATGCGGTGGATGTATGCGTCCCAAAATCCGGAACATAATTTATTATTTGGCTATCACCATGGTGATGATGTTCGCAAAAAACTGATTCAGCTTTGGAATTCTTATTCCTTTTTTGCCACCTACGCTGCCGTGGATGGGTTTGACCCCAGTAAGGGCAGTATTGAGGATGCAGATCTGAACATTATGGATCAGTGGATATTATCGAAATTACATTTGTTCATCAAAGATTCAAGAGAAGCAATGGATCAATTTCGATCTGATTTACTCATGAAAAAGTTTGATCTTTTCTTGGATGAACTTTCTAATTGGTATATCCGCCGCAGCCGCCGCCGATTCTGGAAAAGTGAGGATGATGGTGACAAACAGGCTGCATATGTGGTGTTATATGAAGTATTGACGAATGTGATTAAAATTTTGGCACCCGTATTGCCATTCGTTACGGAAAACATTTTTCAGAATTTGGTGAGGAATCTGGATAGTGCTGCACTTGAGAGTGTCCATTTATGTGATTACCCGATATCGGATGAAAGTAAAATTAATTTAGATCTCATGGATAAAGTGGATGCCCTTCGCCGGGTTGTAGAACTGGGTCGGTCTGCTCGGAATAAAGCGAATTTAAAAATCCGACAACCCTTGGCTGAGTTATCCTTTACTGTCAAAGATGATGGTGTGGCTGATTTTATTTTTGAACAGCAAAATGTGGTATTGGATGAATTGAATGTTAAATCGCTTCATCACGCTGAGTCAGAATCAGATTTGATTCGCTATATTATTAAGCCCAATCTGCCTTTGTTGGGGAAAAAATTTGGAAAAATGCTGCCGCAAATCCGAAATTATTTAAAGGATGCGGATGGGGATCAGATTTTGAATGATATCCGCACCCAAAAGAATTATACATTTGATTTGAATGGAGAAAGCATCATTTTAATTAGAGACGATTTGTTGATTGATACGGAATCTGCCGAGGGGTTTACATCCTCCGGTGACGATCATGTGACGGTTGGTCTCACGATAAAATTGACGGAAGAATTGGTTCAGGAAGGCATCGTAAGGGATGTAATTAGACAGGTGCAAACCATGCGAAAAAATGCTAATTTCGCCGTCGAAGATCGTATCATAATTTATGGATTGCTCGATGGTCCTGTTGGTGAAGCCATACGGTCATTCGAAGGATTTTTTAAAAATGAAGTATTAGCTGTTGAACTTATTGAAGAAGATCAATCTGGGGAGTTTAGTGACGCATTTCAAATTGGTGATCAAAAAGTTCAGTTGGGTTTAAAACGTGTAAAATTTTGAAAGGAAGTGTGAAGTGACAAAAAAATATTCTAAAACAAAATTGAAAAAGTTCCAAAAACTCATTGAAGAAAAAATGGGTTATGTCCATAATGAAGTGGAAACAATTAAAGAAGGCGTGGGTACGGCTACTAATAAGCAGGGTGGTCTTACACCGGACTCCATTTATAGTAACCATATGGCGGATGCAGGAACGGATTCCCATGAGCAGGAAAAAAACTTTATGTTCATGAATCGTGGCAGTGATTATTTCGGCAAACTCGAAATCGCATTAGAACGGATCAAAGATGGTACGTTTGGTGTGTGTAACATTTGTGAAGAACTTATTGTAGAAGAACGGATGATCGAAGTTCTGAATGCCACAAAATGTGTTGGCTGCAAAGAAACAGAAAAGCTCGGCTTATAATGAGAATATTGTTTGTGAGTGCCATCTTGGTGTTCGCAGACCAAATTACAAAGGGCATGGTTCGGAGCACCATGTCTTTGTATGAATCCATTCCGGTTATTACGGATTTTTTTCATATCACTTATGTGACGAATGACGGCATGGCATTTGGGTTAAATTTCCCCTTTGGTATTTATGTTTTTTCAGGTATATCCATTCTTTTTACTGGTTTCCTATTTTGGTATTTATGGACAATCCAAGATCATGGTTTAATTATTCGCACCGGGATTGCATTAATCCTGGCCGGTGCCATTGGCAATTTGATTGACCGTGTTTTTATGGGGGAGGTTGTGGATTTTCTTGATTTTATGGTTGGAGATTATCATTGGTATGTCTTTAACATTGCCGATTCCTGCGTAACAGTGGGGATGGGGTTTGTTCTATATGATTCAATTATTTTGGAACGAAAGAGATTAGCGTAAGCGGGTTGAACCCAATGATCCTTTTGGCCAAGGGTGGAGAAAATATCCGCCTGGATAAATTTCTCTCTTCCCACTTGTCTGATTTAAGTCGGACCCAAATCCAAAAAATGGTAAAGGAGGGTCTGGTATTAGTAAATGGGGAACCATCCAAAGTTGGATTAAAGCTGAATGGATCTGAAACCATTCAATATACCCTTCCAAAAATGGAACAGAAAGTGAACCGAATTGAGCCGGAAAATTTTCCATTGGATATTCTTTTTGAAGATGAAATAATTATTGCCATCAACAAACCAGCTGGATTAATTGTTCATCCCGGTGTAGGGCAAAAAACCGGTACATTGGTCAATGGGCTCGCCTATCATTTTAATCAATTGTCCGATATGAATGGCAGTCTTCGGCCAGGGATTGTCCATCGGTTGGATCAAGATACGTCTGGCGTCATTTTAGTGGCGAAAAATAATCAAGCACACGGCAACTTGGCAGCTCAGTTCGAGCATCGGACCATCCAAAAAGAATATATGGGTATCACGTGGGGATACTGGAAAGAACTAGAAGGCGTCATTGATGGTTCTTTAAAACGAAAACGAACCGATCCAACCACTTATGAGATTAACAAAACAGGACGGAATGCACTCACTTTATACCAGGTGGATATTCAAGGCCAGGTTTTAAGCCAGATTACTTTTTCACCAAAAACGGGGCGAACCCATCAAATACGTGTACATTCCGCCAGCATAAATCATCCAATATTTGGCGATGAGAAATATGGCGGTGGGGTGAATAAAACCAAAGGATTTATCCCAGAAATAACTAAACTATTAAAACAATTACTTAAAGGAATCGGTCGTCATGCACTCCATGCGAGGCGAATTTCTTTTCAGCATCCATCCACAAAAAAAGGAATTGAAATAGTGGCTCCCGTTCCAGAAGATTTAGGAAAAATTATTGAGGATTTACCTCTCATCAATGGATAGTCTGAAAAAAGTAATGTTGGAATTTTTGTCTTATCTTGAAAAAGAGAGAGGATTCTCAAACCATACCATCAAAGCCTATCAAACGGATTTAAATCGATTTATTTTATTTCTCACCCAAGAAGAAAATATATCGAATTTTAAGGCGGTCACCCGCCATACAATCCGGAATTATTTAGGGAGAGAGTTTGACCAAGGATTTTCCAGCAAAACGGTGGCGCGTCGTTTGGCCTCCATTAAATCTTTATTTAAACATTTAATGCGATCAGAACAAATCAGTGACAATCCGGCTATTCATGTGAAATCACCTAAGATTTCTCAAACACTCCCCAATTTTATTGATGAAAAAGTCATTGATATATTAATGGAAAGTCCGGATGTTTCCACATCTAAGGGAATGCGGGATCGGGCTATATTAGAATTATTTTACAGCACTGGAATTCGACTCAGTGAATTAATTGCATTAGATATCGATTCAATTGATCCGCAAAACCAATTGGCGAAAGTCCATGGGAAAGGGGATAAAGAACGGTTGATTCCCTTTGGAAACAGAGCGAAATTTTGGGTAGAGAATTACTTGAAAAATCGTGCATTATCGTTCAATTCCGCTCCAATCCACACACCATTATTTACAAATGCAAAAGAGAAGCGTGTTCCCAAAAGTACCGTTCAAAGAAGAATTCGCAATTATATTAAACTGGTGGCAGAAGGTGAAAGGTTAGGGCCTCATATTTTACGCCATTCCTTTGCAACGCATTTGATGGATCGCGGTGCAGACATCCGTGCCGTGAAAGATTTATTAGGACATAATAGTTTATCCTCAACCCAGGTATATACTCACATTAAACCTGAAAAAATGAAGAAAATTTATAAACAGGCCCATCCCCATGGTGACTGAATAAGGAATACAGGATGACAACCACAGGAAAAGATTTAGCTTTAGATAAAATGGGCTTTACGGACCTAGGCCAAGTGCTTAGAAACTTGCCTGTAGAAGCCATTATAGAAAATATTGTTAACCATCAAGAAGGCACCCTGGGTTTAAATGGGGCCGTTATGGTGGATACAGGACGATATACGGGACGTTCCCCAAAAGATAAGTATTTCGTTGATGAAGAATCATCCAATAAAAATTTATGGTGGGGGCCCGTTAATGCCAAAATAGATGAATCAATATTTGATGATTTATATGAACAGGTTGTGGATTATTACAATCATTCAGACGATTCCAATACCTATGTTTTTGACGGTTTTGCCGGTGCAGATCCAACCTACAGACTCAATGTAAGAATTATTGCCAAGAAAGCATGGCAGGCCCATTTTGCCCATAATATGTTTATTCGTCCGGAAAATGGAGAGCTGGATGGATTCAATCCTGATTTTACCATCATTAACGCATCGGATGTTTATAATGAAAAATTTGAAGCATATGGGATGCATTCCAAAACATTCATTATTTTTCATATGGCCAAACAGATTGCCATCATTGGGGGAACGGAATATGGCGGCGAAATGAAAAAAGGTATTTTTTCTGTCCTGAATTATATGCTGCCGCTTCAAGGTGTATTGGCCATGCACTGTTCGGCTAACGTGGATAAAAATGGTGAAAATCCCGCCATATTTTTTGGTTTATCGGGTACGGGAAAGACAACACTGAGCACGGATCCGGAAAGACTCTTGATCGGGGACGATGAACATGGCTGGTCTGATGATGGTATATTCAATTTTGAAGGTGGATGTTATGCAAAAGTGATTGATCTGAATCCGGAACATGAGCCGGATATTTATAATGCCATTCGCCATGGTGCTTTGCTGGAAAATGTGGTATTCGATGAAGAAACAAAAGAAATAGATTTTACGGATGATTCAAAAACACAAAATACCCGTGTTTCATATCCCTTGAATTATATTGATAATTCTGTTTATGGCCAGGGTAAACCGTCCATGTCTGGTCATCCGGAAACGATTATTTTTCTCACCTGTGATGCCTATGGTATTCTTCCTCCTGTTTCAAAATTAACACCGGAACAAGCCATGTATCATTTTATCAGTGGTTATACAGCAAAAGTGGCAGGGACAGAGCGGGGAATTACGGAACCGGTTGCCACATTTTCGCCCTGTTTTGGTGGGCCATTTTTGACACTTCATCCTTTGAAATATGCGGAATTACTCAAGCAAAAAATGAATCTGCATCAAGTGCCGGCCTATTTGGTGAATACGGGCTGGGTGGGTGCCAGTGCTCAATCTGGCGCAAAGCGTATTTCTTTACCGGTTACAAGACAGATAATTCATGCAACCTTAGACGGAAGTATCGATTCTTCCGCTTTCGAAGCCGACCCATATTTTGGCATTATGGTGCCCCAGCGTTTAGGCGATATTGATCCAGATATACTTGTCCCGGCAAAAGCGTGGAAAGATCAAACTGAATACAACAATATTGCAAAGAAGCTGGTGAAAAAATTCCAGAAAAATTTTGAACAGTATGATTTAGGTGATGCTGACATTCTGAGTGCAGGTCCAAAAATAGATAATGACAAAAAAGGATAAAGAATGAATATTAATTTTACCGCACGCCATTTTCGAGCACCGGATGATTTAAGAGATTATGCAGAAGATGGGGTTGTTCGATTTGAAAAACATTTTAATCGCATCAACCAATGTGAGATTGTAATGCTTCATGAAAACAGTATGTTTATGACTGAAATCAACCTCCATATCCCTCAGCATGATTTATATGCAAAATCATCCTCGCCAAACGGATTTAAATCAATCGATAAGTGTATCGATAAAATTTCAAGTCAGATTATTAAAATCGTAGATCAATGGAAAAAACACCGATAAGACTTCGATAGTTTATCTTTCCAATCGTTTGGAGTCTATTTACCAAAGCGTGTAATTTCTGCGCTTGCAAAATCAAAATCAATATTAATTAGGAATATAAATGAGCAAATATATTTTTACGTCTGAATCAGTATCAGAAGGGCATCCCGATAAAGTCTGTGATGCTATTTCTGATGCAATTTTAGATAATCTTATAGCCCAGGACCCCGAATCTCGCGTGGCCTGTGAAACATTAGCTACAACAGGAACTGTTATCGTCTCCGGAGAAGTCACATCCAAAGGATTTGTGGATGTTGAACGTGTGGTAAAAGAAACATTAGGTGAAATTGGTTATACGGATAAAGCTTATGGCATGGATAATGAAACAGTAAAGGTGCTGTCCATGTTGGATAAACAGAGCCCTGAAATTGCCCAGGGGGTGAATGAAGGTGATGGACTTCACCATGAACAGGGTGCCGGAGACCAAGGACTCATGTTTGGCTTTGCATGTAATGAAACAAAAGAATTGATGCCCCTACCCATTCATCTATCCCATCGTTTGGTAGAACGGATGTCTGCATTACGTAAAGATGGGACCATTCCATGGCTGAGGCCGGATAGTAAATCTCAAGTTTCCGTGGCCTATGAAGATGGAAAACCCGTATCGATTACGAATGTCGTCATCGCCACACAACATGACGATATGTTAGATCAATTCGGTACAGAAAAGGCTGAACATGATTTTGTTGAATCTGAAATGATTGAAAAAGTGATCAAACCGGTCATAAATAAATGTGGGTTGCCCTATGACGATTCATTTATTGTGAATGGTACAGGCCGTTTTGTGTTCGGTGGACCTGAAGCGGATACAGGATTAACCGGACGAAAAATTATTGTGGATACTTACGGTGGTTACGCGCCACACGGCGGTGGCGCTTTCTCCGGAAAAGATCCATCCAAGGTGGATCGATCTGCCGCTTATATGGCACGGTATATTGCCAAAAATATTGTGGCTGCAGGATTGGCCGATAAATGTGAAGTACAATTTTCATACAGTATTGGTGTGGCAGATCCTACGTCCTTTTATGTGAAATCATTCGGAACAGGGTCCCTGTCAGACGAAGCATTAACTGAGATTGCCCAATCTATATTTCCCCTGAAGCCCAGTGGAATTATTCGTCACTTAAAATTAAAACACCCTCGGTATCGTGCAACTGCAGCGAATGGACATTTTGGAAGAGAAGATGATTTGTTCACTTGGGAAAAGACCGATATGGTGGATGCATTGAAAACAGAAGTAAAAAAAAGGAATTAAACATGCCTTTAGCAGAAAAAACGCAAACAGAAAAATTACCTTATAAGGTTAAAGATATATCTCTGGCGGAATGGGGACGGAAAGAAATCACATTGGCGGAAGCAGAAATGCCCGGTTTAATGGCGATTCGAAAAGAGTATGGCCCTACGCAACCGCTAAAGGGCTCACGCATTGCCGGTTGTTTACATATGACCATACAAACGGCGGTACTCATTGAAACTTTGAAAGAATTAGGTGCAGAGGTGACATGGTCATCCTGTAATATATTTTCAACCCAAGATCATGCCGCTGCAGCGATTGCAGACACAGGCGTACCTGTTTATGCGTGGAAGGGAATGAATGAAGAAGAATTTAATTGGTGTATTGAGCAAACATTATTCGCTTTTGAAGATGGGAAACCATTGAATTTAATTCTGGATGATGGTGGCGATTTGACCAATATGGTTTTAGATGAATTCCCTGAATTGGTTGGAGATATCAATGGGTTGTCAGAAGAAACAACCACGGGCGTTCATCGTTTGTATGAACGGGTTAAAAATGGCACATTGGCCATGCCGGCGATTAACGTAAATGATTCCGTAACCAAATCAAAATTTGATAATAAATATGGATGTAAAGAATCATTGGTGGATGCTATTCGGCGTTCAACCGATGTGATGCTGGCGGGGAAAGTTGCCATTGTTGCCGGTTATGGCGATGTGGGTAAAGGGTCCGCTGCATCGCTTCGTGGGGCAGGCGCCCGGGTGATTATTACTGAGATTGATCCCATTTGTGCTTTGCAAGCGGCCATGGATGGATTCCCGGTGAAACGGATGGAAACTGCCATTCCCGAAGCGGACATTATCGTTACAGCCACAGGTAATAAAGATATTGTGCAGGGGCATCATTTTGAAGCCATGAAGGATAAAACCATTGTCTGCAATATTGGTCATTTTGATAATGAAATTGACATGGCATGGCTGAATGAAAACCACGGTTCTACAAAAAATACCATCAAACCCCAAGTGGATATGTACACTATTGACGGAAAAGATTTGATCATTTTGGCTGAGGGTCGATTGGTGAATTTGGGATGTGCCACGGGACATCCATCATTTGTCATGAGTAATTCATTCTCGAACCAGATATTGGCGCAAATCGAATTATGGACGAATAATGATCAATATTCTAATGATGTTTATGTGTTGCCAAAACATTTGGATGAAAAAGTAGCGGCACTCCATTTGGATAAACTCGGTGTAGAATTGACGGAATTAAGAGAAGATCAAGCTGCATATATCGGCGTGGGTGTAAAAGGCCCATTTAAACCGGAACAGTATCGATATTAATAGGACGAGACTTTTACACAAAGCCTGCTAAGAGGTCTGGTATAAAAAATGAGAAAAGAGCACCGAAATTTAGGTGCTCTTTTTTTTTGTAGAAAAAGGGGTTCATTTAAGGTCAATTTATAGGTCGAATCATCTGGCAGATGAACCACTTAGAATGAATAATCCGAGGAATTCTAAACAATCTTTTAAAAAACGGGTATCCAAATATCTTATTGGAGCCCTTTCTTTCTTTACGTTGAGTTGTGATTTTCAAAATCCATTGGCTTTTGAAATGCCAACTTGGTTCTTTGATTTAACCTTTCCATTGGTCCAAAAAAAGTATTCGTTGGAAGGGATGGTAGATAATAAACAAATATTTTCTACTCCGGATTCAATAGGCATGCAATTGATGTTTGAGGGGGTATTACCCGATACATCCATTGGGACCGATATCCTGGAAATCGAACTCAATCAAAATATCGCTTATTCGCAGGATCCTGTGTCTGCGCCTACATTATCCTTTTCTTTGGATACCACAATTAACCTGTCGATTCCTATTGCACCGGGTGGGCAATTAACCAATAGCGCAGGCGTTGTATTTACGGTGCCGCCATCCACCAACCAGACTGTAACCAGTACCGTTTGGAATGCCATTGCTTCAGCAGTGGATACTACTATCCAGATCACCATACCAATCCCGGCCATACCATCAAGCCAATTGCCCAGTTTTATAAAGTCCGTGGATGGGTTGGTTATCCAGGCAGATGTAGGAAGCAGTGTCAGTGATTTTAATACAACCGTCAGTAATAAAGGGTTGCCCACCAATGTGACGAGTCCAACCGTTTCTCTCATTACCGACATAACGACACCGGCCAAATCATTGGCCAGCCATACACAGTCTACTTTGGCTAAGGATGCCAGTTTTGGTCCGACAACTACCTCTTTAAGTGGAGACAGTTTGGGCGGTGCCATCCGAATGGACATCGGCTTTGGAATAGCCAGTACATCCGATGCAACGGTGACGATCAATGCGGGGGACAGTGTCCAGGTGAATGTGGCGATTCAACTTCGAATTGCGGGTTTGGATTCAGCCATTGTTTCAGTGAATAAGTCGGACCTCCCCATGACTTTACCTGCGATTGATTTCCCGATGGATATAGAGATTTATTCCGGTATATTGAAATCAAATAGTGGATTCGAAGTAAACGAAATCAATATTAAAAGTATTTCCAGTACCTATCCGCTCAAAGTTGATTTCATGATGAATTTCAAAAATTTCATCCCACCTGCCGGAAAGGATTCAACCAAAATAGATACTGTTTTGAAAAAGGGATCCCCTATCGTTAAAACATATAATTTGGATGGATATAATTTTATAAATCCCGCCGGGAAGGATGTGGCTCTGTCCAAATTGAGTCTGGATGTATCTGCAACAATGCAGGCACAGACAGCAAAAATTCCATTGGATGGATCTAATATGGGCGCGGTTTCCCTGGATGTTACGCTGAATAAATTGCATTTTGAATCATTGGAAGCGAACATTATCCAAGAATTCCCGCCAACAACATTCAGTATAGCCGGGATGCCTTTGGGGTTTTCCGGAATGACGTTTACGGATACAAAATTAGAAATTGAAATGTTGAATGGGATTCGACTGCCCGTGATCCTTGATTTTGATATGGTGGGTATAAATCAAAAAGGTGACTCCATGAAAGTCAATGCTTTGTCCACGTTGGCCAGTCCGACGGGTACAGGGGATACGACCAAAACGATAATACGCCTTTTCCGGGATGGGACCACAACACTGAAGTATAAATCACCATCATCGGTAGCCTATTACGATAGTTCTACCGTACCGCCAAAAACAGGTGAAACAACCATAGTGGAACTCATGTCTTCGAATCCCGCTGTATTCAATGTTCAATCCCGTGCCCGAATTGATGGCCGCGGTACCCTTGAAGCAGGAATGAGTATTGGCGGAAAATACAGGATGTTGGCCCCATTTGAAGTCATTATGGCTCCCATGACATTTATATCTGTCACCAATACGCCGGTTCAAGAAATGAGCCATAGTAACCGTAATCGCATTCGGGCCACACTTCAGTCTGCCAGTTTAGATTTAACAGTGGAAAATAAAATACCCTCGGGCGGAGAGTTGGCCATGCTTATGTCCAACCTGGGTTTCTTCCCCTTAAATACGACAGTCAGCGCACTTTCTTCATTCAAAGACTCAATGGTAGTAAAAAAGAATTGGGCCAGTTCGGACAGCGTTTATATTGTTTCCAAGTGCGACAGTTTAAATCCAAAGACGGGGAATTATTTCATTTTTGATGTGATGGATGATATCGCTGACTGTGTGGATGGTATGGCTTATTTAGTAAAGACCACGGGGTCTGGCATGGATACGGTTATTTCTTATGTGGATACGTTAATGAAAATCCCATTGCCCGAGCCTGTGAGTTTTTATCCCGCAACAAACGCCGGTGTCCATGCAGGGCAAGTGAAAGATCCAGGCTTTGCCGTTTACAGCAGTCCCATCCCCACATCCCGCATCCGGCTCATGACGAATCCGGGCCAGCCATTTATGGCACCACGGTTTCACCTGAATGGTTCGAATGGGAAAAAGGTTTATTTAACCACTCTGGACTATATTGATATTAATTCAAATATTACTTTTACTCTAAGCAGCACAGGATTGACCAGCGCTGCACCGGATGAGATTGTGGTTAAATATCCCAATGGAAACCAATCATTGAATCAGGATAAAGAACTCACGATTGCATGGAAAACATTTGGCACCATATCCCAGGTGGATTTAGCCTACTTTGCCGGATCTAACCCCGATGTGGATACCGACGATGGCTGGACGGACATTACAACAGAATTAGCCAATGTAGATTCATTCAACTGGGTACCAAGCGCCACCACCGGTATTGCTTCTTTGAGTGCATCACTGAGAGACAGTATTCGAATCCGTGTGCAATCAACCGGCGGTTCAGTTCGTGATATGAACGGGTGGTATTTCACCATCAGTTCGAGCAGCAGTAAAATTCAAAACACGTCTAATATAGCTCAATGGGGGGAAAACCCATACAAGCGATGAAACAGTTTAATCCAATTTTTATTCTCGTATTGACGATGGCTATTTCCCATGGCCAAAAACGAGATCCCCGTTCCGTAGCTTTGGCTGGTGCGACCTCTACCATTGCTGAAGGAATCTATTCGGTTGGATTCAATCCTGCTTTAATTGCATTTCAAACAGATAAACCATTTATGATTCAGTTTGGGGGCCTTGATTTTGGGATCGGAAATAATTATTTATCCATGGCAGCAATGAAAGCGCTCAGTGGAGACACGTTGGATCATGATGAAAAAACAACCATTATTAACCGACTTGAAAATAGTGGGGGGCTCACCTTTGATATGATGGGTCAATTGGCCATACCAGGGGTCAATTATGCTTCCGGAAATATGGCTCTTACCGCTAATTTTCTTTTTATGGGTTCATACAGCATCCCGGCGGGTATGGCAAGGTTGATGCTGGAAGGGAATGCTAATAATCCTGAAATTGATATGACAATCGGTTACGAGATTATGGGTGTGAATGAAATAGGGTTTTCTTTTGCGGTTCCTTATGGGTCATTCGCTTTGGGGTTTACCCTGAAATATCTTCAGGGATTGTTCTACATGGGCCTTGACCCAGATTCAAGCAAGGCGAATTTTATTACCACGCCCCAGGCCGTCTATGGTTCCGGATCATACTATTTAAGGCAGGGATTTGGCGGGGCAGGGTATGGGTTGGATATTGGTATTGCTACGAAAGAAATCAATGGCATGCGGTTCGGTGTCTCTCTTATTAACGCCTTAGGAACCATCGGATGGAATAAACCATCCTTTATTAAAGATATCATGAAGTATCCGTTTAAGTGGGAAGGAGAACGTTTATCCGATAGTGTGGCCGTGCTGTATACCTATACAATTGATTCACTTCGTGCGGACAATCTGTCTTCAGGATCTATTTTTTCCAGCAGTTCAACAATTGTTAAAAATGTGGATGAAAATGGGAAGCCAAAAGAATTCAATATCCGTTATCCATCTATCTTTCGATTTGGAATGTCTTATCGGAAAGATGACCTTCTAGTCACTTCTGACCTGACCACAGGATTCGAAAATCGGTTGTATGCCCATTCCCGTTGGCGTTGGGCCATAGGTGTTGAATTGCACCGTTTCCCGACGATGCCATTAAGAATTGGATTTTCCTGGGAAGGCATGGATCGTACTGAATTGGGCATGGGGCTAGGCTTTCACGGCGGCCCCACTTTAATTGATTTTGGGTTTTCATTCCGAAACGGCATGTGGATTCATAGCATGAAAGGACTAAACCTTTCTCTCGGATTGACGATTACCAGTTTTAAAGGAAGGAAGGGAAAGGGAGATTCGGGTAGTGGCGGGCCTTCACCTATTCCCGAAAAAGAGAAAATTAAAGAACCGGAAAGCTCACTTCCGGACGAAGACCAGAAGTAACATACCGCCAAAGTAAAATATCGCAATTCCCATTCATGAGACGCGCCATGTGCTTACCCTTCATTGATACAACTGTTGTGTGCACATTTACTGTGATGGTTATTCTGCCTCACCTGAAATCGGGAACGTATTATTATCTCTGAAGGTGATGAAAGAAGCGAAACGTTATTTTTCTACCCTTTAGGTAAAGGGGGGCTATTATGATTATTGATGCTGCAGGTCACAACAAAAAAGCGGCTGGTAATGAAATATTTTAAGATAAAGTTATAGGCTGAACTCTATATAGTTTATTGCGATTATTCATCCTTAAGATTTTGAATTAGTTGCAAAGAGTACCAACGGTCAATCAGCTCGTCCATCTGCTCTATATATTCTTTATAGATTCGGGCGACGATTTTCTTTTTCTTATTGGTTTTTTGGTTGGCATTCGGTTTGATGTTTACGAAATCATCCAGCGCCAGCTGAGCATTTTCTTTTTCTTTTAAAATCCAGGAAACCGGTTCAAATAGGCTGGTATGTACGTAGGGTTCCCGCTGCGACCCATTCTTCATTTGTATGGGAATATTGCGCCGCTCCATGGCCCTGACCTTATTTTTGATAGCCTGCTCGTTTTTACCGGTTTTTTTGGCTAGCTGTTTGATCGTCAGGTCTTTTGGAAAACATTCATATAATTCCGAAAGTATCTGGGAGGAACAATCGTCCATCCCTCGAAATTGTAGCGATTTCGCATATTTTTTTAACATAGTTTACCTCGGACTGTTAAATAATTGTTAAAAATATATTATACAAATATACGCATATTATTTTTCTATTGAATCATTCATTAAAATATACATAATTTTCTAAACATGTTTCGGAAGATTACCTTCTCAATTATGTTCCTATATCCGTGCAGGGTACAGTACACCTTATATAGGAAGTAACTTGAATATCTCCCTTTATTCCTCTGAGAGTCATGTGTTCCGCCTTCGGGAAAAATGTATCCTTTAGCATAGCCAAAGTCTGGTAACTTATATAAACACAATCGGCTATCTGGAAAATTATACAAATAAAATCGGCTAAATGTCACAAATAAAACATATCATTCTTTTTATTTTTGCGTTAACGTGTCTCAGTGCACAAGTGGCAGACACCGCCGCCGTTTCGGTGCCACCCCAGGACGACGTCGCTGCCCCTCTTACCATGGCAGCTCCACTATCCCCGGATGCTATGCCCACCGTGGCCGTCCTGGATTTTGAAAATAACGGCCTCCCTGTGTACGAAGTGGAATCCCTGGTAGAACGGTTGCGCTCTACCGTGTCTAGCACGGGTGTGGTACGCCTCCTGGATCGAAAAATTCTGGAAAAGATTTTAGAAGAGCAGGGCTTACAGCAGTCCGGCTGCACCACCGATGAGTGTGCGGCAGAAGTAGGTCAGCTGCTCGGTGCTCAGTATATGATTGGCGGCGCCATCGGCAAGCTGGGCGACACCTATACAGTAGAGGCCCGATGGGTCTCCGTATCTACCGGCGCCACCGAGCGCACCGAAACCATTACTTACGAAGGACCTGTGGGCGGGTTGGTAAGCAAAATGGAAGACCTGGGCTGGCAGATTATCGGCGCCCAGCGGGTGGAGCTTGAAACTGTCGTTGCAGATACGGGCACCATTACGGTGGCTATTTTGGATTTTGAGCCCCGGGGCATCAACGCCCTGGAAGCCCAGACACTGACTGATCGCTTTGCCACAGAAATTAACAGCACGGGCCGGGCGGTACTGGTGGATCGGCGCCAGATGACCGAAGTAATGCAGGAGCAGGGCTACGAGCAGGCCGGCTGTACCTCTGAAGAGTGTGCTGCAGAAGTGGGTGCCCTACTGGGGGTAGAGTTTATGATCAATGGCGCCATTGGAAAACTGGGTGATACCTACACCATTGATGTTAAAATGTTTAATGTGCAGACCGGCACGGCCGAGCGCACCAAGAATGTAACCTACACCGGCCCGGTGGATGGCATGATCACCGAGATCGAGATCCTGGCCTGGCTGATGATGGGCCTGGAGCCCCCCGATTACCTCGTGGAAAAACAGGACAAGAGCGGCGAAAGGTTAACCGATGTTCTGGCTAATTTTTTACTGAACTACAAGGCCACCGTCCGTTCTGCCCTGGTGCCCGGATGGGGTCAGTTATATTATAAGGACAATACCATGGCCGGAATGCTCATGGGCGGCGGCGCCCTGATGGGGTTCATGCTATATAACGCCCGCAACAATTACAAATCATCCAAGGCCAAGGCCATCGAGTTCCACGGGCTGTATATGGATGCCACCAAACTGGTCGACCTGCGCAGCTACAAGGCCACCTCCAAAGACCACCTGAGCGACACCAAGCGCGCCAATAACAAGATTAAGATTTACGGCACCCTCCTGGGTTTGACCTACGCCACCAATGTTTTCCATGCCTACATGCTGGATAAATCCCAGCTGGCTTCCGGGAACTTCCCCCGCTTTGAACTGGCCTTCAACCCGGAGCTGAACGCCCCGCAACTGAGGTTATCCATTGCGCTGGATTAAACCATTATGCACCGCCCTTGCACTGCTATTGACCGCTTGCGAGATTCCCAACTTACTGTTCGACAACGTTCTGGATGTGGAAGATTCAGATGTGCCCGGCATTACCTTTAACCCCGGTGTGGCCGAGACCACTGTGGGCGGCACTGCCTCCGTAAAGATTTATGTGATGGAAGTGGACAACCTTGGCGGCGTTCACGCCCAGGTACAGTTTGATTATACCCGCCTGACCGTCACCAGCGTGGCCGCGGGCACCTTTTTGGGCGGATCGACCGTGAGCGCCCCCATCTTTATCTATGAGAACGACGGCGCCGGTACGCTGGATATTAACACCTTTTATATGGGCGCAGGTAACGGCGTCAGCGGCACCGGGGATATTGCCACCATCGTTTTTACCACCAACACCGCCGGGCAGACCTATTTAAATTTTACCGAGCAGACCGAAATGGTGGACGCCGATGACAACCCAATCACCATTAAATCCAAGGCCCGGGGCATGGTGGTGGCCAAGTGATGCGGTACACACTTAAAACCTTTTTCCTATTGCTCGGCCTGAGCTCTTTTAGCATGGCCCAAATGATGCAGATGGCCAAGCTCGTTGCCGATGATGCGGGCGCCGTTTCCGGCTCCGCCTATGTTTTTGATGTTGTAGCGCCTAGCGGCGGGTGGAACCCCATCATCGGCGATGAGGTTGCGCCTACCATTACGGGGGTGGCGGTAGCATCAGATAATGGAACCATCGCGGTGACCATGTCTGAAGCGGTGTATAACACCAACGGCGCCAGCGGTGCGTTAGAGGCCAGCGATTTTTATTTTGCCATCAGCGGCGGTTCAGCGGGGCTCAGCAGCAGTACCCCCACCAGCATTT
>ENA-ORDI01000073-ORDI01000073.1-marine-metagenome-genome-assembly--contig:-NODE-73-length-66147-cov-4.203648_pt1 | contig 66147 bp, 55 predicted proteins | sample MGYA00248628_ERZ508525 | MGnify/ENA primary metagenome ERZ508525 (study PRJEB26195, sample SAMN05422138) | marine metagenome | isolation source: East of Porto Seguro, South Atlantic Ocean | place: Atlantic... | reverse complement strand
TGGCGGGCGGGTGGGTGTACGGCGTGGCGTCGCAGGCTGCTGCTGCTGCGGGGTCGGCTTCCGGTGTGGCGAAATTACGGGCATGGGCAGGCCGGGCGCCCCGGCGCGCGGTGCCGTCGCCACGGGCCCTGGGCCATGGACCGCTCAACCGCCCCCTCCAGCCTTCGGGTCGGGTCCCTGCGAAACTCCCTCAACCGCCGGGACTGCTCATCTATCTTTTGCCGAACGACCGCCAGGGGGGTTTCGCCCTCGAAGGGCACTGCCCTCGGCAGCATCTGGTATCGCCCTATTAGTCGGTCCATGGCACGATCCACGACATGACCGGATTCGGATACATCACAGCGAATCCCTTAGGTACGCCCGCATTGATGTTGCCGCACATCTTTGAGACGAATACATAGCTGACTGGAACTCCAAACTGTCCCGCTCTGCCGCCAATTTCTCCACTCTCAACCCGAAATGCTCGAGGCCAAGCCTGTTCAATTCAGCCATGGCCCGTTCGTCAGAGTACCTGGCGGGCTGAGAGGAAATGTTGAGCCGGACCGGGGATCCCACTTCAATGCGCCCTGTTTTTGTCCCTAACATGACCTCCCTTGCCGAGAGTATCTTGGCGCCAAAATTCTTTTCAAACCACGCCGCCGACCCTTGGTGGTCTGACGACCTCATGTGTAGGTGGGTGATGGCGTATTCCATGCCGATCCTCCTTGCTATATGACGCTTGTTTCGACGAGTATCGGACAATAACCTGAAGCACAGAGTGCCCGTGTTGCTGGCGGCCTATGATCTGCTGCCTGGTTGATTCACCATTGAGGGAACTCTTCGTCTGCAGCGTCGGGAATTGGGGCCTGGCTGGCCTCCAGTCCGTTGAACTCATCGCTGAATTCATTCCGCGTCTCAGGCCAATTATATGTCCAGCATCGACGGTGTCAAGCAGACGCTCGAAAGGCCAGGGCCATTGCATCAAAACGAAGTTTAAGACAAGCGCCAGGATTGACGCCATTATGTGAGGAGTTTTGAGACATGGCATCGACGAACGAGTGGGTAGGCACGGTTGGCGTCCACTTCGGAGATTTACCTCTCCCGAGGGTGGACCGAACCAAGCGTCATGAACTGATGGACATAGTGGCAATCGCGTTATGCGTAGTGATATGTGGAGCAGATAACTGGGTAGACATAGAGGTATTCGGTAATTCCAAGCGTCAGTGATTTGATAGGTTTTTGAACCTTCCCAACGGAGTGCCTTATCACGACACTTTCGGCAGAGTGTTCAGCATACTGAACTTCAAGGAGTTCGAGCGCTGTTTCATGGAGTTGGTGAAGGCAGTCCATCAGCTTACCGAAGGCCAGGTGTTAGCCATAGATGGCAAGACATCGAGGGGTTCTTTAGACAGCGCCAATGGCAAAGCTGCCAACCACTTGTTGAATGCATGGGCGTCAGCCAATACCAAGCGATTGGCTCAGACCAAAGTGAATCAAAAGTCCAATGAGATAACAGCTAACCCTGAGCATCGAGCCAATCTGACCCGAGAAGACAAAGCTAATGTAGACGCGACACTCAACGGAATCGGAACCTTCTAGAATCAGGAAAGACCTGAACATCGAACCAATCAGACAACAAGAAGGAGACATCAAAATGGCAACAAAGGCAATCAACCCCAACATCGGTTCAGCAGTCAACGAGAACAAGGGATCAGCGTGGAGGCCGTTCACCGAGCTATTGGCCTCAGTTGGAGAACTGGCAAAGATGTACTTCTCCTCCCCCGGATCGATCACCTTAATGGACGCAGACCACCGCGCGAACCTGACGGCGCGAGGCAAGACCGACAGCGACGCCGACCTGATGGGCCCCTGCTAGGATATGCAACACGATAACAACCGGCCGCTGGAGGCATTCCAGCGGCCGGTTTTCTTTTTGTGAGAATCGTCGCGTAGCCAAGAATGTCGAAGCTCAATATTCGCCAAACGACTCCGATTCGTTGGAGCCTACCTCGCATAACCCCGCGCCTCTAAATTTTCCTCATCGTACTCAATACCGAAACCCGGAGAGTCGCCCGAAACGATCCAGCCGTCCCGTTGGCATCGGCCAAGGGCCTGAGGATGTCGTATTCATAAAGCGTGGTCCGATAATAGCTGAAGACTGACAGCTACCCCGCTTGCTTCGTAACCGCCTCGATCATGGCCTGGATGTAGCCGTTGGCGAAGGCGCGGCCTCGGTGGCCCCACTCGGTGTCCTGGTAGGTCTGGGGAACGTGATCGTCGATGAAGAAGCCGTCGAACCCAACCTCGTTGTATATGGTCATGGCCTTGTGCATGTCCACGTAGCCAGTGTTGATGAATTCCTCGTGGAACTTCGGAACCTGGCCCGACACGTTGCGGAAGTGGACGTACATTATCTTGTGACGCTCGCCGAAGTAGCGGATCATCTCGTAGATGTCGTCGCCCTGCATCTCGGAGAACGTCCCCTGGCAGAACTCGATGGCATTGCTATCGGATGGGTATATCTCGATAAGTCGCCTGTAGGACTCGAAGCTCCGAAGAAGCTGAGGAATCCCTCCCAGCTTCTCGACGGGCGGGTCGCAGGGGTGGATGCCCAGACGGATGCCTTCCTCCTCGGCGATAGGGGTTATGATCTTGATCCAGTACTCCAGGTTGCCCCACATCTCCTCCTCGTCGTATTCGCGGTCGTGAGTCAGGGGCAGCTTCTGGGCCTCCTCGTAATCGAAGGCGGTGGCAACGGTCCCGCACCTGATGATTGCAGGCTCGGTGCGCCAGACCATCGAGGGCATCCAGTTGTAACCGAAAATCGGAATTCCGGCGCGCGCAATGTTGCGGACTGTGACGATCATGTTCTCGATTTGCTCGTCCCGACGCGGCCCGTTCAGCATAATGTGGTCGTAGAACGAGGTGGGAACATTCTCTAGGGCCGAGAGTTTGAGGCCGTAGCCCTCGACACTCAGCCGGAGCTTGACCAGATCATGAAGCTGCCACGTGCCTCCCACGTTGGGCAGATTGGCGTTGTTGAGCAAAACGTCCGTAGCGCCATACTGTGCGGCGAATCTCAGGTACTCAGGCGTGGCCTCTTTGAACTGTCCGAATCCGGCTCTCATGGTTATTGTTCTCCTGATGGTGGGATGTGCCCTGACGTTACGCCGGGCAAGCGACAGTGTCAATTTCTCCAGAGCTTCGTAAAATTAGAACGATATCGACACGGCGCAACCCGTGGAGTTGTGACAATGCTTCAGCCTGTGAGGCACATCGTCTTCAAGTTGCTAGATGTCAGATGAGAACGACTGTCAGTCCTTCTGCACTATAGAGATATTCGGCTCCCGGACGGCGTGGACCTTGTAGTTCAGGGCGGTGACTCCGCCTCCCTCCACGTTGCCGACGATCTCGATTTGGGTAGGGCCTTCGAGGTAGTTTATCTCATCGCCTTCGAGCTTGAAGGGCCGGTCGTGGCCCGGATAGAAGACGCTTGAGACCTCCAGCATCTTTTCGACGCTCTCGGAGGCGTCGTTCACGTCCCAGAACACGTTGAACGGCAAGCCTCGACGCACGGAGCCGCCATCTGGCAGGGCGTCACCTGCCACCAGAACCTTCTCGCCGTCAACCTCCAGAAGCACAGCCAGGTGTCCGATGGTGTGACCCGGAGTCTCGATCACCGAGACACCCTCGGCAACTTCGTCGCCTTCTGATATTGGCTCGGCTTTCATCTTTGTCATCATGTCGGCCACGTACCACGCGGCGCTGGTGTCTCCGCGAGCGGGGTTGCGAGCGTAATCGAGTTCCTTCGGATTCACCAGAATACGGGCGTTGGAGAACAGGTCGGTGTTCTGGCAGTGGTCCCAGTGCAGGTGAGTGAGGACCACGGTGTCGATGTCTCCGCGTTCCATGCCGTGATCTTTGAGGGCGTTGACAAGCAAAGCCCGTCGCGACGCTGGCCCAGTGTCTATCAGGATGTTACGATCTCCCACCCTCAACAGGGATATGGTGGACCAACCGAAGCAACCCTGGTCAGATGTGAACCCAAAGCCGTAGGTCAGGACTTGTAGTTTTGCCATCGTGCGCTCCCTCGAATCAGTTGTCAAGCCATCACATTTCAGCCTTTAGGGAACGATAACACTCTGTCGCCACTGTTGCCAGGCAATACATTAATTTGCATCACAATCGATATTCTTGTAGTCTTTGGCTTACTGGACCATTGGCATGATGTGAAATCCCATAAACAATTCTCTCGTTGATTCTCAATGAGGCGAAACCGTTTAGCCACCGCCTCATACTTTTGCAGACAAGACTGTGATTTTCAGGCTGAAACCGTCTGATAGCAGGGGAGCGGGGACAGAATCCGACGCCACGACCAGACACCCGTCAAAACGCTCACAAGACCCCTGGCTGCTGGACGTGTTGTCCTTCCGCAGGAGGGTGTACGACCGCAGCCGTTCCGACGCCGCGATATTGGGCTGGTTCTTCCATCTGATATGGCTCCGGACCGTTCTCCCTGCCAAATACTTGATAGGGGCCTGGAGAAAACGTCGCCGCTCCGCCCAACTTCGACGGGTCGTCTATGGCCCGCTGACTGACGATAACCCCAGACAGGAGTGAACACAAACTAGAGACCGTTAGATGATCTTCAAAACAAAACAGAGGCAAGGGCTATGCCCCCGCCTCTGTTGTAAGTCTCCGAATTTGCTTTGTTAGCTGGCTACCTGAACGATTCGCCCTGTGATGGTGGAGAAGCCCGGCTTGAGGCCGTCCTTGGGCGAGATTGTGATGTCCAGCGAGTCGTCTGGAGCGGCTCTTGCGAGGGACGCAACGGTTACTAGCCACTCTCTCTGGCCGATAGCTGCGCCTCTTTGATGTCGTCGTCAAGTGGGTCAGAAGTTACCTCGACATCGATTCCCCTGGGCACGTTGAGGCTCAAAATGGCGTTGGCCGGCGCATCACTGAGGTTGCCGAGGTCTAGTCCGACGACTATGGCGTCTCCGACATGGGGTTTCAACGCAGCCTTGAAGCCGGTTCTTTCGTCGTTGGTGGTGAAAATGCCGTCGGTGTCGGAGCCTGCGCCAAGAGAGAACCCCGAGGGGGCAAGAACGACGGACTGCTCGATCACAAGGCATGCTGAATCCTGTATGCCGCCGCTCAGAACCGGCCCAACGGCCTGACCTGCCGCCGCTGCCACCACGAGTAGAGCAACTCCCAGAACCCAAGCTGGAAAGCTCACGCGCGTTATGCGTAATTTCTTGCTGATGATTCGTCTGAACATTTGTAGCTCCTCCACAACGCGGACGATTCCTAACGTTTTTGTTGTGACCGCGATACGACCCTATTTTCGTCATGTGGCGATAGGAACTCTAGACGCTATTTAACGTCAGATTCGTACGTAAGAATCTGTGTGACAAGAGCACAGTAGATGTGAAATGTAACTGGGGTTGGGTAGTCAGGTATTGAGCCATACTTGTGATGAGGCAAAGTGTTTTGTATAGCAGCAATTATGGCGCAGTTAGCCAGTCGCATGAAGGGGAGCCGGACGGGGAAGAAGTGGTGGGCGGTACTGGATTTGAACCGGTGACCTCTGCGATGTCAACGCAGCGCTCTAAACCACTGAGCTAACCGCCCGTTTGTTCCTGAGGACCGACACTCTGAAAGTTACGCGTCGGCTGAAACAAGTCTATCAAGGCCCCGAGAACCTGGTCTAATCTGCCGCATCTTTTGATGGATGCGATGCTCTGACCCGGTTCTCGGGGCCCTGGGTTTTCAATAAACTTAGTCGTCGCTGGACGGAATCTGCTCGAAGGCATCGTTCACGATGCTCTCTTCGACGACGAAATCGGCGTTCGGTTCCTGCCCTGGAGGCTGTGGGTCGCCGGCCAACAGCACATCCTGAGGCTGGGTTCCGCCGGACATGATGTCAAGCGGTTTGGGGAGCGAGCCTTCTTCCAATCCTTTAATCTCGTCTCCACTGAGGTCGAGACGGGCGGGTATCAGCCTTCCGATAATGACGTTTTCCTTGAGGCCGCGCAGATAGTCGATCTCGCCGTTAACGGCGGACTCGGTCAGCACGCGGGTGGTCTCCTGGAAGGAGGCCGCCGCAAGGAAGCTGTCCATGTTCAACGATGCCCTTGTAATGCCCAATAGCACCGGCGTGGCTGTGGCAGGCTCACCGCCCTCGGCCAGAATGCCCTCGTTGGTCTCTTCGTAGTCCTGGCGGTCAATCAACTCTGCTGGCAGCAGGTCGGTGTCGCCGGGGTCGTCGATGCGGACCTTACGGAGCATCTGGGAAATTATCAGTTCCACATGCTTGTTGTGGATGGGCACGCCCTGAGACTTATAGACCGCCTGCACCTCTTCGATGAGGTACAGCCGCACTGCGTCTCGGCCCTGAATGCTCAGAATTTGCTGAGGGTTTTTGGGACCAGAGGTCAGCGCTTGTCCCGCGATCACAGGGTCGCCGGACCGGACGATGATATGGGCAGCGGCGGGTATGACATACTCGCGCTGTTCCTCGTCGCTCCAGGATATTGTAAGAACGTCTCCATCGGCCCTAACGACTCCTGAGACCCGAGCGATGAGGTCTGACGACTGAAGCGCCGTGACTTCCTCATCCTCTTCTGACGTGTCTTCCGGTTCGGCAAGCCTCTCGCCGATCGACACCATGTCGCCGTCCTGCACGATGGACGAGAAGCCCTTTGGCAGGACGTATTCGTCGCTGTATTCTTCCGTGCTGACTATGCGGATGCTTCGGCCCTCTGGAAGCTCAGTGACCTCTACGTCGCCTGCGATCTCTGACAGCACGGCTTCGCCCTTGGGCGCGCGGGCCTCGAAGAGTTCCTCAACCCTGGGCAGGCCGGACGTGATGTCGGCGCCCACAATGCCGCCTGTGTGGAACGTTCGCATGGTTAGCTGTGTTCCAGGCTCACCGATGCTCTGGGCGGCTATGATGCCGACAGCTTCGCCCTGCATCGCAGGTCGCATTGTGGCGAGAGACGTGCCGTAGCACTTTTGGCAAACGCCCTTCTGCGCCTCGCAGTTCATTGGAGACCTGACCATTACGGCTTCGACGTTGGCGGCTTCCAGCTTGTCGACGGCATCGTCGTCGACGACGTCATTACGGTCCAAAATTATCTCGCCTGTTTCAGGATCGCCAACAGGGGCCGCCATGTACCGAGACCTGACCTGCTCGCGGAAGGACGTTGCCATGTCGTCTTCGTTAGAAGAGTCGACCCAGATGCCGGAGGGGGTCTCGCAGTCATCCCGCATGATGATGACTTCCTGGGCCACATCGATCAGTCGTCTGGTCAGGTATCCACTGTCGGCTGTTCTCAGGGCGGTGTCAGCCAGGCCCTTTCGAGCGCCGTGAGTGGAGATGAAATACTCCAGCACGCTGAGTCCCTCGCGGAAGTTGGCTTTGATCGGGCGGGGAATAATACGGCCCTTCGGGTCGGACATCAGTCCACGCATGCCCGCCATCTGCTTTATCTGGGCGATGTTTCCCTTCGCCCCTGAGTTCGCCATCAGGTAGATTCCACCGTAGTTTCGGAGGTTCTCCTCGATCACCTTGGTAAGTGTTTCGTTGGTGTCAATCCATACCTGGACAGCGTTCTGGTCGCGCTCTTCCTCGGTGATGAGGCCGTTCTGGTACTGCTGTTCAAGCGTTTCCACCTTGTTTTCGGCGTCGGCTATGATGCCGGCCTTCTCATGGGGGACCTCCACGTCGTTGATGGCGATGGTGACGCCGGACATGGTGGCGTGACGGAAGCCCAGGTCTTTGATGGCGTCGAGGACCTCTGCGGTTTCCTCGTTGCCTGTCAATTTGTAGCACTGCGCCACGATGTCTTTTAGCGTGCCTTTTTCAATCTCCATATTCTGGAAGGGGATTACATCTGGCAGTTCGTCATTGAGGAGGATGCGACCCATTGTGGTGTCCAGGGTTTCAACCTCTCCATTGAGCAGTGTATGGCGAACGTTAATAAGCGCTCGAAGGCCGATGATTTCCATGTCATAGGCCAGGCGGGCGTCGCTGAAGTTGTTGAATCTGCGCCCGGTGCCCTCGGCTTTCTCGTCAACGATGGTCATGTAATAGGTTCCCAGAACGATGTCCTGGGTTGGAGTCACGATAGGCTCGCCAGAGCTAGGCGAGAGCATGTTGTATGTGCTGAGCATCATGCGCCGAGCCTCTGTGACCGCCTCTCTGGACAATGGCACGTGGACGGCCATCTGGTCGCCGTCGAAGTCAGCGTTGAAGGCCGTGCAGACCAGAGGATGCACCTGGATAGCCGCGCCGTCGATCAGCACAGGCTCGAATGCCTGAATGCCAAGACGGTGCAGCGTGGGCGCTCGGTTGAGAAGCACTGGCCTGTCCTTGACGACCTCTTCGAGGATGTCCCAGACCTCTGGCCTGATGCGCTCTGCCATTCGTTTTGCGCTCTTGATGTTGTGTGCGTAGCCTTTCATGACAAGCCTGTTCATGACGAAGGGCTTGAATAGTTCCAGCGCCATGCGCCTGGGCAGGCCGCACTGGTGGAGCTTCAGTTCCGGCCCGGCGATGATGACCGAGCGGCCGCTGTAGTCCACGCGCTTGCCCAGCAGGTTCTGGCGGAAGCGGCCCTGCTTGCCTCTCAGGAGGTCGGACAGTGACTTGAGCCGATGGTTGTGGCTGCCTGACACTGGGCGTCCGCGACGTCCGTTGTCGATCAGGGCGTCCACAGCCTCCTGGAGCATGCGCTTTTCGTTACGCACGATGATCTCCGGCGCCATAAGCTCGATGAGCCTCTTGAGCCGGTTGTTTCGGTTGATTACCCTGCGATACAGGTCGTTCAGGTCGCTGGTGGCGAATCGTCCGCCGTCAAGTTGCACCATCGGGCGCAGTTCAGGAGGCAGGACCGGCAGAGTTGTCAGAACCATCCAGTCGGGCTTGTTTCCACTCTTGCGGAAGGACTCGATGACACGAAGGCGTTTGATCGCCTTCTTGCGGCGCTGTCCGGAGGTGGACTGCATTTCGTTTTGCAGTCCTTCGCGAACCTCTTCGAGGTCCACGCCGTTTAGCACTTTCAGCACTGCCTCGGCGCCCATTCCCGCTTTGAAGATGCCTGAGGACTGGTCTCGAAGCTCCCTGAACCGGGTTTCGGTCAGGAGCTGGCCGACGTACAAACCTTCCAGATCGTCGATCTGGGTCATTACGTCGTTTTCAAAGTTGGATTTGCCCTCGTCCAACTGCGCTTGGAGTTTCGTGATTTCAGTCTGAAGCTCAGCGCGCGGGTCCGGCGTTTTCTCCTCGCCATCCTCGCTGTCCTCGGACTCTTCCGAGTCCTCGGGAGGCTCGCCCAGTTCGGCCAACTGATTTTGGAGCTTTTCGATCTCCGCCATCATTTCCAGTTCGATCTTCTCCAAACCTTCGTCCAACTCTACCTGGAGTTGGTCGACCCTGGTGGTGCGAAGTTCGATGTCGAGTTCGGTCACGAGGTACTGGGCGAAATACAATACCCTGTCGAGGTTTCTAGGAGACAGGTCTAGCAGCAGGCCCAGCCTGCTGGGTGTCCCTTTGGAGAACCATATATGGGCAACGGGAGCGGCCAGAGCGATATGCCCCATGCGCTCGCGCCGCACTTTGGAACGGGCCACCTCGACGCCGCAGCGGTCGCAGATGACGCCCTTATAGCGAATTTTCTTGTATTTACCACAATAACACTCCCAGTCCTTGGTGGGACCGAAAATGCGCTCGCAGAACAGGCCGTCCTTTTCAGGGCGAAGTGTCCGATAGTTAATGGTCTCTGGCTTGGTTACCTCGCCATAGGACCAGATTTTGATCTGGTCTGGTGAGGCCAGTGAGATTCTGATTGCATTGAAGTCGTTACCGCCGAGGGCCATATGTCAAACTCCATCAAGCTGATAGTGTTATCTCCGATGCGTACTTGCCGGTACTAAAGCTGTCAATCTGAGCGCTCTGATTGAGGATGCGAAGGAGTCACAGCCACTGAATATTCAATTTATGGGCTGCCGTCGCACATATACGCATATTGTTCTGAATGTTAGTCGTCGTCACCCGCAGATTCGGGGGACCCGGTTTCTTCTTCGACCTGTTCGCTGGTCACCGTCTCCATCTCGGGCGCCTGGCTGTCTTCAACGACTCCGCCTGGCTCGCTTGCGCCGTTGTCGTCAGAGCTTGCAACATCCTCGACTGAAGCGACTGGCTGGTCAGTGATGTCCGTTGGCGCAGGCGCTTCGTTGACAGGCGCCTCTGCCTGGGCTTCCTCAGCGACACCTGCGCCTACTGTCACAGGAATTTGGGCAACGCCGTCGTCGGTGTCTTCGACTATGTCCAGGGCGGCGATTTGCTCTGAGGGGTATTCGTCGTCCATGTCGGGCAGTTCAAGATCGTCGGGCGTTTCGTGAAGCAGTTCGACCGACAGTCCCAGGCTCTGAAGCTCTTTGAGCAGAACGTGGAAGGACTCCGGTATGCCGGGCTGGATAACGTCTTCGCCCTTGACGATGGCTTCGTAGGTCTTGACTCTGCCCACAACGTCGTCGGACTTGACGGTCAGCATTTCCTGGAGGTTATAGGCGGCGGAGTAAGCCTCCAGCGCCCAGACCTCCATCTCGCCGAACCTCTGGCCTCCGAACTGGGCCTTGCCGCCCAGGGGCTGTTGAGTTATCAGCGAGTACGGTCCGGTGGAGCGAGCATGTATCTTGTCCTCGACCAGATGAATCAGTTTGAGCATGTATATGTAGCCCACGGTGATCGGCTGGTTGAATTGTTCGCCGGTGCGACCGTCGAACAAGATAGATTTTCCGATGATAGGGGCGGCCTTTTGCTCCTCACGATTGAGTCTCAGGACCTCGACCATCATGTCTTCTTCGGACATGCCTGTGACGTCCTGTCCCATCTCTTCTTTGAGCCAGATTTCGTTGCAGGCATTGCGAGGCACACCAAGTTCGGTGTCGCCGAACAGGTTATCGTAATCGTAGCCGCGCTCGGCAATCCAGCTTTTCAGGACATCTTCGTCCATCTGGGTTTCATCGTTGTGGCTGGACTTCCTGGGGTCCCTGGCGCCGGACACTTCAACCATCCAGGCCTGAGCCAGGGCGTCTTCGATAGCGGTGTCGGGCGCTCCGTCGAACACGGGTGTGACGGCTCTAAAGCCCAGGGCTTTGGCGGCCCAACCCAGATGGGTCTCCAGCACCTGCCCCAGGTTCATGCGTGAAGGCACTCCGATGGGGTTGAGGATGATGTCGATAGGCGTGCCGTCTGCCAGGAAGGGCATGTCCTCTTCTGGCAGGATTCGGGCGATGACGCCCTTGTTGCCGTGGCGTCCCGCCATCTTGTCGCCTTCGGTGATTTTGCGAGTCTGAGCGACCCACAGGCGCACCAGTTTGTTAACGCCTGGGGGCAGTTCGTCTTTGTTAATTCGGCTCAACACCTTGACGTCGATGATCTTGCCGCGCTGTCCGTGGGGCACTCTTAGGGAGGTGTCCTTAACGTCGCGGGCCTTCTCGCCGAAGATGGCCCGGAGGAGTTTCTCCTCTGCGCTCAACTCGGTCTCGCCTTTGGGTGTGATCTTTCCGACGAGAATGTCGCCAGGGCCGATCTCTGCGCCGACTCGGATGATGCCTTCCTCGTCAAGGTTCCGCAGGCTGTCCTCGCCAACGTTGGGGATGTCTCGTGTTATCTCCTCGGCGCCCAGCTTGGTGTCTCGGGCTTCGACCTCGTGCTTTTCAATGTGAATCGAGGTGAATGTGTCCTCTTTGATCATCTTGTTGCTGATGATGATGGCGTCCTCGAAGTTGTAGCCTTCCCAACTCATGAAGGCGACGAGAACGTTCTGGCCCAGCGCCAATTCGCCCTGTCCGGTGGACGAGCTATCGGCCATCACTTGGCCTTTTTTCACCAGATCGCCCCTGGTGACGATGGGCCGCTGGTTGATACACGTCCCCTGGTTGGAGCGAACGAACTTCAGCAGCTTGTAGGTGTGGTTTTCTCCCTCGGAGTCGGTCACGATGATCATATCTCCGGTGGAGAGCGTGACTACGCCGTCGGTGCGGGATATGATCACCTGGCCACTGTCTCTGGCGACACGGCCCTCCATCCCTGTGCCCACCAGGGGCGGGTCAGGACGCAACAGAGGGACTGCCTGCCTCTGCATGTTTGATCCCATGAGGGCGCGGTTGGCGTCGTCATGCTCCAGGAACGGTATCAACGCCGTGGAGACACTGACCAACTGAATTGGGGAGACGTCGGCGTATTCCACGACTTCAGGCGGTTCCTTGCCGACCTGGTCGCCCTTGCGGGTCTCGACCCTGTCGTCGAGGAACTGGCCCAACTCGTCAACTGTGGAGTTGGCCTGGGCGATGAATACTGTTTCCTCTGCGTCGGCAGATAGATACTCGATGTCGGTTGGGTTTGCCGAGATGAAGGGCTTAACGGCAACCGGCTGTTCTTCCAACGCGGCAATACGAGTGAGGGTGCCGGAACTCTTTCGGACAACTCCTCCGGCTCTGAGGATGTTCCTGCCATCGGGGCCTTTTACGTCCTCAGTGATGGTTCGACCGTCCAGCCGAGGGTCGGTGTTCATCATCGACTGGAATATCATTCGATAGGGGGTTTCGATGAACCCATATTCGTTTGTTCGCGCGTACGTCGCCAACGAACCCAGTAGGCCGATGTTCGGGCCTTCTGGTGTCTCGATTGGGCAGATTCTGCCGTAGTGGGAGTGGTGAACGTCGCGGACGTCGAAGCCTGCGCGCTCTCTGGAAAGACCGCCAGGCCCCAGGGCTGAAAGGCGGCGCTTGTGGGTCAACTCTGCCAGAGGGTTGGTCTGGTCCATGAATTGGGAAAGCTGGGAGCCTCCGAAGAACTCCCGCACAGCCGCGACCACCGGCCTGATGTTGATCAGCGCGGCGGGCGTGGTGGTGGCAGGGTCCATCTGAGTGGTCATGCGTTCCTTGATGACGCGCTCCATCCTGAGCAGTCCGACACGGACCTGATTCTGGATAAGTTCGCCCACTGCTCGGACTCGGCGGTTGCCCAGATGGTCGATGTCGTCAGGGCCGATGACGCTGTTGTTAATCTCGACCATCCTACGCAGCAGGGCAACGATGTCGCCGGGCGAGAGAGTCAGTTCCCGGAAGTCGTCAGCGTCGTCAACGTGAAGCTTGCGGTTGAGCTTGTAGCGTCCCACTCTGCCCAGGTCGTATCGCCTGGGGTTGAAGAACAGATTTTCCAGCAGGTTCTTGGCGTTCTCCACGTTGGGAGGCTCGCCGGGGCGCAGCCGTCGATAGAACTCCAGCAGCGCCTCTTCCCTAGAGGTGACGCCGGAGTCCTTGTCGATGGTGGTCCGCATGTACTGGTGTTCTTCGCTGGTGTCCACATCTTCAAACAGGTCCATGAGGTCTGTGTCAGTCTCAAAACCCATTGCCCTCAGCAGTGTGCTGACGGGAGTTTTGCGCTTGCGGTCCACCTTGACAGACATGATGTCGCGGTTGGAGGTTTCGAACTCCATCCAGGCTCCTCTATACGGGATGAGCTTGGCGGCGGCGAGGGGTCGTCCGGTGTTGGGGTCTGAATCAGTCGTGAAATACACGCCCGGTGACCTGACCAACTGGCTGACCACCACGCGCTCGGCGCCGTTGATGATGAATGTTCCAGTGGAGGTCATCATCGGGATGTCGCCGATAAACAGGGTCTGCTCTTTAATTTCGCCCTGTCCGGGGCCGCCTGCTTTGATTTTCAATTGAACGGTGACGTGCAAGGGAGCCGAGAATGTGATCTCCTTCTCTCTACAAGTCTCCTCGGTGTTCTTGGGGTCCTCGAAATAGTGGTCGAGGAAGCTCAACTCGAATCTGCCGCCAGGGAAGTCTTCAATGGGGGAGATTTCGTCGAAAAGCTCCTTTAGTCCCTGACCTTTAAGGTCGTTAAAGGAGTCTAGTTGAACTTGTATCAGGTTTGGCACATCAATGATGGCCGGTATCTTTGCGTAGGATCGTTTAACTGGGCTTCTGTTGTGACCGTTGGATACTTGCAAAGCGGTTGAGGTCATGCGTTATCACACTCCTCGAAATGCGAATACTAAATCCGGCGTTACGATAGGGTCGAAATACGCTAAAAGGGGCGATTCTGGGGCGGACGTGTAGTAGAAGGGCGTGGATGCGATGAAAAGCTAGCACAATGTAACAAGGGCATGAATCGACCGGTTGTTAACGCTAGCACACAGCTTAGCAATTGTCAAATGCAATAACTGAACATTCGCGAAGCGCCTGTGGAGGAAAATTTCCACGCTTCGCGCGGTTTGCCGTCAAGGACGGCGTTTTGTGGCAAATTGAGACGTTTTAGAGCCTAAGCCGATGGCTCGGCGAAGCCTGTGAGGGCGTCCATGTGACCATCTAGGTAGCAGTGGCCGAAGTACAAAATGTTGTACTCAGTGGACTCTCGTGTCTCCTTGTATTCGCGTTTTGGCTCCAGTCCGTTGTCCTGGAGGTATGACCTGATCGGGCTATCGCTGGATAGCTGTTCGTTGGGGCCGAACATCAACAGGACCCGTTGCTCTTTCGGGGCGACCGTGATGACTTCCATCTTCATGTAGCATCCTCCGAAAGTTGGTGAGAAAATTATAACAAGTGGGTGGTTACTATATTAGCTATCACCTTGCGGCGTCCAGCCGTCGGATAACGACAGGTGGGGCGTTGAGTTTATGCGGTTCCTAAGTTTGAATATTGGTCGTAACGTTGCGGGCACGGAGTATCGATCCGCGAAAATCCTGATATCTGAAGGCTGGTATCTGACAGCTTCCCCGAAGGAACGGCGCATCTTGGCTTCAGGAAAAACTTATCGGCTGGTGAACGTCACGGCGATGATCGTGCCCGGGTCGCTGGCCGCGGCGTATTTTCTCGGTGAACACAGTGTGGGCCAGTGGCAGAGCGTCGGAGCATTGGCAGGCGGTTACTTCCTGTCCACTGACGGCGTTCACCTGGACCAGGATATCGCTGCACGCACGTTCTCGGAGCGCAGTGGCCTGAGGGGCTGATTCCTGCACTACTGGAGCCTCCCCGAGGCTGGATGTTCAAGATAGAGGAATCAATCACGAGCACATCCTCGGCACGGTGACTCTCGTTCTGTTCATGGGGCTGTGGATGCTTCCTCTGATACCTTTGCTGATGTTCACCATCGACTGGAAGATCGTCGCTCCCTACTGCGGGTGGGTGTTCTTGGGCCTGACTGTGGCTGACAGCATGCACATCGCCGCCGACGGAGGACGCAAGCAACGGGAACATACAGAGAAATTGTCGGCCTAAAGACCCCTACGCCCAACTGGCCAGGAACCGGAGCAGCAGGCCCGTCACCAGCGTCGACACCCCGACGGTGAGCAGTGTCTGACGAGGCCACAACACCGGAGCGTCTGCCTCTCGATTATTCAAACGGTCGATCCACCAGCGCAACGGGCTATAACCGTCCTGTCCGAAGCCGAAATAGTCCGCCGCCAATAACAGGATGCCGACGAGTTGGAGCACGATACCGATTCGGATCAACCACACAACTTCCACGCCTCCCCACACTGCGCCGGAGATAAGAAGAGCCCCTGCCAATAGCAGAGCGGCGGCGAGATTGAAGAAGATTCCGAGTAGCCAGTTAGCGATTCCTTTCGACATTCAGACCTCACTTTTTTTGGGGTTCAGCGTACCCGTCGCCGAACCGGAGCCGCCAGCGAATTCAGGGTGGCGATGTCGAAGATTTTCAAGTTTAAGATGTGGACAACAAGGGCAGCCGTTACAATAAGGAACGCGCTCGCTCAAGCATGATTCGGAGGACTTGAATTGACATCAGCGCCTCCATGCGACCCTTTACGCTGTGCAGGAGGCAACTCATCTCGCCATGAATGACTCTCTGAAAACCATCGAAGACTTGTTCACTCCATCGACCGAGAGCGTCGCCGGTTTGATCGAAGAATTCCAGAACGAGATCAGGCGAGGCCTGAACGAGGATAACAGCTCAATCGCGATGCACCCGTCCTACGTGAGCAGGCCCACAGGCCGGGAGGCAGGGGAGTTTGTCGCGCTGGACCTTGGCGGGAGCAATGTGCGAGCCACGGTTGTGGAGCTTGCGGGCGATGGCATGGTCAGGGTGAGGCGACACGCGACCTTCCGGCTGTCGCGCATTGACGGAGAGGCGGCGGACCTTTTCGACCCTATCGCCGAATTCATCGGCGGCGTTCTGGAGGAGGGCCGAAGCTACGACCTGGGGTTCACGTTCGCCTTCCCCACCGACCAGGCAGCCGTGAATCAGGGCAGGTTGACCAAGTGGACCAAAGAGTTCGCCTTCCGAGGCGTCGAAGGCAACGACGTGGCCGCGCTATTGACGCAGTCCATCGCTCGCAAGGCGGAGACTGTCACAGCCCTTCAGTCTGTGTCAGTCACTGCTCTGGCTAATGACACGGTTGGAGTCCTGGCCACAGGCGCCTATTCCGACGCCAGATGCGACCTGGGCCTCATCGTCGGGACGGGAACGAACATGGCCGTGGCCGTGGACAGGCGGCTTGTGGGCAGGTCCCTTCCTCCCACAGTCGGCAATCCCGACGAGATGCTGTTCAATATGGAATGCGGAAACTTCGATGGCGTCCGATCAATCCAGACGCCCTACGACCGCACCCTGGACGCCGAATCTGATAGTGAGGGCCAGCTGCTGGAGAAGATGGTGTCAGGCCGATACCTGGGCGAGATCGTTCGTCTCGTAGTCACCGGTTTGGGCTCCGACGGCAACGGATTTTCAGATTGGTCCGGCCCAAACTCGGTGTTCCGTATGCCTTACGGCTTCACCACAGAGCATCTGTCAGATATTGCGTATGACGAATCTCATGAACTGGCCGGAACAGGCATGCTGCTTAAGCGACTGGGCGTCGGAACCAGCGAACCAGACGAGCGCAGACTTTTCAAGAAAATATGCCAGCTAGTGGCCGGACGCTCGGCTCGGATGGTGGCTATGAGCATCGCGGCTACCACTACGTATATTGATCCGCGCCTAGAATCTCAGCATGTGATCGCTGTGGATGGCAGTCTGTTTCGAGGTTATCCGGGTTATCAATTAGAGGCGCAGGCGGGTTTGCAAGAGATGCTCGGAAATTCCTCCATTGAGCAGGCGCAGGTCTCATACGTTCGGGACGGATCGGGGATCGGAGCTGCGATAATCGCGGCGGTGGCGGGCGCCGGTTTTCCTTAACCGAGGATATACTTTCCGCCTAAGGGCCGATAAGGGCCCCCTAGGTACGAAACGTGCCTTCCTGTAATCACGTCTGATCGTCTGTTTCGCTCTTTCTGCCGCCTTTTACCCCTCCCTTGGCAAACAAAATGGCAGACACTTTGTCGCTCTCATAATTAGAAACTCAAAAAAACAGCCTCAAAAACAACACGCTAACTACCCAATTAATCCATTGCGGACCGTACTAGAACGCACTCGTTCACATAGGTTGTTGTCAGCGCTGCTGCCAAAAGCCACCCACTCAATAACATCAGAACACGACTAAGTAAAATTTGTACCTCTTCGACCCTGGTCCAACTTCCACCTTCAATAATCTTAGAACGCGGATTGTACCCTGTTGTGTCTCGGTATCGACCTGCACTCATAGCAGTGGCACTGGGTTGAGAAACCAGGCACGTCCAGGTTATATCAGAGGGAATGCAGTAAGGGGCGAGCATTGAATGGATGGCAAGTTATTAGGGAGCGTTCCCAAGCTCAGGATCAACTTGGCCCGTTCATCATGATAAAATACTGTCACCCGATGAGTCCCCTTCTAAACCAAGCCCGGAAAGAACCAGGATTGCAGCAGCCTCTGGTGGAAGCTGTCCTGTCGCATCGGCACGGGCTAATAAATTGGCGTACAATTCGGCCCCCAAACTCAGCGTGATTTTGGTGTCGACCAAGGTGGCCTGGTTCGGAACAGCGCGTGACTTGACACTTACGAGCTTCGCGTCGAACTTGTCTTTCCCAGAGACGAAGTGGCCGAAGCCTTCTTCAGGCACAGTGCCCAGTCCGCTCAGGAGCAATCAACTAATTAAGGAGAACCGATGCCCTCCACTGATGACAGACCGAATATCTTGCTATTGATGACCGACGAGCATCGCGGTGACGCTCTGGGAATCGAAGGACACCCCGTTCTCCAAACCCCTTACCTCGACAGCATCGGAGGAGGCGGGTTTCACTTCCGCCGAGCGTACAGCGCAAGTCCAGTTTGCGTCCCGGCTCGCCGGACTCTTATGACCGGGACCAAGGCGTCAACTCATGGCGTCTTCATGAACTACAACACCCATCTGGACCTTCCCACTCTGCCCGGAACACTGTCACAGAACGGCTATCAGACTCATCTGGTGGGCAAGCTCCACCTGCATCCATTTCGCAAGCTTTACGGCTTCGATTCGTCGGACTGGGCAGACGGCCCTGAACAGCACGACACGTCGAAAACCCACAACGACTACCAGACGTTCCTGCTGGAGAACGGCGTGTATGGGCCAGATTCTGCGATGGCGCACGGAGCCAATGCCAATGGCTGGGTGGCCCGGCCTTTCCATATAGAAGACAGATTCCACTTCACAAACTGGTGCGCCGACAGGTCGCTAAGATTCCTGGAGCGGCGAGACCCGACATCGCCGTTCTTCCTAAAAGTAAGCTTTCATCAACCTCACCAGCCATGCACACCGCCTGAATACTACTTCAACAAGTACATGAACATGGACCTGCCGGAGCCGAAGGTCGCCGACTGGGCGCGCGTTTTCGACGAGCCACAGCGCGGGCTTGAAGTCGCCTCGTGGCGAACGTCCCTGGACCCCATCGTCATGAAACAGTACATGGCCGGATACTACGGCTGCATCGAGCATGTTGATCACCAGATAGGTCGGATTCTCGACCATATACCTGAAAACACGGTCATCATGTTCACCTCGGACCACGGCGAGATGCTGGGGCAACATCAGTGGATCAGGAAACGGTCAGCCTATGAGGGGTCAGCCCGCATTCCGTTCCTTATGAGATTCCCAAACAGCTTCGGGCTGGAGCAGGGACGACAGCTTGATGAGGTCGTCGAGTTGATGGATGTCATGCCCACACTTCTGGACGCTGCGGGCGTCGAGGCGCCGGGCACTGTCGACGGCTCCAGCGTCATGCCTCTACTCAGGGTGAAGGATTCTGGCGGGCGGGAGTACATCCACGGCGAGTGCTCGCCTCTGGCGACGCTCAATTCTGGTATGCAGTTCATCACCAACGGGTCACACAAGTACATCTACTACCCCGGCACAGGCGAAGAGCAGTTCTTCGACCTCCAGACCGACCCCGATGAGATGAGCAACCTCATAAACTACCCTTCATATGAAGACGCGTTGAACGCCTATCGAGCCCATCTCGTCAACGAGCTGGAAGGACGAGCGGAGGGATTCGTACGGGATGGCGTTCTTGCGCCCGTCGGCGGGCCGACTCCTTCATACCTACCTGACTATAAACGGCAAGAGTGATCCGTCACGCCCACAAGAGAGATTTTGCCCACGACCGGCCAACCCTTTGGTTTCATTACGGTACAGAGTCGTAACTATCCGATCACCGGGAGAAGGGTTTGTTGACGGTCCCTACATCTTCAGACCCGTGTGGGAAAACTAAATCGACTACGGCGGCGTCCTGCGATCACCAGACGAAGACTTCACTGACAATGCCGTGACCTTCAAGTCGCGGGGCGAGGGTTTCGGGGATGGGGGTGGGATCTTCCATAGTGGGTAGAAACTTGCAGATGAACAGGAAGCGAGGGCCGCTGATCACGCAGCCAGCAACACGGTTTGCCAGTGTTCACGGTGTAGTTCGACCCTAGTCGAAGTTCGATCATCAACATTTTGGTGAACAAACTCCTCGTAGTTCCATTTGAAGAATTGATCGAACTCGTTTTTGGGTTTGACGGCTATTACACTTTTGTCCTTGAGCCAAACTTGATCAAATAGACATCTGGCCAGCTTATTGCGCTGCTCTTGATCAGCATTTTCCCACGCAATGGAAATGTCGGACAGAAACACTGCCAGGGATTCCATCTGCTCCTCATTCGACGTTCCGGACTCGAAGGTTTCGAGTTTCCGTTCCGCCTGTTTCTTACGCGTCTGGTACTCTTCCAGAGTGTAATCCCCTAAAACATACAGATCCCGCAATCGTGCCATCTGCCGTTCGAGGTTGCCTCGTTGTTTTTCTGCATCAGGAAACGCTTCCTGTAACTCCTGACGAGCCGCCAGCATTCTCTTTTGATAATCATCTGGTATGTGGAAGGCTTCCAGGTATCTGCCCAGATGATCTTCGTATACCCTCAAACCCCCTGATTTATGGGTACAACCATGGCCCTTCTGCCGCGTGTAGCACCCCAAAAGAGGCGCTTACTTTGCAGAGAGTTTGATTGGCAAGTCCAGCATATCCGTCTCCCGGTTGACGCTCATAGTCGCCGTTGCTACACTCGCGCCACTCTGAGCAAGTATTGGGAGAGCGATAGATGTCCTCTGAAAACCACCACGCCACTGCACTGGGACACCTGCGAGTGTTGGACTTGGCTACTGCTCAAATCGGCTACTTCGGGAAGATTTTTGCAGACCTGGGCGCGGACGTTATCAAGGTCGAGTCTCCTCAGGGCGACCCGTCCCGCCAGATGGCTCCATTCGCAGGTGATCTCAGTGACCCGGAGCGCAGTCTCTACTTCCTGAACTTCAACGCCAACAAGCGCAGCGTCGCGCTGGACTTGGAGACCGATGCTGGACGCGCATCGTTGAGTCAGTTAGCCTCTGGCGCGGATGTGCTGGTGGAAAGTTACACACCGGGATATTTGGACAGTTTAGGCGTCGGATACGATGCTCTTAAACAGGGGAACCCTGCGCTGGTCTTCGCGTCGATAACGCCCTTCGGACAGACCGGTCCGTATGCCGAGTTTCAGGGTTCGGAGCTTGTGACTCAGGCAATGGGCGGCCTGCTGTATGTTCAGGGCGACGACAACAAACCGCCGTGCTACGCTCCCTGCGACCAGTCGTCCCAACTGGCGAGTCTGCACGCTGCGTACGGCGCCCTGACAGCACTGAAAGTGAGGAGCCTAACCGGTCGAGGCCAACATGTCGACGTGTCGATGCAAGACATCATGGGCCACCTGCTGTTTTCCATAGCCCAGTACGGTTTTTCGCGCGAGATCATCCGGCGCACGGGAGCCACCGCGACCATTGCTCCCAACGGGTACTATAAGTGCATCGACGGATACGTCAGTCTGGCCATATTCTTCAACCACCACTGGCAGATCATGCAGCAGTGGATGAACATCGAGGCTCTACTAGACCCGATATGGCAAGACCTGGATTTCCGGCGCTCCAACCCAGATATTGTGAATCAGTTCGTGTCAGAATTTGTAGCCGACTTCACCATCGATGAGTTCGTGCGCGAAGGACAAAAGCGTCACCTGACAGTCAGCGCTATGAGCTCCATAGACGGATTTTTCGAAGATGAGCATATCAACGCTCGCAAGTTTTTCAGGGACGATACCCATCCCGACATCGGAGAATATTTAACCACAGGCGCGCCCTATATATTCAGTGACACTCCGTGGGCCAGCCAGCGGCCCGCGCCGACATTGGGACAGCACACCAAAGAGGTATTGGCTGAGGCGCCGAAACCTGCCAAATCTCGCGCCGCCGCCGATGCCCCAGCCATCAATGGCGGCCCTCTCTCCGGCGTTCGAATTGTGGACTTCGCCCGGGTGTGGGCAGGCCCTTACGCAACCCGTTATCTGGGCGACCTGGGAGCCGAGGTCATCAAGATCGAAAATGAGAATTTCCTGGACGGCGGTCGAATCAGCGCTAACTCGAACCATATGTTCCCAGAGATCAACCGCAGCAAGCTAGGGGTGACAGTGAACTTCCGGGAGGCTGATGGCGCCAACCTGATTCGAGAGCTTGTCTCGGTGAGCGACGTAGTGCTGGATAACTTCGCCTCCGGAGTGCTGGCTCGCAGAGGTTTGGGCTACGAGGACCTGCGCAAGATTCGGCCCGACATCATCATGATAAGCATGCCTGGCTACGGGAACGACGGGCCGTACTCAGAATACGTCGCATACGGCCAGAGCCTCATGGCCTATGCGGGACTGGCTTTGCTGTGGGGGTTCCCGGACTCACCCGTGGACACTCGGCCTAACGTGCATTATTCGGACTTCATCTCGGCGGCCCACGGCTCATTCGCTTTGATGGCCGCGCTGGAGCATCGCGCTCAGACCGGGCAAGGGCAGTACATCGAAATTCCCCAGGCAGAAACCCTCGCCGCAACCATGGGCGTCGCGCTGCTGGATCACTCGGTTAACGGACGCTCCTGGGAGCCGATCGGAAATCGGCACCCCAGCTTCGCTCCCCACGGGTGCTATCCGTGCCGAGGTGAGGACCAGTGGTGCGCCATATCGTGCCTGACCGCTGAACACTGGCAATCCCTGTGCAAGGCTATTGACGCTCCTGAACTGGCCTCAGACCCCAGGTTCGACTCTCTGAACGCCCGGCTTCAGAATCAGGACGCCCTGGACGAAATCATCGGAGTGTGGACTAAGCAATTCACGCCGTACCAAGTCATGTGGATGCTTCAGGGCGTCGGCGTTCCGGCGGGAGTCGCGCAGTCTGGTGAACAGCTATACCACGACATGAACCTGCGTTCTCGCAACTTCATCCTGCGCATCGAACACTCAGGATGGCGGACTCTGGAGCATTCGGGGATCACTGTCAAACTGTCCGAAACTCCGGGGGCTATCGTCCGTGGCTTGCCGGGTCTTGGACAGCACAACACCCTGATATTCGGAGACCTGCTGGGCGTCGATGCGTCTGAACTGGAACGGATGGCGTCTGAGGGGGCGCTGGCGTAAGGTCCGCCCACCGATGCTCCTTCACCGACACTCCAATCTGATGCGTATCCGACCGTATCTGAACCTTCGACGTTATTGACCCAAGAACAGAACTCACAGCGCGAACCATCGCCGTCACATGATGCCTCAACATCAACCAGCGTATTCCTCGCAAGTCGCAGGAGGCGATTATCGGCCTACGCGCTCGACAGCGTTATGTCTTTCTCTGTTGCTCTCATAATTCCTGTGTTGTCAGCAATCGCTAACCGCAACCAAGAATCTATGGTCAATGGCGCGGCAACATTGTGGGTGATTTCTCTCTTGGTTTAGGCTGGTTTTTGGCTATATGGCGCCAGTCGTGGTTGGAGCCCGGGCAAGCTCATGGTCGGAATCAGAATCGTCAATCACTCCCACGAAAAACCCGGACGTTCGAAGGCGTTGATACGAGAGTTGACCGGGAAACCTCTTGGCTCAATTCCCATGTATCTTGGGTTCGCGTGGATTCTCTGGGATAGTGAACGACGGGGCTGGCATGACCATATTGCCAAAACACATGTAATCAAAGTCTAACGTCTTGATTCCGACTTTACCTCACCCGCTGCCACACCAGTGACGAGACCTGCTGTTGGCCGTCCACCTCACGAGGCGGCGGGGTGAGGGTCAGGCGGTCTCCGTCGAGCTTGAAGTTGCGATGCTGGTCGCCTCCGACCCAGTTGGGCAGCAGGCTGCCTTCGACGTGGTGAGTCACAACACCTTCATCGTCGTTGACGCTGAACGTGCCGTAGTAGGCGGTGAAGCTGAGAAACGCAGCCCGTATCTCGCTGTCTGAGGCGGCGGCCCGGTCGTCAGATGCGAAATCCCGGCGATCGGCGCGGAATAGCTGCGCCGACATATTCCCGTGGGTGTCGTACATGATGACGCCTTTGGGATCGTCTCCGAGAGGTTTTACGACGTCGCCGTTCGCTCTCACCGCTTCGGCAGATACCAGCTTCCATGTTCCGATGAATTGATCTTTTCCCATTGTTTATCTAATTCCTTTGGTTGTAGCTTCGATGCTTGTTGGAAGTCGGTCGGTCATTGTTCGATCATGAATCGTAGTTCGGCGCGGACCAGATCGCTCGGGACAGGTCATTGCCGATCTTCGTTTCGTTAACATCGAAAGCGGACGTGATTTTGATGTCCGAGACTGCGTATCCGGCGCAAATTGGATTGGTCAATCTGATGAGTTTGTCGTTCGCGTCCACGTAATGCACCAGACCTTGGGCCAATGAAGAGCCGCAGTTTCCCACTCCGATGATGCCCATGTTGGTAGCGCTCACTTCTTCTCCTCTCTGGTTGCCACCAGCGCTAGCCTTCACGACTCTGGGTACTTGCTCTGCCCCCAGAAGCCGTCGGGGATTTCCAGCATGTGCCGAAGTCCGGTGCGCTCCAATGCCTTGTCCGTGGCTCTCTGAGCCAGGTCCAGGATTTCTGACTCGTCGATGCCTGGGACCTGTCTGTTACGCATCAGGATTTTGCCATTGACGACTACCGTGTCCACGTCATTGCCGTTGGCGAAGTAGGTGATGCGATGCACGGGCATATTCATCGGGTAGAGGTGGGGCTTCCGCATGTCCACCAGGATTACGTCAGCTTTTTTGCCGGCCTCCAGCGATCCGATTTCGTCCTCCATGCCCAGGGCGCGGGCCGAGTCGATGGTCACCATCTCCAGGGCCTTGCCGGGCGGGATGTAGTTGGCGTCGTGGTAGTGAGTCCGCTGGTAGTGCATGCAGTGGAACATATGCCGGAACAATAGTAGCTCCGATCAGGAGCCGTCCCGTCGGAGCCGAGGCACACGGTCACTCCTGCGTCCAGAAGTTCTGGAACAGGGCATCTCGCGGTCACAGAGAAATTGGAGCTTGGGTTGTGGGAGATTCGAGTGTCGGTCTCGGCGCAAATAGCTATCTCTTCGTCGGTCAGGCCCGTCGAGTGGGATAGCAGGGCGTCAGGCCCCAGGATGTCCAACTCCTCGTGGGCGAACTTTACCGAGCCTCGACTGTGCCCGTCCTGGGTGAACAGGAGGCTGTGCCGTTTCGACATATCTCTGACGGCGCGGGCCTGCTCCTTCATCTCTGCCGATTCCGCCGCCGAGAGCGCGTTCTGGTTCGGGGTGTGCACCTGATACGCCAGGCTCATATTGATGCGACCGTCCGCCTTGCCGTGCCACTGGTCTATAAGCGTTTGGCAGGTGTCCATCTGCTGAACGAAGGAGACCTCGATGTCTTTCTTTGTGTTGCCATCCCATTGAGCGAACTTGCTGGGGAACGGCCCCTTTCGCGGCCCCACAGCGAGGAACTCGCGTATGCCGATCTTCTCGATAGCCTGGCATCTCTGAGCGCCGTAGACAGGATCATCGACGCGCATAACCGAGTCTCCCCCTCCAAAAAAGGTCACACCTGTTGTGGTCCCGAACTTCAGGCGTTCCAGCAGGGTCAGCATCGCCTCGGCGTGCCAGAATTGTTCATCCGAGCCTTCCGCGTAAATCGCCTCGCAAGCAGGATACCAACCTCCAGACGGCCCGGTTCCGAGAGTCTTAATCAGGCCGTGCCCGGCGTGGCCTTGGCCGTCGATCAGGCCCGGCATGACGACCATTCCTGTTGCGTCGATGGTCTCGGCCGCGGGAGAATCTGCCTGATAATCGCTTTTGGGAGCGACACCGACTATTCGGTCGTTCTCAATCGCGACCACGCCATCGTCGATGACTCGACGATTTGGGTCCGTAGTGATGATCGTGCCGCCGGTTATTAGAAGGTCTGTCAATCGAAGCCTCCGAAGGTAGCTGGTCAGGTATCAGGGCAAGCTATTAGCGTAATTAATGATGAGTTTGCTTAAACGATGTAGATGTAAAGGTAGTATTTGATGCGCGTCGCTTGCCTCATCTGTTCCATGAAATGGACGCGTCGGCCCAAAGATCTGCGACGGCCAAGGTCCGAACGCCCGATTGTGTCATGCCAATCTGGAGCATTAGGAGGCCGGTTGACACACGCTCCATGAATCCCCACTGCCAGATGGCTCGCTCATCAATGCCGGTGAGCGACGCGAGAGTTCTGCAACGCGCCTGTCCCAGCGTAATTGCGTCACCCACAAGCAGCTCGTCGTTCCAACCACGCATTGAAATACCTAAATCGTATGCCGGTTCCGCGAACAGTCCGTCTGGATCTACAAATTTGTATCCGCCTTTTTTGTCAAATGATCGCAGTGTGTTGTGCGAATGAGCGTCTCCATGCACCAGGACGCTGTTGTTCGGATCGAACGCAGCTTCCCTTTCGGTCGCAAAAGACAGGGCCAACTCTTGGGTGCCTTCGGCGCAGGGTTTGCCCAAATCTCGCCAAACCGACTCGTTAAATTCCAACAGCCACCGTGCCTTTTCGCCTCCAGTCATGAAGCCTTGTGATGACTGCAACGGAATCCAAGCTTCTTGAAGCGTTTGGCACAGAACTTCAATCTGCTGGCTCACGGGTAAATCTGAGTCTGAGAGTCTCGCGCCTAGTCTTTCAACCAGCAAGGCGTTGTATTCCTCATCGTGTTCTAGCAATCGAGGATATGCTGTTCCGTTGGCGATCCGAAGAACATGAGACTCTGTTTTGCAATCACAAACGCCGGGCAAGCCGACCTTTAGGACAGCCGGGGAATCGTCCTTGAGGGCCACTGCCAAAATCAGACTTTCTGACCCACCGCTCAGAATTTCTCTTGGGACAAATTGCCATTTCAGCGCGAGGCTGCTAACGGTTTCCTCCAGGGTGGCGACCCACCGCTCGCCGGTTGGGCCCACAGACCGAGCCCTCAATCGGATGGCTTTAGGCAGGTCTGCGAAATTAATCTCCATTAGATTCAAACCGTATAAGCATCCAAGAGGCGGACCGGACCCATTGCTTGGTGAGAAACCCATATGATCGCAATAATTTCTGCCGGCTATGTCCAGATAATATTCTTAGTGGTTGACCGCTTTGCACAGCGCCAGCCTCCGTGCCATGCTCCGTGGACAAGCACAAAGTTCGCCATTCAAATGAACTCCGAAAGAGCGCGGTCGTTAACGAAATCAGAGATCACGGATGCCACAGCGTCTGGACGCTCCATGTACATGTTGTGATCGGTGTTTTTGACCGTTGTCAGGTGAAAGTTGGGAGTCTCGGAGGCTAACGGTGGCAGGTCGCGAAAGTTGGACACTCGCAACTCGCTGACAACGAATAAAATAGGCATGTTCAGCGCGCGGAAGACAGGTTTCAGATCGGCGTGTTCCCGATGGGATTCGTCGTGGTTCATCGAATCGGGCGACCACTTGATATCTATTCTGCCGTCGGGCAGTTCCATGGTCTCATGATTCACCACATCTAGGATAACGTCGTCTCGCCAGCGACCGGCAGTGCGGTGTTGCTTGAGAAACCCATGCAAATCTTCTCGGCTGCTCCATGTTCTGCGACGATGGGGTCGTTGCGGCTCCGTTCGATCTTCAGGTCGGTCGATGAGCACCCTCGGCTCAAGCAGCACGAGAAAATCAAACAGAGCAGGACATTGCTCGGCAAGCAACGTCAATACTTCACCCCCGAGTGAGTGACCCACCGCGATCATTGACTTGAGATTCAGCTCGTCGCAGAATCCTTTGAGGTCTTCGATCAGGTTCGAATACCCGTAGCCTCTCTGTGTCCAGTCGCTGTCGCCGTGTCCCCTCGCGTCCAGGGCTATGACGTGGAATCGGTCGTGAAGTAGCCGCGCCATCGCGTCCCAACTGCGAGACGTTCGCATGCTGCCGTGCAGCAACAGCAACGTGGGGCCGTTGTCGCCCCAATCCACGTATCGGAGGTTTATGTCGCGGACCCGGACAAATCGTTCCTTCGGTTTCGATTTAACCATCCAAATCTTCGATCGACGCTTCGGATGGGCCGCGTTCCTGCTGGATTCTTGTCGCCGCGTTCTCCACAGCCCTCATCAGTCGTAGAATATTCCCACCCAGGATTTTGAGAATATCCTCCTCGGAATACTCTCGGCGTAACAATTCTGCCGTCAGGACGGGATACTTGGATACATCCTCAAGGCCTTCGGGAACGCTGGTGATTCCGTCGTAATCGGAGCCTATACCGATGTGGTTGATGCCGGCCTTCTCTCGAATGCGGTCGATGTGGTCGGCGATGTCCGAGACCGTAGCGCGAGGTTCGGGATTGTCGGCGTCCCAGGCTTTAAGGCCGGCCTCCACGCTCTCGTCGGAACTGTCGGATTGCGCTTCCAGACGCGCTTTCTCGGCGTCTCGGGCCAGGCCGTGCTCGTAGGTTTGCTGGGACACGAATCCGGGAACGAAAGACACCATGACGACGCCATCGTTTTCCTTGACGCGCTCCAGCACGTCGTCAGGGACGTTGCGCGGATGGCCCGTGATGGCGCGGGCCGAGGAGTGACTGAACACGACTGGAGCGTCGGACGTGTCCAGCGCGGCTCGCATGGTGTCGGCATGGACGTGGGACAGGTCCACCAGCATACCAAGACGATTCATCTCTCGCACCACCTCGCGGCCAAACTGCGAAAGGCCGTCGACTTTCGGTTTGTCAGTGCAGGAGTCGGCCCAGTCCACGTTCTTGAAATGGGTCAGCGTCATGTACCGCGCGCCCAGCCGATGAAACATTCGCAGAGCGCCCAGGGAGTTGTCGATGGAGTGTCCGCCCTCAATGCCAATGAGCGAGCCGATCTTGCCCGAATCGAAAGCCGCCTCTACATCGTCCGCCGTCAGGGATAGCTGAAAGGTGTCGGGCCACTGACGGAGCATGTTGTACACGACGTCGATCTGTTCCATCGTGGCGCGAACGTGCTCGCCTTTGGGCAGGGCTTGAGGGATATACACCGACCAGAATTGCCCTCCTACGCCGCCCTCTCGAAGCCTGGGGATGTCGGTGTGCAAGCCGGGTTGATGCTGGGCGATGTCGATCTTGGACAGGGCGTTGCCTGCGACTTTGCGATACTGCCACGGTAGGTCGTTGTGGCCGTCGATCAGAGGGATTTTGTCGTGGAGCGCGCGGGCGCGTTGAATCTCTGAATTGGGGTCGGTGGTCATGGCAATCTCCCGAGGCGTGAGTCTGGATGTGATGAACTCCTGAGTCCATTGCGCTAATTTATCACATCACGGGAGATTCGGTTAAAGCCTGATATCAACGGAACCTACTGAGCCGCAAGCTCCTTGAACACCTGATGCCACGTCTCATCGTCGCCTTTTCCGTAGCTGTCGCGATAGGTGATGATACCGTCGGAGCCAATGGCGATCTTCGTGGACTGTCGAGTCACCTTGAAGTCGGCCAGCATACCCGGACCGGCCTGAGCCACGGGCCACGGGTAGCCCTGCTGGTCTTTGTAGGTCTCGATTTCTTCAAAAACGGCCGTAGGATCGACGTTTATGGCGTAGAGCGGGACTTCGTCGGCGTACTCCGGCCATATCTCCTTCATGCGCCGCAACTCGGCGCGGCAGGTCGTTCACCAAACGGCGAAGAAGTACAGGTAGGCGGGGTCTGATTGCGCTGACAGACTGGCAGAACTAACCTTAGTCCCATCAGCGAGGCTAAACTCGAAATCTGGGGCGTGGTCGCCCACGGAGTTTCCGATGTTCACTTCCTGTGCCACCGGTTGCGAGGGCACGATTGCAGCAGGAGGCGCAGGATTCGATACCGGGGGTTGTGTGGGCACGACGGCGGCTACCGGAGCCGAAGTTGGCGCGGCGGCAGGCGCTGGAGAAACTGGAGCCGCCGTGGGTGGCGTTGTAGCCTTAACCACTGCTGGTTCGGACGACGAACCGCAGGCCGCAACAATGATGGTTACGGCCAACGCCGTCACTGTTAAACAAAAGTTTCTGAGCATCTGAGAAAGCAGGTGTTCCCTTCTTTGAATTTTGGGGCAACCGTTGTAATCTACGAGCAACTTCGCGATTGAGATTTTATCAGAGTCGGGATCGTGGAAACACGAACGAGCCAAGTTAGATTAATGGCGCCTTGTGAGGAGCAATGATGCGTACTCTCGAAGTCCGTCGGCACACAATGAGACGCAAGCCCGGCCAGCGCCTGTCGCAAGACGGCATAGAGCTGGCGCGGCTGGTTGGAGATGAGTCAGGACACTTCGATCTGGTCGTTTCAAGCGATGTCCCACGGGCCATCGAGACCGCGATAGCGATGGGCTATGAAGTCAACGAGATTGACCCCGTGTTGGGACAGCTCCCTGATGACGTGTTTGATGCCGGAGTGTGGCCTGCCAGTTTCGACAAAGTGGCGCAGGCCGTCGCCTCAGAAGGGCCAATATCGAGGTTCGCCGATGAGCAGTCTCGCATCTGGACAGGCATCGTGCAGAAAATCCCCGATGGAGGCAAAGCCCTGGTTGTGACACACGGTTTATTCGTCGAAGCAGGAGCTATCGCCAGCCTTCCAGAGGCCGATCACGAAAGCTGGGGAGGCGCCATCGGTTACTGTGAGGGGGTGCGGCTGACCTTCGACGGGACTTTCGAGAATTGCCAAATCCTGCGCGTTCCCGATGAGCGCCATCTGGTCGAGAATTGATTTTTCGATGGTTGGTTGGATTAAAACCTTGCGATGCGATCTACCGTATCGTGGTCCAATCGTTGAACGAGTCTGGCGACAAGCTGCGCCGCCTGATCAATATCGCGACGATGGATGATGCCGTTGTGGGTGTGCAAGTACCTGACGGGAACGCTGATGTTCACCACAGGCGCGCCGCCGAACGCGCGTTGCATCTCGGCGCCGTCCTCGCCGTATCCGGCAAGAACTTCGAACTGCAATGGTATGTTGTTCTCCTCGGACACATCAATCACTAAATCTCTGAGCTTGAGATTGGGCAGCATCGTGGTGTCATGCAGGAAGATACCTGGCCCGTTGCCTAGCCTCTCTTGCGCCTCGTCCTGAGTGATGCCCGGATAGTCGGCGGCGACTCCTGACTCAATATTTATCCCTATGTCAGGGTTGACCAGGAAGCTGCTGGTTTTTGCTCCTCTCAAGCCAACCTCTTCTTGAACTGTCGACACGGCGAAGAGCGTCCCTTGAATCGGAGATTCTTGGATTGAACGCATCACCTCTATCATGATCGCGAGGCCGATGCGGTCATCCCAGGCTTTGCCCAATAGATAGTCGCTACCGTTCAGCGCCTCGAACTTGCTGTCGGGCGCGATAGGGTCGCCGGGGCGAATTCCGAGGCGGCTCACCGCGTCCTCTTTGTCGGCGGCGCCTACGTCGAGGAACATACCGTCTCGTTTGAAACCGGCGCTGCGTGCCTCTGGCGTCATCACATGAACAGTTTTCATGCCTGTGATGGCCTGAATTGGCCCTTTGCTAGTGAGAATGACGAACCTCTGTCCGACCAGCGCCGAGTCAAGCCAACCGCCCAATGCTTGAAACTTCACATACCCTCCATCGGTGACGCGCTTGACCATAAGGCCAACCTCGTCCATATGCGCCGCGATCATGATTCTAGGAGAATCGCCGGTCCCATCCTTGCGCGCGATCAACGAGCCGATGCCGTCCACCTCTACATGGTCGGACAAAGGCTCAAGCTCCCGACGCATGATGTCACGGACGGGCCCCTCGAACCCGCTGGGGCCGTAGGCGTTCGTCAGCTCTTCTAGCAGTTCATTGGTGATGGTCATGTGGTCACTCCGGTGTATCCATATCGGGGGTGGTTGATGCTTTCGTGCAAAAGGACTCAGGGAATCTTGTCATCCCAGGCCCATGAGGGACACCAGCGTTGCAAGGTCTGGCACTTCCAGATCTGGCTCACCCTGAACGGGGCGAGTTGCGCCTGTGGAGTCGTCGCCGGAATGTCGGTTCACCCACACCGCGCTCAGGCCGATGGATTTGGCTGGCACGATGTCGTGAAACATGCTCTCGGCTACGTGCAGCAACCTGTCGGCGCCGACGCCTATATGGTCGATCGCCAGGATGAAGTTGTGGATGGACGGCTTGTAGGTCCCGGCCTGTTGGGAGGTTATTATCTTGTCGAACTCGACGCCCAGATTCGGAGCGGTCTGAGCGAAGAGGCCGTCGTCGGTGTTGGACAGAATCGCCAGCTTGTATCGGGACTTCAACGCCCTGAGAGCGTTCACCGTGTCGGGAAACACGGGCCAGTCGCCCAGGGTGTCGGAGAGGCAGTCCAGGTCGGTGTCCACTGGAGTGAAACCTAGCCGGTCGGCGATCCCCTGCATCACGTTACGCAGGACGACGCGGTACTCAGCATACTCGCCCTGCTGCGCCTGAGGCTCAATCTCGGAGTACAGCGACAAAATCTGAGCGTTGGTCATATCGAGGCCGTGGGCTTCTGCCACCGACCTCACAGCGTCGGTGATTCCCGTCTCCCAGTCTATGAGCGTGCCGTAGCAATCGAAGCTCAGGGCCTCGTAATGGTCGAAGTTCAGCATACGTATCCCTTCAATGGTGTCGATTCCTCTGGAAAAAGCTGCCAGCAACGGGTCATTGTGAGGGCGCAATCAAAAATCAGGGAATTGTAATCTGGACATGACCTTCGGACAACCGTATGTTTCAGGCGATGATGTATGGCGTTAGCCTAGCGTGTATTTGTCGAAAGGAACTCGCTGTGGTGAGAGAGGTCAGCCAGAGAGACGCCGTTTATATGATGCTCTAGCCCGTACCATGTAGCAGGATGTCTGATCAACAGTATGTTCTGGCCGTCATATCTCTGTGGGAGATCGTCTATGAAACTCTTCATGCGTCCCATCGCCCGTTCAAGGCTCTCACCATTGGGAAACGGCTTTGAGATGGACTGCGTCATTACACAACCGTTACTTCAGCGCGAGAGCGCTGTGTAAGGTTCCCATAATCCCACGAGCGGAGTCCGGCATCTTGAATAATCGGCACGTTCTTGCGTTCGAACATTATCTGTGCCGTCTCGTAAGCTCGGCGCAGATCGTAAGTAAACACGGTATCAATCTTGATACTCTCATAACGTTGCCTCTTCTCTCCAGCGGCTTGACTGCGCCCTGCCTGCGATAGTTCAATATCGTTGTGCCCCGAAGCAAGCCCTGCCTCGTTATCTGAGGTGATTGCATGCCCTTCCAAAAATATCGTAATCAAACCGAATTCTCCAATTTCCGACAGGTGTGTCCATCTAGTTTGAAGACCTGCGATTTCGGGCATCCTAACATAATTCCAAGACATGCCTTACGCAAATGGAATATAATCGGGCCATTCTAAAGAGCGAGGGTTGACGAACATGAACGTACTGGATGCCATAGCCCACACACTCAAGCGCGAGGGGATTGAGTACCTTTGTACTTTCCCTACCACACACATCATTGAGTCCGCCGCCGAATTGGGCATCAGGCCCATCATCTGCCGTCAGGAGCGGGTCGGAGTCGGAATGGCCGACGGCTACGCCCGCGTGAAGAACGGCAATCCTCCGGGGGTGTTTGCCATGCAGTACGGTCCCGGAGCCGAGAACGCCTACGCAGGCGTGGCGACCGCCTTCTCCGACGCCGTGCCGATGCTGCTTCTGCCTTTAGGCCATCCCCGTGGCAGAGATGGCGTTTATCCTCACTTCAGTTCCGTTCGCAGTTATGAGTCGGTCACAAAATCAGTTGAGCGAATTCAGGCCGCTTCCGATGCCACCAATGTCATGCGCCGCGCCTTTGCTCGCGTCAAGATGGGACGTCCGGGGCCGGTTATGGTCGAAATTCCCTCTGATATTGGCAATGAAGAAATCGACGATTCCATAGTGGAGAACTACAGGCCGGTGAAGACCACCGTCGCCGGGGCCAACGCCCAGGCGGTCGCAGAGGCTGCCGAAGCGCTGATGAAGGCCAAGAATCCGGTGATCTACGCCGGACAGGGCGTTCTGTACGCCGGGGCCACGGACGAGCTTGTTCAACTGGCCGAAGCCCTTCAGATTCCGGTCACCACTACGATGGCAGGCAAGAGCGCCTTTCCAGAGAAGCACCCCCTGTCTCTGGGCAGCAGTTCGGGTGTTATGAACGCCGCCGCGTTCGACTTCCTGAGCAAGGCCGACCTGATATTCGCCATCGGTTCCAGCCTGACCCTCCACGGCATGACCACTCCTTTGCCGCAAGACAAAACCTACATTCACGCCACCAACGATTCCATCGACCTGAGCAAGAACTACGATGTCGATTATCCGATTCTGGGCGACGCCAAGCTTGTCCTGGCCCAGTTCTCAGAGGCATGCGCCGACCTAACGGGTTCTACGCCAAGAGACGCGGACGGCACAGTCACCGCCGAGATTGCCTCTGCTCGTGAGAAGTGGCTGGCGGATTGGACAGCCAAGCTGACATCCGGCCAGACTCCAATGACTCCCTATCGGGTCATTTGGGAGTTCATGAACGCCATCGACCCCAACGAGGCCATCGTCACTCACGACTCCGGCAGCCCTCGCGATCAGTTGATGCCTTTCTATCAGGCGGGAGGCCCTCGGACCTATATCGGCTGGGGCAAGTCCCACGGCTTGGGGACGGGCCTGGGTCTCAACATGGGCGCAAAACTGGCAGACCCCGACAAGTTCTGCGTCAACTTCATGGGCGACGCCGCCTTCGGAATGACGGGTCTGGATTTCGAGACTGCTGCCCGTAGCGGCATACCCACTCTGACTATAGTGCTGAACAACTCGACGATGGCTATTGAGACGTCGTCAATGGCTCGATCCCACGAGCTATATAACACGCGGGACCTTCAGGGCAATTACGCCGACATGGCAATGGCAATGGGCGGATGGGCCGAGCGAGTCGAAGACCCCGCCGACGCCGGAGCCGCCATCCTTCGAGCGAAGGAGGCCACCGAAAACGGCGAGGCCGCTCTGCTGGAATTCATAACCAGCGAGGAGACCGAGTTCTCTCATCGCAGGCCGTTTGCCTGAAAATAGCTATCAGTGGATAGCGCAGTGAGTCCAGCGTGATAGCGTGTTTGACAGCGTTACAGTATGTGCGTGCAATCATCGACGCAAATAATTTGCTTCTTTGGACACCCCAGTTTGATAGGGGAAATGTAAGGCGAGATACAAATCAATCGAAATAAACGAAGGCTTACATGGGAGTTGTGCTGGCGCCTATCTTGGAAGGCCAACTGGACGCGTGGGAAGCATGGTGCGCAGATCTTTAGGGACCGCAAAAGGAAGCAATAGCCGACTTCAATCGGCGCTATGGTCTCACCCGTCATGCCTCATGGCTGACGGAAACTCGTGCTGGGCCCGCAGTCATCGCACTACACGAGGCCCCGGGCAGCGACGAATTAATGCCAAATCTGGCCGCGTCCCGGAACGAGTTCGACATCTTGTTCAAGGAACACCTCCTAGCCGTCCACGGGATGGATGTCACCCAGCCGCCGCCTGGCCCGATGCCAGAGCAGTAGTTCGACACCTCCGACTGACGCTTCGCCTCAATCTCGACCGTCGTAACGTTTTCGATAAGCCCTCGGATGACACCGAGGGCTTATTGCTTTCCCTGATTAATGCTCCTGCAGGGGATCGTCCTGATTCTCTAGTCGGACTCCCGCGCCCTTGACGCTGGTGTCGCAGGCGGGGCAATGATAGATCACGTTCATCCTTGAGCCGCATTCGGTATGGACCAGGGCGATGTCGTCGGACAGATGCTTCGCGCCCCACACTGCCAGGGCTCCGGCCACTATGCCAAGCTCGTGACCCTTCGCAGTGAGGTGGTACTCGGCCCGTGGCGGGTGGTCGCTGTAGAATTTGCGCTCCACCACCTCGTACTCTTCCAGCGCTTTCAGTCGGTCTGACAGCACGTTGGGAGCGATGCCCTCAACCTGCTCCTGCAACTCAGCGAAGCGATGGTGTCCTCGCAGAAGCTCCTGAAGAATCAGAATCGTCCATCGCTGTCCCACAAGCTCCAACGTCCGAGCGATGGGGCCTGTCTGTGTGTACTGCTTGGGCACGTTTCACGCTCCCCAAAAACTCGTGGTTCCTGTGGTAGATTGACATATGCAAGTAACTTGTTTAATACTACTCACTTGCGCAGAGCAATTCAATAACTGGTCAAGGTTGGTTGGGATTGTAGCAACCTTTCGCGGCTGATGCTCCACGAGCGCCCGAACCTGATACCAAAAAACCTGATTACCTGACACATCCACATGCAAGACGGTTCCCACGTCCGAATATCCAATGTATCTAAACGCTTCACCACCACTAGCGAAACGCTGCTGGCGTTGGATGACGTGACACTGGACATCGAACATGGAGAATTCGTTTGCCTGCTTGGCCCCAGCGGGTGCGGGAAATCGACTTTGCTGCGAATAATTGGCGGCCTAACGGAACCGACGGATGGCGGCGTGACTATCGGGGGCCAAACGCCCTCCGATGCCCAGGCGAAGAAGGAATTGGGGTACGTATTTCAAGACCCTTCGTTGATGCCGTGGCGAACGGCTGAGGACAACATTCGTCTGCCTCTCCATGTCAATCGCGCCATGAACAAGGATTCAGCGCCTCCGGTCGAGGAGTTGCTCACACTGGTGGGTCTCGAAAGATTCGGACACTATTACCCCTCTCAGCTTTCGGGCGGGATGCAGCAGAGGGTTGCTCTGGCGCGAGCGCTGGCCTTTGGGCCTTCTCTGTTGCTGATGGATGAGCCATTCGGAGCGCTGGACGAGATCACTCGCGAAACTATGAGATACGAACTTATGAGAATCTGGAACTCGGACAAAAAGACCGTGGTGTTTGTCACCCACAGCATTGCCGAGGCGGTGACTCTGTCTGATCGAGTTGTTGTCCTATCCGGCCAGCCGGGGAGGGTAAAGGGCGTCGTGGACATCGAGTTGCCCAGGCCCCGCACCGCCGATGTGGAGAGCAATCGGTCATTTGTGGATTACGCAAATGACCTGCGTAAATTGCTGATGCAGGAAGGTGGAGATGGATAATCCTTCGATGCAGGACACATCGACATCCGTGCGAAGGCGACTCGTCTCGGCTATGAGTTACGTTGTGCCGCCCGTCCTCGCGTTGTTGCTGGCGGGAATCGTTTGGGAAACCTGGGTGCGAGTTTCTGACGTGCCTATCTACATGGTTCCGCCACCCTCCGAGGTGTTGAAGCAGCTATTCTGGGAGTTCGATTTCTTCATCAATGAGGGGAGCGTTACGCTGTTCGAGGCTCTGGTCGGGTTCTCCATTGGCGCCGGGGTGGCCCTGACCGGAGCGGCGCTGATGGCGCACTCTCGATTTCTGGAGCGCAGTCTTCTGCCCCTGGCGATACTGGTAAAGGTGACGCCTGTCGTGGCTGTGGCGCCACTGTTCGTCATCTGGTTCGGATTCGGGCCAATCCCTAAGATACTGATCACGGCTCTCATAACCTTCTTCCCGGTGCTGGTCAATGGAGTCACCGGATTTCGGTCGGTGGATCGCGGATCGTTGGACTTCCTGCGCTCGCTCAACGCTTCTCGACGCGAGATATTTCTGATTCTGCGAGTCCCCAGCGCGTTACCGTACTTGTTCTCTGCTTTCCGGGTGTCGATACCGCTGTCGGTCATCGGAGCGGTGGTGGGCGAGTGGTTCAGTGCGGACCGTGGGCTGGGCAGCGTCATAATCGTGGCCCATAGCAATTTGGACATGGTGACGCTGTTCGATGCCATCTTCGTGCTGGCCTTCATGGGGGTCGGACTCACTGCGCTGGTGTCTGTGGCGGAGCGGAAAGCGCTGTTCTGGCATGAATCCTCAGTTGTGGTGTGAGAGGGCAATCAGCTATCATCCGTCGGATTTCAGATGGTTATTCAACATGGAGAAATGAGAGGAAACACGGGAATGGACAGGTTCAAGAAATATTTGCTCTGGATGGGGATTGGATTGCTGTTCGCGGGGGCATCGTTAGGAGCCGCGTGTTCTGACGAGGAGACGACCGCCAGGCCCGTGACGTTCATGGCCGGGTTCAAGCCCCAGGCCAACCTGCCTTTCGTGGCAGCCTACGTCGCTCAGGAGAAGGGGTACTTCACAGAGCAGGGTCTGGTGGTGGACATCAAACACTCCACGGGCGAGCATCTGAACCTGCTCATGTCTGGAGACGTGGACTTCACAACCGCCGACGCCAACTCGGTGCTGAAGCGTCGCGTTGATCCTGAGCTTCCCATCGTGGCGGTGGCGCTGTTCGGTCAGCAAGGCCAGCAGGCATTCGTCTCGCTGGGGGAGTCGGGCATCCAGACCCCCAAGGACTGGGAAGGCAAGACATTCGGATACAAGATCAGCGTTCCTCCAGATTACCTTGCGATACTGGAAGCCGCCGGGGTTGATCGCTCGAAAATCCAGGAGGTGCGTGTCGGATTCGACCCCAGAATCCTGACAGAAAAGCAGGTCGATATTCTGGCCGTTTTCAAGTCTAACGAACCTGACACACTCCGAGGGCTTGGCTTCGACGTGACGGTGTTCGACGCCGCAGATTACGGAGTGCCAACCCTGGGTTTGACCTACATCACCAGACAGGACATGGTTGACGAGAATGCGGACACGGTCAAGCGGTTCGTCAGGGCGACAATGAAGGGCCTGGAGTTTGCCTTCGCGAACACTGAGGAGACCCTAGACATCATCATGAAGTTCGCCGAGAACGAAAACCGCGAGCATCAGAGGTTCATGCTGTTGACGGAGATTGAAAACGCCGCTTCCCCCCTTACTGACAGCAACGGTCTCGGCTGGATGACCGCTCAGCAGTGGAAAGAGTTCCAGGATTCCCTGCTGCAATATGGCGCGCTAGAAGGCTCGACGGACGTTAATCTTGCATTTACCGACCGATTCCTTGAGGGTATCTACGATAACGGAAAGCTGGAGTGGCCATAGTCTATCCGGCACCCGATGAAACTTACTAACAGTGAGGAAGATACATGAGCAACGAAGCGCTAATCGTGGAGCAGGAAGGGCATGTCGCCACCTTCACAATCAACCGGCCCGAGAAACGCAACGCCCTGAACCCGGAGATTCACGCAGGAATGGTCGAGCACATAGACCGACTGTCCGAAGAGGGCGATGTGCGGTGCCTGGTAATCAAAGGGCAAGGCGATTTGGCATTCTCAGCCGGCGACGACCTCAAGCGCGCTCCTGGCGATCCCGGCCCTCAGCCGACGCCCGGCAAACCCGCCGAGCTTCAGTGGCCTCATCGCAAAACCGTCCAGTCCATATTCGACGCGCCGTTTCCTGTCGTCGCCATGATTGACGGATACTGCGTCGGCGGCGGTTTGGCTCTGGCGACGGAGTGCGATATTCGTATCTGCACAGATCGCGCCCAACTGGGTATCCCGCCCTCCAGGCTCGGCATCATCTACGACTACGAACGCATTCAGGTGTTCATCGACCTTGTGGGGCCAGCCTTCACCAAAGAGTTGTTTTGCTCCGGTCTTCGCGTCGATCCTCAACGGTCGCTGGACATGGGACTTGTGAACAAGGTGGTCGCCCCTGACCAGCTAGAGTCGGAGGTCTATGGTCTAGCAAAGGAGTTCGCCCGCAACGCTCCGTTGTCTCTCAAAGGCCACAAGCGGATGATCAACACCCTGGTGGCCCGACAGCACGAAGGCTCGAAGCTGAACGCTCAGGACATTGGGGAGATACATGCCGCCCAGCAGGCCGCCCGCGACAGTCATGACGCCAACGAGGGCCGCGTGGCCTTCGCCGAAAAGCGCGACCCGGTGTTCATAGGTCGGTAGGCTCTGGTGGGAACTGTGGCAAAGTTAACTGGCATTGGAGGCGTGTTCTTCAGGTCGCGACACCCGAAAGGATTATCAGACTGGTACAGAGATCAACTGGGCATCGAGCCGGACGACGACGGAGTTGTCCAGACGTGGTGGCGTGAGGCCAAAGACATTGATCGCCGAGCCACACCGCCTGGGCGGTATTTTCCGCCGACACAGAATACTTCGGTCCGACCTCCAACCAATTCATGGTCAACTACCGGGTCGACGACCTGGCCGAAATGCTCCAGGAGTTAGAAGCCGCCAGCGTCGAGATCGTCCCCAAGCGCGAGAACAGCGAGTTTGGATGATTCGCCTGGATCGTCGACCCCGAAGGCAACCGAATCGAGCTATGGGAGCCTCCAGAGGGGCAGTAGCGTTCGGCTATCAGATGTCAACGGGGCTGGAACATCTCGTAGAACTCGATGTGGTCTTCCTCCACATATTCGAGGGCCTGTTGCCAAAGCGGGCCGATGATCTCACGGGGCGTGACGTTTCCGTCTCTACCGGGCGATTCGATAGCCTCGGACGTCCAGTCCATGTACAACGTGTCGGCAAGCCCAGGCACAGTTCCCCCGCTGAAATACACTCGTATCTCAGACCGTTGACCAGCGTTCATGTAGGCTTCTCCGATTTTTGTGACCAGCTCTGCCGCTCTTCGAGCCGTCCGAGGTTTGCATTTGAACACCCGCCTGATCAGGTACATTGACGCCTCCGATTCAAGTTGATTACCAAAGGTTTGAATACTCTAGCCTTGCTGAACTAACGAACGAGCCGGTAGATTCGCCCCGGGCTAACCAGGACTCCAACGGCCTTCTGCCTGTCATCGCCTGATCGCGCTCGTGTCAGTCTCGATTCTCCGAGTCACTGCATGCCACGTAAACATCGCGGAGCATCTGTCGCATTTCTTCGGCCATCCGCCTCGTCGAAGTGGGCATAAGTAACTTTACGCTATCGTATATGGAATCGAATCGCCACTGAAGGCATTCCCATTGAACTACCAGAATCGCCGACTAGTTAGTGAAATGGCAACCACCGCATCGGTCTACCCGCCGCCTTTATGTCACTCCCCGTGCTTTCCAGATGTCAATTGGCACATGCGAGGCTTAAGCGCATGTTGTAAAAAACGCGCGTGCGTCCAATAGATTTTGACGAGTTCGCTTTCACTGAGAGTTCCAAAATGCGACGGTTTTTCTTGATAGGCAGGACGTTTCGAGATTTCTCGACTACAATTCCAAGCGCTCGAACTGTTAATCGCTAAAACACACTTGGCATTTCAAGCAAATATCTCCGGCAGGGACAGGTTCCCATCGTGATGAAAGCTGATAACTTCTTCCGACACTCAGTCGTCAAACGTCGCAGGAGCAGGGTCCACCGGTTCAGCCTCCACGCGCAGGTCGGGCAGCCAGTTTAAGAACGGAGGCAGGTACCAGTTTGAGTCCCCCAGCAGTTTCATGGCAGCGGGGACCAGCACGATTCGCACTATCGTGGCATCGATGAGAATCGCCACCCCCAGACCGAAACCCATCTGCTGAAGCCCCACGATGTCTACGGCGGCGAAGGCCCAGAACACCGCAACCATTATCAGTCCGGCGCCTGTGATGAGCCGACCCGTGGTTCGGATTCCGAAGGCGACAGAGTCGGCGTTGTCCCCGGTCTGATCGTATCGCTCTCGAATTCGGCTCATCAGGAAGACATGATAATCCATCGAGAGGCCGAACAGTATAGAGAACAGGAACAGCGGAATCCACGCCTCGATGATGTCGAACTGCGTCAGCACGCCCAGATTCGCGCCCCATCCTTTCTGGAAAGCAAGAACCAGTATCCCGTAGGTTGCGCCAACCGACAGCAGATTGAGCAAGATCGCCTTGATGGGCACGATGATCGATCGGAAAACCAGCATCAGCAGAATGAAGCTCATTCCAAGAACGAAGGGGAACACTATCCAGACCGAGGATTTGGACTCGGTGAAGAAGTCGGCGTTGTAAGCCGTCTCGCCGGTTACATGCACATCGACGACGCCACTTGTGAAAATGCGAGGAATGTAGTCGTTGCGCAGCCTGTCAATGGCGTTGACCGCCAGCGGTTCGGCTGAGTCGCCAACAACCGGCACACTCAGCAGGCCGATGGTCATGGCATCATTGGTTTGAAGAGGCTGTTCTGGCCCGAAGGCGGTGCGGGAATCCGATTCCAAGAACGCGACAAGGGACCTCAGTTCTCCCTGGAACTCTGGAGTGTCCAGATTGCCCTCAAACACTATCTGGGCGGGCGTGACGTTCCCTGCGGAGAATTCCTCGTCCAGAACGAGGAACCCCTCTTTGGCCGGAATCCCGTCCGGCATTGAACTGACGCCAGCGAAACCGATGGCAAGGTCGACCACAGGATAGGCCGCCGCAACCAGCAACCCGCCAGCTAACAAAATACTTATGATGGGCTGTCGCATGACCCCATGGGACACGCTATCCCAGAACCCACCTCCGTTCTCGAAATCGGCCACCCCCCTGCCGACCAGAGGAATTCTGATCCTGTCGATCCCGTTTCCAAGAATGCTGAGGATCGCGGGCAGCAGAGTCAGCGCGCTCAAAACTGATGCAAGCACGACCAGAATTGCGCCTATGCCCAACCCGATAAATATGTTGAACGGGACCAACAGCATCCCGAACAATGCGATAACGACAGTGATGCCGCTGAACAGCACGGTGCGGCTGGCGGTGCCTCCCGCGCGTGCGATAGCATCGATCTTCTCCAGGCCGCGCGCGCGCTCCTCCCGGTAACGGGCGACGATGAACAGCGAGTAGTCGATGCCGACCGCAAGACCAATCATGAAGATGATGTTAGTGACGAAAAAGGAAAGAGCGAAGACCTGACCGATCAGCGCCGCCGCTCCTAGAGCGACGAATATGGACGCGAAGGCCAGAATAACGGGCAGCATGGCTGCAACCAGCGTGCCGAACACCAGGGCGAGGATTATCAGGGCCATTGGTACCCCGAAGGTCTCGCCCTTCTTGATGCCTTCCTGCCCCACCTCCAGGAAATCCTTGCCCACGGTCGCTTGGCCGGTAATCAGAACTTCGATGCCGGCAGGAGGGTTGGCGGTCTCCACGACCTCAACGACGTCTGCTATGTTGCTGGTGGCGTCGTCGAAATCGCCTGCCATCGTGAACGGAATAATCGTGGTCTGTCTGCCTTCAGCTAGAAGGAACGGAAGGCCAGTGTGAGGGTAGTCCACCAGGGTTTCCAGGCGGATGATATCCGGTCCCAGGGCCTGAAGGCGAGAGGTCAGGTCGGTCACGGCCTGCTCAAACGCCGGATCGTCGATGGTCATGGTTTCTGATCGGACGATGACCACCTCATTGGTGCTGATGGGAACCCCCCTCATTTCCTCAATCAGGTCTACCCCGCGCTGAGCCTCCGGCGTGTTTGTGAAAACGAACTGCGTTGTCAACGCTGAGGCCAACAGCGTGCTCATGATGGCAATTGAAACAGCCAACAACACAACCCACGCGCCTAACACCCACCACCGATTTTCAGCGCTGAATCTCGCCAGCGATTCTGTCAACAATGTATCTACCCCTGGTCTGCTCTCAATTTCATCGGAGCTTCAATACGTTCGGAGAAACTTCCCACAGCGTCCGTCAAGGTTGAAAATTGCCCTTGGGACAAGTTTAACCAACATTGAGACAAAACGTCAGTCGAATCGCAAAAACCGAGAGTTTGGCTGAAGGCGCGTTGCTAAACTCGGCTCACCAGCACGGGAGCAACCTGAATTTCTGTGACGTGTCCAAACTGTAGCAGAGAAAATCTCACTGACTCCCAATTATGCAATAACTGCGGTACCGCTGGGTGCGTCCGAAGAGGTCCCGTCGCCGAACATCGCAAGGAATCTCGACTTCGTGGACCGACAACGGAGGATGGGTGGGTTGTTGTCCGCTATCGATGACGCCAAGTCGGGCCGTGGACTGCTCGTCATGCTCGCGAGCGAACCGGGTATCGGAAAGACGCGCATCGTCCAGAAGTTGGGTGCGATCGCGGAAAAACGAGACGCCCAGATGCTCTGAGGGAGGTGTTACGAGGGTGAAGGAGCTCCACCCTAGAGACCCTCGGGTCCAGCCCGCACAAGCCTACATTTAAGACAAAACCTCTGAATATCTCAATCCTGTCAGGGAAACCGTCGCTTCTGATATCGCTGAAATCGTTCCCAAAATGAGACCGGTATCACAAGACCTGCATTCTCCACATTCATTTGATGCTGAGTCTGCCCGCTTTCGGTTATTTGACTCCATAGCCGCCTTCTTAAAAGACTGCCTCTGAAACTCGTCCTCCGGTATTCGCACTTGATAGCCTTCACTGGGCCGGCACAGGCTCTCTGCTCCTCCTGGAGTCCCTGGCGCCAGAGCTTACGCGAAGCCACATCTTGGGGCTGGGCACTTACCGAGATTCAGATGTGTCGAGACGCCATCCTTTGTCCCAGACCCCCGGCAATCTCCCCCGCGAGCGCCTGTGCCAGAGAATGCAGCTCATTCACCCACCGAAGGCAATCCGCTATTTGTTACTGAAGTGGCGCGACTGGTCAAACAGGAACGTTTTGGAGAGGACTCTAATTGGGAAATGCGTGTTCCTGAAGGCATCAAAGACGCCATAAGTGGGCGTCTTAGTGGACTCACAGAACGGTGCAACCAGTCGTTGACTACGGCGTCGATCATGGGCCGGGAATTCAGGCACCAGCATCTAACTCGGATTGTAGGTGATTCTTCGGTAGGCTCAGAACGCTATCATTCTAAAGACGCGCTCCTGAGAGTCTTGGAGGAAGCATCTGCAGCGTTTGTGGCTGAATAGCCAGAGGATGAAGTGGGGCTTTTCCGATTCACACACTCTCTCATACAGCAGACGTTTTCTTGAGAGCTATAGAGCTTCTGGACGAAGCCGATCAGATAACTTTAGATTTAGGAATGAACCCACTCACCCAGAGAGTGAATGACAAGAGAGAGCAAATCGACGCTGGAGCTTCGCCCAAATCCTATTATCCAGATGGCCTGATCCAGCGCTAGGCCGAGGTTCTGCGCCTCATCGCCGCTGGCAAGAGCAACCGCGATATAGGCGGAGAACTGTTCGTCACCCCCAACACTGCTGCACGGCGCGTGAGCAGTATCTTCTTAAAAATCGACTCCTCAAACCGCGTCGAAGCCACGTCCTCCGCCACCCAAATTGGGTTAGCGTAAACCACCCGCCCTCCGTTTGTCTTGAGTTGTATGCATATGGGGGCTGTGATAATGTTCGACGAGTCACCGACCTGTCCCTGATCAGGGATCGTCAACGATCAATCGAAGGAAGAGATGGCAGATATGCAGAACACAAAGACCATCAAAGATCGACACGGCCTCGCACTCAGCACGACATCTCCCACAGCAGCCGATTACTACGTCGAAGGCTTGGACCTGATGTTGGCCCAGAGCTACGGCCCGGAGGACAGTTTTCAGCAGGCTATCGACGCGGACGAAGGGTTTGCGCTGGCTCACGGCGCCCTTGCGGTTATGCTGTCGTACAGAATCCTAATTCCAGAAGCGAAAGAGAGCATAGAGCGCGCTCAGTCTATCGTCAACGGCGCAACGCCCCGCGAAAAGCAGTCGGTCCGCGCCATCGGCTTGATGATCGACGGCAAAGGCCCAGACGCCCTGGTGCTCATTCGCGAACATCTGGCGGAGTATCCCCGCGACGCGATGATGCTCAGGTTGGCAAGCCGTTTGCTCCTCCTCGGTTGCTCCGGCTCAGGAGTGGCGAACTTCCCGGGGGAAATGCTTGCGCTTCTAAAGACGGTCGAGTCAGATTACGGAGATGACTGGGCCTTCTTGGGCCAGTTCGCGTTCGCCCATCACGAGACAGGCTACTTCGACGACTCGCTGCGTCTCGCCCAGCGCTCGCTGGAGATGCGCCCCGACAACGCAAACGCGTCCCACTCGGTGGCTCACGTGTTCTTCGAGACGGGCGACGCCGCAGGCGGAACCGATTTTCTAGCCGACTGGCTGCAAGGGTATGACGAACGCGCGCCGTTCCATGTCCATCTTTCATGGCACCAGGCGCTGTTTGAACTCGCGACAGGCCATTACGATCGGGCGACGGCGCTGTATGAGAGCGACATCCGACCTTCCGTGATCGCCCGGAATCTGGGAACGCTCGCAGATAGCGCGTCACTCATGTGGCGTATGAGGATATACGGCGAAGGCGAGCCGAGCACTTCATGGGCGGAGGTGCGGGAGATCGCTCTGCCCGCCGCCGAGAAGCCGGGACCGCCGTTCAGAGACGCTCACGCGGCGCTGGTTTTCGCCGCTGCTGGCTACACTGACGAGATGGGACGAATGCTTGACGGCTTGAAAACCGCCGCGGACAACGGCGACCCGTTGGTCCGAGAGGTCACACTGCCGCTGATTAAAGGGATCGACGCCTTCGCCAACGAAGCATATGACGACGCCGTCGAGTTTCTGGAACCCGCATTCGCAGACCTGCCGCGCATAGGGGGCAGTCACGCCCAGCGCGAGGTTTTCGAGGACACCCTGCTGGAGGCGTACATTCGGGCAGGCCGATTCGACGGCGCAACAGACCTTTTGAACACCCGATTGAAACGCCGGACATCCCCACGGGATATGTTCTGGCTTGGGCGAACGCAGGCCGGGTTATCCACGACTTCAGACGCCATCGACAGTCTGAGTGAAGCCGAATGGCTGTGGCAGAGCGCAGACCCCGACTCGTCTGAACTATCTAGGCTAAAGCAACTGGCAGGGCATTTGGCTCCATAGGTCGCGAGGGTTAGACACACCGATGACCGACCTGAGGGTCACCATTGTTGGAACTGGGTTGCGTGACGCTCAGGTCGACGCAGTGATTCGTTGATCGCAAACTCGGCCCTAGTTAGGTTCGCGCGGTCAACCACAGCAGGCCCTGTACACACGATGCCCTGTCCGGCGTGCAGTTTTCAAAACCAAGAGGGAATAACCTTCTGCGGCCAATGTGGTATCAAGCTTGATTCTACCGTCAACATGCGAGCGGTTCACATTTCTGCAGCAATCGATTTCGTGGATCGCCAGCGGGAGATGGGTGAGTTGGTTTCAGCTCTGGATGATGCAATGTCAGGCCAGGGACGGGTTGTCATGTTGGCTGGCTACCCGGGTATCGGCAAAACTCGCACTGCCCAGGAGTTTGCCGCCATCGCCGAGACGCGAAACGCGGAGGTCTTCTGGGGTCACTGCTACGAGGGCGAAGGCGCCCCTCCATATTGGCCCTGGCTCCAGATCATCCGATCACATATCGATCAGTCGGATGTCGAGAGTCTCAAAGCGTCGATGGGTTCCGGCGCAGAGGCCATCGGCGAGATTGTGCCGGAGTTGATCTACAAGCTGACTGACCTGGGCTCCCCGCCGACGTGCGCCCCAAACTCCGCCCGGTTCCGGTTGTTTGACTCGATCACGACGTATTTGAAGAACGCATCAGTCGACAAACCGATGGTCCTCATCCTCGAAGACCTGCACTGGGCCGACGCCTCGTCGTTGGCGCTGTTGGAACACGCCGCAGCCGATGTGAGCGCATCCAACCTTATAATTATTGGCACATACCGCGACATCGAGGTGTCGACTGAGCATCCACTATCACGAACCCTGGGCAGCCTCGTTCGGCACGAAGACTTTCAGAGGTTGCAACTCGGTGGCCTGAGCCACGCCGTCAGAAAAATGGAGGCTTCCACGGGCATCATCAGCGCAGTGGCCGGCGACCTGGGAGACGAAGGCCACACCGGCGAAGGCGGACCTGCCACCAACGCCACGTTGAGAAACCCAAGTGGTTTAGCCGCGGACGCGTCAGGCAATATATTCATCGCCGACCGGCAAAGTAACGCCATCAGGACTGTATTGCTCCGTTAAAATTGGACAAGAAAATGTCGGTTGTTAGTGAACACACGCTCCGTGCTTTGCCACCCACCCTCTTTAACCTTGTAGAATAACCCTGTCCCAACACACCCAGGAGGTACGAAAAATGTCCAACACCATGCCTCTCGAAGGCGTGAAAGTCCTCGACCTTACTCAAATAATGGCTGGGCCGTTCTGCACCATGCTGTTGGCGGATATGGGCGCGGACGTTGTGAAGGTCGAGAAGCCCGGAGGCGGCGACGACACTCGACGCATGGGGCCTCCATTCGTCAACGGCGAATCTGCGGCGTTTCTGGGCATCAATCGCAACAAGCGCAGTGTCGTTGTCGATCTGAAGGCCGAGGAGGGTGTCGAGCTTGTCAAACGCATGGCGTCAAAATCCGACGTGTTCGTCCAGAACTTCCGGCCCGGCTCTCTGGAGCGAATGGGCCTGGGGTACGAGCAATTGAGAGAGATCAATCCCGCGCTGGTGTACTGCACGATTTCGGGATTCGGGACCACAGGCCCCTACGCTCGGCGGGCGGGGTTCGACCTTGTGGCCCAAGGGATGTCGGGCCTCATGTCGATCAACGGCCATCCCGGAGGGCCTCCCACCAAAGTCGGAGTGCCGATCACCGACCTCAACGCTGGCATCTTCGCCGCTTACGGCATCCTGACCGCCTATATTCACAGGCTCAAGACCGGCGAAGGCCAACACGTCGATACCTCGCTCATGGAGAGTGGCATCGCCTGCACATTCTGGGAGTCGGCCATGTACTTCGCCACCGGTAACATTCCGGGACCAATGGGGTCGGCCCACCGCCTGACCGCACCCTATCAGGCGTTCCAGACCTCCGATGGCTACGTGAACATCGGCGCGGCCAACCAGTCCAACTGGGAGCGGTTGTGCAGGGCAATCGGTCGCGAGAAGCTTGTCGAGGATACGCGATTCCTCCAGCCCTCGGACCGGATGGACAATATCGACGATTTGACGGCCACGCTGGACGAGACCTTCGCCTCGGAAAACTCCCAACACTGGCTGGACACCCTGGCCGAAGCCGGAGTTCCTGCAGGCCCCATTTACAATATGGCCGACGTGTACGCCGATCCCCAGGTTCAGGCGCGGGAGATGATGGTGGAGATGGACCACCCCACCGCAGGCCGAATCAAGAACATCGGAGTGCCGGTGAAGCTGTCGGAAACTCCGGGCAGCGTGCGCTCTCCGTCCCCTCTGCTGGGTCAGCACACTGACGACGTGCTATCCGACATGGGATGCTCGGAAGATGAAATCGCCGCACTGCGCGCAGCCGGGGTTATCCAATGAGCCGTGCGAGACTCCGAGACCTGGGCATCGAGATTGGCGACCTGCCGGTCGGCGCCAACAATGCCATCACCGACGTTCCGGGCGTGACAGTAGGCCACACAACGCTGATTCACGACGAGCCACGCATCGCCAGAACGGGCGTCACGGTGGTGATGCCCCGTGGCGGACAGGTTCAGAACGACAACGTTTTCGCCGCCTATTATTCGTTCAACGGCAACGGCGAGATGACCGGACTCCCGTGGTTGGAGGAGACGGGCTTGCTGAGTTCTCCGGTGGCAATCACCAACACCCATCAGGTGGGTGTCGTGCGCGACGCTCTGGTGGAGTGCGCATCGAATCGAGGGGGCGGCTGGTTCCTGCCCGTGGTGGCCGAGACTTACGACGGGTTCCTCAACGACATCAACGCCTTCCACGTCACGAAGGAGCATGTCTTTCAGGCCCTGGACTCGGCGACCGGTGGGCCAGTGACCGAGGGCAATGTCGGAGGCGGTACAGGAATGATGTGCCACGGTTTCAAGGGCGGCATCGGCACGTCCTCGCGAGTCGCCGAGATCGGAGGCGCCAGTTTCACAGTCGGCGTCCTGGTTCAGGCCAACCACGGACACCGACGACTTCTACGAGTAGACGGCGTGCCAGTTGGCCGCGAGATCGGCCCTAATGTTGTGCCGCTCCCCGGACGCTCCGACGACGGCGAAGGCTCGATTATTGTGATTGTCGCCACCGACGCTCCTTTGCTCCCGATCCAGTGTAAGCGTCTGGTTCAACGAGCCACCGTCGGCCTCGTTCGGACAGGCGGAGTCGGTCACAATGGCTCTGGAGACATCTTTCTGGCCTTCTCAACGGGGAACCATCCAACACAGGGCTCAATCGGAGCAGGCGACGCCAACACGGGCCAGCCGATCGGCGTCCAGATGATTCCCAACCACCATATAGACCCATTATTCGAGGCTATCGCCGAGGCCGTCGAGGAGTCGATTCTAAACGCCCTAACCTCCGCCGAGACCACAACCGGATACCAGGGTCGCACGGCTCACGCCATCCCCCTGGACCAACTCCAGTGCGTGATGGAGCGTTATCGCCCCTAGCCTCTCTGGAACTTCTGTCATCATATAACCCGAACTCGGCGCTGCCGTTGCCGAAGCGGGCGCCGAAGGCACAACCCTTTAGGCTGCCGCGGGCAATCCCGGCATCCCCGGAAATGACCGACTCGGCGGTGCTGTCGGAGCGGGCGCGGCGGGCACTGGAGCGGGAGCAGGCGCGGGAGCACGCGCAGGCGCGACAAGAACCGCTGGCGATGCGGGTTTATCTAGGGACGACGAACACGCCACAAAAAACGGAATCGCCAATATCAACATTCCAACAATCACAGCAATTAGCTTCGGAGATTTTCTCATTATTGAGCCCTCCCTGATTAGATGTCTCGCTAAGTTTTCCGCATGTAACATGTATAGACGCCACACTCTGCGGTTTTGTTCCATCGGGGAAATCAATTTGTCAGAGATCCGAATTCCAGGCGCAAAAGGTCACAGATAAAATCGTCATGGCGATTGACTTCAATCGGGCACAACCTTAGAATTCAGTCTCGGTAACGCGGTGTCCCAAGTTGCGCGCGCAGTGTCGAGGGATGAATCATGGCTTCTCGAAATCGTCCATCGTTGCTCTCGTTGATTCCCAATCTGATCAACGCGCTGGTCCCAATAGGCGGCGTGATTTTCCTGGCGATTGGTTTCAGCGGTCTGTTGGTTGTGGGGTTCGGGTCGATCTTCAGCAAGGATTTTATCTCCGGAGACGGCGCAGGCGTTGTTTACACTAGCGAGCGATGCGCCGATTACTTCAGGTTCCACCCCGAAGCTAAGGATTGTTACAGCGCGGCCACAGCCCATCACTATGACGAGGTGGTCGACATTCGCGGAGGCATCGGAGCGGTGGGCTCGATGGTCCTGATCGCATACTACGGCCTCAGACGCCGATTCAAGTGGGCATCAGATACTAGGGTTATCCCCAGAGGATTCTCATCGATAGTTGCGGCGTCACTGTTTGGAGCGGCGGCTTTCTTGCTTCTCGGGATATTCGCGATGCAAGCTGGTTTTGGAAACACGACTGGCGTGGGAGTTCTGCTGGCCGGTGGGCTGGTTTCGGTTGTCGCGTTCCTCGCCTACGCAACCCAACTCTCCAGAGACCTGTTAAGGGCCGGCTAGGCCCGTTGTGAGCCGATTACTGGTTCACGGCTTGGCAGGACTGGCTCTAATCGCCGTGTTTTGGTCGGTGTCCTGGCTGCACCTTGACCCCGTTGGCAGGCACTCGTTCTTCGGCCTGTGGTTGGGGTACATACTTTTGGTAGACGCCGTCGTTCTGTGGCGTCGAGGCGAATCTCTACTCACTCGCAATCCTGCTGGGTTTGTCTTGATGTTCGTGGCGTCCGCGCCGCTGTGGTGGGCGTTTGAGGGGATAAATCAGCTAACCGACAACTGGCATTACCTCGGAGTTTCGCACTACTCGTTTCTGCAATACGGCCTCCTGGCGACTTGGAATTTTTCCGTCGTGATACCGGGTGTTTTCGAGACTGCCGAGTTGTTGAGCGCCTTTGGCGTCGTCAGACGATTTCGTCATGGCCCGAAACTCCGTTTGCCCGGGTCGACCCTGGTCGTGATATCAGCATTCGGTGTTCTGATGATTCCAGCGATGGCCCTGTGGCCGAGGTTTGTGTTCCCGGTGGCGTGGATGAGCCTTTTTCTGATTGTGGACCCTGTGAATCTGGCTCTTGGGCGACCCAGCATTGCGTCCGATCTCCGGAGGGGAGACTGGGGGAACGTGGCCGCTCTTGCGCTGGGAGCGTTGGTATGCGGGTGGTTCTGGGAGATGTGGAACTTTCGAGCGCTTCCCAAATGGGAGTACACAATCCCGTACCTGGGATTTGCGCGAGTGTTCGAGATGCCTGTGTTGGGCTACCTCGGATATCTTCCATTCGGTCTAGAGGTTTATGCAGGCTACCATTTTCTGGCGGGATGGTTCAATCGTTTGGGAACTACGAGTATTTTGGTTATCGAACAACCCGCTGGTGAGCCTGCTAATCGCGCGACGTAGGATTCACTGCGTTTCAGTCCTGAGAGCGCGGGACACGTTGAAGAAGCGTTGCAAGGCCACCAGCGACCACAGGCCTTCGATCACCATAATCGGATAGACCTCCTCCAGTCCGCTGTACGCAGATGTGGCAGCCGACGCCACAGCGAATATCAGTATGTTCCACCTGGACCGGGACTCCAGCCAGTACGGCAAAAACATGATGGCAACGGCTATCGAACCAAAGATGGTCAGCATTTTCTGAATTCATCCTATGTGAGATATTTCAACGGTTGGTGAGGTGACCCGCGTATGCCGCAACTCTCGCTCTGGCAGTGTTTGACAACTACAAATCATGACATCAAAGTCTGAAGCGTTCCAGTTTATCGTAAAATTTATATGATTCATCTGGCAGGTTTTGGGCTAATCCAAATCGGTGGGAAAGTCGAGCGGCTTCCGAAACATGGCGCACCAGTGAAGAACGTGAGGCTCAGATTAGGGTTAATCCCCTGGAGGGCCTGACAATACCTGTAACCCCTCCCCGAGCAGCCGAGATTGTCGGAGCCGTTGGAGAAGATGAGTGGTTGTGGTTTGGAATGTCGACCAGGGCGCGGAGGCAACAAGAACCTTCGTGGACAGTCGCATACAACTGTTCAATCTGATAAGAGAACACGACGTAAATTACTTGAGAGGCGTGATATACAGGTCTATGGGTGATCCGCGCTCGATGATCATCGCTCACGGGCTGGCTAATGCAGAGGAAGGACTGGGACTAAGCAGAAGCGAACCAATCCCTAGAACTGCTGAGATCAGAGCGGCGAATCCTCCCAGCAATTTCTCATCCACAGGCCGGCCAGTGATTATCAACCGATGGGAAGTGAAAATGAAAGTCACGCCTTGACGCGGCGTTTTGTTGATTCGCTTGCCTCAGACTTAAAGGCGGACGGGAAGCGTTTCGAAAGACCCGATACTCAGACGATGCCCGTAACCTTCTGCATAAGTCTGGCGGTGTCGTCGGGCGATGTATCCCCTGTCCAGGCAACGTATTGGTCAGGTCGGACGAGCGCCAGGCGCGACTCGGTTTTTTTTCTACCATCCTCATATGTGTCTCGCACCACCTTCAGAGGAACGTTTAAGGACATCGCTGTTTCCTCGAAATCTTTGACAGTCGAATCCTCAGCATCGAAGGCCAGCAGGGTGAACCCGGAGCCGAGTTCCTCGAAGACGTTGCATCCAGAGGACAGAAGCTGCGGGGCCAGATGATGCCCAGCCTTTGCCGTAAGAGAGAGGCTCCCGTGAATACTGCACACGGAGTCGGGAGGCCCCATAACCACCGACGAACCCTCGTAATGAGGCTCATAGGTCCGGTTCACCTCGCTATCGGCGGCCTCTACCTGCTTCCAGGCTTGCTTGAACTCTTCTAGATCGCGGTCTGGGCTGTATTGCTCTAGGAACGCTCGGTCCCTCTTGATACCGTCAGCAATTACGTCCTCCCCAGTTTCCCAGAAAATCGGGCGACGTTCCTCGCTGTATGAGTCCAGTAGAGAGTCGCCTCCCCATCCCTCCAGAGCGGCAGCTAGCTTCCATCCCAGGTTCGTCACGTCCTCAAGGCCTGTGTTCAGGCCATACGCTCCGTAGGGCGGGTGAGTGTGGGCGGCGTCTCCGGCAATGAAGGCCCTCCCCTTGCGATAGGTGTTGGCGACTGCGACGCGCAGTTCCCAGAATCCGATGTGGTCGAATTCGACCGAGAATTCAAACCCGGCGGCGCGCTGAAGCAAGCCACGAAAATCATAATCCTCGGCAGTGGCGTCCCGGGGCACAGGCGCATGGAAGAACCAGCCTCCGCCCAAGTCGATTCGTCCGAAAAAACACCAGGCGCCTTTGAAGTCGGGACTGAGAGCGCGATAGACTGTTCGCTCGGGAAGATGCTTCAGCCCCTCATGAAGCTCGCGAGACCGAAATACGAGCAGAGCCATCTTTTGATCGAAGTCCGTGCCATCGCGCTCGATGCCGGATTGCTCACGAACCGTCGAGCGCGGGCCGTCGCACCCGACGACATACTCTGCTTCAAATACCTGACTTCCGGGGCCGTCCTCCTCTGTGATCGTGACACGAACGCCTTGCTCATCCTGCTCAATTGTCTTTGCCGACCAACCGGGAATGCTGGTGACGTTTGGGAAATCGGCCATCCGGGCGCGAAGAACCTCTTCAGTCAGATACTGTGGCAGGCGTTCGTTGGCTTGGAAGAAGTAGTCTCCATATGATTCTCGTCCCACCGGGATGTACCAGTGGTCCCTCATTAGGTCTCCGTAGGCAGTGATCCCGCCGATTGGGTAGCCTCTGGGCATTACGCGAGCGGCCCTCAATTCGTCAACTGCGCCCCAGAAGTAAAAATGTTCCAGCGAGCGATTGGTGAGATTCTGCCCTTTGGGAATCCGTTGTGGCGTCGTGTGGCGCTCGATCAGGACACAGGAAACGCCCCGCTGACCAAGCTCCACGGCCAGCGCGACTCCGACCGGCCCGCCCCCCACGATGATTACCTGATAGCGTTGTTCCATTGAAACAGTGTTTCCTAAATTGGAGTGCGGTGCAGCCACAAACGCATCATTTGAAGATGCCACCGACTATATGGTTGCGCACACACGAAGTCAAACGTCACGCGTTGGCTGACACCTGACGGTCGGGGGCTTTGAAAGCTGATGGCTGAAATCTATGAGGGCCTAGCGGATGGGGCGAAGGGGACTTCATGTGGTGGAGGGCGTGAAGCGCCTTCGTAGGATGCCCCTGAGTTGGCTCTCCACTCGGCCTCTGCCCATATCTATATCACACGTGTGGTTGCCAAATGGTTGCCATGCCTAGGAAAGGATAATGAAGCAAATCTCAGGAACTGCGAAGGCGGCGTTTGCTCGAAACGGCAGCTTCACGTTCTATACTCAGTGTATAGACGATGAACTTACCCGACCCAGGCGGTCAGTGGCCTTCGCTTCCGCCTCCCAGTCCTGAAACCGTGACTCGGTGACTGAGGCCTCGCTCGGCGATGGCGTTTTTGTCTAGGATAATGTTGGCTTTTTGCAGCATGTCTTGGCAATTCTCGCTCAGGTTCAGAAGATGCAGCTTCTTCCCAGCCCGCTCATAACGGCGGGCGAGGTCCACGATGGCCTCCATACCCGAATGATCCCACACCCGTGCGTTCTTAAAATCAATCGCCACCTCGTTGGGGTCAAGTATCGGGTTGAACAGCTCTTTGAACGTGCTGACAGAGGCGAAACAGAGTTGACCGTGGAGGTTGTAGACGCGCCAGTAGGGCTTTGACCCGACGCCGGCGTCAACGTAAATATAGTGTGCCGTCTTCCATGCGAACACCAGAGCTGACACAATCACCCCGGCGAGAACCGCGATGGCCAGATCGGTGGCGACCGTGACCCCCGTAACGAATACCATTACCAGAGCGTCGGAGCGCGGCACTTTCGTGACGATACGTAGGCTGTTCCAGGATATGGTCCCAACCACCACTACGAACATCACGCCAACGAGAGCGGCGATCGGAATACGTTCGATCAGGGACGAGGCAAACAGAATGAAGAGCAGCAAAAACAGCGCAGCCACTACGCCGGACGTCCGTCCTCGGGCGCCGGATTTTATGTTAATCATGCTCTGGCCGATCATGGCGCAACCGCCCATGCCGCCGAAGAACCCTGTCACCACATTCGCCGCGCCCTGCGCGATGCACTCGCGATTTTTCTGACCCTTAGTTCCCGTCATTCCGTCTATCAGATTTAGCGTGAGAAGCGATTCTATCAGGCCGATTCCAGCCAGGATCAGCGCGTACGGCAGGATGATTTCCAGAGTCTCTAAATTGAACGGCACATCCGGCAAGCTGAAGAGTGGGAAAACGCCTGAAATGCTGGAGAGGTCGCCGACAGTCGTGGTGGGAATGCGAGCGAATATCACCAATGCCGAGACGACCAGTATCCCCGCCAGCGCCGCGGGAAATCGCTTGGTGAGTCTTGGCAACATGAAAATTACAGCCATTGTCACAGCTACCAGGCTGAGCATGACTCCCATTTCGCCCATGGGCAACCACGACGTTATACCATCGTCGCCTTCAATCTTGAAACTCTCGAACTGCGCCAGGAATATGATGATGGCCAGCCCATTGACGAAGCCGAACATCACGGGAAGGGACACCATTCTAATCAGGTTGCCCAATTTCAGCGCACCGATCGCCATCTGGATGATTCCCATCAGAACTACGGTGATGAACAGATATTCGACTCCGTGATCCTTCACCAGCGTGACCATCACGACAGCAAGTGATCCGGTGGCGCCGGAGATCATGCCTGGCCGTCCGCCAGTCAGTGACGTGAAAAAGCCGATAATAAACGCTGCGTACATGCCGACCAGGGGATCGACTCCCGCTACGAAAGCGAAGGCTATTGCCTCGGGAACAAGGGCCAGCGATACGGTAAGTCCGGCCAATATTTCCGTGCGAAGCACGGCCAACTGAGGGATTTTTCGCATAAATAGTCCTGTAAAAAGTAATGAATTTTTCGCTGATGTCCCTGAGTTGTCAGGCGCGCGCCATTGCGTTAAAACCCTGAACGTCGGGGATATCTTCAGCATTCATGTGGATGTCGCCGGTTGCAGAGTCGGCGTGACAACTCATTATCAGAGACGAAGCGAAAAGTTAGGTCTGCGACGAGTTATGGATGAATGCCTGCTTCAACTGGGACCACCCTTGCGTCAGCTTCCTCTGTCCGATGTTACCCAGATGGATGTCCGTGTTTTCATGAATGCAACATCCTGAAGACAACTTAGACTAAACGACCGTGCGTTATACAGTCAACACCAATCTACTCCACTTATTTTTGGTCACATATAATAGAAACGGCTCACAGTGTCTCATTCAGATCGAATCCCACCCGACAAGTCGATAGCTTTGACCAAGGCGAGCTCATGATGATGGTGACCCTTGTATTCCGATACACTGTGCTCCCAGTAGCGAGATGAAGAGCCACTGTCCTTTGAGCATGCTTCTACTCACCATACCCCGTCCAGCGGTCACACAAACATCACAACGACATCCAAGACGCTGAGACTCGTCACAAGCGATGACTCGGCGATAGACCGTTGATTCCGATACCCAAGAGTCAACAGCCTGAACGCCTGCTATAATTGCGTCGGCGTCGTCAAAAGTCGATAACATGACGGCCCAGGAGAGCCTGTGGCGCCCAGACGTTTCTTCGGCAAAGTTATCAACGTTCACCAGCACGAGGAGACTCGCGCGCCGTTGTCATTTGACCTGGACGGGGAGCAGCACGAGATTCAGGAAGTTATGTCCTCGTGGCAGGACTACGGGATGCCCAACGACGGACGGAAGCACAAGTGGATTCAGCGGCATCACCGGAACTATTTTCGTGTTCGCACCACGAGTGATGAAGCCTACGAAATCTACTACGACCGGGGCGTGTCGATGAACAGCCCCAAGCACATGAAATGGTATGTGACAAGACAACTGTGAGGCGCATTTCAGATTGAGAATACTGGTTACAAACGACGATGGCATCAACGCTCCCGGACTCTGGAAGGTGGCGGACGCAATGCGCGAATTGGGAGACGTGGTGGTGGTTGCCCCGGACCGCGACCAGAGCGGGGTCGGCACGGCTCGCACTCTACTTCAGGCGCTTCGAGTCACTGAGGTCGAATCGCGCATCGAGGGCGTCCCCGCCCGTTCGGTGCAGGGGACTCCCGCCGACTGCGTGATTCTGGCTACTGAGGAGTTGTTTCCCGAGCCTTTCGACCTGTTGGTGTCTGGCATCAATCCGGGGGCGAATCTGGGACTGGATGTCCTGGACTCTGGGACGGTGGGCGGCGCGTTTCGAGGGTTCTTCCGAGGCATTCCGTCCATTGCGGTCTCGGTCACTTCATTGACCAATGTTCGCTACGATCTGGCTGCGCGGGTCACTGCCGAGCTTGCCAAGGCCATCTTCGATCACACGCTATCCAAACCCATGATCTTCAACGTAAACGTGCCAAATATCGCCACTGACCAGATAGAGCGGGTGGAGCATACGACACTGGGACCCAAAGCCTACCTGGAGAGCGTGGAGCGCGGCAACGACGGTCGTCGAGTCCATTATTGGATTTATCACAACAAGCCCATCGGCGACCACGCCGAGGAGGGCACGGACATCTGGGCGGTGCGCCACAACCGGATATCCATAACTCCGATGGATCCGTCCTTCATATCTGGACACGGCGGTTATGATTTCGGGCCGGTTGCCCAACAGCTTTCCAGCAGGCTTGGGACCAACGGACATCAAACTAATGGGCATCAGTAGAAGTTGGCAGCTATCAGCCGTCAGCTTTCAGGAATTGCCATATATAGGCCAAGTGTATAGAAAAGGAGCTAAGTCATGATCTATGAGTACCGAGTTTATGAGGCCGCGCCCGGAAAACTGCCCGCTCTTCACGCACGGTTCCGTGACCACACCCTGGGCATTTTCGAGAGGCATGGGATAAAGAACATTGGCTATTGGACGAATGACGCAGGCGATTACTCAGACCGGCTGATCTATATTGTTGCCTTCGAGGATGGAGGACATCGGGAGCGCGCCTGGGAAGCCTTCAGGACCGACCCGGAATGGCAGAAGGTGCGGGCCGAGTCTGAGGTAGATGGCCCGCTGACGGCTAGAGTGTTCAACACTCTGCTCTCGCCCACCGACTACTCGCCACTGCAGTAGGATGGCAAGCTATCACATCGCCGTTGACATAGGCGGCACGTTCACCGACGTCGTAATTCAAAACACCGACGACGGCGCTCTCTGGACAACAAAGACCCCTTCGACGCCCCAAGACCTGGCGTCAGGGTTCATGTCGGGCGTCCGGAACGCCATTGCACAGGCGAGCGCAGACCCTTCGGACGTCCAGCGCATCTTCCACGGCACGACGATTGCGACCAACGCGGTTATCGAACGAACGCCTTCGGAGATTGGCCTTCTTACCACAAAGGGATTCAAGTACGTCCTTGAGATCGGACGGCACGACATACCCCGCCGCCAGAACATATACGCCTGGGTGAAGCCCGAGCGTCCGGTCCCGCCCAACCGAATCTTCGAGATTTCGGAACGTCTGGACCGCACCGGCAGTCCGCTGATCGCATTGAACGAGGACGAGTGCCGTGAGGCCGCTCGCCAGCTTAGGGACGACGGCGTCGAGGCGGTGGCGGTGTGTTTTCTGTATTCCTACGCGAACCCGACTCATGAAGAGCGAGCCGCCGAAATACTGCGCGAGGAATTGCCCGGAGTCCAGATCGCTCTGTCATCAGAGGTCCTGCCGCAGTTCCGGGAGTTTGAGCGCACGGTCGCCACGGTGTTGAACGCCTATGTCATGCCTCGGGTGGGTCGCTACCTCAGCGGGTTGGAATCAGCGGCCAAACGTCACGGTCTAGACGCTCCGTTATTCATCATGAAATCCAACGGAGGCGTCACCAGCGCGGACATGGCGGCGAGACAGGCCATCCACACCGTGCTGTCTGGCCCCGTGGCCGGAGTGATGGGCGCGGCTCAGATCGCCGATGTCGCAGAGTCTCCCAGCTTCATCTCGGTGGATGTGGGTGGCACCAGCGCGGATATATGCCTGGTGCGGGATGGCGAGCCTGAGATGACCGTCGAACGCAGCATCGGCGGACTGCCGCTTCAGCTTCCCATGCTGGACATCGTGACCATCGGCGCCGGAGGCGGCAGTATCGCTCGTCCTCTGGCCGCTGGCGGGTTATCCGTCGGTCCAGAAAGCGCAGGCGCCGACCCTGGCCCGGTCTGTTACAACCAGGGCGGGACCATACCGACGGTCACTGACGCTCGGCTCGTCCTCGGCCACCTGCCTCCACACCTGCTGGGCGGCGAGATGCCGCTGGACGTCGACGCAGCTCGAAAGGCGATTCAGGACGAGATAGCGACTCCTCTTGGCCTTGAACTGGCCGAGGCTGCATCGGGGATCGTCGAAATCGCCGACAACAACATGGCAGGGGCAATGCGCGCCGTGTCCATCGGCAGGGGACTGGACCCCAAGGACTTCGCGCTGCTGGCCTTTGGCGGCGCGGGGCCTATGCACGCCTGCGCTCTGGCGTCGTTGTTGGGGATGCAGTCGGTGATCGTGCCCCCGACTCCGGGAGTGCTGTCCACCTACGGACTGCTGTTCACCGACCTGAGAAACGACTACGTTCAGACATTCGTACACTCTGGAGAGACTCCGTCGATTGAGGAGATAACGACGGTGTATTCGCGTCTGGAATCGCAGTCGTGGGACTGGTTGAACAGTGAAGGAGTCTCTCGGGATGTCGGTCAGGTAACTCGCTCCGCGGACCTGCGCTACGAGCATCAGGGTTGGGAGATCACGGTGGACATGCCCGACGGCCCTATAACTGAGGCGACGGTGGATCATCTAATCGCTAACTTCCACGACCTCCACAATCGACTCTACACCTACAATCTGCCCCAGGCCAAAGTGGAATTGGTCAACCTGCGTGTCAGCGCATCGGGAGCGCTGCCCAGGCACGAAATGTCCACACTGTCCAGCGCCAATGGACGACAGCCAGAGCCTGAATCCCACCGTCCGGCCTTGTTCTCAAGGTCCGTTGGATACGTGGACACGCCGGTGTATCGTCGAGATACGTTGCTTGCAGGTTCAGAACTGGTCGGCCCAGCAGTCGTGGAGCAGAGGGATACGACAACGCTTTTGGCTCCGGGGTTCGGAGCGCGGGTGGACTCCTACGGGAATCTGGTGATTACTGGCATGGAGTGATGTTCATTCATCACTCCGACTTTGACTGTTCTTTCTGCTGCTTTGCTTCTTCGGCTTCAATAGCAAGCTGCCACTTCTGCTTGGTTAGAGGAGGCATTTTTTCATCTTAAACTGTGGCTTGCCCATAACAGTTACACTCCGAATGGCTATTCTCCAGAGATATCGTAGATCATGGCCGCATCCCAACCTCTATTGGTTCCACCATAGTGCGGGTATATCAAAATACTCTCAATCGCATTGTCGATTATGAACTCATAATTAACTCGTTCCGTATCGGATGGCTCAACCTCCAGTGGAGCGGCCAGTGGGCGTTCATCAATCCTCGCCCATTGATAGAGAATATCTGGTCCCACGTCGCGTTGCTGTTCAAGAATCATGATGTGATCGGAAGTAATCGGCTTCATGTGTTGAATCGTGGTTAGGTTTTGACGTGCTGGTTCAAAAGACCACAAGACATGACCCGCATTGGAGAAAATTACGGTTAACGACAGATGAATGGCGCTATCGGTGAGCGGGCGGTGCGTTACTTCGTGGCTGATTGCACCCCTGGGAACACGCTCTCGGAATAGACCGAACCGATATGACGCCCAGGTTGCCGCCGCTACAATCGCCACAATCTGAACGATGTCCTTGGTGATACTGACTATCCTCTTAAGATGGTCAGTCGGCGTTACCGTCAGAGGTGTTGCCTGGTGGGACGCGGTGGCAGGCGAAACCGGATTGCCAGAGGCACATCCGACTGCTATCGTAGCCAGCAGGCCTGCTCCGATGAGGATTTGAATAGCGGTTTTCGTCAAGCTACGGATTTGCGGACTCGCTTGCGAAACGTCAGGACTGACAACAAGATAGTCATTATCTGTAGCAAAACAGAGAACCATCGAGGCCAACACGAAGACAATCGTGTATTAAATTACGACTCCAATACGACCTAACAAATAACGAGGCGAACATGAGCGTTGATCCCATCACCCTTGAGATCGTCCGAGGCGCGGTAAGCTCCATCATCCTCCAGATGGAGGGGCTGGTTGAGCGCACAGCCATGTCTCCGGTCATCAAAGAAAAGATGGACTATTTCGTAGGCATCTACGATCTAAAGGGCAGAATTGTGGACGCCTTTCTGTCCACCAGCGGCCCTAAGATCGTCGATCCAGTCATTCGTGTCTACCCCATTGAGGACATGGAACCCGGCGACTTGTACTGGTACAACGATCCCCACCTCTCCAAAGGAGCCATCCAGCATACCGGGGATATGTGTTTCCTCTCACCTGTCTTTCATGAAGAAAAGCCTGTCGGTTTTGCAGTCAGCTTCGGTCACTTTTGGGACATCGGAGGCAGTGTCGCGGGCAGCCTTTCGCCTAAATCCTCGGAGATATTTCATGAGGGGATTCTGGTCCCTCCCATTCGCATAATGAGGAAGGGAGAGCTGAACCGTGAGGCCTACGCCGTCATCCTCAACAACTCTCGATTTCCTGAGATGCTGGAGGGCGATACCCGCGCTCTGATGGCCGCGTGCCGTCTGGCCGAAGACCGGCTTCAGGAGCTTATGGACCGCTATGGGCAATCCCAGGTTCTAGAGGCTTTCGACCAGATTATCGAGCGCAGTATCGCCGAGTACAGAAAATTCGCCCGTGAGGTGATTCCCGAAGGAGAACACCACTTCTTCGACTATGTCGACGCCGACCCTGTGGACGGCGAGCCTCGTCGCGTGGACGTGAAGTTCATCCATGATGGCGACAGACTGGTGGCCGACCTCACAGGCTCCGGTCCCCAGGCCACAGGTCCGGTCAACTTCATCACAAGCCCCGGAGCCTTCAATCTGATAATGGCCCGTCACCTGAGCTACATGAACCCGGAGCTTCCTTTGAACGAGGGCGCGGTGGATTTCCTGGACGAGGTTCGCACCAAGCCTGGCACCATCACATACCCCAGCTTCCCTGCGCCGGTGGGACTGCGAAGTCATACCGTAATCCGTTTAATGGGCTGTCTGGGCGGGATAATCGCTCAGTCCAACGGAGGCCGCGCTCCGGCTTCGTCACCCGTCTATGTCATATACAACCTGAGAACCATCGGCGATGGCGGAAAATACCTGTACTTCAGCGAAGGGATAGGCTCAGGGCAGGGCGCGAGACCCCATGCTGACGGACTCAACGGCATCTACTTCCGCGACCAGCGCAACTATCCTGTTGAGTTCGAGGAAGGCGAGTTTCCGCTGAGGATTGAGCGGTATGCCATCCGGCCCGACTCCGCCGGCCCCGGATACTTCCGAGGCGGGTGCGGCATCATTCGTGAGGTGCGGATCATGGTAGATTGCACCCTCAGCACTCGGATGGACAACGTACGGTTCCCGTGTTTTGGTATCGATGGCGGCATGTCCGGCTGGCCCGGTCGGTTCACCTTGAATCCTGGCGCTCCCGATGAGAAGGATATACCTCCGGCCAGCGAGGGGATTTCCGTCAAGTCGGGAGATATTCTCAGGATCGAAACGGGCGGAGGCGGAGGTTGGGGAGACCCGTTCACCCGAAACCCAGAGGATGTCCAGCGAGATGTGTTAGAGGGCTATGCGACCCAAAGCGCCGCGCTGTCAGAGTATGGCGTTGCGCTCTCCGATAATGGTCGAGAGATCGACCAATCCGACACCGAAGCCGCTCGAAACCAATCTCGACCTCCGAGGCCAGACGTTGATCGCGGCCCCCACGGTCAGGAGTGGTTGAACCGGCTGGGAGTTTCTTCATAGCAAGATAGTCGAAAATTTCCTGCCGACATTCTATCTCCAGCCCGAAGGAATCTCTCACAATCGAGCGGCAACGCTCCTACAATGGGTAACGATTTGGTGAGCCAACTTCCCGCCTTGACGGCGTCGACTGTTGTTTGTAACCTGTGCTGACACAATTCCCAAGGCCCGACACAACAGCAAAAGGAGTCCCGCATGGCTACCAGCACGCAAACCTATGAAGTTGAAGTCGCGGATGTAGAATATCTCCGGCATGGAGACACCCCACTGATGGCGCGTGTCTACAAGCCCCAAGGCGTCGGACCGTTCCCCATCATGGTCGAACTGCATGGCGGGGCCTGGGTCCGAGGAGACCGCCTGAACGGCGATTCGGCCAACGAAGCGCTGGCCAAGTTGGGAGTAATAGTGGCGGCCTTGGACTTCCGAATGCCCCCAGATGGGCCGTATCCGGCCTCTATGGCCGACATCCACTATGGGGTTCGTTGGTGCAAGACTCAGGCTGCGGAATGGAACGGCCGCCCCGATGCCATCGGCGCTATGGGCACCTCTAGCGGCGCGCATCAGGCCGTGTTGCTCGGCATGCGCCCGAACGATCCGCGTTACGCCGAACTATCACTGCCAGCCGGGGCTGAGGAAGTGGACGGAACACTGGGCTGTGTGATTCCTATTTCCCCCGTCATCGATCCCCTGGGACGCTACCATTATGCCCAGGGCCTGCGAGAGGATGTCACTCCGCCAGACGGGATGGCGACCGAGAACGTGGTGAAGTCTCATGACGCGTACTGGCAGACCGAAGAGGCCATGGCTGAAGCGGCGCCGGCGCGTATTCTGGCCGGTGGAGAGCGCACAGCCCTGCCGCCCGCGTTGTGCGTCGCGCGCAGCTACGAGGCGGCGCATCCACGCCCGGACCTCGACGAATTCATCGAGCAGTACCGCAAGGCCGGCGGCCAGATAGATGTGAACATCTTCGAGGGCGAAGGCCCAGGATTGTTGAGCGACCTCTCCTCGCCAATCGCGAAAGAGACGCTCGATCTGATAAGCGCGTTCATCCACCAACACCTCGGATAATCTAGACAGATTGGCGCGCAGTCGAGGGCCAAGGCGGTTCCAAGATTTTGCCTGACGGCGCGCCAGTTTTGTAGTCTATCTGCTGCGGGCGTTCGCTTTCCTGGCTCCTGATCCACCCGAAGCCAGCCTCGGCCGCCGAGGCCCAGGTGTTACAAAACGATCGATTCTGGGGCGCGACGTTCCACGTGAAGGTGGATCCCGCTACCGGCCTGACTGCCCAGGGTGTCCTGGATAAATTGGACGAAGGTAATCCGCGGATATGGGGCAACTCCGTAGGTGACGACATCGTGACCTTCAATGCCCACACCCTGAACGCTGACGAAGAAGACATCATCGTCCAACGTCTGCGTGAGATTATTTCCTAGTGGCCTCGCCGTCATTCTGAGCGACGCCGAAACATCTGATCGCAAGAGGGCCACGTTTGTCTCACATGCGACCAGATTCTTCATTGTCGTTCTGAATGACAGGCTCCTGACACCTGAAAACCTGATACCTGATACCGGAGGAACCTCATGACCAAACAGAAAATCCGACTGGGAATCATTGGAGCCAACGTCGGCTATGGCTGGACCCCTCGCGCCCATGCTCCAGCGATAGCCAATCTGCCGGACATCGAGCTTACAGCGGTATGCACTGCTCACGAGGAGACTGCCCGTGAGTCCGCCGAAAAGTTCGGCGCGAAAATGGCTTTCCATAATCACATGGAGATGCTTGAGAAGGCTGATCTGGATGTCGTGGCTGTCGTCGTGCGGGTTCCCATTCACCACCAACTAGCGATGGATGTCCTGCGGGCGGGCAAGCACGTCTATACTGAGTGGCCGCTGGGAGCCAATCTCCAGGAAGCCCAGGAGATGGCGGACCTGGCACGAGAGAATGGCGTTCTGTCGATGGTCGGTCTCCAGTCTCGCGTCGCTCCCGTTTTCCTGACGCTGAGAGACCTGATTGCCGATGGCTACGTGGGCGACGTGCTGTCCGTCAATCTCAACCAGATAAGCTCTGGTGTCCTGACCAGGGTATCGGGCCGAACGTGGCAGAGGGACAACACGCTGGGAGCCACAACGCTAACAATACCCTTCGGTCATTCGATAGACGCACTGTGCATGTGCTTGGGCGAGTTCGAGAGCGTGTCGGCAACGGTTCGCACTCAAGTCCCCCAGTGGCACGAGACCGACACCGACAAGATGGTGGACGTGACTGCCCCAGATAACATCATGGTCAACGGAACGCTGGCCGGCGGCGCGGTGGTGTCAGCACAGTCCAGCAGCATCCCTTACCACGGTTCGGGCTGGAAGCTGGAGGTTTACGGACGCGAAGGCACGCTGGTGGTGACCAGCGGCGACTCGCCTTCCACAAGCGGAGCGCGGCTTCAAGGTGGCAAGGGCGACGTGTCGGAGTTGGAGGACATCGAGATTCCAGCCCGCCACACATGGGTTCCGGACTCGGTTCCCCAGGGCGCTCCTTTCAACATCGCCCAGCTTTGGAGTCGGTTTGCCGATGCCATCCGATCTGGAGAACGCGTCGAGCCTGACTTCGACACAGCCGTTCAACGCCACAAATTGCTGGACGCCATACTGCGATCGTCAGACACCGGACAGGCCCAGACTCCATGACCGGTGCCGTTGAAAACTACGAACTGGGCGATGTGGTTTTGCAGTCGGGCCTCACGTTGCGAGGCGCGAGGCTGGCATACAAGACTTTTGGAGAACTGAACGCTAATCGAGACAACGTG
>ENA-ORDI01000072-ORDI01000072.1-marine-metagenome-genome-assembly--contig:-NODE-72-length-66755-cov-5.220193_pt1 | contig 66755 bp, 74 predicted proteins | sample MGYA00248628_ERZ508525 | MGnify/ENA primary metagenome ERZ508525 (study PRJEB26195, sample SAMN05422138) | marine metagenome | isolation source: East of Porto Seguro, South Atlantic Ocean | place: Atlantic... | reverse complement strand
GATTTGCGATTCGAGAAGGTGGTCGGACTGTCGGTGCTGGTGTGGTTACTGAAATTAAGGAATAAGGGTAAGATTTGGCTAGCCAGGTAATAAGAATTAGTTTAAAAGCATACGACCATTCTCTATTGGATAAATCCACTGAAAAGATCGTTAAAACTGCAAAATCCACTGGAGCGGTAATATCTGGTCCGATACCCCTACCAACACGAAGAACTGTTTATACAGTCTTGCGCTCACCGTTTGTAAATAAAAAATCGCGAGAACAATTTCAGACAAAAATTCACAAGCGTATAGTGGATATTCTTAATTCGACACCAAAAACAGTTGAATCTCTAATGAAATTAGATTTACCTGCGGGTGTAGACATTGAGATTAAGGTGTAATAATGCGTGGATTAATAGCTAAAAAATTAGGTATGACGCAAGTGTTTGACGATGGTGGCTTGGTGGTGCCTGTCACAATTATTGAGGCAGGTCCATGCATGGTAACGCAGATTAAAACTTTAGAAAATGATGGATATGATGCTGTCCAGGTTGGATATGGAGACAAAAAGGATAAACATACGACCAAACCAATGAAAGGCCATTATAAAAAAGCAAGTTTGTCTCCAAAAGATGTGCTAGCGGAATTTGATACAATACCAGGTTATGACTACAAAATGGGACAGGTGTTTGATGCTTCATTATTTCGCGAGGGCGATATTGTTAACGTAACGGGTACATCAAAAGGGCGTGGTTTTTCAGGTGTAATAAAGCGCCATGGCTTTTCAAAAGGTCCGGTCACACATGGTCAACGTGAGTATCTAAGAGCGCCTGGTTCAATTGGTCAAGCTTCTGATCCGTCAAGGGTTTTTAAAGGTATGCGTATGGCAGGTCAATATGGAAATAAGAAGAAAACAATTGAGAATCTCAGTGTGGTAAAAGTTGACTTAGATAATAATCAGCTGTTTTTGAAGGGGGCAATTCCAGGCGCCAATAATGGGATTATAATTATTAAAAAGTAATAATGGAACTAAACGTAGTAAAGGCAAACGGTAATAAGGCATCAAAAATAAAGGTTGACGCATCAGTTTTTGATGTAAAGCCTAATAAGGATGCTGTACATAGAGCAGTTTTATCTGAGATGGCAAATAGCCGCCAAGGCACTCATGGGAGTAAGTCCAGAGGGATGGTGCGTGGCGGAGGCAGAAAACCATGGAGACAAAAAGGCAGAGGTGTCGCACGCGCTGGAACAATTCGCTCGCCTCTTTGGCGCGGAGGTGGAACAGTATTTGGTCCACAGCCACATCAATACGAATATAAGTTACCAAAAAAAATCAAGCGTTTAGCGCGTCGGTCTATATTATCCGAGAAATTGCAAAATGGACAAATTATTGTGTTAAATGAATTCGGCATTGATGAACCAAAAACAAAGAAGATAAAAGACCTTTTGGTCAATCTGGATGTACAAGAAAAGAAAATTTTAATATTAACGGGTGATCTAACTGATGATTTGATTCTATCGATGAGAAATATACCAAATATAGCTTTATTAGATGCTATGACGGCGAGCACCTATGACCTTCTTGACTCCGAGGTAATTTTATTCGACCAGAAAGGTTTAAAAATGCTAAATGATGGATTGGCGGACAAATAATGGCAAATTATAATTCTATAATTATCCGACCGTTATTCACCGAAAAAATGAGTCAATTAGAAGAAATTGAACGAAAATATGCTTTCCAGGTTAAATCATCCTCGAATAAAATTGAAATTAAGTCTGCAGTAGAGCAAAAGTTTGATGTTAAAGTAGAGAAAGTTGCTACAATGAATCGGCAGGGTAAATTGAAAGAGATGACCATGAAAAGTGGTGGTCGTACGATCCGTACGCGGGGGAAAAGATCAGGTTGGAAAAAGGCTATAATTACGTTAAAAGAGGGTTACAGTATTGATCTAATCAGAGGTGAGTCTGGAGTCTAATCGATGGGTATAAGGACTATAAAGCCTACTACGTCAGGTAATCGCTTTGCTACGCGATCTGATTTTGTGGAGATCACCGCTACACAACCAGAGAAACAGCTTACCAAAGCACTAAGAAAATCTGGTGGAAGGAATAACAAAGGACGTATAACAGTGCGGCATCGTGGTGGCGGCCATCGGCGCAGATATCGTGTAATTGATTTTAAAAGAGATAAAACTGATATAGTAGCTACAGTTGCAACCATCGAATATGACCCAAATCGTTCGGCAAATATTGCCTTATTACATTATGCTGATGGTGAGAAAAGATATATATTATCACCATTTAGACTAAAAGTCGGTGATCAGGTTGTTTCTTCGCCTTCCGCAAAACTAAAAATTGGTAATGCATTGCACTTAAAGAATATCCCCACAGGTTTGACTGTTCACAATGTTGAAATGACTCCCGGTAAAGGCGGTCAAATGGTTCGCTCAGCGGGGACTGGTGCGCAGGTGATGGCACATGATGGTGGTTTTACAACATTAAAATTACCTTCTGGCGAAATAAGATTAGTTCAGTCTGAGTGTTATGCAGTAATTGGTGAAGTCGGTAATAAATCACACGAGCAAATTGTTAGCGGAAAAGCAGGTCGAACACGTTGGCTAGGGCGTAGGCCATCGGTAAGAGGCGTAGCAATGAATCCAGTTGATCACCCAATGGGTGGAGGTGAAGGTAAATCATCTGGTGGAAGACATCCGTGTACACCTTGGGGTAAACCGACCAAGGGTTACAAGACGCGTAAGCGCAATAAAAAATCAAATGCTCACATAGTGAAGCGGAGAAAATAGATGGCCCGGTCATTAAAAAAAGGTCCGTATGTTGATCAAAAACTGGAGAAAAAGTTGATTGCCATGAATGATAGTAAAAAGAAAAAGGTCATCAAAACATGGTCACGGCGATCTATGGTTACACCTGATTTTGTTGGACATACTATTGCGGTGCATAATGGAAATAAATTCATTCCGGTTTTCATATCAGAAAATATGGTTGGTCATAAACTTGGTGAATTTGCTCCAACTCGTACATTTAGAATGCATTCTGGTGATAGAAAGAGTTGAGTATGAAAGCGAAGTCTATAAGTAAGTATATAAGACAGTCTCCCAGAAAAATACGTATTGTTTTGGATGAAATCAGAGGGAAGCGTGTGGGTAATGCTTTAGATTACCTTCATTTCTCTCCTCTAAAGGCATCAAACGTTATTGAGAAAACGGTTCGTTCAGCTGTAGCAAATTTGATGCAAGTAAATGAGGATTTAAATATGGATCCAGATTCATTAATTATAAAAGAGGCATATGCTAACGGTGGTCCATTCCTAAAACGATTTCGTGCTGCATCTATGGGCAGAATATCTAGGCTAAATAAACCAACAAGCCATTTGACCATTGTGGTGAGTGACGAATCACAAGGGAGGTAATTTGGGTCAAAAGACACATCCAATAGGGTTCCGACTTTCAGTTAATAAGAATTGGAGGTCTAATTGGTTTGCTGGTGCAAATTTTCCAAGCGAATTGGAAGAAGATGTGCAAATAAGAAAATACTTGAATCATCGCCTTCCAAATGCTGGAATATCAAGAGTTGAGATAGGAAGAACTAGTAAGGTTGTAACCGTAACAATCTTTACTGCTCGTCCTGGAATTGTAATTGGAAAAGGTGGTGAGGAAGTAACAAGACTCAAAGCAGAGGTAGCGCAACTGACTGAAAAAGAAGTGCAAATAAATATATCGGAAATCAAGAGGCCAGAACTAGACGCTGCACTGGTAGGCGCAAATATAGCACATCAATTGATAAAGAAAATATCCTATCGGCGTGTTGTGAGTAAAGCTATACAGGCTACAATGCGAATGGGTGCTCAGGGTATAAGGGTAAACGTAGCTGGACGACTTGGTGGGGCCGAAATTGCAAGGAGTGAAAAGTTTGCTGAAGGAAGAATTCCTCTACATACCATACGTGCAGATATTGATTATGCGCTCACTGAAGCACACTCAACATATGGGATCATAGGAATAAAAGTTTGGATTTGTTTAGGGACACAAAAGAATGCTTGAGCCGAAAAAAGTAAAATTCCGTCGACACCATCGTGGTAATAGAAAAGGGATGGCTAGTCGCGGGAGTCATGTCGCTTTTGGAAGTTATGGCTTAAAAGCTACAGAGGCAGGCTGGATTACAGCGCGACAGATTGAATCTGCCCGGATAACGATTTCCAGGGTAGTCCGTAAAACGGGGAAAATGTGGATTCGAATATTTCCGGATAAACCTATAACTAAAAAACCTGCTGAAACACGGATGGGCAAAGGAAAAGGGCCTCCCGAATATTGGGTGGCAGTTGTGAAACCTGGACGAATATTATTCGAAGTTGAAGGAGTGAGCAAACAAGAGGCTGAAGAAGGATTTCGTAATGCGGGGCATAAACTGCCGATTAAAACAAGGTTTGCTGTACGGAGGGACAGTTAAACATTATGAGAAAAAGTGAATTAACTGAAATGACAGTTCCCGAATTGGAAACAAAACTACAAGATGACTTAGAATCCTTGCAAAATTTTCGTTTTCAGAAGGCTCTACAGCAATTAGAGAATCCCGTACAAATTAAGCATGTTAAAAAGGAAATTGCACAGGTAAAAACATTACTAAAAGAATACGAACTAAGTATACGTACTGAAGAAGGGGATAACTATTAAAGTGTCGGATACGCGTAAAAGACAAAAATTGATGGGTGAAATTGTAAGCGACAAAATGGATAAAACTGTTGTCGTAAAGGTTACTAAAAAGGTTCCCCATCCGGTATATGGTAAATATGTGAAACGATCGAAGAAATATCTTGCCCACTTGGGTTCAGTTGATGCAAAAGCAGGTAATATTGTTGAAATATCAGCTATTCCTCCCAAAAGTAAAAATAAACGTTGGCAAGTAAGTAAGGTTCTTAGGTAAACAATTAGATTTGGATAAATTTTATGATACAACAAGAAACAAGACTAAAGGTTGCAGACAATTCCGGAGCGAAAGAGGTTTTGTGCTTCAAGATCTTAGGCGGTTCTAAGCGTCGCTATGCTTCTATAGGTGATTTAATCGTGGTTACGGTAAAAAATGCTATTCCTGGTGGCACGGTAAAAAAGGGTGATGTAACCCGCGCAGTTGTTGTTCGCACTAGAAAAGAAGTAAGACGTAGAGATGGTTCATACATTAGATTTGATGATAATGCTGCAGTATTATTAACGAGCGCAGGAGAACCAAGGGGTACTAGAATTTTCGGACCTGTCGCTCGAGAATTACGTGATGGTGGTTATATGAAAATTGTATCAATGGCCCCGGAGGTAATGTAATGCGCATTCGTAAAGGAATGACAGTTCGTGTAATTAAAGGTAATCACAAAGGTTCAGAAGGAAAGATACTTTTCGTTTTTCCTAAGGATAACAAAGCTATAGTTGAAGGTGTGAATTTTATTAAACGGGCAGTACGTCCTACTCAAGGTAATCCCAGTGGCGGATATACAGAAAAAGAAGCACCAATCCACTTATCAAATCTTATGCTAGTTCAAAAAGGTCAAACTACCCGCATAGGCTTTAAAGTACTTGACGATGGATCAAAAGTGAGGATCGGTAAAAAGACCGGCGAAGAAATTGAGTTATAATTATGGCGAAAGAACGTAAAACAGTTAAGAATAAAGATAGCAAGACTAAAAAGAAAACTATGCAGTCAAAAGCTGTTGGCTATATACCAAATTTACAAAACAGATATTTAAACGAGGTAATACCCAGTTTGACAAAAAGATTTAGTTATAAGAATATCATGGAAGTCCCCAAGCTAACCACGATATCGATAAATATGGGTGTTGGTGACGCAAAATTGAATCCAAAAGCTCTTGAAAGTGCAGTTGATGAGCTTACAATGATTTCTGGCCAAAAGCCTGTAGTTACTCTTTCAAAAAAAGATATTTCAAATTTTAAGGTTCGTAAAGGATTTCCTGTTGGTTGTAAAGTGACAATGCGCGGCAAACGAATGTATGAATTCTTAGAACGTTTAATAGCTGTGGCCTTGCCCAGAACAAGGGATTTTAGGGGACTTTCATTCAAATCTTTCGATAGGAGAGGTAATTTTAATTTTGGTGTAAAAGAGCAAATAATTTTCACTGAAATTAATTATGACAAGATTGATAGTATACGAGGTATGGATATTAATATTACCACTACCGCGACCAGTGACGATGAGGCCTATTGGCTGCTAAAAGAATTTGGATTTCCTTTAATTGACAAGCCGCGAAAATCAGAAGAAACTATTGAGGCGGCCTAATGGCTAAAAAATCTTTAATATATAAATCCAAAAGAAAACCAAAATTCTCAACAAGGGGTTACAATCGGTGTTTCAACTGTGGACGTCCTGCTGGGTTTATGCGGAAATTTGGTTTATGTAGGATTTGTTTCCGAGAAATGGCCCTAAAAGGTGAAATACCTGGTGTAACAAAAGCGAGTTGGTAGAGGAGAAATGTGATATGACAATGACCGATCCTACAGCAGATTTACTCACTCGTATTCGTAATGGACAAGCTGTTAATAAGCGCTGGGTCGATGTTCCTTCTTCAAAAATGAAAAAACGAATTGTATTTATTCTTAAAGAAGAAAACTATATAGAAGATTTCTTGTTCATTAAAGATGGTTTCATTGAATTCATTCGAATATTCCTCAAATATGATTATCAAGGTAAACCTGTAATTACCAGAATAAACAGGATCAGTAAGCCAGGGTATCGAGTTTATGTAGAATGTTCAAAAATACCTCGTGTACTTGATGGTCTTGGTATCTCAATACTATCTACTTCAAAAGGTGTGATTTCAAACAAAGTTGCTAAAAAATTAGGGGTCGGCGGCGAAGTTATATGTAATGTATGGTAATTGAATGTCAAGAATAGGAAAACAACCAATTTCAATACCTGAAGGCGTCAACATAGACGTCAAGGAAAACTTGGTAACTGTGAAAGGACCTAAGGGTTCTATGGACATCGATTTTCATAAAGATATGGTTTTGCATGTTGAAGATGGTTTTTTAAGTGTTACAAGACCATCTGATAATCGTGGCCATCGATCCTTGCATGGTACGACCCGCATGATCTTGTATAACGGTATTATTGGTGTTTTAGATGGATTTGAAAAAGAACTGGAAATTCATGGAATTGGGTATCAAGCAAAAGTGCAGGGTAATCGATTAATACTTACTTTAGGATTTTCTCATGAAATTCATTTTGATCCCCCTGAAGGAATTTCAATAACAGCAAATCGTACCGAAATAAAAGTATCTGGCATTGACAAGCAGTTAGTTGGTGAAGTCTCTGCCAAGATTAGGTCATTTAGGAAGCCAGAACCATATAAAGGAAAAGGCATTCGTTATAAAGGTGAGTATGTTAGATCCAAGCAAGGAAAGACTGTTGGTGGAGGTGAAGATTGAGCAAGTTAACAAAAATAAAAGCCAGGACTTTGCGTCGCAGAAACCGCAGTAAGCGCAAAATTAACGAAATGCCTGATTGCCCCAGACTGGTGGTAAGTCGCAGTTTAAAAAATATACAAGCTCAGATAATTGATGATTTAACTGGTAAAACACTAGTAGCTGTCTCATCCTCTGACAAAAGTATTAGAGCTGATATTGATAAGGCGAGCGATAAGACTGAGCAAAGTAAAATTGTTGGGGCGGCAATTGCAAAGAAAGCCAAAGAAAAGAAAATTAAAGAAGTTTGGTTTGATCGAAATGGTTACCCTTATACAGGTCGGGTTCGGGCAATGGCTGATACGGCGCGGAAAACAGGGTTAAAATTTTAGTATAGGAGAAAAAGTTGCCAATAATTAATCCAGCAGAATTAGACCTTAAAGAAGAAGCAGTTGTACGTATCAATCGTGTTGCAAAGGTCACGTCTAGAGGTAAAAGATTTAGTTTCTCTACTATAGTTGTCGTTGGTGATGGTATGGGTCATGTCGGTGTTGGACTAGGCAAGGCTAATGAAGTTATATCTAGTATTGCGAAAGCTAAGGATAAAGCAAAACGGAATATCTTCAAATCAACCATCATTAATGGTACTATTCCCCATAAAATTGTTGGTAAGTATGGAGCCAGTAGGGTTTTATTAAAACCTGCTGCACCAGGTACGGGAATTATTGCTGGTGCTCCAGTGCGTGCCGTAATGGAACAAGTTGGCGTAAATAATATTCTGACTAAAAGATATGGATCTAGTAATCCTATGAATATTGTTCGGGCGACAATTAATGCACTGGAGAATTTGCAGGATGCTGTTAATATTGCAAATAAGCGTGGTGTAAAAGTAAAAGATGTATTCAGCTGATATGGTCAAAACAAAACAAAATACGCTGAAAATTACGCAGGTTAAGAGCAGGATTGGCTATAAGAAAAAAGCAAAAGCTACGTTGGATGCGATGGGTTTTAAAAAAATGAATCAAACTGTAGAATTGCCCGATAATCCAGCTATAAGGGGCATGATAAAGAAAATTGAATATCTTGTTAGAGTAGAAGATAAATAATGAAACTACATTCTTTAAAGCCAAGTATCGGTGCGACTCAGAGTAAAAAACGGTCTGGTCGGGGACATGGCTCAGGGCTAGGGCGTACAGCCGGCAGAGGTGAAAAAGGATACCATGCCAGAAGTGGTAGCAAAAACCGTTCATGGTTTGAAGGTGGACAAATGCCGATCCATAGACGTTTACCTAAAAGAGGTTTTTCTAATTCTCTATTTCGTAAGACATATCAGGTGGTGAACCTACAAGCCATTAATGAGCTTGGTTTAGAGACCGTAGATGCACAAATATTGCATGAAAAAGGATTGGTGCGATCTGCTTTGCAACCAATCAAAATTTTGGGTGATGGTAATATCGAAAGCTCGGTAAAAGTCACAGCTAGTTGCTTTAGCAAATCAGCAAAAGAACAGATTGAACGGGCGGGAGGTTGTATCGAAGTCCAGTGATTGAAAAAATAAAAAATATGTTCAATATACCTGAGCTTAGAGGGAGAATTTTGTTCACTTTAGGCGTGCTAATCGTAGTTCGCGCGGGAGCGCATATTCCAATTCCAGGAATTAACAGTGATGCGTTATTGGATGCATTTCGGGCAATGCAAAGTCAGAATACACTTTTAGGGTTATTTAATATGTTTGCGGGTGGAGCGTTCCAAAAAGCCACACTTTTTGCATTAGGCATTATGCCATATATAACTACTTCGATTATTTTTCAATTAATGGGTAGCGTGGTCCCTTATTTTCAACGATTACAGAAAGAAGGCGAAGAAGGAAGGAAGAAGTTAACCCAGTTGACAAGGTATGGCACGGTAGGTATCTCAATTTTGCAAGCATACAGCATTACAATTTTCCTGGAATCAATGACATCAAGTAACGGCATAGCAGTCGTTACAGACCCTGGCATTGGATTTAAATTTGTTGCCATGGTAAGTATAGTGACGGGGACTATGCTCTTAATGTGGCTCGGTGAAAGGATTACTGAAAGGGGAATTGGCAATGGAATTTCTCTTATAATAATGGTAGGAATTGTATCGGTACTGCCGAGTGTAATATTGAGTGAGATTACTCAAATAAGAGCTGGTCTCCGAGGTATTCTATCAGAAGTGATATTACTTGTAATCATGTTTGTAATTATCGCATTTGTCGTTCGACTTACTCAAGGTACAAGGAAAATTCCCGTGCAGTATGCGAAACGTGTTGTTGGACGTAAGATCTATGGTGGGCAAGCGACGCATATACCATTACGTGTGAATACGGCAGGCGTAATGCCAATAATTTTTGCACAATCAGTAATGTTTATACCAAGTACAATCGCAATGTTTTTTCCTGAAAGCCAATTCATGCAAGGTTTAACACGCTGGTTTTCGTTCGACCATCTATTCTACTGGACTGTATTTGGTTTAACGATAATATTTTTTACATATTTTTATACGGCAATAGCATTTGATCCTGTTCAGGTTTCATCAAATATCAAGCAGCATGGTGGCTTCATCCCTGGCGTGCGTCCCGGAAAAAAGACAGCCGAATATATTGACAATATTTTGACAAGAGTGACCCTTCCAGGTTCAATTTTTCTCGCTGGAGTAGCAGTTTTCCCATTTGTGTTGATGAACGTAATGAATGTAGGATACGACCTTGCCTCTTTCTTCGGTGGTACGAGCCTATTGATTATTGTAGGTGTTGCCCTAGATACATTGCAACAGATTGAATCACATCTACTTATGCGGCATTATGACGGTTTTCTTTCCAAAGGAAAGATTCGGGGCAGGAGACGTATGTAATGGTCAGGGTGAGAACACGGAGAGAAATCGAACTTATTGCAGAAAGCGCTCAGATTGTTGCTGATACGCTCGATATGCTATCAACCAAAGTAACTAGTGGCGTATCATTATTGGAACTGGATGCGCAAGCTGAGGAATTTATTCGTTCTCGTAACGCTCGTCCAGCGTTTAAAGGATATATGGGATTTCCAGCCACATTATGTATTTCTGTAGATGACGAAGTTGTACATGGTATTCCTTCTAATAGTAAACTTTCAGAGGGTCAAATCGTTGGAATCGATTGTGGTGCGGAAAAGAACGGATACTATGGTGATTCAGCGCGTACATTTGCCGTTGGTAATATTAGTGATAATAACCGAGACTTAATGTTAACCACAGAAAAAGCGCTTGCGCTTGGTATTGAACAGGCAAAGCCCGGTAATCATGTGTCGGACATCGGTCATGCGATCCAATCTTTTGTAGAACCTAAAGGTTTTTCTATCGTACGTGAATTGGTTGGGCATGGCATTGGTACGCAACTGCATGAAGATCCTCAGGTTCCGAATTACGGAGTTCCGGGTATGGGTGGTGAATTAAAAGAAGGCATGTGTCTTGCAATTGAGCCGATGATAAACTGTGGGCGGAAAGAAGTTTACACTGCTGAAGATGGTTGGACTATTAAAACAAAAGATGGCTATAATTCAGCGCACTTTGAACATACAATAGCTATTCTTGAAAATGGTGCAGAAATTTTATCAAGAAGTCAATTAAATGGCTAAAGAAAAACCTATAACTATTGACGGTGTGATCACTGAAACTTTACCTAGTGCTATGTTTAGGGTTGAAGTTGAAATTGGTGGTGAAAAACATGAGGTTTTGGCGCACGTATCAGGAAAAATGAGAATGCATTACATTAAAATTCTTCCCGGTGATGTCGTAACCTTGGAAATATCACCATATGATCTGAACCGTGGAAGAATTGTTTATCGACAAAAATAAGATGAAAGTAAGACCGTCAGTAAAAAAGATGTGCCCAAAATGCAAAATCATCAAACGTAAAGGTGTTGTGCTAGTGATATGCGACAACCCTAAGCATAAACAAAGACAGGGGTAGGAGAATACTGTGGCAAGAATTGCAGGTATAGATATTCCTCGAGATAAAAAAGTACCTTATTCCTTAAGGTATATTTACGGAATTGGATTAACCACTGCACAAAAAATTTGTGATAAAGCTAAAATTAGTCATGATAAACGAGTGAAAGATCTGACTGAAAAACAGGTAGTGGCGATTCGTGACGTCATAACCAAAATGGAGTTGGTGATTGAAGGTGACCAGAGATCTGAGGTTGCCATGAATATTAAACGTTTACGTGATATTGGCAGCTATAAGGGAGTACGTCATCGTAGGGGTTTGCCAGTAAATGGTCAGCGAACAAAAACAAATGCACGCACAAGAAAAGGTAGAAAGAAGACTGTTGGTATGGGTAAAAAGGTTTTAGAAAAGGTAAAAAGGTTTTAGAAAAGAAGGGATAATTGATTGGCTAAACCAAAACAAAAGATGAAATCAAGGAAAAAAAAGGTCGCTGACCCAAGGGGAGTTGCAAATATCAAAGCTACTTTTAATAACACTCACATATCAATTACAGACAAATTTGGAAATGTAATTGCTTGGGCAACAGCGGGTACGTCAGGGTTTAAAGGTTCTCGTAAGAATACATCGTATGCAGCTACAATTGCAGCTGAAAATGTAGCTAAGAAAGTAATTGCCATGGGAATGACGACCATAGATGTTCAAGTAAAAGGACCTGGCTCTGGTAGAGAATCAGCTGTGAGGTCGCTTGCAGCAGCAGGACTCGTAATAAAATCTATAAAAGATGTCACGCCGTTACCGCATAATGGTTGTAGACCACCTAAAAGAAGACGGGTATAGTACGGAGGATAATTAATGGCAAAGCTAAAAACACCTCGCGGGAAACTTGTTAGGAAATTTGGTGAAAATATTTTTGGTAATGGAAAATTTGATCGCTTATTGAATCGTAAACCATATGCGCCAGGCCAGCACGGTCAAACTCGACGGAGAAGGCCATCTAATTATGGTGTTCAATTACGTGAAAAACAGAAAATAAAAATAATGTATGGTTTGTTGGAAAAACAATTTAGAGCTTACTTTGCGAAAGCAGAAAAAATGAAAGGTGAAACAGGTACTAACCTAATGCAATTACTTGAAAGAAGGCTGGATAATGTTGTTTATAGGTTAGGTTATGCATCTACCAGACCACAAGCAAGACAATTAGTAAACCATGCACATTTTTTGGTTAATAATACAAAGGTTAATATACCCAGCTATTTGGTCAAACCTGGCGACAAGATAAAAGTACGCGATCGTAGTAAAAAATTAGATGTCTTATTGGATTCAGTTCGGCGGATCAAAGGTGACCTTGATTTACCATGGCTCGAACTGGATAAGGCAAAGTTAACCGGTACTTTTATGGATATACCGGCACGAGAAGATATGGGCGTGATAGCTAATGAACAGCTCATAGTAGAATTGTATTCAAAATAATAAAACAAAGGGTAATAGTTAAATGGCTAAGAAACTCGACCTTAAAATAAAAGTTGATGAAAAGAACCTTACCGGTACATTTGGTAAGTTTGCGGTGCAACCTTTGGAACGGGGATATGGCATAACAATTGGTAATGCACTACGGCGCGTACTGCTTACTTGCATACCTGGAGCAGCAATCACTAATGCAAAATTTGATGGTGTGTTGCACGAGTTCTCAACTATCGAGGGCGTAAAAGATGATGTATCAGATATAATACAAAACTTAAAAGGTGTGCGTTTTAAGCTAGATGAAAACGACCCTGAAAAAATATCTATAAAACTGGAAGGACCGTGCAAATTCACTGCTAATGATATACAAAAAAAAAGTGGTGAATTTAAGGTTTTAAATAAAAAACATTACATTACAGAAATCAATGAAGGTACCACGTTAAACATGGAAATAAAGATCGGAGTAGGTAAAGGATACGCTCCATCAGAATCTAACGAACTGCCAAATGCGCCGTTGGGTACGATAGCCATCGATAGCATATTCAATCCAGTCACAAAGGTAAATTATAATGTAACACCAGTACCGGGTGCGAAAGCCGCAATTGAACTTCTAACAATAGAGGTAAGCACGGATGGATCAATTACGCCCCAGGACGCTGTCAGTTATTCTTCCAGTGTACTAATTGAACAGCTGCGAATTGTAGAATCAATTAGTAAACCTGAAGTACTTGAAATATCAGAACCTATTAGCGAAGAAGTATTGGAAATCCGCAAATTGCTGAATTTGACCATAGATGAAATGGAACTTTCGGTACGTAGTCATAATTGTTTACAAGCTGCGGGCATCAAGTTCATTTACGAATTGGTCAGTAAAGAAGAGAATGAAATGCTGAAATACAAGAATTTTGGTCGCAAATCACTAACTGAATTGGTAGAAAAATTAGATCAAATGGGTCTTAGTTTTGGTATGGAAGTCGATAAATACTTAAAGGAAGAAGCATAATATAGTGCGACATCGAAAAAAAGGTAAGAAACTGGGCGTGAATCCAAGCCATCGACGCGCTTTGTTAGCTAACTTGGCTGAGAATTTAATAATTCATAAACGCATTAAAACAACGGATGCGAGAGCCAAAGAGCTGCGCCGTTATATTGAACCTCTCGTAACCAAAGCAAAAAAGGGTGATCTGAACTCGATTCGCATGATCACAAAGAAAATACGTCATAAGGATGTCCTAAATATATTATTGAATAACATTGCTCCATTATATGATGATAGAAATGGTGGGTACACGCGCATAATAAAACTTGGTTTTAGAGATAATGATCGCGCATCTATATCACTAATTGAATTTGTAGATATGGAAGGCACCAAAGAGATTGAAGGAACACCCGTCTCTAAAGAAATACAAGAGACAGAGTGAAAATCATATTAGCTTAGCATTAAAAAATTCGAAACATGTCTTATTGAGGGCAATCATTTTGATTGCCCTTCTTTTTATATCAATGTCACACCACAATCTTATAGCTGGTGAAGGCGATGAAGTACCACCATTAGATCATAGATGTATATGGGTTACCCGTGATGTTTTGAAGTCGAAAAGGACCTTAGATGATATGGTCAATTTTGCGATTGAAAAAAACATTAATCACCTATTTGTACAGATAAGAGGTCGAGGAGATTCTTTTTATGAATCCGAATTAATTCCTCGAAGTCAAATACTGAGTGAAGGTGAGTTTGATCCACTGGCATATTTACTGGATACAGCGAAGGGTAAAGGAATTAAAATTCACGCCTGGGTAAACGTCTATGTTTTATGGTCAAGTAAATCATTACCTAACCATGAGCGACATATTTTACATATGCGGCAGGAATGGTTGGATACTACACAAGAATGGCCAGTGGATGTTGAAAAACAATTGAACATGGTAACAGTTAATAATAATGGTAGCGAGGGATTATTTCTTTCCCCAAACCACCCAGATGTGAATGGATACTTAATTAAAGTATTCCGAGAATTAATTACCAATTATGATATCGATGGCTTGCATCTGGATTATATTCGCTATCAGGATGCAGAATACGGTAGAAATCCTTATGCAATTGCCCAATTCAAAAAAGAATCAGGAAATGATCCTAGACCATGGTTTCTGGAGATGGAACGCAGTACAAGTGCTAGTCGCAGATTAATCGGCAATATGAAACGATGGAATAACTCCAAACGCAAAGCAGTCACTTCTTTGGTCAAGGATACGCGAGCATTAGTTAATGAAGTGCGACCAGATTGCATAATATCTGCTGCAGTGAAGCCTAATTTATATATTGCCAGGGAACGTTTTTTTCAAGAATGGAATGTCTGGCTTGCGGCGGGTTATATGGATTGGATAGTTCCGATGAATTATTCACCCAAGATGCGTGAATTTGCAAGAAATATTGATGTTATAAATGATAATTTTCCAAAAAAATACCGTGATAAAATAATTATGGGAATTGCGCTTCATAATCAGAAACCAAGTGAGGCGGCTGAGAAAATAAAATTTTCACGTTTAGGACAATTTCCCCGCATTTCTGTATTTTCATATAATATAATGATTAAAGACCGTCGCTATTCTTCAGTTTTTGATGAAGAAAACTATTAATAGTATAGTCATTCTCTTGCTTACGTTTGAAAAGCATAGATAAATTTGAAAACGGTTAATAAAAACACTGAAATGGGAATTATAATTCAAGCACCTCAAGGGAATCGTTTAAACTGCAAAAACTGGCAGATTGAAGCGCCTTATCGCATGATCCAAAATAATTTGAATCCTGAGGTGGCAGAAGACCCTGAAAATTTAATTGTTTATGGTGGAAAAGGAAAAGCAGCCCGGAATTGGGACTGTTATAATATGATTATTGCATCTCTTAAAAAGTTAAAAGAAGATGAAACGTTATTAATTCAATCAGGTAAGCCGGTTGGGGTTGTCAGAACTCATGAAACTGCTCCACGTGTTTTAATAGCTAATTCAAATCTCGTTCCTGAATGGGCGAATTGGGACCATTTTAATGAGTTGGATAAACGTGGGTTAATGATGTACGGACAGATGACTGCTGGATCCTGGATTTATATTGGAACACAGGGAATATTACAGGGAACGTATGAAACGTTTGCAGCAGCTGCAAAACAGCATTTCAACAGTGATTTATCTGGTAAATTTGTTTTGACTGCTGGTCTGGGTGGTATGGGTGGTGCCCAACCACTGGCTGTAACTATGAATCATGGCGTCATTCTAACCATAGAAGTTGATCCTAAACGTATAGAAAGGCGTTTATCAACGAATTACCTTGAAGTAGCTACAGAATCTCTCGATGAGGCAATAAATATGGTTCAGGACGCGGTAAACAGTAAAAATCCATTATCTATCGGTTTGCTGGGAAATGCTGCTGATATAGTACCAAAAATAGCCAAAATGGGTATAATTCCTGATCTAGTTACGGACCAAACATCTGCGCATGATGAATTAGATGGCTATATACCAAACGGTGTTACATATCGGGAAGCACTTAGGATGCGGAAATCTAATCCAGATAAATATGTGCAGGAAAGTTTCCGAGCAATGGCTGAACATTGTCGGGGAATACTAACATTAATGAAAAAGGGCGCTATTTGTTTTGATTATGGCAATAATCTAAGAGGGCAGGCAAAAAAAGCGGGTGTTAAGAATGCGTTTGATTTTCCTGGTTTTGTACCAGCTTACGTACGACCATTATTCTGCGAAGGGAAAGGCCCATTTCGGTGGGTAGCATTGTCAGGCGACCCGGAAGACATTTTCAAAACTGATGACAAAGTAATTGAACTTTTTCCTGAGGATAAAACACTGGTACGATGGATTGAGCTTGCCCATGATAAAGTCCAATTTCAAGGTCTACCTGCCAGAATTTGTTGGCTCAATTATGAGCAACGCTCAAAATTTGGAGTGGAACTAAATAATATGGTTGCTAGCGGTGAACTGTTGGCTCCTGTAGTCATTGGCAGGGATCATCTTGATACTGGTTCAGTTGCATCACCATACCGCGAAACTGAGGCAATGAAAGACGGTTCTGACGCAGTTGCAGATTGGCCATTACTAAATGCTCTTTTGAACACAGCAAGCGGCGCCACTTGGGTATCAATTCACCATGGAGGCGGTGTCGGTATGGGATTGTCTATACATGCTGGTCAAGTAATTTGTGCTGATGGTACACCCGAAATGGAAAAACGCATTGAGCGCGTACTGAGTAATGATCCTGGACTTGGCATATTGCGACATGCTGACGCTGGATATGAAGATGCAATTTCCAATGCAAACAAATGGGATCTAGAAATCCCCATGAGGAACAATTAGTTCCGTGCTAAACCTTACTAATATCGGACTTTTGGCAACTTATAATTCTAAAACTTGTGCACTCGAGCGAACACATGACTGTACAATTAGTATTGATGATGGAATTATTACTAACATAAATGGTGCGGACGTTAGTCGGGATGAATCCATTGATTGTAAAGGAAAACTTATCACTCCGGGTTTTGTGGATGCACATACACACCCAGTATTTGTCGATGGTAGGGGAAATGAATTTATGAAGAGACTTGCAGGTGTTTCCTACCAAGAGATAGCAAAACAGGGTGGCGGGATCAATGCCAGCATATCAGCTGTTCGCAATGCCACTGAAGTTGAATTACATGACCGCGTAATTAAACGCATGGATAAATTTATCGAGATGGGCACAACCACTTTGGAAGCAAAAAGCGGTTATGGATTGGATACTGAATCGGAGTTGAAATCGCTACGGGTATTGGATCATGTAAACAGTGCACATGCAATTGATATTGTTTCCACGTTTCTTGGCGCGCATGCAATTCCACCAGAATTCAATGGTGATCCAAAAGGTTATTTCACTTTATTATGCAAAGAAATGATTCCAGCTGTAGCTGAACAGGGAATTGCAAAATTTTGTGATGTTTTCTGCGAGGAAGGCTATTTTAATGTAAATGATAGTCGCATAATCCTTCAAACTGCTGCGCGGTACAATCTAATTCCTCGTATACATGCAGATGAATTCACAGATTCCGGAGCAGCGGGTTTGGCTGCAGAGATAGGAGCTATTTCCGCAGATCATTTAATGGCAGTAAGTGACCAGGGTATAAAGGATATGGCAAATGCTGGAGTTATGGCAATTTTACTACCTGGAACAACTTTCTTCTTAGGTGATCATTCATATGCACCCGCACGTAAATTGATTAATGCAGGTATTGATGTTGCACTGGCAACTGATTTTAATCCTGGAAGCTGCCATATCCAATCAATGCCATTTATAATCAGCCTGGCCTGTCTTTATTTAGATTTAACAATAGATGAAGCATTAAAAGCTGCTACCTGGACTGGCGCATGCGCTCTCAATGTAGAAGAAAATGTTGGGTCAATAGAGGTTGGTAAAAAAGCTGATTTGATTATTTGGGACCTAGATACCCCAGAAGAAATTCCTTATAACATGACCTCTGTCCCAATACAAAATGTAATTAAGAATGGCAATTTAGTTATAAGCCTTGATTAGCAGTAGTTATGCCTGTAAACTCTCGACTTAATTATAAAAATAAGGACAGTGAGAACCATAAATAAGCTACTTTTAGTCCTTTTTATTGCCATAACTGGCTCTGAAGTATTATTTGCAAATTATGCATTTTACCGACGGGTGACTTCTACATGTAAATCCTATCATGTTGAAGTTTCCTCAGGTGAAATGTCACTTTCAGCTGACAACAAAAACTTTGCAATAAATCTTACAAGTAGACGAAATAATTTTGAAATGATAATGCTTGTGGGATTTGCTGCAGCCGGTAAAGCAATAATTCATCAAAAACATTTGCAAGGAACAATAAGTAATTATAATCCTGTTATCCCGGGTCAAGTACATGTAGTTGTTACTGTACCTATGGGTCGGGATAAAACTATATTTTCTGCAGAGGCAAATGCTTTGTTGGTTCAGGAATTAGCAGATGGATCGCTTGATTCAGCTGATTTTATGAGAAAAATAAAAGATTCAATTCAAACACTGTAAGGAGGTATTATGTTAGACCCAACTAGTTTTTCTGGTTTACTTGCTGAATATGGACGGGCCATCGGTTGGTCCATTACTGCTGCCATTGGCTTTTCGTTTGGTGTCGGTTTAGCAATCAAAGTATTTGATTGGTTATCTACCGATATTGATGAATGGGAAGAAATAAAAAAAGGAAATATGGGCGTTGCTTATATCTTTGTTGCCCTTATTGTAATGGTTGGTGTTTTAGTTTATAAAGTGATTTAAACTGAGTAAACTATATACGGTTAAAGGGGCTCATAATGAGCCCTTTTTGTTTTATACTAAAATAAGTACGATAATAATTCCTGATATAGTATTCAGAAAATTTACCATATCATTATCCACTATGTACAGACCAGATACGTGCATAGATGGCAGATTACAATGTTTTCTCTTTTCAGTGATATTGTTGCATTCTGTACATTGGAAAGTTGCTTGAATTGAACCTCCCAATACTGAATCAACCAGACCGCCAGCAGTACCCGTAAAAATTATAATACCTAGAAGTGATGCTGGTAAACCTAATTGTACACCTGTGATACCAATTACTGTTGCACCTAAAACTGATCCTAATGTTCCAAGTAATGATATGCCCCCAGACGTACCCTTTATTACTGATTTTAATTTGGTAATATGAATTGGATCCCAGGGGCTTAATAATCCTATTTCGCTTGCCCATGTGTCAGCTGTGGCAGCAGCAATTGCTGCCAGATATAGGATAAAAAGCTGGTCATTCGGAGAGTAAAAGTTTATAACAGAAATAATAGTAGCAGCGCCACCATTTGCTAAAACCTGGATGATATCTCGCCGTGAACCCTTTTGTAAGATATTTTCTGTTTTTGGAAGTTTTGAAAGAGTAGATGATAGGACGAAAAATGTAAGGATTGGTACAATCCATATAAAACCACCGGTACCAAAAATTATAATTCCCATTACATAGGCAGAAAGGATTCCACTTTCGCTAAGCGATTTGAATTTGTAGGCACCATAGAATACTATTGCCGATACAATGGCCCAGATCAGTAGATGATTAAGTGTACCATGGGTATAATTGATCAAAAATAAATCATAGCTTAAGGCGGTCATTATGGGCACAGAAAAGTTGTCAGATCCGCGACTACTTACAGCCTCTGACAAGGTCACTATCATTGCTACGAAGCCACTTGTCCCAATCAAAACAGGCAGCGGAATGAAAAAAGCTGCGCCAAATAACCAAGCAAATAAGTCTGTTCCAATGTATATAATCAAGAAACTGGACAGAAACATACCCAGGCATCCTTCGACTGATTTGATATCATCCCAGATTCGGAAATTCCTTGGCTGTGGTGTGCGTTCACCAATAACCGCAGCGATTGTATCGGAAAAAGTCATGATCAACATAGATAGAATTAGAGTGATTGGTTTTTCCCACCAAAATAGCGCTAAAATAAGAAATGCAATGGGGAAATACACCGTCCCATAGCTGAATCTATCTGTTGAATGCATCCCTTTAAATCTCTCCGTCTTCAGTGCAAGAGCATTAACAAAGATAAAGATACCCGCCAAAACGACTGGTGGTATATTTGATTTGAATATAAATGGACAGGCTGATACTAGTGTACCCACGATTAAATGGACCAGTTTCCGGCTCGATTCCGGACTCCATTGCAGCATTGATCGCGCAACCTCGCTGATCCCTATTAAAATAAAAATGAACATGAAGAAAAGAGCAAAAGTGTACCATTCATTAATAAAAGGTTGCCATATGGGTAGTTGCATGGCTGTAAACTAAGATTGGTGTGTAATGAAACCACAGAATTGATTTATCGAGTAAGGTATTCCTGAATTGTCGCTCAGGAAATTTTCGTTTATATTATGGCTACCAAATCAAATAGTGAACTGGGGGAAAGGTGTAGATCAATGAAATATAATGAAGAAATTGAAATACTGCAGATTGAGTTACTTAAAATGCAGTCCCATGTCAAAAAACATGGCAGACGGATAGCGCTCATCTTTGAGGGTCGTGACGCGGCTGGTAAAGGTGGCACTTTAAAACGGATAACTGAAAATTTGAATCCCCGCGGTGCACGAGTTGTCGCACTTGAGAAGCCAAGTGATAGAGAAAAAACACAATGGTATTTCCAACGCTATGTTACCCATCTTCCCGCTGGTGGAGAATTAGTGCTTTTTGACAGGAGTTGGTATAATAGAGCAATGGTTGAACCAGTCATGGGTTATTGCACGGATGAGCAACATAAACGATTCTTGAAGTATGCCACAATGTTTGAAGAACTATTGGTTAGGAGTGGTATTCAATTATTCAAGTTCTATTTTTCTGTTTCTAAGAAAGAGCAGGAAAACCGTTTTAAATCACGCGAAACTGACCCGTTAAAGCAGTATAAGCTGTCGCCTGTAGATAAACAGGCTCAGGAATTATGGGATCAATATTCAATCCGCAAATTTGAAATGTTAAATGCCACCAATCGGACACTCACACCATGGACAATTATACGATCAGATAATAAGAAAAAGGCTCGCCTCAATTGTATGAAGAGTATATTGGTAAATGTAGATTATGAAGGGAAAATTGCTAAAAAGAAACTCGAATATGATCCTGAAATTGTTATTTCCGGCATTGACGAAATAAAGATAATGGAAGAAAATCTTTTGAATCCAGAATTATTGCCTGGTTAATATATTATTGAAAAATTTATTTCTTACCAGACATGCAAAATCCAGTTGGAATAATCCCGGATTAGCCGATATAGACCGTCCATTAAATGAACGTGGGAAAAAAGCGGCGCCTTTCATGGGCAAATTGATCGTGGACAAAGGTGAAAAACCGGAATTACTTATATCCAGTCCTGCCAACCGTGCGCTTTCGACGGCGAAAGCCTTTGGGGAAGTTATGGGGTTAGTAGAAAATGATATTATTGTCAATCGTGCCATTTATGGTGCCGGGGCGCAACAATTATTGGAATTAGTACAAAACCAGGATGACCTACATAAATCGATCATGCTGTTTGGTCATAATCCGACTTTTACATCGTTTGTTAATATGCTTACGGGTAGTAACATAATGAATGTAGTGACCTGCGGTGTCGTCCGCATTGACTTTGAGTATTCTTCCTGGACAGATATTGATTTTGGTTCCGGAAGGTTGGTATATTATGAATATCCAAAAAAGTATGCCAATGCATAAGGAATATTGTACTTAGTCATTTGCGTTATTAGTCAAACTATATAATGATTATTAGAATCATTGCGTTGTTTGGTGTTCTGATATTTATCCTGATCGTTGCTATTACCTATACATTAAAACAAGCGCAGAAATTGCCTTTGAATTCACCTGTAAATTTCCACGGGAAAAGCGCACAGGATAATAATCAAAAAACTGTTGTATGTGTTGGTAACAGTATAACTCATGGTCAGGTTAGCTATAATTATGTAAATATTTTGTCAGAGCGCCTAAGTGTTGATGGTTATCAATTTGTAAATGCAGGAATTAATGGAAATTTAGTATACAATGTGGTTAATAGATTAGATAAGATCATTGGGTGCGATCCAGATTATGTAACCGTTCTTATTGGTACCAATGATGCAAATGCGTCTTTGAGTGATGAGAATAGTGCGCGCTACATGAAAGACATGGCCCTTCCCGAGGAACCGAATGCATAATTTTTCAGGAAAAACATTAAGGGAGATAAGTTATCTGTTAAATAACTTTCGTAAAATGCAAATCGGAATCTTCTTGAAAAAGTTGATTATATTTATTTGTTTATTTTGCATTGCTTGTAATAACCGACATAAAGAAGATAATATAGATTATAAATGGTTTTCATTTGGTTTAGAAGGAATTACTGTTAATAAGTTTATATCATCGCATAACTTTTTGTTTGCTTTAACTGGTCCTAATAGTCTTTGGAGGCTGAATCTCGATAATGATAATTCTGAATGGGGAAATCTTGGATTCACTATTACTAATTCTTCATCTTATTCTCTAAATGGTGTGTTTGATATTATTATTGATGATTACAATTCTGATAATATACTCATCACAACAAGAAATTTTGATACAGAATCATCAAATCATATAGTTTTTAGATCTTTTGATAATGGAAACACATGGGAACCGGCAGATAGCGGATTAATAAGTATTTCAAATGGTTTAGTTAAAAAGAAACGAATTTATTTATTAGAACAATTTCAAGAATTCATTATAGGTTCAGGGGGTTATGATGGTTTTTATAAAACGACTGATTTCGGTCGTTATTGGGAAAAACTTGATACAACAGTAGCCATTGATGGATGGGTGTTGGTAAAACATCCGATCAATGAAAATATTGTATGGTATGGCGGCCAAGATGCTTCTTGGACTACAAAACTATATTTTTCTGAAAATAGCGGAATGGATTGGGAAGAGATTAGGCCTTATCCTGTATTGGGTGGAGATACTAAAGTTGATTTCATCGCTTTGGATAAAGATAACCATAATACGGTAATTGTACACACTTATTCGGAATTAGTTAAAAGTATGGATATGGGGTCAACGTGGGACACGCTTTCATTGAAGGTGCTTCTTAATTTAAAGCAAAGTGAATCTGAAAATGAAATTTATTATGCCAGCATGCTGGATACTTTATATTCATCAATAGATGGTGGTTATACATGGGACGTAATAGACAGCCCCAACGAAGAAAATATTAAATCACTTTTTTTTGATTCAGCTAGAAATAGGCTTTACTTATCAAGTGAAGAAGGAGTTTTTTATTATGGGTCATAACTAAATGAAATTGAGAGTAAATATGAAAAAGTTAATTCTATTCGCGAAAAGATAACGGAGTATTTACGGGCGTAGGGACAACATCAGAAATTATCATAAAATAATGGATTTATAGGAATTATGATAAAAGGTATTTTTCTCTTTTTGTTGGGAACCAGTTTTGATAAGATTGCGGCCAATAATGGTTTTCTTATTGTCACAGATTTTTTACACTTGAATAGTCGCGGAGCAAAAATGGCGGCAGATTTAATCGAAAATTGGATATTAAAATAGGTCAGACTTAAATATGAACAATACCTCTCTACATAGATTATTATTGATTTTATTACTTTTGAATCTCTGGGTAAGCGCTGATGACACTGACTGGGACGCTGGAATCCATAATACTGAAAAACTTTCTTTTCAAGTCGAGACATTTGTAGCAGGATTTGATGTACCATGGGGAATGGCCTTTATGCCAGATGAAAGGATGCTTGTAACAGACCAAATCGGAGATCTATGGGTTGTATCAAGTGATGGTAAAGATAAGGTCAAAGTTGGTGGTCAGATACCTGCTGTCCGAGCAAAAGGACAGGGTGGAATGATGGATGTTGAGATCCATCCTAACTTTATCAATAATTCGTATATATATTTATCCTTTAGCGATATTCTCGAAAATAAATCACACACTGTATTGTTAAGGGCTAAGTTTGTTGAAAATAAATTGATCGATGCAAAAATTATTTTCAAGGCAGATGAAAAATTTTATACCAAAATATCCCGTCATTTTGGTTCGAGAATATTATTTGATGATGAAGGGTATCTATTTTTCTGCGTGGGAGATAGAGGTGAGCGGGATCAGGCTCAGAGTCTCAAAATGCCTAATGGGAAAATGCACCGCGTGCACGATGATGGTACCATACCAATTGATAATCCATTTTATAATACTGAAGGATCCATAAAATCGATCTGGTCCTACGGCCACAGGAATCCTCAGGGGTTGGTGTTACATCCAGTTTCACGCGAAATATGGGAGGCAGAACATGGGCCTAAAGGCGGAGATGAAATAAATATCGTAACCAAAGGTCACAATTACGGATGGCCAGTAATTACCTATGGCAGAAATTATAGCGGTACAATTATCTCGAAATACACTCACAAAGAGGGCATGGATCAACCTGTTTTTCACTGGACACCTTCCATAGCTGTATGCGGGATAACATTTTATAAGGGTAATAAATTCCCAGAGTGGAACAATAATTTATTGGCAACATCATTAAAATTTGAACGATTACACCGTGTTGAAATGGATGGTTTAAATATGGTAAAGGATGAAATTATTTATGAAGCCGGCAGTAGAGTGCGGGATGTTGAGATCGGGCCGGATGGTTTAATTTACGTTGCTTTAGAGGATCCTGGACGGATTGTGCGACTATCACCATATCGAAAATGAATCTTTATCGTATAGTTAATATCGTATACAGAACCCTGTGGCTGATCCTTATTATTCTTATTTTCACTTTTGATCGCTCTAGCAATAATAGTGTATACAGTACTCTTGGATTACTGGTTATTCTAACTATAGTAGCAGTTGTAAGGGCAATTAATTCGCGGAACGAATGGCGTCCCATCGCTGAGAAGCATTATTTCGAAAAAATGACTGAAGAAACTAGCAAGGATGATTGACCACTTTGTATTTGAAATATAACTGAAATAATGCTTAAATGAATTTGGTCCTGAAAGCAACCCAATTTGCCGCCCTTAAACATCGCAATCAGCGACGGAAAGATGGTAAGACACCCTACATAATTCACCCGATTTCAGTAGCAATGATTTTAGCTGAGATTGGCGGTATTGATGATCCGGAAATATTGTCAGCCGCACTTCTACATGACACCATTGAAGATACAGATACATCTGCGCATGAACTCGACAAAGAATTTGGATCTAGGGTCAGGAAAATTGTAGAGGAGTTGACAGATAATAATCAGCTAACTTTTTCGCAACGTAAACAGCTGCAAATTGATAATGCTCCGTACTTATCCAAAGATGCTACTCTGGTTAATATTGCAGATAAAATATCAAACGTTTCTGACGTAATAAAAACTCCTCCACCGGAATGGGATCAAAAACGCTGTAATGAATATGCTGATAGGGCAGAAGCAGTTATAAATAATTGTCAGAAAGTTAATCAGGATTTGGAAAATCATTTTTTCGAAATATTAACAGAATACAGAAAAGCATGAAAAACGTTCTTCGGTTCTTAATCTGTAACGTGTTTCTATTGCATGCCCAGGCAAAGTTGGACAGCTTGGATAGTTTGATCGAGCTTAATGAAACATTAGTTATTGACACTGCGATAAAACTAGACAGTCTGCAAAATCTTGTTGAAGATTTACAGGGATCTTATGCACGAGAACAATTTTTACTTTTGGAACGTGAGGCTGTTATTCGCATTAACCGGGCTGCGTTTGCTGGTATGTGGATTAATAAACCGCTGACTGGGCAACGAAAGGACATTCCACAAGGCGCGGAAGTTATTTTTTACCCCTATTATATTCAGGATTTCATCCGTGTATCTTTTCATGATACGATTGGTTACATGAGTTCAGCATTTTATGATCAGGTTGGTTTACCGCCTTACTACCATGAAGCTCGAGAACGGGCCTTGGTTAGAGAAAAGAATGATCTGAACCTCGAGAATGAGAGTGATCGTTTTAAGCGTCGAGCAAAAGAAAGGATACATGAAGCGAAGTATCTTGCTAAAAGTATTGAGGATTTAACTTTTGCCCAGAAAAAAGAAGAGTACCATAAACGGATCCTAATGGATAAATGGGGGTATGAATTGGGGTTAAAAATTAATGATGGTATTGTGGATATCGGATTTACTGAAACTATGGTTGAGGATGCCCTAGGCTATCCCGATAGTGTTAACCGTACGACTTACTCCTATTATGTGAGAGAACAATGGGTTTACAATGAAGGTAATTATCGCTACATTTATCTGGAAGATGGGATTGTAACGGCAATACAGACCAAAGGATAATGAGTTTGAATAACTTTCATAGAATAATTTTAATTATCTTAATTGCTATTCCATATTTATACGGGCAAGTACAAGATGACACTGCAACAGTACCACCGCCTGAAAGTACTATCGAAACTGCAACTGATGACCAAGATCAGCAGGGCTTAGAACCTCAAGTAGTAAACGAGGAACCAATTGTTTATACCATACCAACTTTTGATAAAATGAGTGGTTTCACCGTTGGGTGGTCCTTTAACCAACCAATCAATTCCGGTGCAAGATATAAACTTGAAAAATATGAGCCAATTATAGGTTTGTCTATTACATCACCTATTACAATCAGTGCACGCATGTTCACGGTAGGTTTTGGATTAGGAGTAGAGGCCGGTAATGATAGTTTCGGTATTTATGGGACTACAAATGTAAAACTGTTTGGTAAATTTTCATTAATGGTAGGACTCGGTTCCATCAATGACAGTGGTCTTCATTTGGGCGCGGGATTTGATATAAATGTACCCAATTTTCCTTTTTCAGTAAGACCATTTGTTCGTGCAAATTCACCATTTCTGGGATGGGTGCAGGCTGGTATTATTTTTGGTTATAGATTGTAGAAATATATGAGGCAACTAAATACATGCAGACCAAGAAGATGATTCTATTAAAGTAGGATTTATTACTACTTTAAAAAGTGGAAAGTTGTCCGAATTTCGCAGGTGGAGAGATCCGTAGACGTCTAAATATTGGCTATATTGGTTTGACTCTTACGATCGTTACTATTGCATATATAATTATTGTTAAACAGGATCATTTACGGTTTATTGTGTTTTTCCCTGCTATATTAATGACCATAACATTTTTTGAAGCTTGGGATAAGACCTGTATTGTCAATGCTTATTTCGGCATAAAAAATATGGGTGAAAAAAACCATAGAGAAAGAGATGCTGATTCTTTGAAAGTACAGCGGTTACAATCAGTCAAAATTGTCGTTAAAGCAGTTTTGAGCGCTGCTATTTTAACAGCAATTATTTATTCAATTTGATAAAGAAATCTCTAATAAAAGTCTTTGTAGTCGTATGTATGGGCTTTTTGATTTATTTCTATTTGGTTATCTGGTCCACCCATTTATAATTAATTGGATCTATATACTCCTAGCCTAGTGTTGTAGCGGAGGAGGGACTCGAACCCCCGACACGTGGATTATGATTCCACTGCTCTAACCAACTGAGCTACTCCGCCATATTATTATTTTCTTCAGAATAAGGCCCGCAAAATTACCGGCAACTCTCGGTAAATCCAAATGCTTCACTAATCTTGGATAACAGGATTTTTTCAGGGTAATTTCTTCGTGCTAATCCGGCTCAGTCCGATGAGAGTATTTTTCATACTTGCTTGCTTTCTAGTTTATGGCCTACTTGGCCAAAATATAACGCTATTACCAACCCCTTTTGATATGAGTGTAAATCAATTCCGTGGCAATGGTCAAAATACAGAAGCCGTTGTAAATCTTATGATCCCAAAAACATTATTTGAGTGGATTGATGATGGGGAAAAGTATGAGTTCGAGGGTGTTGTAGATGTACGTGTATTTATCAATGGTATTATTGCGGCACAAGATGCATTTCGTATTATAGAATCGGCCGTTGATCGGCCAGGCCCCGCAGAAAGACAGGTAAGCATGGTGCAACAGTCAAGATTTATATTAACCAGGGGTAGCGCTGTTTTCAGTGCTGCAATTACTGACTTGGCATCCAAACAAGTGTATATGGCAACAAAGAATGTGATTATTCGGACTATCGATGACAGCTATCTAACGACCAGTGATTTATTAGTCTGTACATTCCTCAAACGTGAGCAACTTATGGAAGAAAACAGTATCAATCGCAACGGATATACGATGACACCCAATCCAAGTGGTGTTTTTGGACTGGGAAGACCAATGTTGTATGCTTACAGTGAAGTTTATGGTTTACAAGATGATGGTGGTACGTATACTGCAAATTATATTTTATTTGAGCGTAGTGGTAAGGAAGTTTTTCGGCGTGGGCCTTTTGTAAGGAAAAAACCTGGGGAATCAAGTGTTGAAACTCTTGGAATTAATGTGATGGGGTTGTTAGCTGGTAGATATAGACTACGACTTGAAGTTATAGATGATCAATCGGATCAAAAGACGTTTATAGATCGGGAATTCTTTGTAGTAAAGGAACAGCCTACTGATTTTAGAAATAATTTTACCATGATCCTTGACGCAATGGAAAACGATGAATTACGGGACTTTATAGATATTGTTGGATATTTCATGAGTGAATCGGAATTTCAAACTCTTATGAAGGCAAATAGAGGCGATCGGATTGTACAATTAGTCGATTTTTTTGAAAAACGTGACCTCGATAGAAAAACAAATGAAAATGAATTTTACAATCAAATGAACAAGCGTCTTGCAATTGCTGATCAACAATTCTCAAATCGGAACTTTTCTGGTAGAAAAACTGACCGTGGCCGCGTATTAATTCGTTATGGTCGCCCAAATGATATTGAACCTTATCCGGCCAACGAAGATAGATATAGTTATGAAATATGGCATTATGATAATTCAGATGAGGGATTTATTTTTATTTTCATCAATAAAGATGGTGCAGGTATGTTTGAACAAATTCACTCCACTCATCCGGATGAATTTCGAAATTATCGCTGGCAAGATATGGTAGTCCGCGGGTCAACTAATTTAATTGATTTTTAAAATAAGAGTCAAATGGGAGAATAAATATGTATAAGTCTGTTGATGATTTTATGAAACATGTTACATCGCGATCTCCAGGTGAAGATGAATTTCATCAGGCAGTTCTTGAGGTGTTTTCATCTATCTGGGATTTTTTACAAGAACATCCACAATACATTCATGCAGGAATTTTGGATCGGATCGTAGAGCCAGAGCGGGTAATTATGTTTCGTGTGCCCTGGCGCGACGATAGGGGAATGGCACAAGTAAATCGTGGCTACCGTGTAGAATTCAACTCCGCCATTGGGCCATATAAAGGTGGGTTACGGTTTCACGCTTCCGTGAATCTAAGCATATTAAAATTTCTGGCTTTTGAACAGGTATTTAAAAATAGTTTAACCACTCTGCCAATGGGTGGAGGTAAAGGTGGATCGGATTTCGACCCTAAAGGTAAATCTGATAATGAAGTGATGAGTTTTACGCAATCATTCATGTCTGAACTTTTCCGTCATATTGGACCTGATACTGACGTACCTGCGGGCGATATTGGAGTTGGTGGTCGAGAAATCGGGTATTTATTTGGACAGTATAAACGTCTGCGCAACGAGTTTAGCGGAGTATTAACGGGAAAAGGCTTGAATTGGGGCGGAAGTAGGATACGACCAGAAGCTACTGGTTATGGTGCCGTATATTTTGCTGAAGAAATGCTGAAACTTCAAGATGATTCATTTTCCGGTAAAACAGTGACAATATCTGGTTCAGGAAATGTGGCGCAATTTGCTACTGAAAAAGTTATCCAACTTGGTGGTAAAGTAGTGTCTATATCTGATTCGAATGGTACAATTCATGACACAGATGGCATTGATACAGAAAAATTGGCTTGGGTAATGGACCTTAAGAATATCAAAAGAGGCAGGATAAAGGATTATGCTGAAAAATTCAGTTGTGAGTATCTTGACGGACAGCGACCTTGGTCAATTCCTTGTGATATTGCATTGCCTTGCGCAACACAAAATGAGATCAGCGAAAAAGATGCAAAAACTCTTATTAAGAATGGCTGTAAATGTGTTTCAGAAGGAGCCAATATGCCTTCCGATCCCGGCGCAGTCGATGTGTTTATGGCAAACAAGATACTATTTGGTCCAGGAAAAGCAGCGAATGCGGGAGGTGTAGCGGTATCTGGATTGGAAATGAGCCAAAATAATATGCGATTGTCCTGGACAAGAGAAGAAGTGGACCAACGTTTACATCAAATAATGAAAGATATTCATAAACAGTGTAATACTTATGGTGCAGAAGGTGATTATGTAAATTATATAAAAGGTGCCAATATTGGTGGTTTTATTAAAGTTGCAGATGCGATGATCGATCAGGGTGTCGTTTGATCAAATACCACTAGTTTCCTGTTCATTCATTGGCTCTAGCTCAGGGACTTTTGGTTTAAGGATGACACCGTTACCTGTTGTCCCGTCGATCTTAATACGTAGCGGATGCTCCAACTTATAACAGGTAGTATAAGTTTTATCATCTTTAATTATTTGTTCATTTAACCAGCTAAAATCAAATACATCTGTGTTTGAATTATGATCTACAGTGAAATAACCCAGTCGCATACTGGTAACATTTTGAAAGAAATGACTGCCAAAAGAGGGATCAACTGGAAAATTCTTTTTTCCTATCTCGACTATAGCGCTGGCACCGTTTATTTGTTCCCAACTTACTGGAACTCCCAGCCAGGGATCTGCTGAGCCCCAGCGGCCAGGTCCTACGAGTATATAAGGGTGTTTTTTAATCAATGTTTGATTGATTGCATGTATTTCTTTGGCGATATCTTTTGTTATTGCCGGTTTAAATCGCTTAGGGTCTACGAAAACGATATGACTCACATTATCAATCAATCCATCACCCAAGGTGACTTTACTACTGCATAAAATTTCATTATCCGATTCTTTTTCCATATTTATAATTTCTCTTGATCCTCCCATAACCATAGGTTTTATTTGTAGCAATGCAAATTCAGGTTTCTTATTTGGATCATCGAATATGTTTACAGCGAATTCGATTTCAACTTCACACCCTAAGGCTTCTTTTCCCATACTTATAAGATCCTTTAAAATATCCACAAGCGGGAATGTGGCCCATTTTAATACTGGTGCAAATGTTATCACCCTGGTGCCATCATAGGATAATGAGTCTCTTATAACATTGTCTTCGTTTGATATAATACTGCCAGACCACTTTAGCGAACCATCCTTTTCGGCGATTTCCAGATTGTAAGATGATAGATTTTTCTCTTCCCCATTGGACAATGGATGGGCTTTTGGACTAAGATCCATTGCGTAGAAGGTATTTTGTGAGCTTTCCAATGTAGCCTTAATGGAGTAATGCTGGGGTAATATACCGGGGTATTTTGGTGAAAATCGCAGGGATTTTTCACCATTGGCAATGGTCCTTCCTAATCCAAGTGCTAAATGAGCCACACCCTCATGTCGTTTCATGTATGATACTGGATAAAAATTAAAGCTCTGCGCAGTCCCACTAAAAGCTGGGTAGTATCTACCATTATAATTCTGCCCAACCATTTCCATTAGTATCACCGCCATTTTTTCTTCTTCAATACGATGTACGGAGCCCCTTATGAGAGATTTAGGCTCCTGAAAAAATGTGGAAGCATATACTAGTTTTATAGCAGCTATAACGTCTGCTAAACGATCATTCAATTTCTTGCTATTATTAGGCAGCATATAGGTGGCATACATCCCTGAAAGCGGTTGGTACTGGCTATCCTCTAGTAGACTCGATGATCGTACCGCCAAAGGATATTTTACTGATTTAACAAATACTTTAAGTGAATTTCTTAGATCGCTATTAATATTTGATTTAAGAAATAATTTTATTATTTCTTTGTTTGTTTTTTCAGTCAATGCATCTGTCCAAAGATCATTTTCATTCATGAATTCGTCAAAAGAATCAGTACCAATTACGGCAGCATGAGGAATATTAATATCTGTTCCGTCATAACGATCCCTGAAGTCCGATGAACGAATCATTTTCTGAGCAAAAGCTAGTCCACGGGCTTTTCCACCTAATGATCCACCTGATATCTGGGTAAAACGCCTGGGATGATCAAATGTATCTCGTTGAATTTCTACCACCTGTCTTGCTTTACGATTTTTAATTGTATTTTCGATCAGACCAACTAAATAGGCCCGATGAACATCTGAGTTTTTAAAATCAGCATGATTCAGAGGCCGCACCTGAGAGGCAAGTCCCAAATATCCGTGTGCAGCCAACCAATTAGAAAAGTGATTGCTATTTGCATGGTAGAGGAGTGATTCTTCTGGGACAGTTTGGATCGCCTTAATGAGTGCAGGCAAATCAGAGATTGTGATCAGTTCCTTACCTTTGGGTGTGCGGAATATGAGATCACCAAAGCCAAAATTTCTGACTATGAATTCACTGAGTTCTATTAACAAAGTCGGAGAATCCTTATACAGGAAATGAGCTTGAACCTCTTCAGCAAGTTCAGCATTTTTGCTATATTTTGATTGAAGTATAATTGGTATGCTTGGATCAATCGATCTTGCCCATCGAGCAAATTTTACACCGGCGTTTTTATCTAGTTTGCCGTCTTTTGGGAAACGGATATCAGAAATTATGCCAAGTGTACTCAACCTGAAGCGCTTAAAATAGCGTTCAGCTTCCTCATATGAAGTAGCTAGAAGTATTTTTGGACGGCCGCGCATATATAATAATCTTTCGTGATCACTGGCACTTTTATCAACCATTTCTTTTACCTGGTAGCTGATCTCCTTATAAATCATTGGCAGTATTAGGGAGTAATACCGTGGTGAATCCTCTATTAGAATAATACAGCGTACATCTGCTTTTTTGATATCTCTTCGAATATTCATAGCGTCTTCAAGCATTTTCACTATTGCTAATAATACATTGGCATTCCCTGACCATATGAATACACGATCTATAGCGGATTTTTCAAAATCTTCTGGTAATTGCTTTATCTCTGATTCATCAAAGGCTAACAGAATAACCGGTTTTTTTGGATAAATTTCTTTAATCTTCGAACAGAATAGTACGGGATCCATATCTGCAATGCGCATCATCACAATTATCAAATCAAAGTCTTGGCGGGATAGCATTGTAAGTGCATCCTCAGCAGTAGAAGCTTGCCAGACTCGTGGCGCATTACTAAAATTCATCCCCATGTATTCATGCAATATCTGTTCAGTCAATCGACCATCCTCTTCCAGGACGAAAGAATCATAGGGACTAGCTACAAGGAGGATCTCATGAATATGATGGAACATCAAATCCTGTAATGTCAGTTTGTCTGCGTGTGTGAATTGTACAGATTTCATAAAGAAAACTTATAACCTACCAGCTATAGAGACACGAAAAAACAAGGTATAACCGAGTTGATCTTTACACTTTTCAAATATCTTAATGCCTTAAAAAATCTAGTTTTGGACTTGGTTTATCCTAATACTTGTGTCGGATGTTCAAGGATCCATGAGGAAAATCGTACAAATATATGCAAATTTTGCATAGATGGAATGTAACCTACAAAGTTTGGCAACTGGGTTCAAAATGTTACCAACAAAAATTATCTGGATGATATGCGCTCAGCTTGGTTTTATAACGATATTTTACAAAACTTAATTCATTCCCTTAAATACAGTGAACGCGCTAATTTGGGTTTTGATCTGGGAGTCCTTTTGGGTGAGGAAATTCTTATAGATGAAATAGGTGACATTGATATGATAATTCCCGTACCATTACATTGGTTAAAAAAAAGGGAAAGAGGTTATAATCAGGCATTTTGGCTGGCAAAAGGATTAGCATCTGTTTACGCAGCGCCTGTTGATACGAGTATAATTAAGCGTACACGTTATACTGTTTCCCAAACGATGCTGGGCAGTACAGAACGTATGGCAAATTTAGATGGTGCTTTTACCACTAATAAATCCCTGGAAAATCAGCACATATTATTAGTTGATGACGTGCTGACCACAGGGTCGACTATTTCAAACTGTGCAAAAGTATTAAGAGAAAATGGTGCAGCACGGGTTTCAGGCATCACATGCGCAACCCCAAGGGAAAATTTTAGTAATGATTAGGACGTTACATTCTTTCGATGTGAAGCAAAAACGCGTACTGATGCGCGTAGATTTCAATGTTCCTATAGAGAATGACCGTGTTGTGGACTCATTTCGTATCCAATCTGCGATACCATCAATTAAGGAGTGTCTAGATTCTGGTTCATCAATAGTACTCATGTCACATTTGGGACGGCCTAATGGTAAAATCGATGAAAAGTTCAGTCTTGTTCCTGTGGGGGAAGCACTTTCTGATATTTTAGAGATACCCATTAAATTTTCTCATGATTGTATTAGTGAAGATGCAATTAATGTGACAATCGGGTTACATCCTGGAGAAGTACATCTGCTAGAAAACTTACGCTTTCACTCTGGAGAAACTGACAATGATCCTGAGTTTGCAGGAAAACTCGCCCGGCATGGGCAGATCTACATAAATGATGCCTTTGGAACAGCGCACCGATCCCATGCCTCCAATGTTGGTGTCACGGAACATTTCATACAAAAAGGTATGGGATATTTAATGGAAAAAGAGCTTCAGTTTTTACTAGAAAGGTTTAAGAAACCAAAACCACCATTACTATTGATTCTGGGCGGGGCAAAAATATCAGGTAAATTACACCTTATTGATCGATTCCTGGATGATGCAGATACAATATTGATTGGTGGTGGTATGGCCTTCACTTTTCTTAAGGCACTTGGGGTGAAAGTTGGTCGATCAATAGTGGATAGTAAAATGGTTTCTACTGCGGAAGATATTATAGCGCGCGCGCGCCGAAAGCGGGTAAAACTTGTTTTTCCAGTAGACTTTGTTATAGCCGAAGCGATTGAAAAACCGAAAGAAATGAAGACTGTAGCATTTGATTCTATTCCTGATAGTTATATGGGGCTTGATATTGGAACAGAAACTGTAAATATTTACTCCGATTATATTTCACGTGCAGGAACAATTTTATGGAATGGCCCAATGGGTGTTTTCGAAAAGAAAGAGTTCGAAAACGGAACAAAAGCCATATCAAAGGCGCTTTCCTTGGCTTATGATAAAGGTATTGATACGATCGTGAGTGGAGGTGACAGTGCAGCTGCGGTAAAGAAATTTGGTGTGAATGAAAAGATGACTCATGTTTCTACAGGTGGTGGCGCATCTTTGGAACTATTAAGCGGGAAAACACTACCCGCATTGGAGGCATTAGGCAGGTGATGATAAAAAAACCCATAATTGCCGCGAATTGGAAAATGTATAAAACGCCACAAGAGGGCGTTTCCTTCGTCAGTGAGATATGTAATTTGCTTTTGGATAAGGAAAAACCAACAATTATATTCTGCCCGTCTTTTACATCGCTCTTTCACATGAATGAAAATTTGTCCGATTCGGGTATCGAACTAGGCAGTCAAAATGTTTATTTTGAGCCCGAAGGTGCCTTTACCGGTGAAACTTCAGTTAGTATGCTTAAGGCCTGTGGTGTTCGTTACGTAATTATTGGACATTCGGAGCGGCGGCATATCTTTAATGAGAACAATACTTCATTAAATAAAAAGCTGCATGTGGTTCTGGATAATGGTCTTGTACCAATTTTCTGCATTGGGGAGACATTTGATGATCGGAATGCAAGGTACACGAAAATGGTATTAAAAGAACAGTTAACTAAGGGCTTGGATGGTGTCAAAGGTCAATTAATTGATCGCATGGTTATTGCATATGAACCGGTTTGGGCAATTGGTAGAGGAGTTAACGCAGAACCAAATCAGGTTGAGGATACCCATTTACAGATAAACGGATTACTGGCTGAACTATATGCTACTGAATTAGTAAAACAAATCCCGATTCTATATGGCGGATCTGTAAAACCTGAAAATGCGAAAGAATTGATTGAAGTTGAAGGTGTAGACGGATTTTTAATTGGTGGAGCGAGTTTAAAATTGGAATTATTTTCTAAAATAATAGAAATCGTTAAAAATAATTATAAGGGGTAAATGATGACAGGAATACTCATAGGTATCCATACAATCATTAGCATTTTGTTAATAGCTGTAATATTAATGCAAGCAGGCCAAGGCGGTGGTTTAGCTGGTGGTTTAAGCGGCGGTATGGGCAGCACTATTTTTGGTGGTCGTTCAGCGGCAACTGCATTGAGCAAAATTACAACCTGGTTCGCTATTGCATTCATGACCGCTGGTATCTTAATTAGTCTGACTAGCGCTCCTGAAACCATTGATGGTGAATCCATTTTAAAGCGTGAAGCAGATCAACGTTTGCTAGATCTATCAGTCCCTGATATCCAGCAGAACCTGGACATTGAATAAAATCGATTGCCGAAGTGGTGGAACTGGTAGACACGCTGTCTTGAGGGGGCAGTGGGGGAAACCCTGTGCGGGTTCGAGTCCCGCCTTCGGCACAATTAGAGGAAAGAATGTTTAATAACTCACAACAGATATTTATAATTTTCGCAATATTTATGACCATTCTAGTTGGGCAGACACTCGATCAGGTTTTAGCAGATGGGAAGAATGAACTTACTAATGGTCAAATTGAGCGCGCTGAATCATTATTTACGCAAGCTCTGGAAATGGATCCTACTTTTGCCCCAGCGATGCTTGAATTAGCTAGACTTAATCTTCGTTTAGGTAAAATGCAAGAGACGCGGGACTTCTTAAAGCGAGCAATCGATGCCGACCCTGAAAATCAAGAATTCAGAGATGAGTTCGACCTTATAAATGAAATTAATACATTAATGAATGATGCCAGTCGATATATGGGCAATACTGATTATTCTAATGCTTTCGAAAGCTATCGAATTGTCCTGGAAAAATTTCCCACATTTGCTGAGGCGGCCTATAGTATGGGTTTAGTAAAGTATCGGGAAAAAAGTCTTGATGAAGCAGTTCAGCATTTTAAAAAAGCACTAGAAATAAATCCATATCATGAAAAAGCTAGAACGGCATTAGATAATGTTGCGAAAAAATCTTTTAATGACGGAAATAGGGCCTACAAACGAGGTGACCTAGATGGATCTTTAGAAGCCTATAATAAGGTGTTGGAATTCGATGAAAATTTTTACCAGGCTCATTATCAAATCGGTGTAATAGAAGCGAAAATGGGTAACCGTGATGGAGCGATTGACCATTACCAACAAGCACTAGATATAAATCCGAATTTTTATAAAGGATGGTATGCAATGGGACTTTCCAAGAAGTCTAATAGTGATAACGAAGGCGCTTTGGCAGCATTTAGAGCAGCTGTTGATGTGCACCCTGCCTATGATAAAGCTTTCGGTGCCATGGGTGAGATATACATCAGTGAAAAAAACTATGATCAGGCAATTGAGGTTCTAAATACTGCTGTTAAGGTCAATCCTAAGTATTCTAAGGGATATTCAACCCTCGGTGTAGTTTATAGTGAAATGGAAGATTGGGCTAATGCAGCAAATAACCTTGTACTAGCTACGACATTAAATGAAAAGGACGCAATGGCCTGGTATAGATTAGCTGCCGCTTATAATCAATTAGATGAGTGCGATCGCGCTGAAGAAGCAGCCCGAAACTCAACGGATCGCAAGCCATCTTTCGGTGGAGGATGGATTGAACTTGGTGTAGCAACGTGGTGTGGAGGTAAGGGTAACAAAGTTGCATCCGTTAATGCATTGGAGAAAGCGCGCAAAGATCGTAACTGGAGGAGAATTGCTGAGTACGAAATGGATAGAATTATGAATCCTCAAAAATACCAGAACTAATATTAATCGAACTCTAGGACTAGTTTCCTAATGATAAAAGCGGTCATATTTGACCTAGATAATACTCTGCTTGATTTCATGAAAATGAAAGAATACGCAGTAAAAGCTGCTATTGCCGGTATGATTGAGGCTGGACTTGATATTGATCCTGATAAATCATATGAGACCATAATCGGCATTTATGAAGAGGAAGGTTGGGAGAATCAACAGGTATTTAATGATTTTTTAAATAAAACGATCGGTGAAGTAAATAATAAATATTTGGCAGCAGGTATAGTAGCATATCGACGAGCCAGGGAAGCAAATCTGCTGTTGTATCCAAATGTAAATCATACGCTTGTGGAACTCCTGAAAAGGGGTGTGAAACTTGCTGTTGTATCTGATGCTCCCAGCCGAGAAGCATGGATGCGAATTTATTACTTGAATCTACACCATCATTTTGATGTGGTTCTCACTTTTGATGATACTAATGTTAGGAAGCCATCACCGATACCCTTTGAAATGGCTTTATCCCAGCTAAATATTGATCCTGAAGAAGCTTTGATGGTTGGTGATTGGCCAGAAAGGGATGTCGTTGGAGCAAAAAAACTTGGTATCCGAACAATATTTGCTCGCTATGGTGATGCGTTTGGCACAGTTGATTCAGGTGCCGACTGGGATATCAATGATGTCTACGAAATAGTAGGTATTGTAAACGAGCTCAATAGTGGCTGAATATTTTATCGGCACAGATATTGTTTCAGTTGTACGTATTGAAAAAATTATCCAAAAACATTCCCAGCGGTTCAAAGAACGTATTTACACACCCATAGAAATTAAATATTGCGATTCAAAAGCAGCGCCGCCTATCCATTTTGCCGGCAGGTTTGCGGGCAAAGAGGCCATTAAAAAAGCTTTATTATCTTCCGGTATTGTTTCAAATATTGATTTTGCAGCAATAGAAATATTGTCAAGTGAATCCGGCGCTCCTGAAGTGCAATTAAATCATCCGCAACTGGATCAAATTACTTGTAAGGTTAGTATATCCCACACTGATGACACAGCTATTGCGTTGGCTTTAGTAAAAGTATAATGAAACTTTTGACACAAAATCAGGCCCGGGAACTTGACCGGATTGCCATGGAAGAATACAATATAAAAGGTATTCAACTAATGGGATCAGCAGGGTTAGCTATTGCTGATCTAGCAGTGAAAATAATTGGTGATATCCATGACCCAATCATAGTTATTCTATGCGGCAAGGGTAATAATGGTGGAGACGGCTTCGCTGCAGCCCTTGAGCTCGATAAAAAGGGATTTGAGGTGTGTGTATATTGTATTTCTGCTTTTGGTGAAATAACGGGTGATGCAAAGAATTTCCTGGACCTGTGTATTAACGGCAATGTGCAGACAGAATTTTCAGGTGATTTATTAGATGAAGGTTATGGGTGTGATTTAATAATTGATTCATTACTAGGTACCGGTGTCCATGGCCCTGTAAAAGAAAGTATAATACCGTGGATTGAATGGATTAATGCAAAAAATAGTGTTGTGCTTTCAGTAGATATTCCAACCGGTCTTCAAGCGGACAGTGGTATTGCAGAACCAGTAGGTGTAAGAGCAGATTTTACTATAACAATGGGATGCGCCAAACTTGGTTTAGCAATGCGGCAGGGACCTTTTTTAGCAGGAGAGGTACATATAGCAGATATTGGTTTTCCCGATGAGGCTGTTGATAAACTTTCCGGATTGAACTGGCATAAAGCAATGGATGAATCGATTTCCTGTTTTCTAGAACCACTTGAAATCAATACACATAAATATAAACAAGGCAATGTATTGGTTATCGCTGGTTCAAAAGGCATGACGGGAGCAGCTGCGCTCTGTTCATATGGAGCATTACGGGTCGGAGCAGGACTAGTCATTGCAGCAGCACCAAGTTCATTAAATAATATCTACGAAAAAAAGATTACCGAAGGAATGACGATAACTTGTGAAGATGAAAATGCTGGGTATTTTTCTTCAAAAAATTGTGAAGAAATTATGCAACGATTTGATTGGGCCGATGCCATTGCTATTGGCCCCGGACTTGGACCAAATGAAGAAACAATTAAGTTTGTTGAAGTATTAATAAGTGCTGCTAGTAAACCATTGGTCATTGATGCGGACGGTTTAAGACCCTTTATGGGTAACCATAATCTCTTTGAAGAAATTACTGTTCCATTCGTGATTACTCCACATTACGGGGAATTTTGTCGCCTCACAGCTGCTGATTCAAAAACAATTGAAGGTGAGTTTACATCTGTAGTAACGGATTTTATGAATGATTTCAGTGGTATTCTAGTTGCCAAGAACGCACCTAGCTGTGTTTTTTACAAAAATGATGGTATCGTAAATTCAACTGGGAATCCTGCCCTGGCCACTGCAGGAACAGGCGATGTGCTTACTGGTATGATTGCTGGATTTATTGCGCAGGGGCTTGAACCATCCAATGCTGCCCAAACTGCAGTATACATTCATGGAAAAGCTGCTGACCTTTTTTGCGATAAAAAAGGTATGCGCGGAATGATTGCCTCAGATCTGCTTAATACAATTCCTACTGTTTTAGCTGATTATGACGATTAAACACTTCCGCGGTATGTTAATCGGATATATCCTTCTTATTATTTCCGTGTCAAGCATACCTGGACATTCAATTCCTCGGTTTATATTGCTTTCATGGGATAAGCTATTGCATCTGGTTGAATACAGTATATTGGGTTATCTCGCCGTAAATAGTTTTAGAGCAATATCCAAAGACCAGGTAATTGTTATTATAATTTCTTGTTTAGGTTTTGCCTGCTTTGACGAGCTATGGCAGTCTTTAATTCCTGGTCGTTTTTCAAGCGGACTAGATATAATAGCTGATGGAATTGGTATTATAATGGGAAGTATATTTGGATTACGATTAATTATTAATAAATAATGATTATAATTTTTTTACCCTATTACTGTATTAATCAATTAGATACTCCTTTAGATTGCGTAAAAAATGGATAGACTTGTTGTAAGGGGTGGTAGGCCACTTTCTGGAACTGTAGAGATAAGTGGTGCGAAAAATGCGGTTTTGCCATTAATGACAGCCGCCTTAATGGTTAATGGCGAGACCACCTTAAAAAGAGTACCGAACCTTAAGGATACCCGTACGATGATTCGATTGTTGGATATCGTTGGCGCCGGAGTTTCCTTCGATGCAGGAAAAATGAGTATTGATGGATCCACTGTAAATAATCTGGAAGCGCCCTATGATCTGGTAAAGACGATGCGTGCTTCTTTTTATGTGTTAGGTCCATTGCTGGCGCGATTTGGCAAAGTTAGAGTGTCTTTACCGGGAGGATGTGCCTGGGGCCCGCGACCGATTGATTTTCACCTCAAGGGGCTTGAAAAACTTGGTGCCAAAATTACGCTTGAAGGGGGTTACATATTGGCCGAGGCAGATCGTTTAAAAGGAAATAAGGTATGTTTTGATTTTCCTTCTGTCGGTGCGACTGGCAATATTGTTATGGCGGGTGTTTTGGCGAAAGGAGAGACTGTAATTGAGAACGCTGCTAGAGAGCCTGAGATAGTACAATTATGCGAAGCTCTAAATACAATGGGTGCAAAAATAGATGGCATAAGAACTGATAAGATCATTATTGAAGGTGTTGATCAGCTACATAGTGCAGATTTAGATGTAATTCCTGATAGGATAGAGGCGGGTACTTATTTAATAGCTGGTGCTGCCATGGGAGACATTACACTTAACTACTGTAATCCAAACCATTTGGAAGTTTTAATTGAAAAATTAATACAGGCTGGTGCAAAAATAGACACCTCTGAAAATAGTATTTCCATCAAAAAGGCTAACTCAATTAATCCTACTGATGTTACGACGGAAGTATATCCCGGTTTTCCAACAGATCTGCAAGCCCAGTGGATAGTGTTAATGGCGATCGCGACAGGATCTTCGGTTGTCACTGATACTGTTTATCATGATCGATTTACCCACATACCCGAGTTGAATCGATTGGGGGCAAATATCAAATTGCGGGATAATATTGCGATAATAAATGGGGTGGATCACTTAATTGGTGCGCCAGTAATGTCCACGGATATTCGCGCCAGCGCATCCCTGATCCTAGGGGCAATTATGGCTAAAGGTCAGACTGATATTAGCCGTGTTTATCATATTGATCGGGGTTACGAATCAATTGAGAAGAAATTTCAGGCTTTGGGTGTCGATATTGTTCGAAAGAATGATTAATGCATTATGTTCTATTTATCCAAAACCTTTACTAATTTCGGTGCGTTTCGCTCGGCGGAATAAAAAATTATGCAGATTGTAATTATCGGCGCTGGGGAGGTAGGCTTTCACGCTGCAAAGGCGTTAAGCGAGAGTAATCATGATATTACTGCGGTTGATATATTACCTGAAAAATGCACCCGTTTATCAGAGAATCTTGATGTAATTGTTGTTGAAGGCAATGGTGCAAGTCCAAAAATATTGCACCAAGCCAAGGTAGAGAATGCAGACTATGTGTTGTGTCTTACCCGGGTTGATGAAGTAAACCTAATTGCTGCCCTGCAGGCACATGAACTGGGTGCGAAAAAGATCATTGCTCGGCTGAGGAATCAACAGTACACCACCCGCCATTCGATCATAAAGCCTGAGAAATTTGGCATCGACTTAGTCATCCACCCAGAGAAGGCAGCCTGTGATGAAATTATACGTCTCGTAAAACATCCATACGCTGTTCAGGTCATGGATTTTGAAGGCGGTCGGTTAGAGATGATTGGTATTCGGTTAAATGGTGATAATCGTCAAATAGTTGATTTAAGTGTTGGTGAGGTATGCGGAGCACATCCAGAATTTAAATTTGGAATTATAGCAGTATTGCGAGATGGAAAGACGATTGTTCCATGGTCGGATTTCGTCTTTGAAAACGGTGATACGCCGTATTTTATCCTGCAGACAGAGCATGTGCATGATCTGATGAGGATGCTGGGTAAAGATTCATCCCGTAATGACCGAATAATGATTCTGGGGGGCAGTAAAATCGGGCGATCCGTTGCAGAGGGTTTGCAGGATGAAATGAATGTACGTCTGGTAGATTATAACCGACATAAATGTGAAGGAATAGCAAACGAGTTGGGAAATACCATGGTCATAGATGGCGATGGCACTGACTTGGAGTTACTTAAATCAGAAAACATTGAAATGGTGGATTGTTTTATTGCTGTGACAGAGAACGAGAAAACAAATATGGTTTCAGGCCTCTTGGCACATCATTTTGGTGTTGAACAGACAATTATGCATATTGGGACTACGGAGTTTTTGCCAATAATTCAAGAAATTGGTATTGGTTCGGTAATTAGTAAAAATATGTCTACGGTCAATTCTATTTTACGCCAAATACGTAGCGACATATCTGACACTCAAGTAATGACCTTTGATGAAATAGATGTCGATGTCCTTGAACTTAAGCCGGATAAAGGTAGTCCTGTTTGTAGCCAGCCTCTTTCTGAAATATCTTTTCCTAAAGCAAGTATAGTTGGTGTAATAAATCACCATGGGCACTTGACAATTGCTAGAGGATCGTCGCAGTTAACTGAAGAAGATACAGCCCTTGTATTTGCGAAGAATTCCGTTACCGATAAAGTACGGAAATTATTCCTCGCCTAATGAATATAAAGACGATTCTAAATATACTCAGTGCTCTATTAACTATTTTAGGGCTAACTATGCTTTTCCCGGCATTTGTATCATGGTTATATGATGAATCTGATGTCATATTCTGTTTGCAATCTGCTGGATTAGCAGTATTTATCGGTTTACCAATCTGGTTCATGTCACGCAAGAGTCGAAAGCTTCGTAACCGGGACGGATTTATCATTGTAACATTTTCCTGGATCATTACAGCGCTTGCTGGTGCATTACCATTTTATATATCCGGTGCTATACCAAATTTTACGGATGCATTTTTTGAAGCAATGTCTGGAGTAACGACGACTGGTGCTTCAATTTTAGGTAACCAACAAACTTTACCCCATTTACAGAATGGGATTGAAAGTTTATCTCATGGAATATTGTTTTGGAGATCTTTTTTGCAGTGGATAGGAGGTATGGGAATCATACTGTTTACCATTGCCATCTTGCCCCTACTAGGCGTTGGCGGGGTACAGCTATTCAAGGCAGAAGTACCTGGCCCAGTTGCTGATAAGCTTAGACCACGTGTGAGAGAAACAGCAAAATTGTTGTGGATAGTTTATTTAGGAATTACTGTTTTAGAAATACTTTTACTGGGTAATAATGGCATGGGTTGGTTTGATGCCATTTGTCATTCATTTACTACAATGCCAACAGGAGGATTTTCCACAAAAAGTTCCAGTATTGCGGCATTTAATAGTGGAACTATTGAATATATAATCATAGTATTTATGATAATTGCCGGCACCAATTTTTCACTTCATTTCAGGGCAATATCAGGCAATTTTAATAGTCATGTTACTGATAAAGAATTCAAGGTTTATTTCTCTTTAATATTTTTTGTGACAGCAATAATATTTTTACGGTTGGCCCTAAATGGTGAAATAAGTGAGGAAAATTTTCGAGCTTCCTTATTTCAAACTGTTTCGTTAATAACAGGTACAGGCTATTACAGTGCTGATTATGAACTCTGGCCATATTTTGCACAAACCTTGTTACTATGTTTAATGTTTATTGGAGGGATGGGGGGCTCAACGAGTGGTGGAATGAAAATAATTCGGGTATATGTATTATTCAAATATATGGCTCTAGCCACCCAGCGTATGCTACATGCAAAAGCAATTATTCCGATACGAATAGGTAATCGTTTTATATCAGAAGACGTAATTCGTAACACGTTGGGATTTTTCCTTTTTTATATATCAATTTTTGTTTTTACTACCATTGCTTTAACTCTGATGAATGTAGACCTTGAGTCTGCTATTGGGGCTGCGGCCAGTGCAATTGGAAATATTGGTCCCGCGATAGCAGATTTTGGGCCAACCGATAATTATGCTCTTTTGCCGGACTTTGGTAAATGGCTGCTTACATTCTGCATGTTGCTTGGTAGATTGGAGATTTTTACTATAATTGTGATTTTTAGCAGGGTTTTTTGGAAGTAACGGAGAGTATTTATGAGTTTAATTAAGATTAATAATGAAAATGGAATATCTGAGATCACTATTGATCGACCAGAAGCCCTCAACGCGATGAATCCAGAAGTGGTTGCTGAATTCACAAGTGTAATTCAGGATACTGTGGAAAATAAAGAAACAGGTGTTATTATTATCACTGGTGCCGGGGACAAGGCATTTATTGCAGGTGCGGATATTAAGTCGATGCAGAAAATGAGCGCGGAAGAGGCGCTGGCTTATGGTAAAGCAGGACAAAAGTTAACAATGCTTATTGAATCATCACCAAAACCTGTTATTGCTGCCGTAAATGGTTTTGCCTTGGGCGGTGGATGTGAGATTGCCATGGCCTGTCACATACGCATCGCATCAGAAAACGCCAGTTTCGGTCAACCTGAGGTAAAGCTTGGTCTGCTCCCAGGGTGGGGCGGTACGCAGCGTTTACCAAAGATTATTGGCGTTGGGCGGGCGAATGAACTCATCACCACCGGAAAAATAATTAATGCTGAAGAAGCACTGCGAATTGGTCTGGCGAACGGTGTTTGCCCGCATGATGAACTACTATCTAACGCTCGAAAAATGGCATCCACTATTCTACGCAATGGTCCACGAGCAATTGCATCATCTTTACATTGTATTCAGGAAGGACTAGCAGCGCCGATAAAAGAAGGACTGGAAATTGAGGTGCAAGAATTCAGTAAACTTTTTCATCATGATGAACGGATGGAAGGTCTTACTGCCTTCATAGAGAAAAGACAAGCTAATTTCCGAGATTAGCCTATTATCATGGCAAGATACGCCACTTGGGTTGTTGGTGCATTTGACTATTTATTCAAAGAATCAATAACCACTCCATTTGAAAAAGAATTCACTTTTCCTAATGCTGACCGCATACAATTTACTTACGGGGTACAGGATTGATGGAACTAAGTTTTACCAGCTATCGATTGAATTGTACCCATCCGTTTGGAATCTCGCGGAGCACTAATGAATATTATGATATTGTTTATGTGTACTTGTCAGGCGCTGGTATTACCGGTAGAGGGGAAGCTGCACCTTCTGCGAGATACGGTGAGACAAAAGGTCAGGTCATAAAACAGCTTAATTGTATAGATGAGGTACCTGATGAGTCGATGTCAGTAGAAGACGGCGATATTTGGTGCAGCGATCATTCTGGTGGAATAAGTGCTTTGCAGGCGGCATTGAGCACGGCATGGTTAGATTGGTGGACACAGAAAGAGGAGGTGTGCCTTGCTGATTATTTCAAGTCTGATAAGAAAGATATGCCGTTAACTTCTTTTACAATTGCGATTGGTGATTTGAATTTGATACCACAAAAAATAGCCGAAGCAGCACCATACCGAATTCTCAAGATAAAATTAGGACTAGGCTTACAGGATGATCAGCGAATAATTAAGCGTATTAGAGCGGAAACAGATAAATTAATCCGGGTTGATGCGAACGAGGGATGGGACCTGGAAACGGGCATAACCATGTGTAAATGGCTGGCAGATCATCATGTCGAGTTCGTGGAGCAGCCTTTTAAGGCTGATAATTTGCATGATACGGCTACGTTACGGGAAAAATCACCATTACCCCTGATAGCGGATGAGAACAGCATTGTCGCTGCAAATATACCTGATATAGCCCATGCATTTGATGGCATAAATATCAAATTAATGAAATGCGCATCACTTTTAGAGGGGCAGCGAATGATAGATATAGCCCGTAATTATAACCTGCAAATAATGCTGGGTTGCATGGTTGAATCCGCAGTCGGAATCACAGCAGCAGCCCATCTGGCTGCCCAGGTTGATTACGCTGATCTTGACGGTAACCTGCTTATTGAAAATGACCCTTATAAAGGTGTGCAGGTAACAGATGGTCGACTGATTCTTCCTGATGAAAATGGGTTAGGTATCGTTATAGATTCTTACTATGAAAATAACTGGCCAGAACTGAAATGAAAATATTGGGAATAGAACATATTGGTATCGCTGTAAAAGATCTGGATACGAATGCGCCATTCTGGAGACATGTGCTAAAAATTTCGCATAAAGGAACGGAAACTGTAGCGCATGAGGGCGTCACAACAGATATTTATGATACCGGGAATGGTAAGATTGAACTACTGAAATCAATGGATTCTGGATCCGTTATTGAGAAATTCCTGGAGAAACGCGGTGAAGGAATACATCATGTATGTTTTGAAGTAGACGATATATATAAAGCAATAATAGAACTTAAAGAATTAAAAATTGATGTAATATCTGATCGTCCTACGGTTGGTGCTGAAGGGTATAAAGTGGTTTTTATTCACCCAAAAAGTACCGGTGGGGTACTGGTGGAACTGGCGCAAAAAAATTAACTAATTCTATTCTTTTCCAAGGTTTTAGTTTCCTGCAAAATTAATTTCCAGGCCTTGATAACATGATCCCATGTCGTTTTTGTCTGACCGATAGAAAATCTTATGGTGTATTTATTATTTAATTTGGTATGAATTAAATAGAGTTTGCCGCTATCATTCAGTCTTTGGACAAGTGCTTCATTGAATTCATCCGAACCTTTATAACGGAAACAAACCAGATTTAGTACGGTTGGTGCCATTAATTCAAACCGATCGTCTTTATTAATCTCTTCTGTGAGCGCTTTAGCTGATCCTATATGCTGTCTTATGTGTGCTTGGATTCCCTTGATTCCATAATGGCGAATAACGCTCCATAATTTTAGGGATCGGAAACGTCTGCCCAGCGGTATCTGCCAATCTCTATAGTCAAATACAGAATTTGATTTACTTTCTTTAGTTTTTAAGTATTCCGGCGTGATGCTGAGCGAGTCGATCAACGCATCTCTATTAGATACGTAAAAACAGCTACAGTCAAAATTTGTTAGCATAAATTTATGCGGATTGAAACAGTAGCTTTGGGCAAGTTCCAAACCTTCGTGAATGAAGCGGTATTCAGGGCATGTGGCTGCAGATCCAGCCATGGCGGCGTCAACATGCAGCCAAATACCGAATTCCGAGCAAATGTTTCCGATCTCTGTTAGAGGATCAAGAGCTGTACTGGATGTCGTGCCCACTGTAGCACAGACAAAAGCGGGTGTTAAACCATCTCTTATATCTTGTTCTACAGCTCTGCGCAGTTCTGATGGTCTCATGGCAAATTCATCATCAACTGTAATTGAACGCAGATTATGTTTACCGATACCAGTAATCTTCACAGCTTTTTCTATTGAAGAATGAGCCTGGTTAGAGGTATAAACGCGAAGTGTACCATCGAAACCAGTCTCATTTATTTTACCATTTGATGCTTTTTCTCGGGCAGCTAACAAAGCACAAAGTATTGCACTGGATGCCGTATCATGAATTACACCACCGCCTGTACTAGTAGATTTGAATTTTTCGGGGAGATGTAACATATCCACCAGCCAATCCAATACGTGTGTTTCCAGTTCTGTACATGCCGGGCTAGTGGCCCACAACATCCCTTGCACACCAAGTCCAGTTGAGAGCATATCACCAAGAATAGCTGGACCAGTCGAGTTGCAAGGGAAAAAAGCGAAAAAATTAGGGGATTGCCAGTGGGTTACTCCGGGCAGGATTTTTTCATTCATATCCGCTAACACTGCCTCGAAAGTTTCACCATCTTCAGGAGGGTGGTCTGGCAGCTGTCCACGGATGTCACCAGGCCGCGCTTGGGAAAGTACGGGTAATGAATCCACGTTTTGATAATATTCTGCTATCCAGTCTATTACCTTATAGCCATTATTTTTGAATTCGTCGATTGTCATATGAATTGAATGTTTGTTATCCATGTTCATTTATCCTGCATTTATTAATTATTTATATCGATAATATTAGAATTGACAGTCGAGGTATGAAATACAATTGTATTTCAAAACGGAGTAATCCAGATTATATTTTAATGAATGTATATTTTGGGTCATGAAGACTAGTTTAAATGAGAAAATAAAAAATATTCCAACCAAACCGGGTGTATACCAATTTAAAAACGATGTAGGTGAAATTATTTATATAGGTAAGGCCAAAAACCTACGCACCAGAGTACGATCCTATTTCCAAAAAAACAAATATCAGACACCAAAAAATCAATCCATGATCAAACGGATTACCGATTTGGATTGGATTGTAGTTTCGACCGAAGTAGAGGCATTGTTGACTGAAGCGAATCTGGTAAAAAAACATAAGCCGCATTATAACATTAATCTCAAAGATGATAAATCTTTTCCTTATATACGAATCACAAGGGAACCTTATCCGAGAATTTTTATTACCAGAGATATAGTTAAAGATGGATCCAGATATTTTGGTCCGTATACAGATGTTTATTTACTGCGCAGATCGTTAAAGGCCGTTCATAAGATTTTTCCTATACGTAGCTGCGACTTTTATTTAGATCAGGAAGTTATTCGTGCCGGCAAAGTAGATCTCTGCCTGGATTACCATATTAAGAAATGTGAAGGCCCCTGTCAGAATTTGGTCTCCCAAAAAAATTACAATGCGATGATAAAACGGGTAGTGCAGTTTTTACACGGCAAAACGAAAGAAACAGAAAATTATATAAGCAAACAAATGAGTGTCGCGGCAGACGAGACGCGCTACGAAGATGCTGCAATGTATCGTGATCAACTTGCAGCCATTAAAAGTTTTAAAGAAAAGCAAAGCAAGGTTGCTGCTGATTTTGATAATCGTGATGTATTTGCCATGGCAAAACAAGATAATATGTGTGTAACAGTGATTGTACGAATTCGTAATGGCAGGATCCACAGCAGAGAAAAAATCTCAATTAATATCGGCGATGAAAGCGACGCAGATATTTTTGAATCCGTCATCACACAATTTTACCTTAACTCAGATTTCATCCCGAAAACAATAAATGTTGCCGACGTACCTACTAATAAAAAACAGCTACTGGTCTGGTTAAAAGAAAAACGAAGCGGCCCTGTTCATATTCAAGTTCCAAAGAGAGGGGAAAAAGCCAGAGAGATACGTCTGGCAGCACAAAACGCAAAGCTGTTGCTAGGAGAGTGGATAATCAATCGCAAGAAACGGCGCGAGTTGATACCAAAGATGGTGCAACAACTTCAGGAAGATCTGCAACTTAAGATACCACCACGCCGAATCGAGGCATTTGATATTTCGCACTTGGGAGGCACAAATACGGTTGCTTCGATGGTATGTTTTATCGATGGGAAAGCACGTAAATCGGAATACAGGAAGTACAAAATAAAGACAGTTGATGGTATTGATGATTTTGCCGCTATGCGGGAAGTGGTATTCAGGCGTTATCGGCGGTTGAAAAGCGAACAGGCAACCCTGCCAGATCTAATACTTATTGATGGCGGTAAAGGACAACTTAGCATGGCAATATCTGCATTGCGTGAACTTGGATTGGATTACTTGACAGTCATTGGGCTGGCGAAGCGATTGGAAGAAGTATTCGTGCCAGGTCACTCGGACGCACAATCCATACCCAAACAATCACCTGGTCTGATATTATTAAGGAAAATACGGGATGAGGCCCATCGGTTTGCGATCACATTTCAAAAACAGAAACGAAACAAACAAGTACGCACATCAATATTTGATAGCATTGATGGTATGGGCCCGAAACGGGTACAATCTTTATTTACTGTATTCCAAGACATAGAAAGCATTGCCCAGGCTAATACTGATATAATTGCCAAGAAAGCTAAGATTCCCTTAAAACAGGCCAAAAGTGTGCGTTTGGCTGCTAGACAGTTTCGAACAGAAAAAACGCCTAAGTAAACCAGTGCGATTAAGCGTTAAAATAACATAGAGAAAGCTGTATTTCCTGTGATAAATATCAACTACACCTAACTCTATTACTTGTAGATTAGCTAAATGATTTGGTTTCGCTGCCTATTACTTAACGGATTAATACTTCATTCACTATCTGGGCAGGAATATGTTTCTGACAGAATAATTGTAAAACTTGCTCCGGATATTTCTCGTAATGATTTCAGCAGTATACTTGATACCAATAATTATGTGATTGAAAAAGTATTGGTCAGGCGTCTAAATATCATAAGCATCAAATTGAAGAACAATCAAATTTCTCCATTAGATGCTGTCAAGGAATTTCGCAGCAATCCATTTGTTGATAAAGCAATTCCAGACACAAAAGTTTCACGTAGGGATATACCGGATGACACTCAGTTTGACCAGCAATGGGCATTGCATAATGTAGGCCAGAACGGCGGTACAGAAGATGCCGATATTGATGCACCAGAAGCCTGGGATATCGCAACCGGGGGTGTAACACCATTGGGAGACACAATAGTGGTTGCTATTGTTGACGGAGGTATGATGCTAACCCATGCGGATCTAACTCCGAACTTGTGGACGAATTGGGGTGAAATATCTGGTAATGGAATTGATGATGATGGTAATGGCTATGTCGATGATGTACATGGCTGGAACGCCTATTCTTCAAATGGGTCAGTGCCAAGCGATGGTCACGGTACCCACGTTGCAGGAATCGTGGGTGCTAAGGGTTATAATGGTGCCTATGTGGCCGGTGTGAACTGGGATGTAAAACTCATGCCATTAGCTGGTTCTTCCGGAACGACCTCTATTGTTTTAGAAGCGTATGGTTATGCGTTGGATCAACGGGCAATTTATGATTCTACTGGTGGATCCTCTGGTGCATTCGTGGTGGCTACTAACAGCAGTTTTGGTGTTAATAACGCTGACTGCAGCAGCGGTAATTATTCTCTCTGGAACGATATGTATGATGCCCTGGGCCAGTATGGTATACTTAGCTGCGGTGCAACGATGAATATTAATTCCAACGTTGATGTTACTGGCGATGTACCTACGGGATGTGAAAGTGATTATATGATTTCAGTTACAAATACGACGCGAAATGACGCGAAAAACAGCGGCGCTGCCTATGGGGCAACTACCATTGATCTTGGAGCGCCGGGGACACAGGTGTTATCTACTTACACTGGCGGTGGTACTTCATCTCTATCAGGTACATCCATGGCCTCTCCGCACGTTGCTGGCGCAGTTGGCTTCCTGCACGCATCAATGTCTGCCGGTTTTGCGTCTTTTTTTCAAAGTAATCCTGCAGAAGGTGGTTTGCTTATTAAACAATTGATCTTGGATGGTACTGATCCATTGCCAACACTCAATGGTGTTACCGTGAGTGGCGGGCGGTTAAACCTTTATAATTCAGCACTATTAAGTATAGAAACCATGGCAGCGGATTCCCTGGATCCAAACCCCGTGACCAATGTTACCGCAGATACCACAGAATGGTATCGCGTAACATTAAATTGGAACGACCCCACAGAGTTATTTGGCGGTGATCCAATTCCAACTTTTATGGTAAATATTTATCGGGATGGTGAATTGGAAAGTTCTGTCTGGCAAGGTATTGAAAGTTATACCGATATAGGGCTGCCAGCTGATACGGAGTACATATATACGTTGGTTACCAGTATTGTAACTACTGACTCACTGAGCATCGGTGTATCAATCCCAATAGTTGTTGGTGGTGGAAACTGTCAACCGGGTGATTTAACTGAAAATAACGTAGTGGATGTGCTGGATGTGGTACAATTATTACGATTTGTTCTCGGATATAATGAACCCAGCCCGGTACACTATTGCACAGGAGATTTGAACTACGATAATTATCTAAATATCACAGATGTCCTGATGCTTATGGATATAATTTTGGGTATATGATTTCTGACAATACTAGTATGAGGATAATGGAATGAATGATATTAGTATTAACGCACTTATAAATAATTGCTGTAATAGAAGGGAATTTGTCAAAGATGCATTAACCGGGATAGGTACCGTAGCATTCGGAAGTTTTGTTATGATGAACCAAAGTAGTTGTAGTGATGGTAGCCCTACGGCACCTACCGACAGTAACGGTGAGACTAGTATTACTGTCGACTTGTCATTACCACAAAATAGCGCTCTGGCAACAGTAGGCGGTACATTGGCATTGACCGCCAATGAATTGGACGGCTCGGGCATACTGCTATACAGGCAAAGTGATACCAGTGTGTTGGCATTCAGCAGAATTTGCACGCATAATGGTTGTACCATTGGTTCGTTTCAGAATGGTACATCTACATGTCCCTGTCATGGCAGCCAGTTCAATACATCGGGCAGTGTTGTCAATGGACCGGCGGTAAATCCATTGAGACAGTATTCAGCAACTATTGTAGGTAATATAGTGACCATTTATCCCTGATGAAAAAGCGAGTGGTCAATTTATTTATTACCTTGCCCTTAGCCAGCATAGGGCTATACATTTTTCTCCTGGCAGCAGCCATAGTTTCCTACAATGGCGGTAATTCAATAGACTACCATGGAATCGGGTATTCTTTTTCCCTGAATTTTCTCAGCGATCTGGGTAGGTACAGCGGCTATGCTGGGCAGGATAATAGCCTGTCATTTTACAGTTTTAATTTATCGTTAGTCACTACAGGTATCGCATTTTTTGCATACTTTATATTCCTGCCTTCATTACATAATTCAAATCCAAAATCATTTCTATTTTCACGGGTTGGCAGTCTTTTTGGGTGTTTTGCAAGCATCTGTTTTACTGGGGTAGGTCTGACCCCTGCTGATACCTTAAAAGACTTGCATATATTTTTTGCTAACTGGGTTTTCCGTTCTATGAGCCTGGCGGTACTATTTTATGCCTTAACATTTCTTTTCCTTAATAAAGATAATCTATATCTATCTATATTATTTCTGTTGAGCGGAATCGTTGTTTTTGCTCATATAGTGATTGCCGATATAGATCTGGCCGTTTATATGTCCAATCCCCATTATGCCCGAGTCCTATCCCAGAAAGCAGCTGTCATCGCGATGATATCCATGGTCCCATTAATGGCGATCATTAATTTGAGACAGTTACAGGAAAGGACTATTAATCCGCGAATATTTGGTTAATGGGATTAATATAATTTAGATAAAGTACTATAGTCTCATCTCAGCCAAAGCGAGTTTCCTCTCTTTTCGGTTTAGTTCCCTTTCGGCTTTGAATAATTCTGTTTCAAGTTTCCTTATAGAATATCGTTCACTTCGGGTTTGCTGTTTCTTAAGCTGTTTCAATATTTGTCTTTTTGCAGTTAAAGATTGTTTTTGTTCCATTAATTGATCCATTAACAAGTTATGTATGACACGTTTCATATCATTGAATTCTTGCATTTCAAACAATCGCGTAAGAAAGGCAATTGTCCCATCTGGTGCTATAATTACATTACGTGTTACCCCGCTGTTGCGATCAGCAAACAGGGCGAATATATCCGCGCCAGGATCTAGAGCAATAGGGTAGGTGACTTGCACTTCTTTTGCAAACTTGGTAATAACATCTGCTGGTTCATCCCTGTCTATGCCAATCACATTCAGCCCAATATTTTTGTAGACTTTCCAAATTTCCTTCTCAATGTAGGGCATTTCTTCCCGGCATACGTGGCACCAGCTTGCCGTGAACTGCAGCATAGTTACCTGGCCATTTAAATCTTCAAGAGAAGTTTGTGTGCCATTGGGAAAATCAAGCACAAAATTAGGGGAATCATCACCAACGTATAAAATATAACCACGATCATTCGCTGTCTGTGAAAAAGCAATAGTTAGAGCTAGTAGAAAGAATAATGGCCGTTTGATCATATACGAAACGCGTTGTTGGCCATCCACGCATCATTAACAAACTTGCTTAGATAGTTTCGAATACTATCTGGGAGAATTACAAGTACATTTTTATCGGACTCAAGATCTTGGGCAGCTTCAATAGCTCCCCAAACAACTGATCCAGAGGATCCACCGATCAATAAGCCTTCTTCCTTGATCAGTCTACGGGCCATGGTGAACGCATCTTGATCATTGGTTTTTATGTAACGATCCACCAATGTGTTATCCAGCACCTCAGGGAAAAAATCATACCCTATACCTTCTACATGATAGGTATTTATTTCGCTACCGCCTCCAAGAACTGAACCAATTGGATCAACGCCGACTACTTCAATGTCAGGAATAGCTTCTCTTAATCTTTTTGCCACACCAGTTATAGTACCGCCAGTGCCAGCGCCGATAACGATCATCGCCAGATTTTTACCGAATTCATCAAGAATCTCTTCGGCCGTTCCATAATAGTGCGCATCCGGGTTATTTGGGTTAGCGTATTGATCGAGTATATGAGAATTAGGTATTTCACTATGTAACCGTTTGGCAACACCGAGAAGACTTTCAGGATCATCATGAGCTGCTTCTGTTGGTGTGCGTACGATTTCTGCCCCTAGCGCTTTCAAAACAACTTCTTTTTCCATACTCATTTTTTCCGGCATGGTAATGATGAGTTTATATCCTTTTACCGCAGCGGCCAGAGCCAGGCCAATACCCGTATTACCGGAACTAGGTTCGATCAATGTATCTCCTGGTTTGATACGCCCTTCTTTCTCAGCTTCCTCGATCATACGTACGCCAATACGATCTTTCAAAGAACCACCAGGGCTTAAAAATTCACATTTGGCAAATAACTGGCAGTTTAGCTCAGCACCTATTTTACCAAGTTTTACTATCGGTGTTTTCCCAACCGCATCTAGAATAGAATTGTGTATCATTTTACAACCTAATTAATTACTGCTATGATAAGAAATACCTGAAAAATTACGAATAATTAATTATAATATTTGTATTACATTCACCGTTAATTTGGCTGTCTACCTGAATATGAAATACTTTCACAAATTTCTAATAGCATCAGTTATATCGCTTCATTTAGTAACGGCTGGTACTACCGGTAAACTGGTAGGTATTGTACTAGATAAAGCATCAAAAGAACCTCTTATCGGTGCGAATGTGATGATTGCTGGTACAGGTCTTGGTACCGCCACAGATGCGGAGGGCAGATATTTTATTTTGCAGATCCCACCGAAGACTTATAGTGTGAAGTTTTCAATGATCGGCTATAAGGATGTCCTCGTGAAAAACGTTAAAATACAGCTGGACCTAACTACGAAGTTAATTGCAGAATTGGAAGAAGGTGTCATTGGTATGGAAACAGTTGAGGTGACCGCTCAGCGACCAATGGTCCAGCCTGATGTTACCTATTCACAGGTCAATATTACTAGCGATGAGATCGATATGTTGCCTGTGGAAGAATTTGAGGATATAATCGCCTTACAAGCGGGTGTAGTTAATTCCGGTGGATTGCACGTCCGCGGGGGTAGAAGCGGTGAAATAGCCTATATGATCGATGGGGTTACTGTGACTGACCCATATGATGCGGGTATGGCAGTGGAGATTGAGAACAATTCTATTCAAGAATTGCAATTCATCAGCGGCACATTTAACGCTGAATATGGAAAGGCGATGTCCGGTATCATCAACATTATAACAAAAAGCGGGGATTTTTCGAAATATTCCGGCAATGTATCCTCCATGCTGGGCAGTTATTATGCAAAAGATAATCTTTTCCCGCAGTTGGATAAATTTCGTCCAAATACGATTCAGGATATTCAGGGCTCAGTTAATGGCCCAATTGTGCGCGATAAAGTATCATTTTTTGCTTCTGGCCGTTTTAAACGTAATGGTGGTTATTTATACGGACAGAAAATATTTGTACCCGAGTCACACCAGTGGAATCCGCAAATAAATGATTTTGAATTTATAAATCCGGGTCATGCGCTTTGGGACTCGCTTTACCATCCGTTTGGAGAGAATGATTCATCCTGGATTGCAATGAACTGGTCTGAACAATATACTGGCTTGGCAAAACTTACCTGGAAAATTAATTCAACGCTAAAGTTAGCCTATAGTTTTAGCGGTAGCGAGACCGCATCACAAGGTTATTCCCATGCCTATAAATGGAATCCGGATGGCAGATCTCATCAATTCACTTCAAAAGCCAGTAGCATGTTGATTGTTGATTACAGTTTAAATCCATCTACTTTTTTCACGCTTTCGTTATCACAGTCCATAAACCACTACCGTAGTCAAAGAAGTGATGATAGCAAATATTTTAGAGATCACTCTATTATTTCCATAGATACTGTAAACTGGTTTGGCGGTGAATTTATTGATACAACTCTTTCCGCAGATCCTAACCTCTTTTATGTAGACCCAACTATAGTAGATTATACTCCCGGGAATAATTTTGAAGTGGGAGGGCATAGCATGGACTATTTTGAACAAAAATCAACGATAAATACCTTCAAATTGGATGGGATCAGTCAAATTAATCGATTTCATTATTTAAAGGGTGGTTTGGAATTGAGAATCACGAATCTCGACTTAACTAGCTACACGGTTCAGTTGGCTCAATATACTGGTTATATACCAAGAATACCGGATTCATTTGACTCTCCCAGTCATGATACGTATGGTAAAAAAGGCAGGGATCCATTTGAACTTGCTCTATACTTACAGGATAAAATAGAATTTGATGATCTGGTTGTGAATATTGGACTGCGCTGGGATTATTTTGATCCAGATTGGAAAACTTTAAATGATGGCAGTGATGCGAATATTAATAGTCCCGTAAAGCCAATCAATAATTTCTTTGATCTGGATGGAGATACAGCAATTTCTGACTGGGAAATGACGTTTGATAATCGGAAAGATGTGGATGACCGTTTAGAAAGTAATGCATTTGGTGACCCTTGGTATAGAAAAGTGAAAGCTAAACGGCAGCTTAGCCCGCGCTTTGCCTTGGCTTTTCCGATAACAGACCAGGGGCATATGCATTTTTCCTATGGACATTTTTTTCAGATTCCAAGTTTTAGTTATTTATATACTAATCCTGAATTCGAAATACCAGCAGGTAGCGGAGCAGGTTATACAATGGGAAACGCGGACATGGAACCGCAACGAACTACCCAATATGAAGTAGGTTTTTCGCAACAGGTTGGGCAGGATATAGGTATAGAAATGACCATGTTTTACAAGGATATCCGCAATCTGAATGCTACCAAGGTAATTCAATCATTTGTTGCGGGTGATCGCTACGGTCTATATATCAATCAAGACTATGCCAATTCAAAAGGTATCACGATCGCGCTGTCAAAAAGACCTTCTGCAAAAGTATCCGGCAACATCGATTATACCTATTCTATATCTGAGGGCAATGCTTCGGATCCAGCGGCTGCCTTTCTGGATGAGCAATCGAATGTGGAACCGGAAAAGATGCTGGTGCCATTAGACTGGGATCAGCGGCATACATTTAATACATCGCTAACCTACCACCCGGTGAAAAATTCGGGCATCGGGTTGATTTTTAGGTTTGGTAGTGGTTTCCCATATACAACAGCATATCTAGGGGTGCGAACATCTTTTGAGAATAATGCTCGCGAACCAAGTACATATAATCTTGACCTGCGCAGTTACTATCATTTTAATTTGTTTGGCTTGAAGGCTTCATTGAGTATGAATGTCTATAATTTATTTGATATCCGTAATGAGCTGACAGTTTATTCGGATACGGGGCGATCCACATATACTCTCCTGCCAACCTATACACCCCAGTACAGTGGCCCGGGTTATAACAACCTGGATGAATTCCTGGTGCGGCCGGACTTTTTTTCCAGCCCACGACAGATAAAACTTGGATTTAGTATTAGCCTGTAATAAGCGATGAGATTATTCATTATTATTTTCCTGTTTTCTTTACTGATTGGTCAACAACCAGACAAAAATTTAGAAGGTGTTGAAAGCCGTGCAAAAAGCTTAGATGTGACGGATAGGAAATATGGCGATCACAACGGTAATCGTATTTTTAACCGTTTCTATAATTTCGGTGGTATTGGAGATGCTGGTGGAAGTTTATCCGGAGTTTATCCATATGGTTCAGGACATTCTTATTTTTATGAATTTACACCTGTAGTAGCTGCCAGTGTCATTGATACCAATGGCAATCGTGTCCACATTGTTTCGGATGGCGCAGTGGCGCTTAAGGATAATTCTCCCCAAGGGTACCAGTGGGGCTTTGAGCCACTTACAGGATATGCCAATCCTAATCAGGAAATCATGGCTATGAGTGATAAATCTTACACTTGGCCGGAAACCTGGCCAAATCGTGAAAGTGATTGGGATGGGTATTGGAATGGTCAATATGGTAAGTATGAGCGTGCGGACCAGGAATCATATTTTGTGATGGATGATTATTATAATGATGAATTTTCACATTTTCCTGATTCGGCAGATACCGACGCGGTTCCGAAGCGCAGGTCAGGGATTGGGGTCGAGTTGGAAGTGCGGATTTATCAATGGAATCATCCGGCCGCAGAAGATATTATTATCGTAACCTACTGGATAACGAATGTTGGTACATCGCGTTTGGACAGCGTCGTATTTGGAATGTATGGAGATGCGGATATTGGCAGCACAAATGGTGATTATTCGGATGATGATGCCTGGTTCGATATTGAAAACGATATTGTATACCAATGGGACCACGATGGTTGGAGTAATGCAGGTGGCGGTTTCAAGCCGGTCTACTTTGGCTGGAGTTTTTTGGAATCCCCAGGAAATCCTCACGATGGAATAGATAATGATGAGGACGGAATGATTGATGAAAGTCAGTTTGATGGTATTGATAATGACGAGGATTGGCTGGCGGAAAGGGACGATATTGGGTCAGATGGACTCGGTAAATATCATTATGGTTATACTGGTCCTGATGCAGATGGTACAGAAGGAAATGGAATACCTGATCTGGGAGAACCAAATTTTGAAATTACTGATAATGATGAATCAGATCAGATCGGGTTAACCAGTTTTTACGCATCGCCTTATCCGAGTATATATCCTTCCAATGATGAAATTATGTGGAACCAATTAAAACCGGGGTTTTTTGATGTAGCAGCGCAAAATATTGATCAAACTTTTCTTTATGGTTCTGGATATATTGCGCTGGATCCTGGAGAGAAAAAGAAATTCGCCGTGGCAATGGTGTTTGGTAATGATATGGATGATATTTTGAGAAATACGGTTACCATGCAAAACATATATGATAATGATTATAATTTTGCCAAACCGCCCCTGAAACCCAACTTGACTGTAATACCGGGGGATAGGAAAGTGACCCTTTTTTGGGATAAACTAGCGGAGAATTCACTCGATGCCATCTATGGCGCAGATTTCGAAGGATATCGTGTATACCGCAGTACGGACCCTGGTTTTATTGATCCGTACATTATTACGGATGCCTATGGTAATAATACCTTTAAAAAACCGATCGCTCAATTCGACTTGATTGATAGTTTAAAAGGACCCCATCCAATTGGTTTTAACGGAATACAATACGATATGGGCGGTGATACGGGTCTGGAACATATGTATGTAGACAGTAACAATGTTTATAATGGTATGACCTACTATTACGCTGTCGTGGCCTATGATAAAGGGTATGACCTTGATTTCTATGAACTGGGATTTAGTGAACAAGAAAACTTGTTACCAATAGCGCCTTCTGAATGTTCAATTATCGTTGACCTTGACCGTAAGGGTAACGTGACCAATTTGAGTGAAAATGCTGGTAAAGTTGTAACGAATGCACCTGTGGCAGGGTATATGGGGCCTAATACATCAGCGCCGGGGCAAGAGTTTGTAGCACATGATTCTGGCTATGCCACCGGTAGAATAGAAGTGCTGACTGTCGATCCAACAGCCGTACCTGAAAATGCTACTTATTCATTAAGTTTTGAGAGGGCCCTTGGCAGTTCTATTATTTACTATTCGGTTCGGGATGAGCAATTAAAAGATGAAGCATTTGTTATAGCAAGTGGGTATGGATCTCTAGACCGTAAAAATATAGACTCTACGACTGTAGATATTACTGATGAAAGTGGTGCAACGACTTATCAGCTTGGTATTGATTATACCATGGACTATGCTAATGGTATTATTATAGCTACTGAAGGCAGCGCGCTGGAAGAAATGAATACTTATGTTGCCAGCTATCTCTATTATCCAATTTTAAATAGTAGTTCAACTGCAGGAGAAACTGATAATCCCATTTTTGACGGCATGAAAATTTATATATTTAATGATTATATCGGTGTGAATGTTGATTCTTCAGGCTGGGTTGGTGTGAACGCGCCATATTGCTACAGAATCTTTGATCAAAGAATTCATCCTGCCGATTTCGAAATAATTTGGGAAGGGGATGTTGGCGACTCGGTCACGGCTGATTATTCTAATCTTCCTTCACCCTTCAGGGTCAGGAACATTACGGAGGATAATGAGGTTACTTTTCGTATCTATGATATTAATAATAATGACCTTTGGGAACCTGAAGAACCAATTTTATTAATGCCTTATCCGGGTATGCAAACACCCTACATGTTTGTCCAGTTTTTCCCGGATTCAGTTATGTGTCCTTATAATGAAGATGATGTTTTGTACGATACGACCGCTACCATCGCGAAAGGCGATCGTTTCAGAATAACTACAGTGCGGCCCTTTACCAGCGATGATAAATATCATTTCACCACCAGAAAGTCATGGGTGGACAATCAATTGGCTACTGATGAACTTGATGATATCGTAGTTGTGCCAAATCCATATGTTGTAACAGCTCGCTGGGAACCAAAACATATCTATGTATCTGGGCGCGGTCCTCGGAAACTGGATTTTATCAATTTACCCCAAGTCTGCACCATCAAGATCTTTACTATGGCTGGGTACCTAGTTGATGTAATAGAGCACAGCAGTGCATATGAGTATGGTACCTATTCATGGGATATGTTATCAAAGGATGGATTGGAAATTGCCTATGGTCTTTATATCTATCATGTAGATGCGCCAAATGTGGGTGAAAAAATAGGGAAATTTGCGGTAATAAAATGATCGACATTAAAAGAACATTAATTATTATGGCCTGCTCAGCGTGTCTTTATGGTCAAATAACTGGAAGCGTAAGTAATGTCGGTACAACAGCAGCATCATTTTTGGATATTGGTATTGGAGCAAGATCGCTATCGATGGGCGGCGCCTTCGTTGCCCTTGCTGATGACCCGACTGCCCTGTATTGGAATCCAGCAGGTATTGTAAATATTCAGACACCAACAGCGCATTTTTTTCACTCACCATGGTTGGCTGATATCCGTTTCAATCATAGTGCAGTGGTAGTACCAATAGATAGGTCTAGTTCATTTGGTTTTTTCATTACATCCGTCTCGATGGATGAAATGCAGGTGCGAACAGTAAAAATTCCCCAGGGAACTGGTGAATACTTTTCGGTTAGTAATGTAGCCTTAGCTGGTTCTTACGCTCGACGACTCACCGATCGCTTTTCGTTCGGTTTTAATATTAAATACATACAAGAAAAGATATGGCATATGAATGCGGGTGGATTGGCCGTTGATTTGGGGAGTTTATTTGTTACCAAAAACAGCGGTGTTCGTATTGGCATGTCCGTTTCAAATTTCGGTGGAAAATCAGCCATGGAAGGATATGATACTGAAGTGGATTATGACGTGGATGAGACCATATATGGTAACAACGATAAAATCGATGCGCATTTGAATGCGATGAAATGGCCGCTACCATTAGTTTTTCGCGCAGGAGTGAGCAAGGATTTAATACAATCAGATATATATAAACTCACCCTTGCGGGTGATGCAGTCCATCCAAATAATAACGTTGAGTATCTGAATCTTGGGTTTGAGTATATATTCCGCGATATTCTTGCTCTTCGGGGTGGACAGGCTTTTCTTGGTATGGAGGACTCAAAACAAGGTTTGACATTAGGTGTGGGTCTTAATTATCAAATACCGAGAGGACCAAGGATTACACTAGATTATGCTTACCGATCCTTTGGTGTTTTTGAAAATATCTCTGGTTATTCTCTAAACCTTATTTTCTAATTTAAATTATGACGGAAAAAAAGAGCATTCTGCTGGTTTCGGCCACTGGGGGGGAAAACTACGAATTAGCCCAGGAACTCAAAGAAATAATTGATAATGCAGCAGCAGTTTTTGCGACAGTAATTAACCTTGAGTCTTATGATTTGCCACTCTACAGGCCAGGTATTGAGATTAACAATAAAACTGCCCAGAAATTGAGTGCGGAATTCGAGAGTAATGACGGATTTGTTTTCTGTGCCCCGGAATATAACGGTGGGGCACCACCTATATTGACTAACGCGATTACATGGGTGTCAATTACAACTGCAAACTGGCGAGATGGCTGCAATGATAAATTTGCTGTAATTGCAACTAGCAGCGATGGTTCAGGTCAACGTTTTCTTATCTCATTTCGCTCGCAATTAGAACATATGGGTACATTGGTGTTGCCGAGAACTATTACGGTTACTAAAGGGCAATCTTTGAATAGAGAATCTGCAGAGAGGACATTGCAGAGTTTGGTTCGCTATATGACCTAGTAATTATTTGGAATATCCTACCTGATACAAGCTAGAGGTTTTATGCAGACCAAGGAGATGGTTTTGCTCGAATAAATTCTAATAATAAAGTGATAAAAAAGGGGCAATTCAGCCCCTTTTTTATTTACAGCCATTACAATTAACTGATCTTTATTTGACGACCTTCAGGAAGAATTTCCTTGGTCTTTGGTAAGGTAACCGTTAACACGCCGTTCTTGAATTTTGCGGCAACCTTGTCCTCATTTACGTTATCTGGCAGCCTGAAACTGCGATTAAATGAACCAAGTTGACGTTCACGGATCCGATAACCATCAGTGGATTTTTCATTATCAATAGCGCGTTCACCTTTAATTGTGATAACGCCATCGTGAATATCTACAGAAACGTCATTTTTATCTAAACCCGGCATATCTGCGGATAAGAAAAATTCTTTTTCTGTTTCGTTCACATCGACTGCAAGCATCCAGGATTGTCCAGCAGAAAGACGGGGCCAACCAGGGCTAAACATGCTATCGAAGATCCGATCAAAATCAGTCATTAAACTGCGTGTTGGGTTCCATTTTACTAGTGTCATTTAAGACTCCTTTCTTTGATTATTTAATTGTTTCACCATTATTATTACAATTTTCGTGCCAACATATCATTTAGACATAATTTTCATTGAAAGATGCAAATTTGTCGCTTTCTATAATTATTTTGTCAGGCCAGTCTGATATTTCTGCAGAGATTGGCTTTGGATATTCGATTTTAGACCAATTATTGTGTAGTTTTTCGTTCTTATATTGTATTGTTTATGAGTGATTTAGCATTATTTGGCGGAAAACCGGTCAGAAAGGATCCATTTCCGGTTTGGCCACGGGTTACCGCAGGCCAGAAAGAACAACTTCTTGATACTTTGGAAAGCGCTACCTGGGGCATTGGAAGTGACGCGATCACAACTTTTGAGGATCGATTTGCCGATTTTCACGATGCAAAATATTGTATTGCTACAAGTTCAGGTACGAACGCGTTATGGGTTGCTTTAAAGGCTGGAGGTGTTACCGCCGGGGATGAAGTTATTATACCACCCTATACATTTATAGCAACTGCATCTGCGGTACTGATGGCTAATGCTATACCCGTATTCGTTGATATTGATCCCGATACGTTTAATATTAATCCAACCCTGATTGAGAAAGCAATTACTGAGCGGACGAAAGCAATCATGCCTGTTCATATCGGCGGGAATCCTGCAGATATAGATCGTATTAAGGATATTGCTAAAAAACATGATATATCCGTTATTGAAGATGCCGCGCAAGCGCACGGCGCGGAATGGGGTGGCGTGAAAGTTGGCGCCTTAGCAACAGGTGGAATATTCAGTTTTCAATCCTCAAAAAATATGAGTGCCGGGGAAGGCGGGGCGATCCTATCCAATAATGATGAATTCATGGACACCTGCTTCGCCTATTATAATTGCGGGCGCCAACGTGGCGGTGATTGGTACGAACACCAAATTGTAGGGGGTAACCACCGCATCAATGCTATGGCAGCCAGTTTATTACTACCACAGCTTCAGACTGTGGCAGAAGATATGAATATACGCGATAATAACAGGAAAAAACTTGACGAAGCGTTAACCAGTGAAGGATTGGTACCGACAGGTTCTTATGAAAGGACCACCCGGAAGGCTAACCACTTATATTTACTCAGGTATAAGGCAGGACACTTTAATAATGTTCCACGAGAAAAGTTTTTCAAAGCAATGCAGGCGGAAGGTGTATTTACCTATGCGGGTTATAAACCATTGTATCGTGAAAAAGTGTTCAATGGTCAAACAGATGAATTCCCATGGTTGAAAGAGGTTGATTATCATGAGATGTCCTATCCCGTAACAGAGTTAATTGCTGACCAACAATCCGTATGGCTTACGCAAAATCATTTACTTGGAAATGAAAGTGATACACAAGATATTATTGATGCGTTTGAAAAGGTTATAACGGCATTAAAACATACTCCTGAAATATTTAATTAATTAAGATTAAGGATAAATTATGCAGAAAATAGACCTAAAAAGTTTTCTCGCAGCAGTTGATGTTCCTGCGGATTGGGTAGGGATCAGGGAAGTAACTGAAACTAATTCAGCCCGCGTTGTGCGTGATGGTGTACCTGAAGTTAATGGTTGCTTCACAACCCAAGGTCTGATGGTTGAAGTGTTGGCTGATGGCCAATTTGGATATTATGGGACTCCAAATATGACCGATAAAGGTATCTCAGAGGCGGCAAAACAAGCATATGCTCAGGCAAAAAAAGCTGCCCAGCATGCAACCTATAAATTTACCGATGCTGCTCGTCCAGCAAATGTCGGGTCTTATCAATCGCCTTTTGTTAAGGAAAAAGATACCATCACTCCAGGTGAACTCAATAAGACACTGCTGGATGCATACAATCAATTAAAAGTTAGCGATAAAATTGTCAGTGCTCGTGCGTTGTTAAAAACCATTCAATCCCTATTTCGTTTTGTCAGTTCTAACGGCAGTGATATTACCCAGGATTTCCTTATGCTTGAATTTGATCTTTCTGCTACTGCGGCAGACGGTGCCAACCAGCAAACCCGTACCTTTGGGGGTATGCGAGGTAACTGTCTGCAAATGGGTATGGAGTTCTTTGATAAGTGGGAATTACTTGCCCAAGCTCAGAAAATAGGTGAACAAGCGATTGAATTACTGGATGCTGATGAATGTCCTACTGGTGAAATGGATCTGGTTATTGCTTCCGATCAGATGATGTTACAGATTCACGAAAGTGTAGGGCATGCATTGGAAGTTGACAGAATACTAGGGGATGAGAGGAATTATGCCGGCTGGAGTTTCGTTAATATGGATGATTTTGGCAAACTACAATACGGCTCAGAATTGATGAATATCACCTTTGATCCAACATTATCATCTGAGTTTGCTTCCTACGGCTA
>ENA-ORDI01000069-ORDI01000069.1-marine-metagenome-genome-assembly--contig:-NODE-69-length-68582-cov-5.959404_pt1 | contig 68582 bp, 74 predicted proteins | sample MGYA00248628_ERZ508525 | MGnify/ENA primary metagenome ERZ508525 (study PRJEB26195, sample SAMN05422138) | marine metagenome | isolation source: East of Porto Seguro, South Atlantic Ocean | place: Atlantic... | reverse complement strand
AAATCATAGTGAATTAGATAAAAATGCATTCGGAGATATGCAATATGAGATTGATGTATTGGCAGAAAGAACTATACTAAAAGAGATTAAGAAAGATATACCAGGATCTACAATTATATCAGAAGAAACAGGGATAATTGAAGGAAATAATAACATATTCGTATTAGTTGATCCGTTAGATGGGAGTTTAAATTCGGTAAGGCAGATTCCATTTTTTAGTTCAACTATTGCAATTGCGAAAGGAGAAAAATTTTCAGATATAATTGCATCAGGAGTAATAGATATAATTCAAGGAGATTTGTATTTGGGTGAGCTGCAAAAGGCAACAGTCAATGATTTAACAATAAAACCAAACAATATAGAAAAACTAAATGAAGCAGTAATTGCTGTAGATTTGAATATAAGATCAGAAAATGCAAGGAAATCTTATGGACATATGCAGAAAATATTTGAAAAAACTAAGGCGCAAAGAATACTAGGTTCTGCAATAATAGAGAACGTATTCGTGGCAACAGGTAAAATAGATGCTTTTATTGCCCCTTCAAAACAGTTGAGAACGTTTGATTGTCTACCTGCAATGTATATTGGGAAGTGTTCAGGAATATTCATAGAATTCCTCAATGAACAAAATGATTTCGATATATTATCCAAAGAAGGGGTATCATACGTTACAGCATGCACAGAAGTATTAGGAAATAATATATTGAATGAAATAGATTATCATAAATGATACCAGATGTTAGAAGAAAGATCAGCCGGAGTAGTTTTATTTAATAGGGCAGAAGGACTTCAATTTCTCGTCTTAAAATATCCATCTGGACATTGGGATTTTGTCAAAGGCAACATTGAACAAGGAGAAAAAGAAGAAGAAACAGTGAAACGAGAATTATTCGAAGAGACTGGAATAAACAGCATTACACTTCATAAAGGATTTAATGAAAAAGTAGAATATCATTATTATAAAAAAAACAAAAGAGTACATAAAATTGTGTCTTACTACTTAGCTGAAACAAAACAAAAGGATGTAAAAATATCATTTGAGCACCTAGATTATAAATGGGAAGGCTATGATAACGTGTTAAAATTGATTACTTTTGATAATTCAAAAGATATACTAAGAAAAGGAAGTCAATTAATTAAGAATTTAGCCAAGAATTAACCCGAATACGTGAAGTAGTGAGAGAAGGATTTCTAGAATTTAATATTGAACGTCCAACAATTATATAATTAGCACCTGATTTAACTGATTTAGACACATCGCCGCCTTGTGTACCAATACCAGGTGTGTAGATATCCAAATTGTTATGAGTAAGATTTGAGATTTCTTTAATAAGTTTAGGTCTATTGGCTCCCACAATGATTCCGTCGGCATGCCATCGTTTAGCACGTTCTATAAATTCAGTATATAATTTCTTTTTTTTACCTTGTTTCATGATATCAAGTCCATAACCATCTTTAGCACCTGCATGACTCATATAAACTAAGAACAAGACTCCTTTATTCTTGGATTTAGATTTCTTCAATAGAGAATCTAATCCTTCAGAATATCCTACAAAAGGATTAACAATAATTGCGTCAAACCCCATTTTCCATAGATGTTTAATTACGATAAGATTTGTAGCAGAGATATCATTTAATTTTAAATCTGCAATAGCAAGTAGATTATTATTATGAATAACCGATAAAAGTCTTTTGAGGTCGTTTAGAGATAAGGGCAACAATAAATGATGATTAATTTTAACAGCGCATATATCATTTGATGTAGATTTGATTAAAGAAATTGATTTCTTAAGAATTTGTTCAGGAGAACAAGTTAAATCCAATGACAATATAACGCGACTTTGATTTATCTCTGAAATCTTTTTTAATTTATTAGAGAATGATAAATTATTTCACCCTTCTATCAATCGTTTCATAAACTTCAGGACCAGTACCAATAAGACTAACATTAATTTTTAGTTCTTTTTCGATATTTTCAATAAATGACTTTGAAGGAGAATCTAATTCTTCGTATTTTGTTACTCCACGAGCAGAAGGGTAAAGAACATCAAGTTTAGTAATTGCAATACTAGAAGCAGAATTTAGCATAATAGCCTTTTTTGCTAAAGTGAAATCAAATGGAGCGGCACGTCTAGTTCTACCAGTAACAGTGCCTATTTCAGCCCATCCGCGATTTTCTGTCTCTTCAGGAGATAGTTCGCCAGTAAATGGGCCTTCGCCAACGCGAGTTACAAAGGCTTTGAATATTACAATAACATCGTCGACTTTTTTTGGTCCAAGGCCTATGTCAGAACATATAGCTGATGCAGTAACATCCTTAGAAGTTACAAAAGGGTAATTACCAAAATACAGAGATAAAAATGTACCCTGAGTGCCCTCAACAAGAACATCATTACCTGAATCAATAGTAGAATTTACAATATCTGGAACATCGTCTATATAATTTTGGAGTATATCGATATCTTTAGCTAATTTAGCAATTCTCATTATTCTATCTGAATTTGCAGGACCAGTACCACTGCCAGTACTTCCTACTTTTGAAGCAAGAAAACCAGATTTATCAGATTCAATATGCTTTTTTTCAATAATTGCACATCTTTTATCAACAACAAGTCGATTTAATGCATCGTATTTTGTAGCTTCATTAAGTGTTATATCAGGGTTTACAAGTACACCAGGGCCGATTAATAATTTAGTAGATTTGTTTACAACTGCACTAGGAAGCATTCTTAATTTTAGAACTTGATCGCCGAAGTTAACAGTATGACCAGCATTTGGTCCTACACCACCGCGAACTGCAAGAGAATGAGAGTCTTTAAGCGAAAGAAAGGCTACAATTTTACCCTTACCTTCATCTCCATAAAATCCACCAACTACAACGGTTACTGTCATCTCATACTCACACCTTATTCACCATATCTCCTATTTCTATTTTGATATGTTCTTATAGCTCGCATTAAATCAATTTTTCGGAAGTCAGGCCAATAAACATCAAGAAAAACCAATTCGCTATAGGCGCTTTGCCATAGAAGAAATCCGCTTAGACGTTCTTCTCCGGAAGTTCTAATAACTAAATCAGGTTCTGGGGATGAGAGATGCGACGTAGATAAATGATTTTCAACCATTTCGTTTGTAATATTATCAATTTCAATAGAACCCTCTATCACTTCAGTTGCTACACTCTTTACAGCTTCTAATATCTCGGATCTACCGCCGTATGCAAGAGCTAAATTAAAGAATAGACCATCGTAATCTTGAGTTTTGATTTCTATCTTCTTAATTTTTTCTTGTATTTCAGTTGGAAGAAGTGATGAATCACCCAATCCCTTAACATGAACACGATATTGATCAATTTTTGGTTCGTTCAGTAATTCAGACAATTTAGAAGATATGATTTCAAACAGTCTATCTACTTCAGGTTGTGGACGAGTTAGATTCTCAGCAGATAAAGCATATAGAGTAATTATTTTAACATCTAATTCGACACACCAATCTAATAAATCATCCACAATATTTGCACCTGCAAAATGTCCCATCCACTCAGGAATAAACTTAGATTTAGCCCATCGTCGATTACCATCTAGAATTAATGCAATATGAACAGGAGGATTTGATTTACTAATTTGATTCTTTAGATAATTTTCATAAAACCGGTAGACGCCTGCATAACGTAAGAGATTAATAAACAAGAGTAATCTTGCCTATTTACGTCGTGATCTAGGTAAGCGAATGTATCTTTGATAGAGAAATATTACGCTGATAAAAGATCCAGCAAGTCCGAAAATAAGGGATCCAATGAAAGTAAATGTATCGCCTACACCAATAAGAAGTTTTGCAAATTGTTGAATTGGTAAGAACAGGAAAATCAATGTAAGTAATAATATCACACCACGAATAACACGTCGTTTTTTATTAATAATCCAATTAGATAATAAATCGCCTGCAATAAATAATCCAAGGCCAATCCATAAAAGAGGTAAAGATTCAACGGCAAAGACTCCAATTAATTCTGGTGCTGATGAAAGAAGATTTGAGGGGCTAGAAAATGCTTGATTGATGGAAATTAATCGTGAGATACTAGAAGCCCCTAAGAAAGTACCGATAATTAATACTAGGGAACCTGCAACAGACGAGAATAATCGGACATAAGACGTAAGTTCTAATTTAGGTAAAGATTTAGTGAGTCGATCTAAATCGAAACCACGAATGACAAAAGCCATACCAAGAATTGCCAGAGTTACAGTGATAGCTTGTTCAAGAAGATTGAATAATGCAAGAAATGCCCAAGAGAGAAATAATAAACCAGGTATACCTAATGCAAATTTTGAATATCGTTGATCGAAAATTAACATTTTCAGATATCTGCCGAGAACAGCGTATGTTTCTTCAAGTGCTCCACTATGTTTGATAACAATTCTTTGAATTGAGTTGATTGAAATTATATCTTGAACTAATGGGATAATACTTGATTCGTCAGAATCGTCTGATACAAGAATTGCATCAACTATCTTTGTTTTATTTACAATAAATTGAATTTGTTTACGCATTTTTTCATCTGATTGAAACCCACCGGAATGATTACCAGTAACAATCACAACTTCGCATTTACGTCCAGTGCGTGATAATTCGTTATAGGTTTTAACAGCGGCGAAAATAGCATTAGCGTCTGCTTCTTCAGGATCACTAATAGCAAGTTTCATTCCAGCATTTTCACAGTTTTTGGAGCCAATAATGGGAGATCTAAGATTAGTTTTCTCACCTAAATCATCATCTCTGTCAATACATATAATAAGAATAGGAGTGTGTTTTGATGATTGTTTTTTTCTTCTAGAAATAGAAGTTCTTTTATTACGAGAGGTACTCATCATCATCATCGTAAGCTAATCTTAATTCATCAAATGAAAGGGACTGTCCAGATTCAAGTTTTTCTTTAGCCTTTGATTTTTCTTTCTCAAGAATAATTTTCTTTTTCTTAAGAATTTCAGATTTGCTAAAAGATTTAAGTGATTTGAATATTTCACTTCTTTGAGTTTTCGACAATTGTAATTCTTTAGAATTGGTTTTGAGTGTAGTTTCTAACTCCCGAATATCATCATTAAAACCGTTCATTTCACTGAATAGCTGCTCACGTTGTTTAAACTTTGTATTAAAGACTAACTTTTTTTCATCAAAAGATGCTTTTGCACTTTCTCGAGATTTGTCAATTGTGTTTAAATTAGTTCCTATTTGTTTAATTTTTTTGAATAATGCAGATAGTTCTTTACGAGCGCTGGTAGATTTTTTCCAAATGTTATATTTTTTTTGTAGTGTTGTAATATTTTTAATAAGCTGTTTTTCTTCTTGTCGTGATAATTGTGCAGTTTGAATTTTCCATTCAATTTCTTTTATTTGTTTTGATATATTTTTGGTATTTTCCTTTTTATTAAATTTACGATCGGTTTTTGATGTTTGGTCTTTACTTAAAGTATCATTCTCTTTAATACCATCATTAGTGTCATTAATTTGTGTCCAAATTTGTTTTTTTTCATTCAGTAATCCTTGTCTTTCTTTACGATAACTTCCTACCTCACCATATAGGGGCTCTAAATCTGCCTGATGTTCTCCTAATTGAGAAGTGATAGTATTAATTTCATCACGCATATCGAGTCTTTTTTTATTCAGGGATTTGAGTTGAGTCACAAGATTTTTCCTTGAATCTAATAAATCCTTGATTTTAGTAGTAATTTCATCGACAGTTGTAGATTCTAGTTCTGACAAGTAATATTTTGGTAATAATTGCCCAATAAATAATTTATGGATATTTTATATAATTTATTGAATATCTATAGAAAATAGGGAACAATTAGATGAATTCAAAGATATGGGGGGTAACAGGAAGAACTGGTACAGGAAAGACCAAAGTAATCAACACATTATACTATAGATTGTCATCAGACAATATTTCTATGGGAGGTATATTGACAAGAGATATTCGAAAATACGGAAAAAGAACGGGAATAGAAATTATGAATATTTCAACAGGTATTACTTTTGAATTAGCGGATATAGATAGAAAAATAGGTCCGAGATTACAGAAATTTAGAATAAATAAAGACAACATTGATAACTTGATTATTGATGAATTATATCAATCGTCAACAAAAGCAGAATTATTAATAATAGATATGATAGGACCAATGGAGCTTTTTAGTAATAAATTTTGTGATTTGCTTCAGTCATTATTAAATGAAGATAAGAAAATATTATGTGCAATACAAACAAAATTTAATCATCCAATTATTAAAGAAATAAAAAAATCAGCAAATTTAGAACTTCATGATTTAAATGATAAACACAAAGTTGAAGTGATTGATAGTATATATAAAAGTATAATTGAAGAATTTGAATAATAAACTGGTATCAGGTGTAGACGAGGCAGGAAGGGGATCAATTATCGGTCCGTTAGTAATAGCATGTGTTACTGCAGATAAAAAAATAATTAAAAAATTTTCAAAATTAGGTGTAAAAGATTCAAAAAAAGTTACGCCAAAGAATAGAGAAATTCTTTCGAAAATTATCATGGAGGAATCAGAACATGTTTCAATAACTAGATTATCCGAAAAGAAAATTGATAAAGCAGTAAGATTGAGAAAAGAATTTGCAAAAAAAAAGAATTATTATCCGGGTAATAAGATAATTGGACTAAATGAATTAGAAGCAAATTCAATTGCAAAGATGATGAATGAATTGAAGTCGAGTTCAATCTATGTAGATTCATGTGATGTTAATCCAGAAAGATTTAAACAGAGAATAATTAATCGAATTGATACTAGAATAAAGGTATATTCTAGGCATAAAGCAGATGAGAGATATATAATTGTTGCAGCGGCTTCAATAATTGCAAAATTCAATCGTGATAAAGAGATTCTAAAATTAGAAAGAATTCATGGAAATATAGGAAGCGGTTACCCTTCAGATCCAATTACTAGAAAATTTTTGCGAGAATGGGTTATAAAGAATAAAGAAATGCCGGATTTCACAAGAAAATCTTGGAAAACATGGATCGATTTACAACCAAAAATTGAAAATTATTTATGATCATATATTATCGCATTGTTGCCATTATTAATGCATGATCTTTATCAAAAGGATGAAGGTCAATCATTTGATCAATATCAAAACCACTAGATTCTAATTTAGTCATTTCTTGTTCATAAATAAATTTTGGGGACTTTGTTGTATCAATGCTGCGTGATTTAATTACAAGAAGTAACTTTGAACCACTTGAAAGAAATTCTTTACAATTAGATATAGCAATATCAGTTTGATCAGGTTGAGATATATCACAATAAACGCTATCAATATTTCTAAAAATTGAAGTATAGCTATCAATATTATGAGCGTCGGCAATGATTGGAATTATATTATTACGGAAAGATACGACATTATCAATAAAATCACGTGCTACACGAGAAGAAATTTCAACACAAAATAATAATCCGTCTTTACCAACTATATCAGAAACATGTGAAGGAGTAGTTCCTGTAGAAGAACCTAGATATAAGATTGTTGAACCGCTTGTGAAGGGAATATTTTTCATACCATTTATTATACAAGCGGCTAGTTTACTGCGGTATGGGTCCCAGATACGGAATTCATGAGTAGAAGATTTTTGGAGATGCTCCCCATATACACTATTGCCTGGAACATAGTTTTTTGTTGCAAGTTTTTCTTTTCCTGCAACTTCAATCCAATTTACATTATTAGGAAGATCTTCGTCGTTTTTCATTCATACTTCGCCTAAGTTTTTTATGTTTTTTCTTTGTAAAGTTATTTCTATTTGCTACAGGAGAAGCGTATTTTTCCTGAATTTCACGATAGCGTTCATCAAGGCTATTTTCAATATCTATTTCCTTAGTACCACGAAATGCATCAATTCGTGCAGCAATAGCAATCTTACTTGCCAAAGAACGTGCAATTTTTCCACGCTGGTGCTTAGGGCTAGAATGTACCATATCATGTTGGAAAATGATTCCATGTTTAGGAGGTCGACTTCCGCTTTTTAATGATCTGAACAGGGCTTTTTCAGCACCTAGAACTTGGATTGTACTTGAAGGCAATCTAGCAAGTTTCATCGAACCACCAGATTTTGCAATTAAACGAGCGCCAACAGTAGGACCTGCAATTGCACTTAAATTAGGAGCAATCTTATTCATTAAATTATTAATATAATTCAATACTTTATCACGTACCTTGACTAAATTTATTATATTTTCTGACAAGATAGAAATAATCGATAAATCTTTGGAATTAATGCTTCCGCCTTTCGAATTTTGAGCGGAACTAAAGATAGCGTCAAGTTTTTTTTCAGAAAAACTAAAAGAACTTAGATTTTTTTCAGTAATAGATGTTCTATCTAGACCAAGAGATACAAATTTGAAATATACATTACTATCCTTGAGTAAGTTTTCGAGTTCAGGAAAGTGTAGGCCATACCATTCGTTAATACGGGCCATGAAAATGTTAATAGCTTTATCAAGTTCGTCGAGAGAATTAATACCTTCAATTATTTGCAAATCTTCCTTTCCAGAAACATCACGAATTTGTTGTTTGGAATATTCAATAGAGAATTCCTGAAGAAAATTTCTGATTTCCTCTTCAGAGTTAAAGAAACCGGATTGGACAAACAATGAAAAGAGGTTTGAGGAATTAATTGTTTTATAAATAAAATTTTCATTCGGATAGAGTTTATGCAAGATTGTTAGCAATGATTGATCATTTACCTCAGAAGAATCAGATAATAGATCAGATTGACTTAGAAGGAATTCTTCAATGTTAGCGGCAATCATTCCTCGTTTGGTTTCTGAATAGAGTGAAATTTCAGAACCAGGTTGAAATCTATGACTTTGAAGTACTTCATATTTATTATTGATAATAATTATACCTGCTTCAGTGAGAATGAGTTTATTGGCCAAGATATTGAAAATAGTCAATAACCATTCTTAAAGTTTCTCAATAACACTGAAAATAACATCACATTTTTAAATGTCGAATAACTATGATTGAATATGCCAACTCATGGTTCATTGACAAAAGCAGGTAAAGTTAGAGGTCAAACACCTAAAATCGAAGGTAAAGTAAGAAAAAGTAGGAATCCTAGAGTAAAATCAAAACGATCATTCAGAACAAGAATTGTACTCAATAGAACTGTTGGTCAAAAATGGGACAAAATTGTTCGTATACGATAAACGAACATATTTATCAATTCTGAGAGTATAACGTATATTTTATTAATCTATTTTTATAATTGAGAAGATGTAAAGATGAATAAACAAATCTTAGTAATGGGTGTGGTTATATCATTATTTGGGGCATATTTGTTTTCTTTAAGTTCAGTAACAGTATTATCAGAATTTGACGTAATTCCAACTAATTCTTTCATAACATACTATGCAGATGTACGAACACTTCCTCTACCTATGGCTAATTATCAACTTGAATTAACAAATAACAGCCAAAAGCCAGAGTTTATAGATGGAATTCAGACAAGGGGAGATGTTATAGATTTGTATGTATTTGATGATGAGAATTACGACATTTTCAAGAGATGTGGAGGACAAAGAGAAGGAGCCGAGATTTGTGTTGACTGGGATCCAATAATTCAAAAATTAGAATTGACAGGAACATACAGAAAAGTGTTAGATCCAGAAATGGAAAAAATAACAGTTGTTGTTTGGAATCATAACATAGAGGAAACTGTAGAGAATTCTATATCGATAAGACTTGAATCAAATTACAGCGGTATTGCAAACATTCTAGTCATAATTGGATTACTGGTGTTTTATATCGGAGCTAGTAAAAAAGAGAAAAAAATTGTAAATAAGAGTATAAAAAATAGAAAGGAATAATGATTAATAATTGAGCACAATAGGAAGAGGAACCTGGATAGATAAATTAACTAATGATATCATCAAGAGAGAAATTCAATTAGAACGTTCTACAGAAATAATTAATGTTGAAAGTGGACTAGGGGCATCAGGAATTCCTCATATAGGAAGTTTAGGGGATGCAGTACGAGCATATGGAGTAAAAATTGCACTAGAAGACAGCGGGTATAAATCAAAACTAATAGCGTATTCAGATGACATGGATGGATTAAGAAAAATTCCAGAAGGATTTCCAGAAACATTAAGAGATGAACTAGGTAAACCTGTATCATCAATAAATGATCCGTTTGAATGTCATTCTTCATATGGAGAACATATGAGTTCATTGTTGCTGGATGGTTTAGATAAACTAAACATAGAATATACTTTCAAAAGTGCAACAAAGATGTATCAGGAAGGCATATTAAATAAACAAACAAGTACGATTTTGAAAAACTCTGAAATAATAGGTAAGAAAATTGCAGAAATAACTGGACAAACAAAATTCGAAGAATTATTACCGTATTATCCAGTATGTGGCAATTGTAAAAAGATATACGTGACAGTCCCAACAGAATTTGACCAAGAGAAAAACACCATTTATTACATCTGTAAAGATGTCGAAATAGGAGGAAATTTGATTAAAGGTTGTAAATACGAAGGGAAAACGAGTTTATCCGAGGGTAAGGGAAAATTAGGTTGGAAAGTCGAGTTTGCTGCAAGATGGTCTGCTTTGGATATAAGATTCGAAGCTTATGGAAAAGACATAGAAGATTCGGTTAAAATTAATGATTGGATATCTGGAAATGTTCTGGATCATGCACATCCATTTCATATAAGATATGAAATGTTTTTAGATAAATCAGGTAAGAAGATTTCTAAATCAATTGGAAATGTTTTGACGCCACAGAAATGGCTCGAATATGGGACACCTGCTTCATTGCTATTACTCATGTTTAAGAGAATAGCAGGAGCTAGAGCATTATCAGTAGAAGACATTCCAACCTATATGGATGAAGTAGATGTAATCGAGGATATATATTTCAATAAGAGCATGTCTGAAAATAAGGACAAAACAATTAGAATGAAAGGATTGTACGAATATGTTAATCATTTAAACCCGCCAAAAAAAGAATCAATCCACCTACCATATAGACTATTAGTAGAATTAGCTGAGATAGCCCCAGAAGATAATTCTATTGAATATATATCAAAGAAACTGGTCGAATATCAATATGTGAAGGAAATTGACGATAACATATTACATAGAATTAAATTAGGAATAAATTGGGCTCGAGATTTTAAAGCGGATACGATGGAAAATGTTGAAGTGTCAGATGAACATAAGAAACCATTATCAGAAATTGTTACGGTATTAGAAAAAAACTCCGATCCTGATGTTATTCAGAATGAGATATTTGAGATAGCAAAATCAAATGACATGAAACCAAGGATACTGTTTCAACTAATGTACCAAATACTTCTAGGTAGTAATAAAGGCCCACGACTAGGAAAATACATAATAGATGCTGATAAATCCAAAATAATTAAGAAAATTAGATACACAATAGAGTAATGGTTTAATTTATGAGAAATTATAAGCAAAGTGATTAAAATTGGTAAGAGCGCAAAATTCCAGTAATGCATTGAATAACAGACTATCTGCGCATGCAAATTATGCGAAATTCGAGATAAATGACTGGATAATTCCAAAATTAGAAATTAAAGAAGATGACCAGGTATTAGATATAGCATGTGGAAATGGAAAACAACTAATTCCAATAAGTGAAACGATTAATGAAAATGGATCAATCACAGGATTAGACATATCAAAAGATCTTCTAAATGAAATTGAATTAAATGTAGAAAGAAATAATATATTTTTAAAAAATGGAAGTATGGAAGACATAGGTAATCAATTCACAAATGCTCAATTTGATTTAATTTTATGTTGTTTTGGTTTATATTATTCAAAAGATTATAAAAAAACAATTAAAGACATATACGATAAATTAAAAGAAGGAGGCAGATGTTTTGTTTGTGGTCCAATCAAGAGAAATAACAAAGAATTAACCGACATACATGAAACTTTTGAGAAGCTTCCTGAAGAATATAACATGCACAATAATTTTATGGAAACAAAAGCTTTACCGTATTTTGAGACACTATTTGGAGAAATAAAAAAGGATATTTTTGAGAATCCTGTCACGTTTCCTAGTAAAGATGAATTATTAAAATATTGGAAATCTTATACATTATTTGAAAAGGAAGAACAGAATAAATTTGAAAAAGTAATCGAAGACATATTCGCAAGAGAAAATAAGTTTATAACAAAAAAAGTGGTAATGGGAATATCAGCTAGGAAATGACAATAAATTACAAGAACAAAAAATTATTAGTTATTGCCCCTCATCCTGATGATGAAGTCCTTGGATGTGGAGGCTTAATTTCAAAGGTTAAAGCAGGAGGTGGAAAAGTTCATGTTTTATGTTTTACAGTGGGAAATATCAAACAATATGGAGGAACTAGTAACTCCCAGAAAAGAATACTAGAAATGAAGAAAGTAATGAGATATCTGAAGGTAGATTCATTTGATTTAGCATGGGCAGGTGACGAATATCATCTTAAACTTGACAAAGTTCCACAAAAGGATTTGATAAACACTATTGAGAAAGGTGATGTTTCATTATCAACAGTAAATCCAGATATAATAGCAATTCCTTTCATAGGTTCGACAAATCAGGATCATGTTGCCGTTGCCAAAGCGAGTTTTACAGCATGTAGGCCTGTTAGAAATAATGAGAAAGATATTACAAAAATGGTACTATCATATGAACAGCCTGAAACAAATTGGACTAGAAAAAGATTTCAGCCTAATTTTTATGTCGATATATCAAAAGAACTGAAAAAGAAAATCAAGGCATTATCTTTGTATTCATCTCAAGTAAGAATTAAGAACCATCCCAGAACACCAAGAGTAATTGAGAATATAGCAGAACTTAGAGGTACCGAAATAGGTGTAAAATATGCTGAAGCATATGAATGTCATAGATTGATAATTTAATTAGAAAAGAATTTATTATGTATGAAGAAGTAGAGTAATAAAATGAAAATATTAATTACGGGTTCTTCAGGTTTTTATGGTTCGCATTTAATTGATTTATTATTAAAGGAAACAGATGCAGAAATATATGGAGTAGACAATCTGCATAGATTAGAAGATTTTCCAGTAGATCCGTTTGAAATAATTGAAGACAAGGAGAAATTTAATGAGAGGTTTGTCAATTGGGAAATGGATTACAGAGATTTAAAAGCAGAAAAAATTGACGAGGTAGGAATTGACACAATAATTCATCTGGCCGCATTGGTATCAATTCCAGAATCAATGCAGAAACCAATGGAATATTTTGAATCAAATGAAAAAGGAACATTTAGTCTGTGTCAAGAATTATTAAAAACTAAAAGTAAACCATTTTTAATTTATGCGTCTTCGCCAGAAGTATATGGGAATCCTGTATATACGCCAATGGATACTGACCATCCTTGTAGTCCTAGAAGTGTCTATGCTGCAACAAAATTGGCGGCAGAAAAACAATGCATGGTATTACATGAATGGTACAAATATCCAGTTTCAGTAATTAGAAATTTCAACACGTATGGTGAAAATCAGAGTAATTCATATAGAGGATATGCAGCAGTAGTACCAGAATTTGTAACTAGAGCAATAAAAGATGAGAATATCAAGATTCACGGAAATGGGAAACAGACTAGAGATTTGATGTATGTAAAAGACGCAGTAGAAGCATACGTAAGAGTAATGAAAGAAAGGGAAAAGACGCAAGGAGAAGTATTCAATATAGGAACAGGTATTCAGACAAGCATATTAGATCTTGCAAAGAAGATTATGGATATATCAGGTTCTTCATCTGAACTAGTTTATGAATCAGAAAGGGCAGCAGATCTAGAAAGACTAGAAGCTGACTATAGTAAAACAAAGAAATTATTAAAATGGAAACCAGAATATACCATAGATAAAGGTTTAGACATAACAATTTCATGGTTTAAGAAATTATTAGAATAAACAAACAACAGCATTGGTAGATGTTATAAAGAATATCTGCAAATAATCTATATTGAATAATAATCAAGTAACAATTCTGAATGATGCAGCTTGGGTAGGTTATGAATTAGCAAATGGGCTCAGAGAGGTAAATATGGATGTTAAATATTTGCCGAGAAATTATGCAGGTCCGAATGTAAATACGAATGCACTATATTCAGTGTATGGGAAAATCATAAATCCTTTTGTAAATGCGATTAAAGCAAAAGGAATAATACATGTGAATTATGCATTACAAGATGCATTTTTTGTACGATTAATTAAGAAAGAAATTAATGTATTGCATTGTCATGGAACAGATTTATTTGGATTGTATGATGAAGAATTTAAAAAAAATAGTAAAGACTTGACAAGATGGAGTAAAATTATTGAAGGAAATTTGAAATATGCAAATTCAGTGATTGTCTCAACGCCAGAAATGCTGAAATTAGCAAAAATAGTTAGACCAGATGCAGAGTATCTACCCAATCCAATAGATACAACTAGATTTTGTCCGAAGGTAAAACAGAATTCGCAATTAAAAGCAATTGGATTTAATTCATGGTATGAAAGAGTGCCAAAATATTTAATTGAACTTATGGAAAAAAATGGTATTAAAGTAGACATACATGACAGAAGGCCATTTTCATATCTAGAATTACATAAAAATTTGAAGGAATATGACATATATATTGACAGAATATTTACAAAAGGAGTATCGTCTCACAGTAAAACATGTTTAGAAGCCATGGCCTGTGGTCTGGTAACTATAGATTACAGACATAAAGACCATGTAAATGAGCGAGTAATTGAATTGTTAGATGAAGATGAAAGAAGAAAAGAATCAGAAAACAATAGACAATTCATAATTGATAATCATGATAGAAAGAAGGTAATTAAGAAACTATTAAACATATATAGAAAACAAGTAGAATGATTATGAAAATAGCAATAATACATTATGATATATCTATGCAAACTGGTGCGCAAAGATTAGTACTAGGAATGGGAAATTCATTAAAGAAACTAGGTCATGAAGTTGCTTATTTTACTGCTATTTACGATGAGAAAAAGGCGTTTGAAGAGTTTAGAACAGAAAATGTTATAGTTAGTAATGGAAAGCTAGATTATTTTGGAAAATTTAGAGCAATAACTGCATACCGAGAAAGTAAAGAGATGATGAAAACTGGGATTGATGAATTTAAACCCGATTTGTTTGTGTTTAGTTCGAATTATTATCTGGCAGATAAATATAAACCATCAATGATATATTGTCATCATCCAGAACAATTATTAGTTAAAAAAAGTGATTTAATCAGAAGATTATTACATTTTCCAATAGATCGAGCAGAGAATAAAGGATTCAAAGAAACAGATTCAATATTATGTAATTCTAATTTTACAAAGAGTGCAATTCATGAGAAATTTAACAGAAATAGTACAATTATCTTTCCAGGAGTTGATATAGATAAATTCACACTGAATGAGACAGATAATAGATACATTCTGACAGTCAATAGAATTGTTCCAAATAAGAATCTCATATTCTCAATAGAATTGATTAAAAAAATGAAGAAAAAAGACAATAAAATAAGATTAATCATTATCGGAGTAAAACAATTAGGATTTGAATGGCATTTAGATGAATTAAATAAGAAAATTAAAGAATTAGATTTAATCGATAATGTAGAAATTCATACAAATGTAACGGATTCAGAATTAGTGAATTCATACAAGAATTGTACTGTATTTTTATATACGCCCAAAGAAGAACACTTCGGGATTGCGCCAATTGAAGCAATGGCATGTGGAAAACCTGTAATTGCATTCAATACAGGCGGACCAAAAGAAACTATAATCAACGATATAACTGGATACTTGTTACAAGATGATTTAGATCAATGGGAGGATAAGATATTTGATCTGTTAGAAAATAATCAAAAGAGAATGAAAATGGGTATATCAGCGAGAAATAGAATAGTGGATGAATTTAGTTGGGATGCGTTTATGAGAAAGATAAAAGAAGATTTAGGACAGATACAAATTAGTTAAAACAGATTTGAATCAATTTGTAAAGAACTATTAGGAAATACTACTGCGTCAGTATCATTGCCGTGTTGTTTTTGTAATTCATGAATGAGTAAATCCCAGTTATTGAAAATTTTAACGTCTTCTTTATAATGATCGTAGATATAATTTTGATTAATTGTAGGACAATAAAATATAAGATTTCGATTTTGAAGTGGGCCACCAAATGTTCCATGTTTATCTCTACGAATATGGTGAATCATTCCTTTACCTACTAATCCATGTTCGCCAATTCCTTCAGATGCAGATGTGATTACGACAATTGTTCCACCTTTTCGGACAATTTCTTTATCTGAATCTCGAGAACCCCATACATTGAGTGAATTTAATGCAAGTAAGAACCATGTGTCACGAGGAAAGGCATTGAAAATTCCAACGTCCATGTTGTACGGAACATTTGTGGAATAAACTTCAAGAGCTTTCTTTGAGGCAGTATTGAATACATCAACAGGATTTCCTGAATATATAGAAGCAGTATCACCAAGAGAATTAGAAATAGTATTAACAATAAAATCTAACCCAGCCATATTTGCTGCCTCTTCTATATCCGCTCTTCTGCTATTGTTCTCAACTTGTCCAATTTTACCTTGAAGAGATTTATTGACAGGTTTATGGTTTACGTCAATAGATTTGATGCCTGCAAGGCCAGGTAATACGATTTTTCCACCACCACTAAAACCAGCATATGGATGTGGCATCAGAGTTCCAATTCCAATTTTAAGATCTGCTTGAAGGTATAAGTTGTCGATATATACAGGAGTGCCAGCAGATGTTTCTCCTAGATATTTATTGTTTTGATAAGCACTATGGCAATATATTTTATATTTAGAAACGATTTTTGTTCCTAATTTCTTACACAATTCATTGTGAGTTAGAGATCTATGAGTTCCTGTACTGATAATGAAATAGATATTTTTATCAGATAGGCCAGAGTGGTGAAGTTCGTCTAAAATAAAAGGAATAATTCTGAAGGCTTGAGTGGGCTTAGTTAAATCATCGACTGCAATACAAACGGAATTTTTTTGTTTAGCAAGAACAGATAATTTTTCGGAATTAATTGGATTGGAAATTGAATATGAGATATCTTCTTCAGAGATTGCCGATGCGTCATTCATTTGAGAGATATTAATATTCCAAGATTCAGGAAAAGTCAGATTTAATGATTCATTACCATACCAAGATTTCCAAGGTATAGAAATAGAATTAATTTCCTTAATATGCGACCAATCAAAGTCTTTCATTAGTAGTTCAGTGAATCGGAGATCAAGATTTTCATCAATATTTAGTGAACGTTCAGAAGGCATAACATATGCATGACTCTTAGTTCCTTTGAGTGATTTTGAATTTATGAGAATATCGCGTTTAGTAGCATAAATTGCTCCATTTCTTATATACACAGGAGGAAGAGATTGCCTTGGCATATTTTCTACAGTTTCATCTGCATAATCTACTAATTCATCATTAACAATTTTTTTCATTCGATGAGGATGTATAGCGCCAACATCGACAACACTAATAACAGAATCATAATCAGATGCGAACAATTTGGTTACACAATAATCAATATCGTCTGCAGTACGTAAGGGAGTTGTAGGTTGTAGCATTACTACTGCGTCGTAAGTAATATTTTCTTTTTTCTCAAGTTCCAATATTGCATGAGTAAGAACGTCAATAGCTAATGAATCATCTTTTGCCAATGAATCAGGACGAATAAATGGAACAGATGCGCCATAAGATTTAGAGATACGAATAATTTCATCGTCTTCTGAAGATACAATAAGATTAGACAGAGTTTTTGATTTTAATGCTTCAATAATTGTATAAGATATAAGAGGGCGATTCAAAATAGATTTAATATTTTTTCTAGGAATGGTTTTGGACCCTCCTCGAGCAGGAATAATACCAAGAATGCGCTTATCAGCCATGAATTAACTTCCTTCCCAATTGTATATAGTTTTTTCATTAATTTTAGAAGCAAAACGACCTCTATAATAATCACGATTCAATAATTCTTCTTCACTCAGAGTATGTGTTTTTGAACCAAGCATATCATAATAATCAGGAATATTCTTAATGAGTTCTGATAATTCATCAGATTTCATTTTGGAATATTCGACAATATTTTTCAGTTGTTCGGGATTAACAGATACTGGACCGTCTTTTGTTTGAGAAGGATCCAGTATAGTAAAATGGCGTTCGATTACATTAGCGCCTTTCCATAACGCTACAATATCGGGGTCAAGACCATTTTGTTCAGGGCTAGTATGATCACTAAAACCGGCATAATCAGTAAATTGACGAAGATAATCAATTCTGTTAAGATTTAGTTTGTTAACTGGAGTCGGGTAGATTGTAACACAATGTAAGAACGAGAAGTTCTGATCTTTTAATAGATCGGCAGTAGTTTCAATCTCATTGTCATGAGTAGCACCAGTAGATACATAGATATGATTAAATTTATTTTTTAGATCGTTGATTAATGGAAAGCTCGCGCAATCATAACTTGCAATTTTAATTTCTTTAAATCCTAAATTAATAATCGATTCCAATCTACTACGACTAAAGACTGTAGTGAGAGGAATAATACCAGCAGCAGAACATTCGTCTATAAATAAAGTATGTATATCAAATCCAATTTCCAATTTACTCAATCTTTCATGTTCTAAGGAATAAGGTCGTTTAATTGATGTTAAAACACCATCAGTAGTAATGCCATTTTCAAAACGCTCTCTAAAAGTCAGATCCTCAGAGAAGATTGTTTGTATCTTAGCATGTGTAGCGCCAGAATCAGCAGCACTCCAGATCATATCTTTGAGAATGTTTACATCGCCATTATGATTTTGACAAAGTTCTGCAATTATTTTTGTCAAGATAATCTAAAATTAAATTGCTAAAATATAAGCCTGTTATTAGTAATATCAAGACATGATAGGTGCTTCTACTTCATATTATGGGTATCATGGAGAATCTATTGAGGGTAAAGTAAAGAAGTTAATCGATATATTTGCGAGTTGTAATATGCAACCATACATCCAGATTGGTGCTGGAAAGAATAATACAGAATATAGTAAATTAGTAGGAATATTAAACAAATATAGAAAAGAAAATCAAGTAATTTTCACCATACATCAAAGTATTTGGTTACCATCAGATGATTTTTATATAAATATTGCAAGTTCAGACAGGCAAATAAGAGAAGATAGCATAAAATGTATTCAGAAGAACATTGAATTTGCAAGAGACATAGGAGTGAGAGATATATCATTCCACGGAGGATATGCTACGGACAAATTATCGCAAGAATATGAATTCGCACCACTAGACTCACAAAATAGTATTAGCTATGAAGAGGCGTATGATAATTCAATAGATTCACTAAATAAATTAAAGAAAATAGCAAATAACGACATAAAACTTAGTATTGAGAATTTTAACTTTAGACCTGAAAGAAGATATTTATTTTCCAGAGTTGGTGATTTTGACAGACTGCCAGAAGGGATAGGTGTAATTCTGAATATTGGGCATCTATACTATACACAAAAGAAATTAGAGCAGGATAATTACATTAATGAAATGATCAATGCTCTAAGTGACAGAGTAAATGAGATTCATATTAATGATAATGATGGTTCTGAAGATTTACATAAACTTGTAGGAGATGGAAAGATACCGATAAAAGAGATACTTGAACAAATTGTAAAGAATAGGAACATTCCGCATTTGATAATCGAAGCACACAGAAACAGGCATAATTATTCAGATGATGATCTTGCAAATAACATATTAAAATTAAGAGAAATAGCTAAATTGTAATTAGATTGTTTGATAGTCTATATGTTCAATTTTTTCAATCATTTTACGTCCAAACATACTCCATCCATCAAAGAACATACAAGGTTTATGAGTATTTGACAATAGAGAATAAATATCAAACTTTGAATATGAGTCATGATTATTCATGATTAATACGCAATCGGCATTAGTGAATCCTTCTTCAATACTTATTGGAGTAACGTTAAATGATTCAATTTGTGTTTTTGAAACAACTGGATCATATCCAAATATATTATCGGACAATGGAGATAATTTATTTATAACATCCAGAGTAGATGATTGACGAGTATCTGAAGTTTCGGGATTTCCTTTAAATGCAAAACCAATAACAAAGATTTTTAATTTAGAAATATCCATGTTGTTAGATTTACTAAAAAGTTTAATTTTTCCAATTATATGATCAGGCATACTTTCATTAATTATTCGTGCAAGTTCAGTAAGCTTAGGAACATAGCCATTTTTTTTAGAACTAGAGATTAAGATATGAGGGTCTTTTTTTAGACATACGCCGCCAACACCAGGACTTGGTTTTGGAATATTATTTCGAGGATAGCCTTCGTTTGCAGCCTGAATTAATTTGGATGTATCGATGTTATAATTATCTGCAATAAGTGCGATTTGATTCGAATAAGCGAAAATAAGATCGCGAAAAGAATTATCCATAAGCTTGATTAATTCAGCTTCTTCGAGCGAGTCAACATTGACTATAGTTGAAGTTAGTTTATTGAATAGATTATTAGCAAGTTGTAAACTAGTAGAATTAAATCCTGCAATAACTTGAGGTAATTCACGAATTTCTTTCAATGCTTTACCAGCAATAGTCCTTTCAGGCGCAGAAGACACGTAGAAATCTTTATCAGAATTTAGGTTTGAAGATTCTTCGAGAAGAGGAATGATATTAGTTCGAGTAGTTCCGATAGGAACTGTGGATCGGATGATTACAAGATTATTCTTGGATAAATTATCTGCAACATATTGAGTAGCACCATTAAGGTATTCTAAAATTGGTTCATTGTTCTCGTCAATTGGAGTTTGAACACAAAGAATGTATACATCAGAATCAGATTGAGAAGAAGTAGACTGAACAGTCAGGTTCTTGCCAATATGGAATTTCAATAGAGATTCTAAACCAATTTCATGTATGTGAGGAATACCTTGGTTTAATTTATCGACAATTTCTTCATTAGAATCAATGCCAGTAACCTTGAAACCGACATCGGCAAGAGATACTGCAAGAGTTAGACCAACATAACCAAGACCGATAACAGATATTGACGGAATGCTTTTTTGAATTATTTGTGATTTATCCAAGATATCAACAACTTGATTTCTATCATTTATAATTAATATATTCTGAGTTATTGTTTTTAGTTTATTGTCATAATTGGAGAGATAATTGTTATTTTTATCAGCGTATTCTAATTCGGTAATAGTAAAAGGTGATTTATTCATGATAACGTCGACTAGTTCATCTAGATTATGATTATCAAGTAATGCACGTCGTATATCACCATCAGTAACAATACCCAATAATGAATTAGAATCATTGACAATTAATGCAATACCGGGTGGTAGATGATTATGAGGAGCCTGATTAATTTTTTCGAGAACGTCCTTAATCTTAGTATTAGGAGAAACAAGAATTGAATTATATTTATTTATCATACTAACCACCACATCTCCAATCTAAACTGAATATTCTTTAGTAAAATCTATTATATATCTTAACAGGCGTTCAGAAGATTTGCCGTCACGATAATAGCATTGATTATCTACAATTTGATTACGGCCAGCAGAATCAAGATCAGAATTATTGAGATAACTATTTATAAACATATGTAGATCTTCTTCAGATTTAGCGATTTTCACGCCATTAGATTCTACAATATCGGCATAGTGAGAATATTGAAAATGACGTTTAACTGAACGATTAAAATCTAAATCAAGATTAGCATCGAAGCCAATGTTTACTACAGGTGTATCGAATAAACAAGATTCAATAGTTATGGTAGAAGCGACATTAATCATAACGTCAGCATGATGTAAAGTATTTGATAGAATAGAATAATCGTCAAGATCAGATTTCCATACATACCCTGAATCTTGGAACTCCTTTGACGCTTTTCCTGGAGTCTGAATTAAGACGCCAGGTTTATCAATCAAATCATCAAAGTCAGATAAACTACGGCGTGGATGAACACGCAACAGTAGTTGACAAGGATGGTCAAATTTGTTGTTTTGAATCATATCATAAATCATTTTAACAATAAATGGTTCAGAATCAGAAAGTTGGGCAGTGCCAGTTGCATATAATAAAATTTTCTTATTTTCATCTCCGTGTAAGGTGTTGATGAATTTTCCGCGATCAAGTAAGGAAGAGCGATTTGAATGTATATCGAATTGTGGAACTCCAGTAATTGAAACGGAATCATCGGAATAGCCAAGAAAATTTACTGCTTCTTGTTTCATTATATTATTCCAAACAATCAATTTATCTAATTTAACAGGAACTTCCCATTTAGATGTAAGATTGTCCCAACTTGGAACATAACCAAGGATTGGAATCTTAGATTTATGTGCATGTCTTAAGATAGGATATGTATAAAATGAAAAAGGATATGTTACAAAGATGAAATCAGGTGGGAATTTAGAGAATAGATCATCATATTCAGAATTACTAAAGAATACAGAATCAGACCACGCAAGAATATTTTTAATAGTTGTACTTTTTGCAAAGAGTTTGCCGATAGATTTTCGAATAACAGATAGAAAAGTATGTGAAGAATCTAATTCAGAAATTTTTATTTTAAGAGTTTCAGAATGAGGTTTACTAGTATCTGCAAATACATAATTTCGCAACAAACCAAGGGCAATTTCAGACTTTGTACGTGGAATTTTCTTGAGAGTTTTAATAATCACATTTGGGTTATTAGATTCAATCATATTTGGTTCACAAAGTAAAATGATTTTTAGGCCATAATTTGTGAGTATTTGTAGATTTTCCTCATTAATGATTGATTTCCAGCCTATGCCATATGGAAGAACAATTAACAAAGTTTTATCATTATTTTTGGTCATTTTTCTTTTAAACTGGTGTAAGATAGTAAGAAACTTAATTAAAATGTTTTGAATAATATTAATCGTGAATAAGAAGCAAATACAAGAACTGCCAAGAAATATCAAATTAGGGAACAAAAAGATAGCAATATACGGAATTGGATTTGTGGGAACTGCAATTGCGTCAACATGGTTAAGAGCAGGAGCATCGATTATTGCGGTGGATAAGAAGAATATATTAGTTAATAACATCAATAATAAGAAAATTACTAATTTGGAACCAAAAGCTAGAGAAGCATTTATTGAGGGAATAAACAGTAAAAGATTAACAGCAACTACAAATGGGAAATGGGCATCAAAATATTCTGATATAAAAATTATATCAGTACCGGTAGGATTAGATAAAAGGTCTGCAGATTTAAGATTTTTGTATTCGGCGGTAGAAGATATAATTACAGGATTAAAAAAGAATGATATTATAATTATAACTCCGACAGTGCCAATTGGGACTTCTAATAAAATTATTAAATGGATTGAAAATAAAAGTAAGTTAAAAGTTGAAAAGGATTTCTTTTTAATATATACGCCAGAGAGAATATCTGCAGGTCAGGCAATTAGTGATATAGAAAATAATTATCCGCCAATATTATCTGGAGCTGGAAAAATCAGTATAAAGATTGCAAATAAAATGTTTGAAGTGATTTCATCGAAGAAACCAATAACAATGTCAACGATTGAAGCTGCAGAAGCTGAAAAATTAATTGAAGGTTTATACAGAGATGTAAATATTGCATTAGCAAATGAATTATCAAGATTTTGTGAGAATTTAGGAATAGATTATTGGGAAGTTAGAGAAGCTGCAAATTCACAACCATATAGTCATCTGCATAAACCTGGAATAGGAGTAGGAGGTTATTGTATTCCAGTTTATCCTTGGTTATTAACACAAACAGCTATAGACAAAGGAATAGATATGAATTTTGCATTATTAGGAAGATATACGAATGAAAAGATGCCAGGATATTCTGTCAGTAGAATAATGTCAGAAATTAACAATAAAAAGAAATTAACAGCATTGATTTTAGGATTGAGTTTTAGAGGAAATGTAGCAGACAATCGTATTTCTCCAACTTATGACATTAGTGATGAACTGATTCAAAATAACATAAAGGTAAGAGTTCATGATCCTTTCTTTAGTTATGACCCACTATTGCCAAAAGAAGTAAAATTAAGTAAGGATTTAGACAAAGTAATATCGGGAGTAGATATAATAATAATTGCCACGGATCATGATGAATATAAAGAAATTACAGAAGACTACATAATTAGGAAATCAAAAAAGAAACCATTAATTTTTGATGGAAGAAATATATTAGACCGATCTAAGTTTGAGAAACTAAAGATACTGACTATTGGAAAATGATTATTCAGTAACGAATTCTTTTTGAGATTCTTCTATATCTTTATGACTATCAATAGAACGCCATTTCACATTATTCTGTTTTATTGCAGACAATTTATTTTCTTGGGCAAGTAAAGGAAAGACGTCGGATTCCAGACTGCCAACACTCGATAAATAATTAAAAATTTTATTAGAGAAACAATATATTCCGGCATTAATCCAATGATCGTTAAGTATTGGTTTTTCAGTAAAACGAGAGATTCGACCGTCTTCTTTAATTTCAATTTCTCCAAAAGGACTTCTTAAGGCAACTACTGCAATAGTTCCAATTAGTCCGTCGGTAAGATTGAGGATTAAACTATTTGGATCTATATTAGACATGATATCACCGTTCATAACAATGAAGTTAGAATGTTCTTTAAGAAAAGGCTCAGATTGCATCAAGGCACCTCCTGTACCAAGAGGTTCTTCTTCTTTAGAATATTCAATAGAAACACCGAATTTTTCTCCATCTCCAAAATATTCAGTAATATTTTCACTCATGTAACCTGTGCAAAGAACAACTTCTCTAATATTATGTGATTTAAGCCACATAATTTGCCATTCAAGTATTGGCTTATTTGAGATAAAGATCATTGGCTTAGGTTTATCGTCGGTAAGTGGTCTAAGTCGTTTTCCCATTCCACCTGCTAAAATAAGCGCTTTCATAATATATTGTCAATAATTGTTAACTATAGTTAATCTTTTTCCAAAAGACATATCTTTTCTCGTGTATTTATTAGAATTAATGTTTGAAATTGATGATATTGTGAGGTTAAGAAAACAATTAGGATTAACACAGACAGAATTGGCAAAATTATCAGGAGTAAGTCAGTCATTAATTACTAAAATGGAGGCGAAAAAAGTAGAACCTGCATATTCCAAAGTAAAGGTACTGATAGAGACCCTGCAAAAACAAGAACGAAGTGATAAAAGAACGGCCAAAAATATATGTTCAAAAACATTAAAAGGACTTGATAAAAAAGAGACGTTAAAAGAAGCTGCTAAGAAGATTCGTAAGAAAAACATATCGCAGCTTCCAGTTTTCGACAAGAATAATATTATAGGAAGTTTATCAGAGAAAACAATTTTACGAGTATTATCAGAATCAGGTTCTCCAAATGAGGCATTTGCAAAAAAAGTAATAGATGTAATGGATCCTTCTTTTCCAACAGTTGATGCAGATACACCGGTTGAATTATTATACCAGATGTTAGAATTTTTTGAAGCAGTAATGGTGACAGAAAAAGCAAAAGTTATAGGAATTGTAACACGAAGTGATTTATTTAAATTAAAATAGATTAAGAAATACTTTTAATATATACATTTACAGAACAATAAGAATAGAATTGATTAATTATTGGATTGCAGGAATTTATCCACGGAATGAAACACTCATCGAATCAACAAGATTATATGATAAAACATTACGAAAACAATTTAATAAAGAAAAAACACGATTATTAAAAATTCAATCTAAAAATAGATTTAATTACATAACAGATCCGTTAATTGATTGGGATGACAACATAAGACCATTCACAGACAATCTAAAAGGAATAGAAAAAGGTCCACTAACTAGATACTATGAGAATAATACTTTTTATCGCCAGCCAATAATTACTAACAAGATTACAACTTCAGGTAAAATTTTGAAGAACAACATTTGTTTTAATTTATTTTCAGATAAATCTAAACCTAAGGTAGATATATTGGATCCATTTACATTCTACGATTTATCTGCAAATGAATTTTATAAATCGGAAGAAGAAGCAATAAACGCATTTGCGGATATAATTAAAAAAGAACTAAATTCAATAAAAAAAGATATAGAATTAATACAGTTTAATGCTCCGTCATTGGCGCGAGTAAAGGAAAAAGAACAACTAGATATAATTAGAAAAGCAATGGTAAAAATAGTAAAAGGGTTGGATGTAACAACATGTCTGAATTTATGGGGATCAGATGTGTCAGATACATTAGAGGCATTTCAAGATTTTCCTGTGGATATAATAGGCATAGATTTCACTACTTCAAAAATTGACAAATTTGATCAAATAGATATTAACAAAGGATTAGCTTGTGGTTTGATAGATGCAAAGAATACTAAAATGGAAAAAACGTCAGAGATTATTAGAGAATTAAAAAATATTAAAGAATTATTTAAACCAACTTCACTAGCGGTAATACCAAGTTGGGATTTTGAATTAATACCAGAAACATTTGCATGTAAAAAATTAGACATAATGAAACAAATAAAAGAAAAAACCAGGGTAATGAAACTATGAAAAAGTTTCCTATTGCAACCCAAGAGATAGGCAGTATAAGAAAACCAAGATGGTTGGTTAAATTATTGCAAGACAAGAACGTGTCAGATGAGATCAAGGAGTCGGCCAGAAGTGATGTAGCATTAATGAATTTGAAATTATTTGAAGATATAGGTTTAGATATAGTATATGATGGAGAAGCAAGACGAGTAGAGATGTATGAATACAGTATAAGAAGAATAGAGGGTTTGAAATTAGCAGGAAAAATTAGATCCTGGGATAATAAATACTACAATAAAGGAAGATGTACAAAGAAAGTTAATTATAAAGGACCATATCACATAGATGAATTTTTATTCGTAAAAGAAAATGCTAAGAAAATGATTAAACTTCCAATAACTGGAGCTTACACTTTAGCAGATTGGTCTTATAATGAGGCTTACAAATCAAAAGAAGATTTTACAATAGACTTGGCGAGAAAAGTAATTAGGCCATTAATTAGAGATTTAGTTAAGACAGGAGCAGATTTTATTCAAATTGATGAACCTGCAGCGACAACACATCCAGAGGAAATGAAGTTAGTAGTTGATTCATTTAATGAATCAATAAAAGGAATTAATGCGAAATTTGGAATTCACATATGCTACAGCGAAGATTATTCAAATATGTATCCAGAAGTACTTGAAATGAAGAATCATCAGTATGAATTAGAATTTGCTAACAGGGATTCATGGAACAAAGGCATAAATCATTCAAACAGGAACGGATATGAGTCATTTTTAAAGACTTTTAGAGATTATAATGAGAAGAAGGAGATCGGTTTAGGAGTCTTAGACGTCCACGTAGATAAAATAGAACCTCCAGAATTAGTAAGAGATAGGATATTATACGCAGTAAAAATGACAGACAATCCGAATCTTATACATGTAAATCCCGATTGTGGTTTAAGAACTAGAACAAGAGAAACATCATTTTCAAAACTCAGAAATATGGTAATTGGCGCAGAAATGGCCAAAAAGAAATTAGAATTATAAACTAATCAGTTTTAGAATTAGTAATTGTGGGTACAGGAACTTCAATTTCATTTGCAGCTTTTGCTGCGGCTTCTTTAGCAGCTTTTTCAGCCGCAATTACCTTTGGATTATATGAACGATAAACATGAGCAATTATGCCAAATATACAGAATATAGCTCCAGTCTCAAACATGGCAAGAGCCCATAATCCTCCTGCATATGCCATCAAGGCCATTCCATTAAGGACAACTTCAAAGATGACAAGCGAGATCAGAACCGCATAAGTCCAGAAAGTGTTCAGAATTAACGGAGTTTGTTTTGTAGGTGTAGGTCTTTTTCCAGGCACTACAAGAGCAGAACGGGCTTTGAGGAATCCATAGACAACAACAAAGCTAAAAACAACACTAATTAGCATAGCACTATAGAACGGAATTGGTTCAATGAATAACCTTTCAGTTAAATTCATAGTTGGATCTGGATGTACATAGAATCCCCAAATAGTGGTAATAAAGATTTGAGTGATACTAGCAATACCTAAAGCAGAGAAGAATGGTCTGTCTTTCCATGAAATTTTTCTGCTATGATCAATAAATGGCACAAATAGGAACATAGCTATCAATAGACCCGGCAGCAGACCGCCAGTAATGAATTTATCAAAACCTGTCCGAATAAACGCATACAAACCTGTAAGATACCATTCTGGGACAGTAATTCCCGGAGGATGATTAGGATCAAATTTCACACCCATTTCCACAGGGAATATTCCTCCAGTAATAAGAATTATACCAACCATTGCAGACCACATTGGAAGATCAAAAACAAGGAAACGTGGGAAATGAACGAACATTAAAATTCCCATTACAATTGGAATTATGAAAACATGAAGTGCATAAAGTCTTATTAAGAAATCTGAAAATCCTTGACCCCAAATCATTTTGGCAAGTGTCGGCCCTATAATTGGGCTAAATACAGTTAATGAGACTCCTATACTTACGGCTAGTTCAGCCCTATTGTTAAAGAGTAAATTATATCCAGTGAAAGCCTCCAATACAGTAATTACACCAAGAATCATACCAGTAACCCATATCATTTCATTTTTAATTTTATATCTGCCACTGAAATATTGATAATAAAGGTGTAAAACAGCCATAAAGACCATTGCGTTTGAACCATGGTAATGTATATTTCGTATTGCAAAACCGTAAGGAACTTCTTCGTCTATAAATTCAACACTATCGAAAGCACCTTCAATTCCTGGAACATAAAACAGCATCAAGAATGCTCCTGTTACTCCAAGAAGTAAAAACAAACAGAAAGTAAGCATGCCACTGAAACCCATAGGGCTCAGAAATTTTTGTGGAAATGTAAACTTAAGTCCTAAAAATACAGTTCGGTTTAACCGATTCATAGTATAATCCCAAAACTTTGAGACAATACTTTGTTTTTTAGACGTAGCGGCCAAGTCCTATAACTCCATTCTTTTCCAAAGAAGTATCAGGTGGAAGAACCCATATATCTCCATTTTCATCAACCTCTAGAGGAAGAGTTGGAAGCGCGTCATTAGGTTTAGATTGTAACATAGCAGGTCCTTTATGAGCTAATCCAGTTCGAGGATCATAATTACTTCCATGGCACGGACATTCAATATTACCAGTTAATTTTTCGCCATTAATTTCTATTTCACGACCTTCAATATAATCCCAGAGACACCAAAGGTGAACGCACACCATACTGTAAATTCTAAAAGCAGATGCATCATTTGGATCGCCACCAGCATTTGATGCAAGTCGAATTAATTGATAACGGCGAAATGGTTCAGAATCTTTTTCGTCGTCGCCAGTTCGAGGAAATGGAAATACAATAGAACTATCAGGTTCAATATCTGCAATGTTAGCAAAACGCCCTTCAGGTGTCATAATTCTTTGTCTAACAGCTTCAGTACCTCCCAAGGTAGCAGTGAAAAATGATCCATACGGAATGAAAGGAGTAAGGCCCAAAATACCGCCTGTGACGGCTATTATTTTAAGAAAGTTTCTTCGTTCTTTAGATGGAGGAGCATCAATAATTTCTTCAGTTTTTTCTTCAGTTTTTTCTTCAGTTTTTTCTTCAGTTTTTTCTTCAGTTTTTTCTTCAGTTTTTTCTATGACCGGAGTTGATTCAATTTTAGTTACAGCAGGAGATTTTTCTGCATTATTATCAGGAGAATTATTTGAGATTTCAGAATTATTAACAGCGTCAGAACTAGGCTGTTCATTATCAAATTGTTGTATTTTTTCATCTTCCGCCATTTACTAACACACTAGTCTAGAATCAATATTCATCAAGAGCATATATATTTATTTTCTTTGTTGTCAAAAATGGTATAGAGATACGACATTTATAAGCAGCTTCTTTTTTTACTTTAATGTGTCACAGACGTCAAAGATAGCAGGGCCGCTTTTTATTATATGTATATTAGCATCAATAGCAGGTTTTGGGTATTTTCAATTCGTATATATGCCTGAAGTAAATAAAGAGGTAATAGTTCCAGAAGAATGGTTAAATCCGCCGGAAAAGACAACAATCGACATATTATTAGGTTCTGTTGATCAAGATCAGGAAGAGAACTTTTTACCAAATGCAATTTCCGTGACATTAGGAGAAAATAATTTAGTAATATGGTCAAACTTAGATGGTGTCATTCATACAGTAACAGCAGAAATCGGTAAAGAATTTATGAAACTAGCAGGAAATGCAAATTATTTAGATCCTGAAGGCGGAGAATTTTCATTTCTGTTTATTGAATCTGGGGAATATACATACTATTGTTCACCACATCCATGGATGAGAGGAACAATAATCGTATCAGAACCTGAATCAGAACTTGAATCAGAACCTGAAGCTTAAGAAACAGATTTCATTACTTTAGCGCGTGCAAATAATTTAGCAATTCTTAGAGGTTCTGGAATTGAACCTTGTAAAGTAAATTTATTCAAGATTCTTTGAGCTTCTGTTTTTGAAGTACCGCAGATTTGAGCATGAATAGAATATTTCGTTGCCAAATTGATTTTTAGATTATCGCCATTTTTAGAATTTATAAGTAGTTTATTTTTCCATGAATTAGGATATTTTCTTTTAAAGTTATTTTCAAGATTTTTTGGAGAATTTAGTGAAACAGATATTATTGGAAGATTAAAGGAATTAAATAAATAATTGATATCTACTACATTGTAACTACTCATAATAGAACCAAGAATTAATATTACATTAATATCATTTCTACAAAATTGTTTGTGCATCAGAGAAATACTATTAGTTATATCATCGCCGCCAACAGTAGACACTCCATAATTACATCCGTCAATAACCAAATCACTGCGCATAATGACAGAGCATAAAGTTGATTTATTTGAGATAGGCAGATAACATTCTGCAACACCCATTGCACGAATAGCATTCTTCTCAAGATGTACTTTCATAATAATTATTGAATCTAATAGGTAGATTTTGAGTTAGATTTAATTTTATATTTCTTTATCAATGAAGAAATATTCTTTCGTAAAAGCATGGATCTTTCAGGAGCAGTTCCAACATACTTTGAATAATTAAATAAATTATTTAGATCTAGCTCTAATTCTGACAAGTACTTGTTTTTAGCTATTAAGGTAAACAAAGGATTTGGATTACCAGATTCGATTTCATCCCATGCTTTTAATGAAATTTTTCGAAATTCTTCATGTATTATCTGTCTATTTTTTCCTTGTTTCGATAGATCCATCATAATAGGTTCTAATAATGCGAATGGACCATAAATCTCGAGATTTTTCTTTATATTTGCTTCAGATATTTCCATACCAGATAGGATTTCTGAATATAGCATAAGACATTCATCTAGTGCAAGAAAACTTTCAGGAATAAATAGTCTACGATTAGCAGAATCATCTAGAGTTCGTTCCAATATGCTATTTGATGAATTAGAACTAGCAACGTTCAGAAATGATGACATATATCTCGTTAAAGATGAGATTCTTTCATTCATGATTGGATTGCGTTTGAAAGGCATTGCACTTGAACCGACTTGTAGTTTTTTACGTGGTTCTTTGAATTCGCCAAAAGGAGGAGATTGCAATATACGAAAATCAAGAGAGAATTTATGCAAACTTTGGGCCAATGATGAGAGAGCAGAAATTACTAAGAAATCAACTTTACGGGGATATGTCTGTGAAGAAACTAAAAATGCTTTAACGTCCAAGTTCTTCATTACATCATTTTCAAGATTTTGAGTGTTTTTACCAAGCAATCGTTTATAGCTAGCAGAAGTTCCTACAGCTCCTTTGATTCCTTTACCAAGAACAATATTATCAAGAATAAATTCAATATTTTTAATATCTAGCATCAAGTCCTGAGCGTAAAGTGAGAACCTATAGCCCAGAGTAGTGGGTTCAGCAGGTTGTATGTGAGTCCACCCAATACAAATAGTTTTGTTATGAGATTTAATTTTTTGAGATAGAAAATCTAAACATATAACAACCTTTTCTAGAATAATTATCAATGCTTCGCGAATAACCAGAATATCTGCATTATCTTCAATATCCATAGAAGTTGCACCAAGATGAATTTTTCCACCTCCAATTTTAGCTTGATCGGCAAAAGTTTTAATTTCAGACATTAAATCATGTCGAATTTTTTTTTCAGTTTCTAAGGAACGTTTTATGTCAAGATGTTTACTTGATGAATATTTCTTAATATCATTTAATTCCGATTTAGAGATTAAACCATATTTGTATTGAGATGAAGCAATTTCATACCATATTTTTCTCCATTTTGTTCGTTTAGTTTTCTCTGAGAATATTGTTCGCATTTCATCACTGCCATACCGCCATGAAAAAGGTGATTTATAATTATCAAATTCAGAATTGGTCAAGATATTCTCACATTATTTATCGTTCTTATTAATTATAAAGCGTGAGTCTGTAGGTTTAGTTAATGAATTAGTATTAAAGATCTTTTTCAATTGACTTTCTGTTAGAATGTTTTCAGAAATTATAATATCGATAATATTTTTTTTAGAATGAATGGATTGTTGAGCAATTTTTGAAGCTTGGCTATATCCAATGTATTTATTCAGGATAGTTGCAATGCCTATACTTTGTTCTGCATATTTTCTGCAAATGAGTTCATTGGCAGTAATACCATCTATGCATAATTTTCTTAGTTGTTTAATAGAATTAGTTAGTATTTTGATAGAGAATAGTATGTTATATGAAATCATAGGCATCATAACGTTAAGTTCTAGTTGCCCAGCCTGAGTTGCGAAAGCTATTCCTGAATCAGATCCAATAACCTGGAAACATACCATATTAACCATTTCAAGAATTGATGGATTGACTTTTCCAGGCATGATGGATGAACCAGGGGCAATAGCAGGAATTGTTATCTCAGATAGTCCAGTTCTTGGTCCAGAGGACATTAATCTTAAATCGTTAGAGATGCGAGTTAGTTCAAGAGATAGATTTCTGAAACTAGACGAAAGAGATGCAATATCCTTTTGACTTTGCATAGATTCTATGAGATCAGGAGATTGTTTTAATGGAAGTTTGGTTTCAATAGAGAGTTCACGAATCATTTGTTTGGAATAATTTGGATGTGTATTCATACCAGTACCAGCTGCACTTCCACCAATACCCAGAACAAAGAGTTGTTTTTTATTGTATTGAATATCTCGTAAACATTTGGAAACAGTGTATGAATAAGCATTGAATTCCTGGCCAAGTGTTATAGGAACTGCATCTTGCAAATGTGTACGAGCAGATTTAAGAATTTTATTAAATTGTTTTGATTTTAATTGAAATGAATTAGATAGTAATTTTAATTCTTTTTCTAGTTTTGGAAGAGAAAAGAGGATAGATAAACGAATAGCAGTAGGGAAAGTGTCATTAGTAGATTGAGACATATTTACGTGGTCGTTAGGATGTATAGGATCATACATTCCAAGTTTATGTTTAAGTAATTGGTTGGAGCGATTTGCGAGAACTTCATTGCAATTCATGTTAAATGAAGTGCCGGCGCCCATTTGAAAAACGTCTACAACAAATTGATCATGAAGTTTTCCAGATAATACTTCGTCAGCAGATTTTATTATTGCGGACGATAGTTTTTTGTCTAGTATCTTAAGTTTAGTATTTGTCTTGGCAGCAGCTTTTTTGATTATAATATAAGAATCTAAGAATTCAGGAGAGTGCATAACACCACTAATTGGGAAATTCTCAATAGCGCGTTGTGTTTGGATTCCATAATAGGCAGAACTTGGTACTTTCTTTTTACCTAGTGAATCAGATTCAATCCTGTATGTCTTAACCACAAGTAATTATGAAAGACATACATATTTTACTTTTGGCCTAATTTCAAGAGTTTATTCAGTATCCAGTGGCTTCTCTTTGCCTATTAATCTGGTTTTTTCTTTCGTATTCTTTTAATATATCTTCTGGAGTTAATTCTAATTCCATGGAAGCCTGAACAACAAAATGCCAGATATCAATCAATTCTTCTTTGGCAAGTTTTTGATCAAGAGGAACTGGTTTTTTCCACCATTTCCAAGAGGTGAGTCTTTGTAATTCAATCGTTTCGTGAATAATTGCTGTGCATAGAACAGATATTTTCTCATCTAGATTAACAGGATACCTATCCAATTTCAATAGAGATGTATAATCTTGTTGCATCTGGAATATTTTCTTTAATATATCGTCAGATTTGGGATTATTTTGCGTTGTCATGATATTACTAAACAAAACATAATTTAATATCAATTACGTTATTAATCACATGAATATTGAAGATATGAAGAATAATATATGGGTTAAATTTGTATTATTTCTAATAACAATGATATTCTTCTTAATATGTGGCCTAATTTTACTTAGTTTCTATTTTAATTCAACAAGTCCTGTGTTTTTCATGTTAGAAATTCCACTATTATTGTTAATGTTAAATGTACTGAGAAAGATTGCCGCATAGTAAATTACAAACAATTTTTAATGGTATAAAATCTACAACGTTAGCAGATGTTTTTATAGATAGAATAGTAAAAGTTCCTGACTTAGATAAACTAGTGACAGATGCAAAAGCTAAATCAGCAGTAGGTGGAGGAAGCATAAGAGGAATTAAACAGACAGAAATAGTTGGTGGCAATGCAACAAATATTGCGTATGCACTGGTAAAATTTGGAAGTGAGACAGAATTATTTGCAATAGGTGATGAATTTACAAGAAGATTATTAGATTTACGATTCCAAGAATTTGATAATATAAAAATAAATATGTTGAAAGGAAAACCAGGATTTACAATTGCATTAGAAACGGGTCACAATAATGATTCGAATATTATGATCAGTGATGTTGGAGGAATAGAGAAATTTAATGGAATTGACATAACAACTAACTATCTGAAGATAATAGAAGAATCTGACATTGTAATAATATCAAATTGGGCATCAAATCTAGATGGAAACCAACTAGTAAACGAAATTTTCAGTACAGCTAAAGATAGTATCAAGTTATTGGATTTTGCAGATTTATCTACGTCAACAAGTAGGCTACAAGGATTAATAGATAATATGAAAAATAATAAGATAATTGATATGATAAGTCTTAATGAAAATGAGTGTCAAATACTAGGGAAATTTTTAGGTTTGAAAAATATTAGTGCAGAATATACAATCAATGAAATTAAAACAATGGCATCAGATATATCATCAATATTGGGTACAATAATAGATATTCATACACCAATAGGATCTTGTTCTGCGTCAGATGGAGATGTGCAATTTGTTAAGTCATTTCCTGTGAAGCCCATGATCTTAACAGGAGCAGGAGACGTTTGGAATGCAATAAACATATTGGGATTAAAAAAGGAACTATCGACTATTAATAGATTGAATCTTGCAAATGCAGCTGCGGCAAGCTATATATCGGAATTTCACAATGGAGATTTTTCTTTATTAAAAGTTGAGAATTTATTAGAATCACGTAATATTTTTGTGGATTCATTATGAGATATTTTGTATTAATTTAGAATCGATACTACCAGATCTGATTATGTTGATAGCATCATCTTCAACTTTGACAATTGTAGATTCTTTAGATTTGTTTTCAAGATCATCAATAAGAATAGCATCCAGATTTGGAAGTTGGGATATTACTAATGATGCAGAGTGATTAGATTTAGTTCCTGAGATGTTGGCACTCGTACCAATAAGATATCCGCCACAGTTAGAAATTAATGATAAAGTAACTGGATTGTCAGGTACACGTAAGCCAATGAATTCAGAACCGCAGGTCATTGTCTTCAAGGAATCATTTGTTATAGGAACAACAATGGTTAATGAGCCAGGCCAAAATTTTTCAGCAAGTTTCAAAGAGATTGGATCAAAGGAGGCAATTTTTAAAGCAGATTTGATAGAATCGCACAGTAATGGCAAAGGTTTATTTTCACGTATTTTTAGTTCAAATATTTTTTTTACAGAATGGTGAATGTAAGGATTGCATCCTAAGCCATAGACAGTATCAGTTGGATAAGCAATAATACCGCCATTAGATACAATTCGGGCAATTTCAATTATATCAGGCGTAGAAGTCGTGAATTGTTGCATATTGTTTATAAGTCACATTCATTGCTAATAATTCTGCGGACTGAATATAAGTGGTCAAAGCATCGAAAAAGAATTCAAATAACATTTCTATAAAGAGTATCAAAGAAGATACAAGGCTTTTTCTTAATAAATCGCCAATAGTAATGTCAATAAGAATATATGTATTCATAATAGGCATAATGCTAAGCGGAATGTTTTCAAGGACATTTTTTGGTCAAGTAATTGCATTTGTAGGAATTAATGAAAGAAAGGAGACATACAATCCACAAGTAGTAAAGGTAAATGTAAGACAGGTAATGGCTTCGGGCAGAATAATTGCACTGATGACATTGGTAATCATCATGTATATTATAATTTCTATCTCTGGTACAAATAATTTGAATATACTGATTCCTGGGTTATTGATTAGTTTCGGTATATGTCAGCAAATGGAAGGAGCTTCATTGGACGTAATAACAGAACACATGAGAAATTCGATGGGTTCATGGACTACAATACTACATATATTTGCAAAGAGAAAGAGAGGAATATATTGGAAAGATTTCATTGAAGAAACTGAACTTCTATGGGCACATCCACAAATAAGGCCCATGTCAGGTTCAGAAGAGTCATTAGAGAAGATTGAAAGAAAGATATCAGAAGATAATTTAATCAAGTACATGAATAAAGGCAGGGAAGAGATGAATTATTATACAAATATTGAAGATGAAACAAAAAGTAAGATAAAATTCTTTAATCATGCACTTGAGTGGTTACATAATACACGTGATAAGCACGATGATTTGCACGAGGTGCAGCAGAGGCTTGGAACTTGGAGTTATGCAATATACTTAGGCATAGGAACAATAATCTGGCTCATACAGCCATTCTAGCAATATAGCAATTATTATACACAATAATCAAATCATATAGACTATCTACATTATCGAGTGATTATAGGTATAATTGATAATGCAAAATAGTGTTTCAAAGAATACACCTAAAGAGATACTGAATATGGATTATTCTGCACATTTGGAAACAACCAGTGCAGAGGGAACATATCATAACTATAATAGATTAAACAACTTAACGAGTAAAGAATGGATAAAATTTCAGAAGAGTTGGTTCATAATTAATCCTAAATCGAGGCAGAAAAATGTATTATTGCATCCTGCAAAGTTCCCTGAAGAATTAATTGAAAATTTTATAAAATTTTTTACAAAAGAAGGTCAGACAGTATTAGATCCAATGGTGGGAACAGGAAGTACATTAATAGCAGCGATGAATACAAACAGAAATGCAATAGGGATTGAATTGTCTAAGAAGTATGCAGATGTAGCGCTACAGAGAGTAAATAGTAGAACACAAGAAATCACTGAACATGAGAATAAAAAGAATGTGAAACTATACAAAGGTGATGCAAGACTTGTAGACAAGATCAATATGTCGGATATTGACTTTTGTATAACTTCTCCACCATATTGGGATATGTTACGTGAAAAGGGATTTGAGACGCAAAAGACCAGACAGGAAAAAAATTATGATGTATATTATTCTGAGGATCAACAAGATGTGGGAAATATAGACGATTATATGAAATTTGTTGATGAGTTAAATGAAATTTATTCGAAAGTACACAAGATAATGAAGAAAGGAGGATATCTAACAGTTATTGTCAAAAATATCAAGAAAGGCGGAAAGATATATCCATTAGCATGGGATCTTGCAAGAAAACTAGATTGTTTTACATTGAAAGATGAGAAAATATGGTGTCAAGACAATGTGAAATTAGCGCCTTATGGTTATGGATACTCATGGGTGAGTAACACGGTTCACCACTATTGTTTAATCTTTAAGAAAGAATAATCTCATTAAGTAATAGAATATTTTGCCCCAGTAGCTCAGATCGGCCAGAGCGACTAAAGAATGTCGAACCTCGTAAGTAGTAGGTCCTGGGTTCAAATCCCAGCTGGGGCTTGATTTATATAGATAACAAACACGGTATTTAGATATGGAATTATTCAGTTTTGCGATTCTTGCATTCATTATGGGAATAAAGCATGCATTTGACGCAGATCATATATTAATAATGTCAAATTTTTTATCTAGAGCAAAGAGACTTGATGAAACACTTAACATTAGTTTGAGTTGGGGAATTGGACACATGTTAACTGCAGGAATTATAACTTTAATTATTTTTTACAATAGGAATTCTATTCCGGTTATTATGTTATTAGAAAATTTTGAGATAATTATAGCGTCAATAATGATAGTGATGGGAATAATTAGTTTAACAATAGGAATTCCTTTACGGCATAAACACGAACACAAACATGATGAAATTAAACATGAACATGTTCACACACATCGAGTTGGAGGATTTATAAATAAAGATTTGAAATCGCATCATGCGTCGTTTGGAGTAGGAATAATACATGGACTAGCAAGTAATGACGAGCTATTTATTATTCTAATATTAGGACTAGGAATTGGTTCAATCACTACCTTACTTGGTGCGCTATTGTTATTCTCAACTGGAGTAGTGTTGGGAATGACTGCATTCAGCATATTATTATTGAAATTTTCTGGAATTTTTACGAAGAATTTCAGATTAATTCTAAATTATGGATTTGGAATATCAGCAATAGTATATGGATTATATTTATTCAGCATAAATACAAATTTGGAAATAGTCAATTATCTATTCTAAGAAAATTGCAGGCCGCATAGGTCTAGAATAGATAGAGCGATTTCGTGGATCGTAGATTTTTGAATCGTCTTCAGAGTATAAATCGACTTGAATATTGTTTTGGGTCTTATAGAATGATTTTAGGTCTTCAAGAATTTGAGTTTCGTTTAATTTACCAATACTTAGAATACGTAACTTTGAAGATGAATCCACAGTAGACAACTCTTTGAACAGTGTCTGACAGAATTTTGGTATGTGTTTCTTGAATTCAGAATAATCAGGGTTGTTTAAACTGCTTTCAATTAGATCCTTGAGAAGAAGTTGTTCTTGTTTTAATGCATGCAAGAAGATATTCCATTTCCAGTTAGCGGAAATATATATGCAGATTCTTTGTGTCTGAATTTTTGTGACTTTAAGTATATTATTGATATCTTCAATTGTATTTTTAATTAAGTCTTCAGATAATTCAGAATTCTCGTCAATTAAATTTGTGTCAGGAGTAGGCCAGTCTTCAAGAGTAATTGAACCTTCATGTCCGAGAGTCTCCCAAGTCTCTTCACAGAAATAAGGTGCAAAGGGAGCGAGTAATTTTATTCTAGTCTCAAAGAAATATTTTAAGAATGAATTCTGATCTTCGGTAGAAAGAGTAGTTCTTCTATTATACCATTGTAAATCAATGTCAAGGAGATAAATTATGTTATGGAGAGATTCTCTTACACGAAGTTTGTTCATTGAGTCAGTAGTAGTCTGAATTGACCTTTGTAATCTACTCAACAACCATTTTTCAATAGAATGTGCCTGCGTTACATCATAATCAGATGCATATTTAATTTCGTGGATAAGATTATGCATTTTATTAAGTCGCTCAGTGAATGATTTTACTAATTCTAGACTAAAATCAGCATCTTGTAACAATTCTGCAGCAGACATAATTCCAAGGCGTATAGGATCTGCCCCGTATGTTTTTACTGCTTGGCGAAGAGGAATTATATTTCCGAATGATTTAGACATTTTTTTACCGTCCATGAGTACAGAGCCATTAACAACAATTTGTTGTGGCCAATGATTCTTAGGAAATATAGCAGAATGATTAAAAATAAAGAATGTTAGATGGTTTGGAACAAGATCACGTCCAGAATGTCTGCTGTCAAGAGGATAGAAATACAAGAATTCAGTTCGTAGGTCGTCGATAATATTTTTACTAATATTTGTATTTGCAGAAACTAATTCCGAGTTACCCAGACCTAACAATATATAATCAAAGAATTCTTCTGAGAGATTTGAAGAATCAAGAGTATGTTCTTTGATAAGTCTAGATAAAGTATAGTATGCCATATAGATTACAGAATCAGACAGACTTTCTATAATCCAGTCAGGATCCCAAGGTAATTTTGTACCAAGACCTGAGTTTCGTGCACATGCTTTTTCATGAAGCCAATCAACAGTATTATGGAATTCAACAGTAATTTCACTAGGTACTAATGACATATCATTGATTGAAGAGTGTGCTTTTTCTTTCCAGTCAGGTTTTCCATAGTCGATGAACCATTGATTTTCGAACATTTTTATTACGCATTCAGTTCCGCATCTACATACAACAGGACTGTTCATTATTTCATATAATTTACTAGCAATACCAAGTTGAATAAGGTCGATTTTCACTTTTTCTTTTGCTTGTTTAACAGGAAGATTTGCATAATCTCCTGCAATATCAATCATTTTACCAGAATTAAATTCAAGAGTATAAAGTTCTTTAGTTGCATCCACAAGTTTAGAATCATCTTGGTTCTTTATACTCAAGTCAGAAACTATTTGTTTAGCAGGAGTATTGTCGTATCTTGGAGTTTTTATTACGTCAATAGGAGCAAGATTAGTTGTATCAATATCAGGGTATTTACTAATTAGACTATGGTCCTGCGTGAAATCAACAATTGCTTGATAATCATAAGGCGCATGTGAGGGTACAGACATTACAAGCCCAGTTCCATTTTTAGAATTGACAAAAGTGGCAGGTAATAATTGGATTTTCATGTGTGTAAACGGGTTTTCAGTCCATTTACCAATCAAAGAATTGCCTGAGATTACCTCAGTAGATGAATTTTCTTCTATAAGATGTTCAAATTTAAACATCGAATCACTACTGACAATCCATTTTTCATTGTTTAGTGAAATTTTTACATATTCAATGTCAGGATTAATCCAGATATTAGTAACACCAAATATAGTTTCTGGACGAAGTGTTGCAGCAACTAGTTTTGCATCGTCAAAAGCAAATTTGATAATAGTATATTCACCGATATCAGGTTCAACATCTCCGAGTGTGTCGTGTTGACCAACAGGGTTACCGTCTTTAGGACACCATCCAACAGGATGACTGCCTCGGGTAATAAAACCACCTGAATTTAGTTTTTTAAATTGCCATTCAATAAATTTACTATATTGTGTATCAATAGTAGTAAATTCACGTCGCCAATCAATTGAATAACCCATCTCAATCATTCCTTGTTTGATTTCATTATGGAAATATTGTGCAATTTTTTTAGGTTCATCGAGTTGTTTAATTACAGACATTGGAATATTGTAAACATCTTGAAATGCACTTAGTAGTTCAGGATCATTTTCAGCAAGTCTTTTCGTCATTGCAAGAATAGGAGTACCAGTATAATGGAATGCCATAGGAAACAATACATTAAATCCAAGCATCCTTTTGTATCGAGCATGAACATCAGTAAGAGTATAGGTTCGTCCATGTCCTATATGTTGCGGAGAATTTGGGTAAGGATATGCAACAGTGAGAAAGAACTTTGGTTTATCAGGATCAACATCAGTATTGTGAAGAGAAGAATTTTCCCATTTAGTTCTCCATTTATGTTCAATATCAGACCAATTAATTGTCAAAAAATCACCTTATTCTGCATTGACAATGGATTGAACGATATTAATAATTGTATTATGGTCAGAAATTTTAGAACAGCCGCCTTGGGCAAAACGGTCAGTTCCTCCACCAGAACCACCAAAGGCCTTTGAGATTTGACGTGCTAAATCTACTGCTTTGTATTTTTGATTGATTTTTTCTCCGCAAAAAATAAATAATCTTGAACTTTTATCTGTATTTATAATTCCGATATAGATGAGGTTATTAATTTTATTAATACAATGTTCCCCAACAAGAATATGAAAGTCCTCGTCTACATGATTCCAATCAAGTATTGATAATGAAATATCGGAGATTTTAACAGATGAAGAATTAAGATGATTGCATATAATATCAGCAAGATGATTTTTGATGAGAGATTTTGAATCTCTTTTAATCGCATCATTATCATGAATTAAGTCATCTACAGTTTGATTGAGTTTATCAATTGGAACAGAGAGGTTGTTACTAATCGAATCCAATAATCGATTTTGTTTTTGTATATACTCGATTGCAATCTCGCCAGCTACATATTCTAATCGTTCTACGCCATCTTGTATTCTTTCGTTTTTAATAATTTTAATGATGCCAAGTTCACCCGTACTAGATACATGAGTACCTGCACAGGCTTCAACGTCCCAAGTTTCAATCTCTTGTACACGGATATTTTTACCGGGGGCAATTCCGCCTTGATAAATTGAGAAACCGTATTTGTTTTCTGCTTCGCCTCTATCCAATACTAATTTGTGTACGGGTAAGTTCTGTCTAATCGCGTCATTTGCTAGTTTTTCAATCTTTTCAATTTGTTGTAATGATAGATGTTCGAAATGTGTTATATCGAGACGAGCTTTATCCACATCTTTGAAAGCAGAGGATTGCCAGACCCATGAACCAAGTGCTCTCTTAGCAGCTCCTAACATAACATGAGTTGCAGTGTGGTGACGAGTAAGGATTTCTCTACGATGTTGATCAATTTTTCCCTTAATCGTCGTACCTTCTTTAATATCCATTTTATTAATTTTATGTAAAATTACTTGGCCATATTTTTCAACATCAAGAACTTTATGATTATCTAGAGTGCCAAAATCTGGTTCTTGGCCACCTGCACGTGCATAGAATGCAGTTTGGTCTAATACAACGAATGAATGTTTTGAATCATTAAACACTTTAAGTACACGTCCTTCGAATTCAGTAAGGTCTTGATTTTCATAGAACAACGGACGAGTTTGATCTATTCCATCTATGTCAAAGTTACGTTTTGGTTTTTCAGTTGTATTCAAAATATGTTTTTCAGTGACTTTTGCATAGAAATTGGCAGGTATGTCAATTTTCATACCTTGATCTCGAATAAATTCAGGAGTTATTCCATCAGAATCGTATAATTTTATCAGTGTTTCTTCATTAACTATCTGGTTTGATTTATTCATATTAGAAACAATTTTCTTGATTCTTTCCTGGGTATTATCATAACGTTGTTCTTCAACTTCAAGAATTTTCAATATTTCATTCCTATGTTCTTTAAGTTCAGGATAAATTTGTGACAAATAGTCAATATGCCAATCTGCAATCTCCCCTAATTCAACATTCCATTTTTGTGAGTGGATTTTAGATAGAGATCGTCTAAGTAGAACTCGAAGATTGTAACCACCTCCAACATTACTAGGTAAAGCGCCGTCACTGATAGCAAAAACAAGAGTTTTTACATGGTCAAGAACAGCAAACATTGATTCAAAAGGAGTAACTTTTTCAATTAATTCATCAATACCGACCCCCAGTTTCTCCGCAACTTGTTTACGAGTAAATTCAATATCAGAGACTTCGTCTAAATTCAACATGCCAGAAAATTTTGAATAATTTTTAAAGAAATCTTGATCGTAAACAATATTACATTTGTCAATCATATTTTTAATAGCGCTGCCAAATACTGATTCATAGGCTGTAGGAGTCCCTTGTGTTAACCAACTAAATCTTTCTAGTCCAGCGCCCATATCAATAATTTTATCGTCCATAGTTTTGTAGTTAGTTGGATCGCCTTCAAATTGAGTAAATACAGCATTTCCTAATTCCAATCCACGGACATAATATTCTAATGAATATCCAAAAGCTCCATAACCAACCCAAACATCTTCTTTGAAAACAATTTCCTTTTTAGGAATGCCAAATACATTTGTTAATAACCCATAATCAAGATCAATACATTCATTTTTCCAATATCCAGTATCATTAGCAATACAATGTTGACCAATCATTACGAAAGATGTGAAATGTTTACCGCTAACTCCGACATTTTCGATGTCATTGAATCGTAAACACATCTGGGGGATGATTAAAGGATTCTCTGGAAATTCGAATGTGATTTTATCGCCTTCAATTCTCTGAAAATCAACAATTGAGGCAATAGTGAAATATAAATCAGGTCTCCACCTAGCAACCACAGGGTATCGATTTATACTAGAATGTCCGTGATCAATGAAGTATTCTTCAATAGCTTTCCAGCATTGTGCATAATCGAGTTTTTTTGATGTAGGAGAATTACCAATAAAACCATATTGCTCACAAGGTTGTTCAGGACAAGTTAAACGAGATTCATCTGCAGTCCAGAAAAAATTATCGCAATTTGAGCATTGTTTTCGACTAAAACCTTCTGTTTCGAATAAATTTACCTCATAATAATTCTTATAATCAGAAGAAAATTTCTTCCGAAGAAGGTCTTTATTCATATTAAGTAAAGATAGTAATTTTCACATATTAATAGCTCTATATACCTATAGAGAAGTCAAGAATAGGAAAATTAAATAATTTTTAAAAATATTTTAAACCTTATATATATGAAAAAAAAATTGTATCGTTATACAAATGGAATACATTTATGCGGCTTTGCTTTTGCATAAGCTTGAACAAAAAATTGATGAAGATACTGTGAAAAAAGTAATTACATCAACAGGTGTAAAACCTGATGAAGTTAAGGTCAAGGCATTAGTATCGGCATTAAGTGAAGTAAATATTGAAGATGCTTTAAAGAATGCAGCTACTACAATGACAGCAGCTCCTGCAGCGGCACCAGCAGAATCATCTGGTGAGGCAAAAGCAGAAGATAAACCAGCTGAAGAGAAAGATGGGAAGAAAGAAGAAGAAGCCATGGAAGGCTTAGCCAGTTTATTCGGTTAAACTAAAATTCTTAATTAAACTTCTTAATCTGAATTCTTAATTAAACTTCTTAATCTGAATTCTTAATTAAACTTCTTAATCTGAATTCTTAATTGACTAGTTTACTTAATGTTTCTGCTTCTAAATGTTTTTTGGAAAGAATATGCGAAACAGTTTCCTTTGTCATATAATCTGATTCAATAGAGAGATTCTTAGAATTAGTAAATGCTTTTGCAAGTAATAATGGAACAGTTTCTTTAGTAAGATATTCTTCGTTGAGTGCTAAGTTGAGAGCGTTATTGAATGATTGAATTAAATGAGAACGATATTCGTTTAAGTCAATAGCTACATCTTTAGCTGGATAGATTAAACCATCCATATATGCCAAATCAATTGCAATTCCAGCTTTAATCGGTTTAATGTCAAGTTTTGTCAATAATGCTGCAAGAGAAGACTTTATTAAATCTCCTTCTTTTGCAACAACAGTATCTTGACTTACAAATATACTACCTACATTAATACGAGTAGGAATATTAAATTTTTTAAATGCACTAAGATCTGGACCAGGTTGCATACCAGTATTACCTGATGGAACGGTAATTTCTCTTGATGCTATATCCCCATCACGGGCGGGAAGATCAATTTTACCTTTTTCGAGCAACAAAAATAATTTAAATGGATCCATATCAGTGAATATGAATGCTTTTTGTTCAGAAACAGCATCTACAAGTTTTTCTGAATTATCTACTTTAGAATCAGTAATACCACGTTTGGAAAGGGTGTTTTTTACAACTCGTATAGTAAGATCGTTTTTAAAATTCTTTCGTAGTTGCATTAATTGTGCAGCACGTACTTTATGGAGATTACAGAAAGCAGTAGTATTATTAGACTTGATTAATTCAGATATTTCGTTAATAGTATCAGTTTTCCATTGAGGATATTTCGACTTTGTTTTTGTGATGGACATTAAATAGCCTCCTGAGCGGAAAGAGTAATAGGTGGAGACATAGAGAGTTTTATAATGAAACCTTTGAGATTCTTTTCACTATTTGGAAGTTTTGATGTGATTGTGTTAATTATTAGCATTGCATTTTCGACAATTTGTTCATCAGTCATATCCTCATCGCCTAATTTCGTAGATAGGGAAAGAGTTCTTCCGCGTATTCGAATGGCAGTTTTGTATTTATTAATCATATTTTCAATTGGAGTGTCAATAGTAATAGGTAGAGGCATTCTTCCTTTTGGGCCAAGAAACTTGCCCAATACTTTACCAACTTTAGGCATTGCTGTAGTTTCGGCCAGAAAGAAATCATAAGAATATGCAATTTTACGAGCTGAACGTTTGTCGCCAGACATTTCATCTATTTTATCAGTTTCAAGGACTTTATCAGCATCAGTTTTTGCACGTAAATTAAGATCTCCTGATGCAATTACACAGACTTTTGATTTATTTTGAGGAGGATTAGGAAGAAAGACAGTTTCGTTTAGATTAATCTGATTCTTTTTTACATCTATATCTTTAAGATTTATCACTAATTCAAAAGATTGTTTAAACTGGCGTTTAGTTGAGGCAGAACGTGCCTGTTTTACTGTTTCAAGTATTGTTTGTGATTTAACCATTTTTTTTACACCTTAATATTCTCAGAACTATTCCATTTTATAAATTTTTTATAATTATCAATTAAATGAGTCATCCCATTTTCCGTCGTTAATTTCAGAAATAATGTCTTTTGGTTCCTTATTTTCCACAGTAATACCCATACTGACGCAAGAACCAACTAATTCTTTTACAGCGCTTTTAATAGTAGTAGCATAAGATTGGTCAATTTTAATATTAGCAATCTTTACTAATTGTTCAAGGTTAAGATTTCCAACTTTTTCAGTGTTTGGTGTGCCAGATCCTTTTTCAACACCTAATGCCTTTGCTAATAACGCAGAAGATGTAGGAATACCTACTTCAACTTCAAATGTCTTACTTTCAACTTGCACAATAACTTTTACAGGAACTCGCATGCCAGAATATTCTTTAGTCTTTTCGTTGATGTCATTTACAATTGCCATAACGTTGAGACCCATTGGTGCGAGAGCAGGTCCTAAAGGAGGACCAGCATTTGCTTGGCCGCCAGCAACTAATAAAGGAATAATTTTTTCATCGCCCAAGTTAATCGTCGCCCTTTGATTTTTCAACAATACGAATGCCATTAACATCAATAGTAACAGGTAATTGGTATGGAGCGTCAAGCAACATAATAGTCACTTCCGAACGTCCAGCTTCAACACGTGATATTTTAGCTTTCATATTTTTAAATGGACCACTAGTTATTTCAACAGTATCATTAATAGATATTTCTGAAACTATTGATCTAGTAACAAGGAATTTTTCAATATCTTCATAAGGAACAATACCAGGAATCATATTTTTCACATGTTTAAATCCGGAAATTGCATCAGATACCACTTGAGCATTAGGAGCTTCAAAAAAAACATAACCCTTTAGTGAATCGATAACAACAATAGAACGAATGGTAGAAGAGATTACAGAATTTTCGGTTTCGTTGCGTTCTAAACGATTGCCAACAAATTTAGCGACATTCCTTTCTTGACCGCCAGTTGTTTTTACTGCAAAAAATCTACTTTGTATTGAGGTACTCATATTACATTACTTTACCCAGTTAATCTGAATAATGAGCCAATTAATTGGATTATATATCCAATAGACCCAACAATACTCATTCCAATCATTGTGAGCTTTAGATATAGTAAAAACTCAGTTCTATCAGAACGCTTTGCTAATTTGAGCGTATGTATACATGAATGTGCGAAAGCAATAATACCAGCCAATTTATTCTTTGTTGAATGATAGATTATATTTGATAAACTTTTTGTTATAAGTAGAAAAAGATGAATAACACATTCAAGAAGTCAACCTTAGTATTGTCAAGAAAGGATCCAGCAAGTATGACAATGTTAAAGAGATTGAAAAAAAGGCAGAATTTTGACAATATTGAAGAAAATAGCAGATATAGCAAATTACAGAGCAAAAATATGACAGTGATAGTGTTAGATGAAGAAATGATTTATTGTGATAATATAGAAGATATTGAAGATTCAGATAGATTTGTATTTTTATCAAGACATGTAAGTCAAAGTAAGAAACCAACACTAACATCTCATTTTTTAGGAAATCCTTCTAACGAAGCGCCATATGGAGGAGAGAAAATGCAAATAGCTGCTACATGTCCAGAATTAATGAAAAACTATATGATAAATTTATACAAACAGAAGAATAGTTTGTTGAACTATGAGATAAGTCTAGAAGCAACGCATCATGGTCCTACTAGTATTTCAAAACCATGTATATTTATAGAAATTGGTTCAGAGATTAAACAATGGCAAGATGAAAATGCAGCAGAGATTGTGATAAAATCAGTGATTAACTCAATAGAGAATCAAATTGATGTAAAAAAGGTAGGAATAGGGTTGGGTGGACCGCATTACTCAAAGAAATTTACAGAATTATTAATTAATACAGAGTATGCAATTGCGGGATATATATCAAGACATTATATGGAATATTTTAATCAGGAAATACTAGAGCAAATGATAGAGAAATGTGAACAAGAAATTAATTATGCAATTATAGACAAGAAGGGAATAGGAAAAGAAAGAAAAAGAGTACTAGAAATATTACAAGAGAATAAACTTAGAATAATATCTATTTAGGAGATTCATCTGAACTTTCTTCGTGAAAAATTTTAGAATAAAGCTTTTCAATTGGAGAAATAAAGGGATTAATAAATCGAGCAATTTTTAGATTTCGAACAACAGGAATCAATGACATTATACCAACTTGGTCTTGTGTGCCAGTTGTAACTTCTTTAAATTGTTTAAACAAAGCATATTTCGAGATAGTTGTTTTGCCAGTTTCATTTTCCCATAGAAATAGACCAATAAGAAGCCCGTTCATTAGAATAAATGGTAGTCCTAATGGAATAGCAGTTTCTTTTGCAATTACTTCACCATACTGCATTCCCTTAATTGGGTCAATCAAAGCAGTAAAGAATACATTAATTGCTTGAACAGAATTTACTTGTCCAAGTCTAATACTAGCTGCATCAAAGATTGGTGGAAGTATTAAGAAGAATATAGGAAATACAAAAAGCGGAAGAAGCATCAGAGTCCAGAATACAAGCTCTAGTAAAGATCGAAGCCATTTTTCAAAGTCGAAAGAGTTTTGTGTGGATATTTTCTTTTCTCTCCTAACTAGGAAATTTTAATCTTTAATTTTAACCTTTCTATAAATGAAACACTTATTCGTTAGTTTTATTAGGCCACATCATATCTCTCAGCTTTTTACCCGTAGATTCTATTTGATGGGAGGCGATTTTATCAAGATATTTATCAAACGACTGTTTTCCTTCTTTATTATAAATATTTCTCCACTCTTCGGCAAATTCTCCGGATTGGATTTCATCAAGAATTTTTTCCATTTCGTCACGAGAAGATTGATTAATAACACGAGTACCTCGTGTTAAACCTCCGTATCGAGCAGTTTCACTGACTCTCTGATACATGCCTTTAAGACCGTATTGTTGAATCAAATCAACAATAAGTTTTAGTTCATGAAGGCATTCAAAATATGCTATTTCAGGTTGATAACCACGATTTACTAATGTCTCAAAAGAATTTTGAATTAAAGAAGCAGCTCCACCACATAGATCTACTTGTTCTCCAAATAAATCAGTTTCAACTTCTTCTTTGAAAGTTGTCTGGAGAAGACCTGCTCTTGCACATCCAAGACCTTTAGCAATAGATAATGCTCGATTTAATGCATTATTAGTGAAATCTTGTTGAACAGCTACTAATGCAGGAGTTCCAAAATTATCTAGATATAATTCTCGTACACGTCGTCCAGGAGCTTTAGGGGCAACCATTAAGACGTCAACCCATTCAGGAGGTTTTACCCACTGGTAATTAATTACTAGGCCATGAGAAAAACCCAATGCGTTACCTTCTTTAAGATGGGACGCAATTTGTTCTTCATAAAGTTTAGGTTGTTCCATATCAGGAACTAAAATATGGATTATATCAGATTGTTCTGCGGCTTCAGATACTTCCATGACTTTGTGTCCGTCATCTAATGCTTTCTGCCAACTAGATCCGCCTTTTCGTAAACCAACAATTACATCAAGTCCAGAGTCTTTTAAATTGGAAGCTTGTGCAGCACCTTGAATTCCATAACCAATAACAGAAATAGTCTCATTTTTTAATTGAGACATATCAACATCGTCATCGTGCCAGACTTGAGCCATGTTAAAGAAAATTCTTAATCTAATTATTAAGTCTATTTATTATAATAATTTAAGATACCTAGTGTATTAGTTTCTTATAGTGATTAACAAACAAGCTAAGCCAATTATTGAACATTTAGGAGAATTAAGAAATCGTTTCGTAAGGATTATGATATCAATATTAGTTTGTACTTTTGCACTTTTTATGTTTTCGACTAGAAATATATCTATAGATGGAAGGAATATTCGGATACCATATCCAGATATTTATAACAATATGGCCTCACAAATAATTATAGCATTACAAGGTATAGTACTACCAGAGTATGTGAAATTGATTTTGACTACTCCAGGACAGGCATTGTCAGCACAAATATACATTTCTTTGATGTGCGGAGTGATCATATCAATGCCTTTGATATTGTGGGAATTGACAGGATTTATAAAACCAGGACTATATAAGAATGAAATCAAGTTACTGAGAAATCTGCTGGTACCTGCATCTTTATTATTTTTCATAGGAGCTGTATTTGCACTATTCATAATGGTGCCAATGACGATGGAATTTTTATACAAATACGGAGTATCGTTACAAGCAGAAACATACATAACGATAAATGAATTTGTTGCGTTCATAACATTCTTCATGTTAGCATTTGGCATAGCATTTCAATTGCCTATAATCATGTGGTTATCTACAAAATTTGGATTAATCAGTAATACATTTTGGAGAGATAATTGGAGATATACATTAGTGTTACTTGTTGTAATAGGAGCTATAATAACTCCTGATGCAAGTGGAATAACAATGTGGTTGATAACAATACCAATGATGGTACTTTATTTTATAGGATATGTAGCTTCTAGAAATGTAAGTTCAGAAAGAATAGTAAAAACTTAAGGGACGAACTCACATACTCAAGATCCTCGTCATCAAATCAGAGGGCTTTGTCGTCATTGTTCATCCCAATTTATAATGAAAAGCACGTATATTTATCAATAAATCAAAATTATTATGAGTCAAGTTTACGTTTAATAGCTGCTCGTAGTTGCTCATCGTCTTTAGTAGTAGCATCTATACCCAAAGCAGATGCGGATTTTTGTAATTCATATTTAGAGATACTTTTTGAAGGAGTAGTAGTTTCAAATTCAGAATAAGATTTCACTTCACGTTCAAAATCAGACTTACTTTTTTGGAATTCAGCCATAACTTTACCTAGATTTCTTGCCAATTCAGGAAGTTTATCAGTTCCAACAAGGAAAATTCCCACAACGAGGGCAATCCATATCCATTCCATACCGCCAACAGCCATAATTTGAATTAAACATAATAAAAGAAAAGGTTTTTTAATTCAGAGCAATCAGAGATTTCATTGATAAACACCATACCTGAAATAACCTTTTTTATAATTGGATTATCCATAGCGGTTTCATTAGGTTCAGTATTAACTAGAAGGCAGTTTACTGATGTCGAAAAAACAAAAAAACAACAGAAAGAGGTATCAGAATACAATAAACAGTTAAGAGGTGCAATGATGAAAAGAGACAAACCGCTTGAGGCGAAATTAAAAAAGAAACAAGCTCAAATGAAACAGATGCAAGCAAAATTAGCCCGAGACAGTTTAAAACCTACATTCATATTTATTGTTCCACTTCTACTAATATGGACATTTGTATTACCAGAAATAATTGGACAAGATTGGTACAACATTCCAGCAGCCTCATCTCCAATTTCAATGAATCTAATTATGTTTGAAACAGAGAAGGTTACTTTAGAATCTGGAAGAGTTTTAGAGCATGGAGTTCCAACATTCTTTTGGTATTTAATTAGTTCAATATCAGCACAAGGAATGATAATGAAATTAATGAAGATGACTTAACTGTATTTCAAAGTAATACATTACCGCCATCAATAACTATCGTTTGGCCATTAACAAAGCTAAAGTTGTCAGAAACAATAAGAGAACAAGTATTTGCAACGTCAGTGGTGTCTCCCCATCGTTTTAATGAAGTTTCATTAGCGAGTTTTTGTTGAGTTTTACTGTCGAAATGCTCAAAGGTAGTAGAACTTTTGATATTGCCAAGAGCCAAGCAATTAGTACGAATATTATATTTTCCATATTCCAGTGCAAGATGTTTAGTGAGTCCTAAAAGTCCAGCTTTAGCAACAGTATAAGGTGCACCTTTATCATGACCTGCAATTGCAGGAGTAGATGATATATTAATTATATTACCTGAATTAGCTTTTTTCATTATTGGAATAACAGCTTTACAACATCGAATACTGCCCAATAAATCCGCATCAATGACATTTTTATAGCCTTCAAGACTGATATCGGTAAAAGAGGAATCCCAATATTCGGAAGTAAGCGGATAACCTGCATTATTAATTAAAATATCAATTTTCCCATAATGATCTTTAGTAGTTTGTATAAGATTGGATATATCGTCATCAATAGTAACATCTGTTTTTATTGCAATTGGATCTGTATCGTAAGAATTTAGGTTTTTAACAATTTCTTTTGCCAATGAAAGATTTCTAGAAGTAACAACTACATTGGCGCCCTTTTGTGAAAACACTTCTGCTATAGATTTCCCAATTCCCTTTGTAGAACCAGTAACAATAGCAACTTTATTGGATAATTCATCCATTAAACTAATAGTTAAGAGATAAGAATTTGAACTTTTCTATAAGTTATTCAACGGAGATTTATATAATTATTCAATATAAGGGGATTAATGAGACAAGTTTATCCAGAACCAACAGTAGGAGCTTTAATAATTAATAGTGAGAATAAGATTTTATTAGTAAAATCTCACAAATGGATGAATGGCAAGTATTCAGTTCCTGGTGGGCATGTAGAAATTGGTGAATCATTTGAGGAAGCCATAATTAGAGAAGTTAAAGAAGAAACAGGGCTAGACATAGTGCCTAAGAGATTATTCATGGTTCAAGAATGTGTACATCCAAAAGAATTTTTCAAGAAGAAACATTTTATCTTCTTTGATTATATTTGTCAGGCTAAGAACATAAAAGTGCAATTAGATGAAAGAGAATTACAAGAATATAATTGGTTCAAGATAGAAGACATAAAAGAAGATTATTTAGAACCTTACACAAGGAATATGATATTAAAATTTAGAGAAGATAGTGATTTAGAAAGTAGAGAAATCTATTTGATTAAAAAATGATTAAGAGAAATCAAAATTACGGCCAATTCCTTTTTCTAACGCTTCTTGATATATCAGATTAGCAGTAGAGATATCCTCAAGAGATAAACCCATTGATTTAAACATCGTAATATCATCTTCGCTAGTTCTGGCAGATTTATTTCCAAGAATAATATCAGCAAGTTCAGCAAATACGTTAGTTTCAGAGATTCCTCCAGCTTCACGAACGGCAGTATTTATTTCGTCAACAATGACCTTACTGCGATTAATGGTAGTATTATCCACTTCAGAGCTTTCCTTAGTGTGAGCTCCAATACAATTGATATGAGTTCCAGTATTAACTAGATTGCCATCAAATAATGGCGAGGGAGAACTGGTCGCAGTAACTAGTATATCATTATCAAGAACTTTCTCAATATCATGTTCTACAATAATAGGAACTTCAAGTTCAGTTTCAAGAGATTTAATGAATTCAGTTTTCTTATCGGCAGAAGGACTAGTCATGACTATACGAGATATATTACGAACAGAACATATAGCCATCAATTGAAATCGAGATTGATATCCTGAGCCAAATATTCCAACAGATTCAGAATTTTGTCTAGATAAATATTTAGTAGCAACGCCGGTGACTGCCCCAGTTCTCATTCCAGTAATAAGGGAACCATCCATTATACAGATCAATTCTCCAGTATCAGTATCGGTGAGAGATATTATACCCTGAGTTGTAGGTTTGTTGAGTTTGATATTTTCTGGAAATACTGTTACAATTTTAGTGCCTAATGCTTTCATTCCACTCATATGAGCAGTCATAACTCCATACCAGCCATTTTTATCTTCTACAATAACAACTCCACGGTCGGTCATTTTTACATTATTTTTAGATAATTCAATGAAACTTTCTTCCATGGTTTTAATATTAGATTCCATTGTAAGTAAGAAATCAACGTCTTTATGCGAGAGTAAAAGAACCATAGTAATCACTTAAACAGATACTTCTTCAATAGATTGAATCAGTTTATTATTTTCGTCGTGTAAACCAATGTTAATTCTTATATAATTTTCTAGGCCAAGTGCGCCGCTTACGTCACGTACGATAATACCTTTACGGAGTAATTTTTCATAGATATCTGCGCCACCAGAATTTGTAAATTTTAATAACATAAAGTTTGAGGTACTTGGGATAATTTCAACGTTCTTTATTTTAGAAACTTGTTCAATGAATAATTTTTTTTCAGAGAGAATCTCTTTGACATTGTTCTCAATCCAATCAATATTATTTAAAGCGATTCTGGACAAGTTAACAGAGAGTTCGCCAACACTGTTAGGCGGTCTGACCTTATTCAATAAAGAGGTAGTAGATATTGATGAAAGCAGATAACCGACTCTCAATCCAGCTAAACCAAAGGCTTTAGAAAATGTCCTGACTACAATTAAATTGTCATAGCGATTTACTAAATTCGCTACAGTTTCTCCAGTAAATTCAAAATATGCTTCGTCGACAATTACAGGAACGTCGGAACTAGACAAGAGTTTTTCAAGTGAGTTTTTGTCTACAAGATTGCCAGTAGGATTATTTGGACTGCAGAGAATAATTAAACTAGTGTTGTCATTTATACTGTTAGAAATTTTGGTGAAGTCGTCAGAAAAATCAGAATTTCTTGTTATTTCCTTGACATTACCACCTATAATTTGAATCATTTTCTCGTAATAGGAATAAGTTGGAGTAGAAAGAATTACATCACTAGAAGGCTCAATAAATATTGAACCAATCATAAATAATCCTTCGTCCGCGCCATTAGTTAATATTAGATTATTGACATTGCATGAACAATAATCTGCAAGTAACTTACGGACAGAAATATATGAAGAATCAGGATATCGGTTAATCTCTAGATGATTGAATTCTTTACTAAGTTCTTCGAGCCATTCAATAGGAGTTTTATGTGAAACGTTAGTATCAAAACGAGTTATTTCATTAGGATTTTTTCCTATAGAATTAGCAATATCGTCAGTAGATGGTTCCCAACTATATGGAACAAAATTTTTCAAGAATTTCCTAATTTTCATAACTTATTGTAACGATTATTATTTCTTTGTATTGTATTAATTCATTTTGAGGAATTTTTATTTAAATTGATTTTAAAAAGGTCGAGATTTAGTAAAGAAGAGTGGGCAGAATGAGATACAAGTTGGTCTTCGTCAGATGTTGCACGAACAAGAGCGTCACGGGATACTTCATCTCCAATAGAACCCAAAGCAACGGCAGATTCATGTCTAACTACATGGTCAATATCAGTAAGCATGGCTTCAATTAGATGAGTAACACATTGTGGAAAACCTAATTGTCCAAAAGTAAATGCAGCTTCATGTCTGACAAGAGAAGTTTCGTCGTTTTTTAGAATTTCAGGCAATACAGGAACAACAGAATTATCGCCAATATCTGCTAGTATGCAAACACAACGTGTTCGAACAGATATACTTTCGTCTTGTTGAAGTAGATCTATAAAGAAATTAAGATCCATTTTTTTAAAAGCCTTATCGCATTCAATTAATTTAGCGAGATCTCCATCTTTACGGGTTAACAATTGGTTCTTTTTTTGTAGTATCATAAATATATCAAATTGAATATGACAAAGAATTTAAATAATTAATTAAATTTTCTATATGAATTAGGTTTTAGAGTAAATCATAATGTATTCGTGTGAATAGGATTTATTATGACTAGTGGCAGACGATACAAATCGGCCAGTCTTAGGATCTCTAGTTGTAGGAAGGCATTTGAATGGAATTTTTCGTTTTATAATTTTGTGTTCAGTAAATCCAATAGTAGCTAATATTTCATCAAAAACTTGCGTATTTGATATATCAACTCCTCGAAGAGCAGTGTTGCCTATAACTACAGCCATTTTACCATTAGTTTTTAATAAATCGTATGATTTATGGAAGAAATTCTGCATGTCGATAAAATAAGAATAGACAGTCTTCGATAATGCTTTACTATGATTGTGTAAAGAATCTGCAATCATACCTCCAGTATAGCTATAGAGGTTATTGTCATTAGTCTTACGATGGGAAGAGCCAATAAAATTCTGTTTTGATGGAATATCTTTGAAAAAATCTTGTAGAAATGACAGACTAAGTGAATGAATGTCTCGATATTCATAACTAATTACATAGGGTGGAGAAGTAACTATCAAAGAACATTCTTCGTCTTTTGGTAAATCTTGCAGATCGCCCACATATACACGCCTATAATAATCAAGATTGTTAAGAATTTTTGGAGAAAGAGTATTTATTAATTGTTCGTTACGAATTTCCATTTTTTTTAATTGATTAAAATAACGAGTTATCGGATCGTTTACTCGATTAAGAAATTTTGTTTTATCTTTATGAGGCTTTATAGAACCATTATTCCAGTAGCTAGAGGGTTTTAATATGTGAGAAAATGCACATAAAAAGAATAATTGTAAGTTTTTGGGTTTGATTTGTTTAATTTTAGATAGAAGATGATTAAGAATATAATAACTATTATCGTCAAACCATTTTGATAGTTCCTGTGGAATGTCATAGTCGGTTGTCACATTAGAATGTTTGAGTTCATAATGTAGAAATGAGATAGTATTAGAGATTTTAGATGGATCGAGAGGAGTTGTCTTAGCTAAAGTAATCATATGTGCAATTGGATTAATATCAGTACCAAGAGCCACTCTATTGTGAAGAATAGATTCCAAGATTGTAGAACCTGAACCATAGAAAGGATCACAAATTATATCTCGTTCTTGAGAATTTTCTAGAATTAATCTACGGGCCAATTGTGGAATGAATTTTGCAGGATAGCGATGATAACAATGAGTAAGATAGTTAGTATCTTTTTGTGTAAGATTGTCAAAAGACCAGGAATTTTCAGTAACAATCTTAGACACTGGTTCAATCAATCGTGACCGGGTAATTGACATATAATTATCTGGTAGCAATTGTTTTATTCATATTAAGTCAAAATAACTTTCCATTAGAGTGAGTTTCAGTTGAGTCTTCCACAGCTAACCTGAAATATATCAAAAACAAACGTGTTTTGATTGAATAAAGAAAATATTTTAAAAGAATTGAAGAATTCATTTAAATTAAGTTTGTATGAAGCTAAAACATATCTAAGTCTACTAGATGGAAATAACAATGTTAAAACAATTTCAAGAGGTTCAAAAGTACCATTACCTAGAATTTATGACACATTAAGAAGTCTTGAAGACAAGGGATTTGTAAAAAAATTAAATAAGGGATATTCACCGGTTGAACCTGAAATTGCTTTAGAAGGACGGATAATACATACAAGCTATGAATTTGACAATATTATAAAAACTCAAAAAGAAGTGAAAAAAGATATATTATCAGAATTAAAAAGAAGGCCAGTTTCAACAAATGTGGGGATTGAATCTGAGACTTTAATCGGCATTCACAATATCGGGAATAAATTTTTGGAGATCATGAAGGATTCAAAGGAGATAATAATTAGTGTGAAGAAAGCATTCGAAGTTAAAGAATTGTTTTTGAGTTTTCTAATCAATACTAATGTAAATAATAAGAAGATAACAATTTTTACTCCAAATTCGTATAAGATATCAAAAACTGATCAGAATATATTAAAAAATACAAATGTAGAATTAAAAAAACGTGCGTATATTTTACTGGATTTAATGGCAACTGATCAAGGAGATGTAATAATAGGAGTACCAGATGTGTCAGGTAGTCCAGAACGTACAATTGCAATATGGATTAGAAACAAAGAATTTGCAGAATCCTTAATGACGTCATTAACAGAATGAAATAGTTCTATGAGTTAGGAGTAATTGGTTGAGTTTCAACTTCTTCAGAACGACCATACACATAACTACCTATAGCAGCAGCTACGACTGAGAATATTATAACAGAAATAACCAATTGTTGCATATATGGCCATTCATATCCAAGAGTTGAAGGGAGTTGAGATACTGCTGCGGCAGCTAGGCCACGAGGCAGCAGAGATGACAATAAAGGCAAATTCTTCATCATGGATTTATCTTTTTTGAGTGTAATACGAAATGATAGATTACGAGCTACAACTAATAGTCCAGTAATAAAAACTCCTAACAATATGATTTTTGTGGCTGGTTCAAAGATCATACCCAAATACACGAAAAAGAATGTTGTTAAAAGAAAAGAAATCTGTCCTTGGAATTTCCTCATAAGAGAGCCAGCGTCAACAGGATTATCACGGAATGATGGAATAAAACCAAATTCTTTGCCATTTCCAAGAACTAAACCGAAACATAATGCTGCAAGTGCGCCATTACCACCACTCATTTCAGAGAATCCATAGAGCATCAAACAGGTTGTTAAAGTCAGAATATCATCATGTGTTACATCTTGTTGAGATGCGATTCTGCTTACTCGTATAGGAAAGCTTTGTAAAATTTTTAGCCAAATAAGACCTCCAAGTATACCAAAAACAATTCCGATTGAGAATTTACCAGCTATTCCTTGAAGAAGAATAGAAGAGACGCCATCAGAACTTTCAGGGTTAGAAGTTCCAGTATAAATACTTAGAATTGTAACGCTTAGCACTACAACAAATACATCAGTAAACGCAGATTCAATTGTAAGAAATGTTTCTGCTTTTTTATTTAGATTTAATTTATTAACCAATGGAATAATTACTGCAGAACTAGTTCCGCATAGTGCAGCTCCAAAGAATAATGAAGCAAATAAGGCGTCACGTCCAGTTCCCCAAGGATTGTCAAATACGAATGAGTTAATTAGATATCCGACAACAGTGAGAACAAATATTGTAATTATTACACTTGTAGATGTAACAAAAAATCCACGTGGAGTTTCTTCAATAACTTGTCGAATTTTTAGGTACATACCGCCATTGAAGAGAATTACAGCAATAGCTAATGCAGAAAGATATGGTGCAATTTGGACTAAAGTTAATGACAAAGATTCTTGCTCCGTTGCTGTACTAGCAATGAATGCTGCCGCAATAAAACCCAAGATAATTAAAAACGGTGTATCTGGAATACCGGTTCTATCAAAGATATTAGATGCGATATAACCAATTATTGTAATTATTCCTATTGAGAAGAAAACTACTTCAGTTTCCATGAAATATTATTCCCCAGCTATGATGAAACCAGCATTCATCATTTGTTGATGAATTGCATTACATTTAAACTCTCGAAGGTGTTACAGTGTATATTGAGAATTTTTTTATTGTTACTTTTGTTATTAATTATTCCACATAGTGATGCGCATATATTAGGAGGTTCACAAATACAAGTAAATCAAGTAATTTTTCAGTTTCTAACGGACCCTGCTTTTGTTGTAGAAGATGAAGATTTCTATCTAAGTTTTAGTATACAAGATGCAGTTACTGAAAAGGGATTAAAAGGTATACAGGCAACAATTATTTTCTATGATAATTATGGAAGAATGTTAGATACAATCGATGTAGAAGGAAGTGAGATTATAGAAGGAGATTTTGTAATTAAATATAATTTTGAGAATGACGGCATATATGATGTAAAAATAGAGATATTAAAGGAATCAGATGTAGCAGCAATTGATACACAATTCAGAATATTAGTAGCAAACAAGTCGATATTAGAAGATTCCTCATTCATAGTAGGAATAGTAATTACTTCAATCATCATAGGATTAATAATAAAAAATCGAGTAATAGATAGATAATCTAAAGTTTAGAATCTTTAAAATATTGAAAATCAGATTTTAGAGAATCAGGAATTTCTGAATAGACGTCGGTAATCAGAGTGTCCAAACTAGGCATAGGAGAAGATTCTGCCTGAGTAATTGCTTCAGTAATTTGTCTTTCGGTTTTTTGTTGGATTTCTTGTTCAAGATCACGATTCCATATGCCAGAATTTTCAAGATATTTACGGAATCTTGCAATTGGGTCTTGGGATAACCAATTTTTGTATTCGGCTTGATCTTGGTACCTTGTTCCGTCATCTGAAGTAGAATGTGGGGAAAGTCTATATGTTTTGGCTTCAATTAATGTAGGACCTTTTCCTTCACGAGCTTTTTCCATAGCAGACTTAGTAACCATATAAACGGCCAATATATCATTACCGTCAACAACAACACCATCAAATCCATATGCTTTAGCTTTAATTGCAATTCCATCAGAAGCAGTTTGATGAGAGATATTGGTAGAGATAGCCCATTGATTATTTTTACAGAAGAAAACTGTAGGAGTTTTGTAAACACCAGCAAAATTAAGTCCGGCATGAAAATCATTAGATGAAGTTGCACCGTCACCAAAATAAACAATAGTACCAACTTTATCGTCAAGAAGTTTTGAAGCAAAGGCAGTACCAACAGCGTGAGAGATTTGCGTACCTACAGGAGCAGACGGTGGAACAAATCTTTTAGAACTGCAACCGAATAAACCTGGAAGAGATCTTCCTTTATGTTCGTCTTCAGCACTTCCACGCAAATGTGAAATAATAAAATTCAAGGTAACGCCTTTTAGAAGCATTGCACCTTGTTCTCGATATGCAGGAAAGAACCAATCGTTATTTGAAACACCGAGTGCACTACCAACGGAACAAGCTTCTTCGCCATAAGATGGTAAATAAAAACCAATACGGCCTTGTCGTTGTAAAGCAACCATTTTTGTATCAAGAGTACGTGTAAGGACCATAGTCTGATATGCTTTGATTAATTCCGCTTCAGAAAGATCAATACTTACATCTTTGAGTATTTCCCCTTCGGTTGTAAGACATTGTAACATGTGAGTCATATTTGCTAATCAGTGAAACCGGTTTTTACAAGAATGCTTTTAACGTTTATGATTTTTTCGACAATAGACGAAGATATAATCAGAATGGTAAGGCAATAATTAAGATAATAACTACAAATAACAGAGACAATTAGAATAAGATAAATGTATGAGGGAAAATTAGTCAATCTTTTGGAGGCGTCGCTGATAGGATATGAATTGATTTATGTAGATAAGAAAAAGAAACTTACAAAAATTTATACAAACGAAGAATCTACGTCGTATAACGTATCTATAGCATTAGATTCTGCAAATAAGATAATAGAATTACAAATATTACAAATAATTTGGGGAAAAGATAATGAAGCAGAAATGGCAGAGTTAGATAAATTCCCAGATAAAGTAAACAAATATCTTGATTTGGATATGAAGAAAATCACAGAAATGTAAACGCCGGGAGTGGGATTTGAACCCACGAGACCCTTGCGAGTCACAAGCTTACTGAAATATATTCCAGGCTTGCGCCTTACCAGATTGTCCTTTGCTCTAGACTACCCCGGCTATGATTCGAAGAAACGCCTTACAAAGATAAAATCTTTTATGAATAAATCAATCTTGAGATTCGTTTTTTGTCCAAAGTTTGGGGTAAGTGCTAGGTTTCATTATTACTCTTTTAGTTTTACAAGCAATTCCTTTTTTATTTTTAGTAATATCATCAGAAGACATTAGAGATTCAGCAAGAGCAATTAATTCGCCTTTTTGAGATAACACTGCAATATTTTCAGCCATTGAGATTTCTTTAGATAGGTTCAGAATTCCAGGAATGGCGAGCTGTGCTCCATGGCATATTGAATCAATAGCAGAACATCTCACAGTAATAGACTTTAATGGTTTAGTAATAAATTCAACAGGATGAACAAGTTCTCTAAATCTAGTTTCGTCGTTCTCTTTTTGTAGTCTATATATAGCATCACTTAGCTCATGTAATGGTACAAAATTACTATCTTCATCAATGTGCATAACACGAGTGCGTCGTAATTCAATCATAGTGGCACCGCATTCCATTATTTCTCCAATATCATATACTAATTTACGAATATACGTTCCTGCTTCGCAGAGTACACGTATACATAAGAGTCTACTAGTATCATCCAAAACTTTAATGTCGTAAATATTTCGAATTCGTGTCTGGCGTTTTACTGCAGAACGTTGCGGAGGTCTTTGATATATAGGTCCTTTGAATTGATTTATACAATCGTATAGTTTAGTTTGATTTACGCTATTATGTAAACGCATAACAGCAATGTATTCTTTAGGGCCGTATAATAAAATAGGTAAGGCTTTTGTTGCATTACCAAGACTAATCGGCAACAACCCAGTAACCATCGGATCAAGTGTTCCACTATGTCCAGCTTTAGTGTATTTCAACATAGATTTGACCCAAGATACAACTTGATGACTAGTAGGGCCAGATTGTTTATCGACAAATATTATACAATTATCAATTAAATCGTCAATGGATCGTTTATCGGGATATGAACCAGAATCAAGAATATCAGGTTCTTCATTGAGAATAATCTGTTCGTTATTGTTTGTTTTAGAGTGATTCATTTACGGAACTAATAACAGATTTACAAACTTGATTAATATTCATATCGTTTGTATCAATAATTATATCAAAAACTGATAGATCAGTACCTAATTTCATACTGTATAATTTCTCATAAATTTGTTGATTTTTTGTATCGCGTTCATTAACGATTTTAGTAGATTCTTCGAGAGAAACGGTATCACGGGATCTTAATCGGATAGACCGATTTTCCTTTGAGGCTTCGAGCCAAATAGAGATTCCATTTGAAGTCAACCAAGGAAGAGTATAACTCGTAATAACTACATCTCCTTGATTTAATAAATCCATCAAACGTTGATCTACAAGTTTGTCGAAGGAGGAGTCTTGCATTCGGTTTGATAGGAATTTCATTCCGTCGTTATTATCCCACCAATCAAGACCAGAAATACTAAATCCTTTTTCTTTTGCAATTTCTTTAAGCATATCACCGCCTGAATAGTATTCAATATCAAATTCTTTACAAAGTGAATGTGCAACAGTAGTTTTACCGACAGCGGACATTCCTGATAAAATAATTCCTTTCATGAGGAAAACTCTAATCTAGACCCAAAGAGTTAACAATTGATTCTGCAGCTTCTTTAGATTTTCCATCTGAATTAAGTACAACCAATAATGATGCGCTAGTAAGTATACCTGCAGAAGACAACATACTTCGTGCAATTTGATTATCAAGTTCAATTGATTCGATAGTTGTAGAATCTCTATTACGTGTAGGATCGTTAGATCTTCTATCAAGTACATCATGAGGTAAGGCTTCTACAAGAATAAGATTAGTTGGAAGAAGAGACTCCAATATAGGAAGAGGTAAACCAGGCATATAACCAGAAGTGGTTTTGATAAACAAGTGAGTGTCAATTACAACAACGTCAGAATCAATATTTGCAATAGATTTTGCGGCATTGATTTGTAATTCTTGTTGTTTGTCAGTAGACAAAGTTCTCATTTCATCACGATCAGAAATTCCAAGTTTTTGAGCTTCTTCAAACATGATTGTTCCGAAAGTAAGATTATAAACTTTAACATCTTTCTGTGCAAGAAGTAATAGTACTTCATTAACTACTGTGGTTTTTCCAACTCCGGCAATTCCAACAATAACAACACGTTTATTGTTTGCCATAAAGAATCAATCTTTACCTAGGAAACCGGCCAATCCAGGCATCATTGTTTCTAATTTTTCTTTCATAAGTAATTGATAATAATTAATGAAGATGCTTACCATAAGCAATATACCCGTTCCTCCTCCAAATACACCTAAGATATCTGATATAGAAGCTAATAATCCCATAAGTATTCCTCCAATAATAGTAATAACTGGGATATATCGATCAAGAAGTACTTCAAGAGATCCTTCTGAACGACGAAATCCAGGAACCTGAACATTTGCACCAAGTAGTTTGGTTGCCACGCTTTTTGAACCAAGGCCTCCTATTTCTACCCATACACGAGCAAAGATAGTACACATTACTACATAAAATAATACATATGTTATTGCTCTCAATGGTTCAACAGACAATACTTCGAGGCCACGAGGAGGAGAAATATAATATGCAAATCCTCCAATAGGACCTGCAGTAGGATCTGCGGAATTAAACTGTGCAAATAGATTTAGGAGTGTATTACTATTGGCGGGATTAAATCTAGACCAGATAATTTGAGAGAAGAATGAAAGATTGGCCAATAAAGCGCCTGTAAGAATAACAGGCAAAACAGAGACGTATAATAATTTAATTGGATAAGTTCCTTGAAAACCTCGATACTTAGTAGAAGTTATCGGTATTTCGATTCTTATACCTTCGGCATACACAATTAATCCAAGTATCGAAATAGTTAAGAATAAAGTAACTAAACTAGGAAGACCACCAGGACGTAAGAGTATACTTTCTGGAGAACTAGAAAGAAGTGTAGAAACAGTGTGAGGAATTATTCCAAAGTAAGTACTGCCTGCAGGAATTAATCCAAATACACTCCAAAATATTGTTTGTGATACACCAGCGGCAATAAATAAACTGATACCACTTCCTAAACCCCAGCCTTTTTGAATTAATTCGTCCAAGAGTATAACAATAAGTCCAGCAAACATAATTTGAATAATAATTGTGACAGAAGTAGAAAAGGGTAGATTTTGTCCGAATGAACCGCCAATCATAAAAGCTACAGCTTCTGCAAATGTTACTATAAGTGCAAGAATCTTAGTGCCTGCAGAGAATAAAGCACGATCATCAGGTTTTTTAAAATCTAAGTGGATTATGTCTGCACCTTTTAATAATTGTAATATTAAACCTGCAGTAACAATAGGGCCGATTCCAAGAGTCATCAATGTGCCTTGGGAAGAGGCAAAGATAATTGCAGTATAGGACATTTGATCATCTGCTCCGGATGCAACGCCGTATAATGGGACTTGGGCCATAATAAGATAAATAGTAACTGCAACTGCAGTCCAAAGTAATCTATTAGTAAGAATTGGTTTGACTGTAGGTTTATCTACCTCAGGTAGAATTGATGCAACTTGTCGAACAAAGTCAATAACTATTCCCAATACTAAGACCTCGGTGAGATTTTTCCGCCAGCTTTTTCAATTTTTGATTGTGCTTGTTTAGTAAAGGATGTAACCAACAGTTCATATGAACCTTGTACTGAACCAGAACCAAGTAACTTTTCATAACCAAGTTTTTCTAAATCGATAGGAGTATTGGATTTAGAATGTAAGAAGAATCCATCCAAATCTCCTACATTAATCCATTTTTTTACAATTTTACGATTAGGTGGATTAAGAGAAGGTTTTGTGAAATGATCAGGATCATACTTAACAGTCCAACTCCATTTATACTTCATCAATCCTGCATTTCCTCTTCCGCCAGGATGAGATCTATGGCCTTTAACTTGTCCCCAGCCATGGGATCTTGAACCACGTAATTTCCTAATTTTTCTATGTCTTGTTCCCATTTCCATCACTTTATATCATATTTGAGATTAACTTAGGAAGATCAGGATTATAACCTAATGTCCCTCCTTGAGCATACATTCTTTTAGTAGATTTTCGGAAACCTCCTTTTGGTGGAGATAAACGAAATGAAGGTTTAAGATTAGAAATAGAAGATAAATTAATTTTAGCTTCACTTAGTGCTTTAGCTAAATCTGCAATATTTGTATACCCATCTTCTTTCGCAAGATCTGCATCATATTTAATCGAATTAGACTTTTCGCCACGAGTAATTATCAATGATTCAATAATAGAAGAATCAGCATTTGTCCAAGCAACATGATTTTTAACAGTTTGTAACATGCCTTTAGAAATAGGAGTATTAGGAATTATAGTAGCACGAAAACGAGATTTAAGATGTAGATGTGCAAGAGTAGTTTTAACACTACTGTTTTGGTTAATGGTGCCACGAAGATTAACAACTATAAATGCCGACATCATAAATCACTGCAAACTCATACTATGAAGTTGTCTAATTGAATCATAAACAGCATTAGCTACTGAAGGCATAGTGCTAGTTGATCCAAAACTTTTAGACCATACATCTTTTATTCCAGCTAATGCAAGTAGATTACGAATAGTCTCTCCAGCAACTAATCCAAGTCCTTTGGGACCAGGAATTAATTCAATTTTAACGCTACCGCCTCTTCCAACAGTACGATAAGGAATTGAATGATTTGTTCCACATCGACATTCCCAGCTGCCGCAACCTAATTTAACAGGAATTATGTTAATTAAAGCATTTTGAGTGGCGCTGTCTATAGCATTTTTCAGTTGGGGTTTTTTACCGGTTCCTACACCAAACCATACATTTGCGTCGCCAACTGCTACAACAGATTTAAATCGAGTAGATTCCCCTGCATCAGTTTGTTTTTGAACTACACCAACATGGACTACAAATGATTTAATGTCAGGAAGTAATTTATTTACAATTTCATATTCTTTGATTTTCCATCCATTTTGGAATATTGTATCAAGTGATTGAACTGAACCGGATTGTACCAAAGTCCCTAAACGGGTACGTGGAATCCATATTTTTTCAGGTTCTGGTTGTCGAGGACGGCGATTACGGCGATCACCGCGACGATCACCGCGACGATCACCGCGACGATTATTACCAGTAGATTTTTCATTTGACTGTGAAGTCTTAGCACCTGGTTTATCTTTGTTTGTTTGTTGTTCACTCATGATTATCATCCATATTTAGAATTTATTTCTTCGATTATCTTTTGTGTGGCATCTGTTTTGAATTTTTCGCTATCAGGAAATATATCATTATTAGCAGTAATATCAATACCTGCGTCAATAACACCTTTTAATGCATAAATAATTTTTAAACCTGAGCCAAATTCGCGTCTTCCAATATAGAGAATAGCTTTATCTAAACCTGCTGATTTTGCTTTTTTACCTGCAAGATATCCAGTGAGATATAGTCCATAAAGACTTTTTCCTGAGCCTTTCCATCCAAGTTTAGTAATTTGGCTAGAATGACAAGAACTTTTGATTGAATCACCTTCAATCTTTGGTTCAATAAATTGAAATGTTGAATGTTTATTACTAATTCGAATAGAAAGAATTACAGATCTAGAAACAATCATAGATTTACGTTTTGAATAATCAGTTTGACCTGTTCGTTTTCGTTTAAACATAGGAACATGTGTATTACGGGTCATGATAACTAATTCTCACCTTTACGTTCAGCAATTAATTCGTTCAGATGTTTAACAGAACGTATGCCACCTGAGCTTGACATTTTATATAATTCCCAGAATGATGCGTTAGAAATTTCTTGTCGGTCTTTAAAAATTTTCAAGCGTTTTCGTTGAGCACGAACTTTTATCATCCAACGACTTTTTTTAGATAAACGAGAATATTTTGCGCCTTCTTTAGAACCTTGTGTTCGTCCACGCTTTACTTTTTTCTTTTTCAGTCTTTGACGTCCACGAGAAATACCTTGTTTTTTAGGAACTGTAATAATATCATCTTTCTTAAGACTTCGCATACTACCGCGTGTAATTGCATCTTCCAGTTTATCAACTTGTTGTGAGTTTATTTTGAGTCGGTGCTGGCCAACGCCAAATACTCGGGATGCAAGTTCTTTCTTAGTTTTTAGATTAGTCAATTTTATTTACTCCTATGTAGATTTCCTTTATTTAATATTTTGAATCCAAGTTTATCTGCTTCATTAATGATTAATAATTTATATCTTTTTCCAATTTTTGATGATAATCTAATAGCGTCGTTAGAGGGATCGAGGTTTTTTAATCCGTTTATATTATGTATCAATATGTCGTTATATCCAGAAGGATGCAATCCACGAACAGCTTTGGGGCCTCTATATCCAATTTTAACGATTGCAGGCCAACTTTTCTTTTGAATTCTCATAAAACTATCAAAACCTTTAGGTTTTCGCCAGCGCGAATCGATTCTTTTGTATCTCCACGATTCCTGTGCTCGAAAAGTAGGTCGTTTTTTATTTATTTGTGATCGTAAAGATAAATAATCAGATTTAGATTTAATGATTTTTTCTGTTGTAGTAATAACCTTTGATTTACTGGTATCCTTTGGTTTAGCAGAAGCTTTTGGTTTGGCAGCCTTTGGTTTAGCAGAAGCTTTTGGTTTGGCAGCCTTTGGTTTAGCAGAAGCTTTTGGTTTGGCAGCCTTTGGTTTA
>ENA-ORDI01000068-ORDI01000068.1-marine-metagenome-genome-assembly--contig:-NODE-68-length-68644-cov-6.981288_pt1 | contig 68644 bp, 58 predicted proteins | sample MGYA00248628_ERZ508525 | MGnify/ENA primary metagenome ERZ508525 (study PRJEB26195, sample SAMN05422138) | marine metagenome | isolation source: East of Porto Seguro, South Atlantic Ocean | place: Atlantic... | reverse complement strand
TTGGTGCTACGATATTGGCCCAAGGAGACGGCAGCTGGGAGTTGGAACTGTTGGTCCCCAGGGCGGTTTCGACTGAGACCCAAGAGCCGCAGATTGTGAACACCGGACCAAGGTTAGGATGGGGGTGAAAACGCTACGGTAGACTCCAGTGAAATGGATGCGAACACTCTTCCCTAGACCGGCAGGTGATTTGACCGCTGAAAGCTGACGGCTACCGTCCCATTGCGTAGCCGTCGCGGCGCAGGTCGGCTCCGCCTGATAGCGTGCCCCTTTCGCTATCTACCTTGATGGCGCATAGACTGCCCATCCTCGGCGTCCAGTCGTTCCACACTTCAACTTGGTGGCCGCGGCGGTTTAGCTCCGCGATCGTCTCCCCGTCGATCCTGCCTTCTACTCCCACCAAACCGGGGTGGTAAGCGTGGGGCCAGAACGAGTTGGGGAAGCTCCAGGCGGAAACCCGGGGCGCTTCTATGGCTTGTTGGGGGTCCATACCGAACTCGGCCACGTTCAGGAAAAGCTGCACCATGGACTGGCATTGCACGTCGCCGCCCGGCGTCCCGAAGGGCATCCAGACCTGCCCGTCTCGCATGGCCAGGGCTGGGTTGGGGGTCAGTCTGGGGCGTTTGCCGGGAGCCAACGCGCCGGGATTTTCCGGGTCTAGCCAGCTTTGAGAGCCCCTGGGCGAGATCACGAACCCTAATTCGGTGGCTACCGGAGCGCCACCGATTCCATCGCTGGGGGTGGCGGAGAAAGCGTTGCCTTGGCGGTCCACCACGCAGACGTAGCTGGTGTCGGCCTCAAGTCTGCCGGCCACCGGCTCCGGCTTGGCCACGCTTCGACCGTTCGGACTGCCTCCCTGGTATCGCCATGGGTCGCCCGGCTCCGGCATCTCGGAAGATGCCCGCGTGGGGTCGATGGCCCGTCGCCGCTCGTCGGCGAAGGCTTTGGATGTCAGGCCTTCCAGGGGTACGTCCACAAAATCCGGATCTCCGTAGTAGTGGTGCCGGTCGGAGAAAGACAGCTTCAGGGCCTCGAGAACAGTGTGAATGTAGTCGGGGCTGTTGTGGCCCATTCCCTGCAGGTCGAACCCTTCCAGTATCTGCAGGGCTTCGATGGAAACCGGGCCCTGGCACCACGGGCCGCAGGTGTAAACGTCGATGCCTTTGTAGCTGCCCGAGGCAGGCTGGTCCACCCCAACGTGGAAAGCGGCCAGGTCTTCCATAGTGAGCAGGCCGCCCTGCTCTTGAACGAATCGGACCATCTCCACGGCAATCTCGCCATGGTAGAAGAAGTCTCGCGCAGCCTGAATGGCCTCATTCCGGCCTCTGGAAACGTTGTCCCGTTCGACTTGAATCAAACGGTGGAAGGTGCGGGCCAGTTCGCTTTGGACCAGAACCGCTCCGGTCTCCAACGCTTTGCCACCGGGGAAAAACACGTCCCGGGTAGACTGCCATTTCTGGTTGTCTCCGTCGTAGTGGTCCAGTTCGTCCACGGCGCCAACCAGGGCGCGGCGCAATGAGGCCGGTATCGGAAATCCGCCTTCGGCCAGTTCCAGCGCCGGGGTAACCACCTGCTCAAAGGTCATGGAGCCGTACAGCTTCAGGGCCGTGAGCCAGGCATCCGCGGCGGCGGGTGTTACGGTACGAAGAACGCCCACCGGTATCTCTCCGCCGGCGTGCTGGTTGAAGTAGTCGATGCTGGCGGCGGCGGGCCAACGGCCCAGGCCGCTGATCTCCACCGTGTCTTGCTTCTCGGCGTCGTGAATGATGATGGGAGCGACGCCGCCAAAACTGGTGTATTGGGGCAGAACAACGTTAATAACGATGCCCGCGGCCACTCCGGCGTCGGTGGCGTTGCCACCCTGCTCCAAGATACGATATCCCGCCGCGGTGGCCAAGTAGTGGCCTGCCGACACCATGTGGGTAGTCCCGGTTATTAAAGGCCGATAGGTGTTGATTCCCGTCGCCACGTTCCACCTCCTGTTTCCCATCGCCGGGGCCAAAGAGTGGAATCGTCTTTGACTGCCGGAGATTGCGGCTTATTATCCCGGCGAACTGGATTGGAGGTATGTTAGCGGTGGCCTAATCTCGTGTCAAATAAACGTTGTCCAGGTCTAGACGAAGCCCCGTAGTTCAACAGCCCGGGCCACCCGTTCCACGCCGATCTGAAATGCCGCCTGCCGGTGGGTTATACTTTGGGAAGCCGCCTTCTCCCGTACCGCCTGGTACCCCAGATCCATGATCTTAAGCAACTCTTCGTTGACTCTGCTTTCCTCCCAACGGAATTCCTGCAGATTTTGTGTCCACTCGAAGTAGGAGACGATCACCCCGCCGGCGTTGACCAGAATGTCCGGCATAACCTGGATCCCCCGTTCAGCCAAGATGTCGTCGGCCTCCGGTGTCGTGGGATGGTTCGCCGCTTCCACTACCAGCTTGGTCCGCAGCTTGGGAGCGTTCTCCGCCGTCAACACGTTGCCGATGGCGGCGGGCACCAGGACTTCACACTCCAATTCCAGCAGATCGTCGTTGGTTATGTCTTCTCCGCCGGCGAACCCTGGTACGCCACCGGACTCTCTTTGATGCTCCAGCAAAGCCGGAATGTCCAGGCCCTTGGAGTTGTAAACACCTCCCCGGACTCCGCTCACCCCAATCACCTGGCAACCGTACTCTTGAAGCAAACTGGCGGTCCAAGAGCCCACATTGCCGAATCCTTGAATCACGATACGCGCGCCGTCCGGGTTCATGTTCATGTCGCTGGCGGACTGGTTGATCAGATAGGCGACACCTCGTCCGGTTGCCGAATCCCTTCCCAGTGACCCACCGATCTCCACGGGTTTGCCGGTTACGCAGGCAGGCGAATGTCCGTGAAGCTGGCCATAAGCGTCCATCATCCAGGCCATGGTCTGGGCGTTGGTGCCCAGGTCCGGCGCCGGTATATCCCGGTTAGGGGCCAACAGGTGCACAATGTTTAAGGTGTAGCGGCGTGTGAGCCGGTTCAACTCTTCGACGCTCAGTTCACGGGGATCGACCTGCACCCCGCCCTTCGCGCCGCCAAAGGGCAGATTCATCAGGGCGGTCTTCCAGGTCATCAGAGAAGCCAGGGCGCGCACTTCGTCCACGTCCGCTTCGGGGTGGTACCGTATGCCGCCTTTGTAGGGTCCTCGGGCGCCGTTGTGCTGCACCCGGTATCCGGTGAAAACCTCTATGTGACCGTCGTCCATGCGCACCGGCACCTGCACGTGAAGCTCACGCCACGGCCGGCGAAGCATCTCCCGGTGTCCATCGCTCAATCCCAGGCTTTCGGCGGCTTGGTCGAAAAATAGGTTTACTTCCTCGAAGGGAGTCAATTTCCTCGTGGTAACCATGGTCCACGCCTCCTTTATATCGGCATCGGCCGAAAAGGGCGAGAGTCATCCGGTCTACTGTTATAGTTCAACCCGGTCAGGGCAGGTAAAACCTGGGACATCAGACGAAAGTTCGGCCTACGTAGATAAGATGCCCCGTCAACCGATCAGGTTTCAATCTTACCGGATAATGGCACCCAGTTGCCCGGTTTCTTTCTACGAGTGTGCTAAAATCCCGAAGCCCCAGACACCCAGCATCTCCCGGCCATTTGGGGATATTTAAGATTAGATAGCAGGAGCGAAAGATGCTGTTTGAGGTCGAGGTGGTAGCCGGGGGTAACAGCCCGATGGACCTGAACCGTGTCTTCGACTTGCTGTCCGAGCCAAGGGCGATCCGCAGGGTGTTTACCGCCGATCGGATGGATGTGGACGTGTGGTGCGAAATAACTGGTTGGAGTCAAGACGGCCCGTGCTCGGCCTATGCCGCGTTGTCGGAGGATTCCGGGGAAGGAACGGTTCTGTTGATCTATGGCGGCGATGACGGGATCCGGTTGAGGCCGGAAGGCTCGACCGGCGATTGGGATCTGGCCAGCGTCGATCAATGGGGCGAGCCCTGCCTTATGCTAGGGAATGACGCGCCGGTGAAGGAGTAGACCTGTCAAAATGGCGTCGTAACCAGCCCCCACCGATTCTGCGTGTTTGGCGCCTCTAACTCCGCCCGGTAAAGGCCGGCATGACTTCCTTGGCGAATCGGCTGAGTTGTTCTTTGTATTCCAACCAGGGCATGCCCTCCGGCCATTGGAGTATTACATCCTCCAGACCCGGATATCGCTCCTCAATGTCACGCAGGAATTGGATAAACCCGTCCGGTTCGCCACAGTACCAAACCTTCTGCTCAACGCCCTCTTCTATGGTCGGCGCCCTTGACGGCGCGCCGGGTGTGCCCCAGGCACGGCCTTGGGAATCGGTATAGCGGACGAAACCGAAGGGCGCGAACCACTTGTAGCGTTCGTCGTGATAAGGCCGAACCGTGTCGATGGCCTCTTGTTGGCTGCCGGAGATGTAATATCCGATGCCCAGAGCCATGTCTTGTCCCAATTCAAGTTCCCGGCCCTCTTTGGCGGCGATGTCCCGGTAGGAGCTAAAGAGTTGATCGACTAACACTTCCCCGGTCAGCGCCACCATGCCTTTGATTCCCTTGCGAGCGATGTACTCCAAGGTACGTCCGCTGGCGATGGGCTGCCAGATCTCCACCGGGTTATTGATGGGCTTGGGCACCAGGGTGATGTCCTTCAGTTGATAACCCCGGTAGGGCACGTCGGCCGGGATGGTGTAGTGTTTCCCCTTGTGGCTGAAAGAGTCCTCGTTGAAAGCCTTGAAGATAATCTCCATCTGTTCTTCGAAGAGTTCTTTGTTGGCGTCGTTGTCGATAACCGGGGCGCCGAAGGTTTCGACCTCTCTGGAATGATAGCCCCGGCCCACGCCGAAGATCAGTCTACCTCCGGTCATGATGTCCGCCATGGCGAAGTCTTCGGCCAGGCGGAGAGGATGCCACATGGGCACGACGTTAAAGGCCCCACCGAACTTGAGTCGTTTGGTCAAGCCGGCCAGGTGGACCCCCAGCAAGATCAAGTTTGGGAAGCACTCGTAGCCCTCCCTTTGAAAGTGGTGCTCGGCTGTCCACATGCAATAGTAGTCAAGCTCGTCCATGTGCTTGGCCAGGGCGACCGCGTTGTCGTAGGCCCCCACCAGACGTTCGTTGGGGTAGCGCCGTTCGTCGGCCGGAGTGCCATCCAATCCGGTATTATCAAGATCGATCTGGCCGACGTACAGGACAGAGAACCGTTTGATCATTGTGACTGCTCCCTTAGCGGCTGTGGTTACCCCGCCAGTAGTTTGAATCCCGGCGGAACTTGAGCGTGAATCTTCCCAGTGGAGGGTCCAATGGGCGGCAGTATTATAGCATGGGCGGCGGAGCTTAATGGATTAATCGTAGATTGGTGAGAGCCACTATTTGGGTATCTGAGACTCCGCGCTTTCACTACGTTCCGGCTTGGAGTGACCGTGAGGGCTCCCCCGGTGGGTCAGCAGAAGCAACGATGGCAGCACGAAGAGGGCGGCGACGGCCGCCATAAATATCATGGCGGCGGTTATTACGCCATAGGCGGAAAAGAGGGGCATGGGCGCGAATGCCATGACGGAGAACCCGATGACGCTGGATGCCGCCGACCCTGCCAGCGCAACCCCGGTGCCCGAGGCCGCCGCCCGCATTGCCTCCTCCGCGCCGTGTCCCCGGCCCATCTCCTCCCTAAAACGCTGGGTCATGTGGATCGAGTAGTCGATCCCCACCCCGATGGACACTGCTGCGATGGTGGCGGTGACGAAGTTGAGGCTATAGCCCGCGACGTACATGAAGGCGTAAAGCCAGGAAACCACCAGGCCGATGGGGATAATGGTGACCACCGCCAGAGTTACCGACCGCATCCAGAAGGCCAACAATATCAAACAAGCGGCCACCGCCACCGGAAGGGAAACATTCAGAGCCCTGGTGGTGGCCTGCAACGTGGCTTCCCGGGTGAAAGGCGAGCCCGTCAGTCCAACAAAGCTGATGTCAGGAACCCGGCGCAGCGGTTCCAAGTCTTGCTCCAGGGCCTGCCGGGCCGCCTCTATGTTGGCTTGTTGGCGCGACCCTAAAACTCCTACTACCAGGATGATTTCCTGTTCCCCAGGCTGGGTAGGGTCGTGGTGCAGGGTTTCCCGCACCTGGATAGGGTCGTAAACCATTGTGGTTTCGTTGAGAGGAACACCCTGCCGGACCATGTAGTCGAAGGCGGCTCGCACCTGTTCCGGGCCGTCTGGGACCTGATCGCCGTCGTCGTCGGAAATAGCGACGCCGGTATCGTCCATTACCTGAGAGCGGGCGTAGGCATTGCCGGTTATCTTGGATAGAAGTTGGAATAGGGTCCTGGAGTAAAGAGAAACCTGCCCTTCCGCCGATTGCCCCAATCTGTCGTTCTTGCTCAACCGGTCCAGCAATTCTCTCAGACCATCTAATGATTTGGCGGACGTGAGGTCACCACGGATGTAAATGACCGCCGGTTCTCCCGAGAGGGCCGGCGCGGTGTGCTGGTCAAGTTTGTCCAGGCCGATGACTAAGTCTGATTCGGAATCGAAGAAGTCCTTGACGTCTAGGTTGGGCTCCAGTTGGATAGCCAGCAGCGTGGCGGCCGCGGTTAATGTGGCGGCAAGAGGCAGGACCGCCCAGCGATGGTGGGCGAATGCCAGGACCGCCACCGCTAACATTGTTCCCACCGGATGGGAGGCCGATTCATCAGCAAGTTCTGTTCCTTGACCACCTCTTGACGCCGTGTTTTGCTCATAGACCAACCCTAGCCTACGCTGGTCCAGCCTCATGATAACGAGAGGCAGGAACATCCCCATGATGACGTAGCTGGAAAGAACGGCGATTCCGGCTCCGATGCCGAACCCGATCACGGTCTCGATCCCGGAGGTTACGTTAGCCAGGAAAGCGATGCCATCGGACAGCATTGCCAGAGTCAATGCCCCCAATACCCCGGCGAAGCCGGCCCGCAAGGCTAAAGACGGATCCGCCAACCGGCGGCTTTCTTCGCGATACCGGGACACGGCGTGGATCAGGAAGTCCACTCCCAAAGAAATCATGGCGATGGGGACGATCAGGTCCAGGATCAGGGATGAACCCAGTCCGGCCAGAATGGTTAATCCCTTGAGCCATACGAACAGCATCGCTAGACCAAGGAATGCCAACCCCACGATTCCCATGGAGCGTAGGGTGACTCCGACCACCACCAATACAAGAACCACCGTGGCAACGATGAACGGTATCGCCGTCTTGCCTTGTTCTTGAGATACCAGGTTTACGTCCAGCGCCACGCCCCACAAGCGATAGCTGGTCTGATCCGATCGCAATATCTCTTGTACCCGCCGGTTGAACCGTTCCTTGCCGAGGGTTACATCGTCGCCAGTCAAACTTATGGTCAAGGGGCCGCCGCCCAGCATGGCGTTGTCGGAGGCGACGAAGGCGGAAAAGGCCGCCGACCTCCAGGACTTGATCTCCTGGCCGTCTACGATCGTGGTTTGGAATGAGGCGTCCTTGGACAGAGATCCACGTAGGGGCCGGCCGGTTGGGCTGTCCAAGATACGGGATATGGCCGCTTTCACCTGCTGGTCGGTAGCGGTTTCCAGAGAGGTAGCCGTGCCGGGGTCTAGCAGAAAGAGGTTCTGTACCGCGTCGGCGATGGTGTACACGCCCAGGATCTGGCGTTCGTTGCCGGCGTCGTAACCCGTATATAAAAAGCTCGCCAGTTCCGAAGCGCGCAACTTTCGTTCGTTCCGGTATAGGTCCCATAAGGGTTGTTGGCGAAGGATATCCCCTTGCTGGTTTTCCGAGGGATCCGCTAGGGGGTCTTCGACGATGAAGGTGGTGACGTGGATCCGGGGAGGAAACCGCTGGTTCACGGTTTCCAGCAGGTCGAACACCGGTCCGCCGGGGTCTTGGGAAGCCGGACCCGGACGTTCCAGGAATAATATGGGCAACGCGAATAGGGCCGTCAGCGCCAATACGGCGCCGATGAACCAACCGGAGTGCCGAACGATGTAATCGCCGGCCCGTCCGGCCAAATCATTCCGCCGGGAAGCTTCAAGCACGGTAGCGGACAGTTCGAGGGTGCTTCATCTGCCTACTGCACCACGGCGCGGCGGATCAGCTCTTCGATATCGGCCGGAGCATAGCCCAGACCGGCCAGCACCTCGGCCGTATGCTGACCGGTAACGGAACCGGGGTGGCGGACGCTGCCCGGCGTCTCCGAGAGATGGAACGGTATGCCCACCTGCTTCACCTTGCCCTCGGCTATTGAAGGGGTCTCGACCTCGATCACCATGCCACGGTGGGCGAATTGCGGGTCGGCCAAGGCTTCTTCGATGGAGTACACCTTGCCCACGGAGATATCTTTGTCTTGAAAGATGTCGAACCACTCGTCACGGGTTTTGGTTCGGAAGGTTTGTTCTAGGAATCGGGTGATTTCTTGCTTCTGCGTGCCCTCGGCGGCGCGGCTATCGGCCAGGTCTTCGCGCCCGAGGGCGGCGCAGAGGTTGCGCCAGAACCAAGGTTCAATGGCCGCGATAGTGAAGTGCTTGCCGTCCTTGGTCTCGTACACATTGTAGTAAGGCGCGCCGCCGTTCAGCCTGGTAGTACCCCGGCCGGGGACAGTTCCGCTGCTTAGATAGTCGGAAATCACACCGGCCAGCATGTAAAGAACACCCTCGGTCATCGCTATGTCCAGGTACTGGCCTCGCCCGGTAGTCTGCCGCGCCAGGAGGGCGGACAGAATGCCTACGGCGCCGCACAGGCCACCGCCGGCGTAGTCGGCCAGCAGGTTCAAGGGTATGGCCGGTTTTTCGTCTTCGGAATCGCCGATCAATCCCAGCGCCCCGGCCAAGGAGATGTAGTTGATGTCGTGGCCCACCATCCCGGCGTATGGACCGTCTTGGCCGTAGCCGGAGATGGAGCAATAGACGATCCGCGGGTTAATCTCAGCCACTTTTTGATAACCTACGCCCAACCGGTCGACCACTCCCGGCCGGAACCCCTCGACCACCAGGTCCGCTGATTCGGCCAGCCGGTAGAACACATCCCTGGCTTCAGGTTCTTTCAAGTTCAGCGCGACGCTTCGCTTATTCCGCTGCAAGGCGTTGTAGGCGGCCCGGCGTTGCTCGGCCTCTAGATCGTTGACGCCAAAGATGGCCTCCTCGTACTCCGCCCTGTCGCCGGACAGTGGGCGCTCCACCATGAGCACGTCAGCGCCCAAGTCGCCCAGCACCATGGTGCAAAACATGCCGGGAGTATTGCGGCAAAGATCCAGGACCTTAATGCCTTCCAGAGCCAACATCGATCGCCTCCCTGACCGCCTCGTGCGCCGGTCAATTATAGCCGATGCCTGGAACCGGATGGCCTTGCATAGCAGGCAAACTGTTAGACCGAAACGGCCAAGGCCGAAGACGGTATGGACACGCAGACGGTTGTATGGACGACTTGGTTGGATGAGGGAACAGTCAAAGTGGTTAATTTGGGGAAACTTCGGCAGGAACTGTGTGGCCGGATAGGTCTGACTTTACGTTGATCGAGTATGTCGGGATCGCCCGCCGGCTAAGATCAAGCCAACGCATCATCATCGGGGCCCGAGCATGCGATTTACCGGCCACATCATATTTTATTCGATGGTGAAGCCCCTCCGCCGGATCGCCCGGCGGAGGGGAGAATCTTTCGGCAAGTGATGAACGAAAGCGTGGATCAGTGATTATGCGGAGAGCAACAAAACGATCCGCTACCTTCGGTTCCCAGGAGCGAAAGTAGTCGCGCATCGGGTAAATCGTACGAGTCAGCCGCGTCGAGATCGACACGATAGCCCAGGTCTATCAGGGATGCGATGGACATTCGGCTGATCGGATTGATTCCGGAGTCGAGGCGTCCGGTGAGCAATTCCCGACCGAAGGTGGTTTCCCGCCAGTGGGCACCTTCGGTACCTGGACCACCTTGATTGGCCACGGGAACGGGCGTCGGCCGATTCGTCCCTAACAGGACTCCGAATTCTTCCATCGCGTTGATACCGATGAACTGTGGATCGAAAGACCCCTCGCCGATGACGAGTCCCCGCCTCCTCCAGATCGTGCCGTGCCCCAGGACGTGTCCCATTTCATGGATGATCACGTTTACCAGACTGCCGTCGTTTTCCAAGCGGTCGAGATCGAAGGTGTCGAACTCCATGATGCCGTTGGAAGGCAGTCCGTTCCGCAAACCCGTCGGAGCGGCCCGCCCCAGTACGTTCCCCTCGCCCGGAACGCCGCCGCGGTCGATCGGGATGCCCCCAGCCTCGATAGTCAAGCTAAGACTACTTCCGTCGGCGGCTCCGGTGATGATCTCTGACCAACGCTCCGCCGCATTGGCGAACACCCTTCGCTGTGACGGGCTCAGGCCGCCCTGGAAGTCCAACTCAATCTTGAACTTTGACGTTTCACGTTGCACCATGAAGCCCAAGGTCCAGCTGAGGAGCAGACCGCCATCCTGGGAAGCCACATCGTCTATCTCAAGAGTCCATTCGCCGTTCGCGTTGGCGCCGTCCAAGTTACGAAGTGGTTCATCGGGTCGAAACCGCCCCCTAAACGGCGGCCGGGCGTTAGCGATCGATGAAGTAGAGGCGTCGTCGAATACAGTGCCAAGAAAGTGATTCCCGCTTCCACCTTCACGGTTGACCAGTGTCACACTCTGGCCACCCGGACTCCTCAAGGTAACCACCAGATCACTGGTGAATGTGTGCAGAATGTTGAAAGCAAGCGTTACCTTGCTTATGGTCCCGTTTACATCGGCGACGTTGATGGTGGAACGCACGCTCGTCGGAAAGTTTCGATTGATCCTTACCAAATCGATGTTGCGGAATTCAAACCTCATGAGAATCTCCTTTTTTAGCTATATCTGTATTTTCCAAAGCAGATAAATACTCTCTAACAGGCGCTCCTTTCGTCCATCAGGCCCTATATAACTTCAGACTGGTCACCAAACGGTCACCGGTTTGATATCAGAGAACGCCGGGGAGCCCCATCAACCGATCGATCTAATTGGAGAATACGAGTTGGGACCGTTGAGGCTATAATTGGGAACTAAATCGATGAGGTGATACAGGAGGTAGCCATGGACCTGGGTATCGAGGGCAAAGTTGCGATGATAACCGGGGGGAGCAGGGGCCTGGGGAGACAAGCGGCTCTATGTTTGGCGAGGGAAGGATGCAAGGTTTCGATCTGCGCCCGAAGTCAGGAGCAACTGGATACCACGGTCGCTGAATTGGCCAGTCTGGGATACCAGGCCCATGGGACTTCGGCCGACGTCACGTCCGAAGACGATGCCGCCCGCTTTTACCAGGAAACCATCGATCATCTGGGGCAACCTGACATCCTGGTGAACAACGTGGGAGGACGCAAAGGGACGATTCTTGAAGAAACCAGCCTGGACCTTTTCAAGGAGGGGTTGGAACTCAACCTATATAGCGCCTACCGGATGATCGGCCTGGTGCTTCCTCACATGAAAGAGCAGAACTGGGGCCGCATCGTGAACATCTCGTCGATCTATGGCCGGGAGCACGGCGGCAGCGTCGATTACATGACGGCCAAGGCGGGGCTGATCGCTTTGTCGAAACACCTGGCGCTGCAACTGGCGCCCACCAACGTGCGGGTCAACTGTATCGCCCCGGGGTCCATCGACTTCCCGGGCAGTTCTTGGGACCGGTTTCAGAAGACTAACACTCCTGAAGTCGTTGCCGAATTCATAACCCGCAACTTGCCCGCGGGCCAATTTGGCTGGCCGGAACCCATTGGGGAGATGGTGGCGTTCCTGTCCTCCGACCGGGCCGATCTGGTTACCGGCACTTGTATAAACGTGGACGGCGGACAGTCAAAGTCGTTGTTTTAAAGCTATCAGCGGTCAGCATTCAGCCCCACCTCCGGCTGATAAGCATTGCGGGGTACCCCTGATGGCTGACGGCCGATGGCTGACAGCTACTTGTGACTTAGCTTTCCGATGAATTCCCGCCAGGCGGTTACGCATTTGTCTGGCGCGGAGTGTTGGACGTAGCCGCTGGTACCGGGAATCTCCACCAGAGTGCTGTTGGGTAGAAGGGATGCCATGCCCTGGGTGCGGTCCGGCGTGTTGCCGGCGCTGTTTTCGGCCACCAGGATCAGCGTGGGGGTCTGGATGCTGGGCAGGATGCCGGACAGGTCTTGAGTCGCCAGGTAGGCCAGCGTTTCTAAAACTACCCTTTGGGAAGTCTGGGACATCTGGTCTATGTACCACTGATGGTGGGCGGGGTCTGCGCTGGGGTCTATGCGGCGTTCGCCGGTCTTTTTGGCCCAAGCGGCGACCCCTTCGTCCTGCACCAATCTGTAGTAATCCTGGTAGGTTGCCACTCCGGCGAATCTGTAGGGCGAAGTGCAAACGGTGAGGGAGTGCAGCCGGTCCGGGTGTTCGTGGGCGAACTGAAGCGAGATGGTCCCGCCCACTGTCTCCCCGACCAAGTGAATCTTTTCCAGACCAAGTTTGTCCAGCAGGCGCAACAGATCGGTGCTGAAATTGCTCAGCGACCAATCGTAACCTTCAGGCGGGAGGCTGGAGCGGCCGAAGCCCCGGGCATCCAGCCGCACCACCCGGTACTGGCGGGCTAGCAGAGGCACCCAGGCGTACCACAAACGGGAGCTTTTCGCGTTGCCGTGATGCAGGACGACAGTTTCCGGATCGCGCCAAGGGTCGGTGTAATCGTCGTCCTCGTAGTACATCTCCAGGCTTTCATCCAGCATCACCGTTGGCATTTTTTACTCCTGCTTAATTTTAAAACCAGAATCGCCCGGCTGTCTTCCCGAAAAAAAGCCCCCTTTCGTAAAGGCGATTATGTACTTCGCAAACCCGTTTCTCTGCCGTTAAGGCGTCGTTGCGCACCCGATGAATCCCTTTTGGCGAATGCATTCCGCGAGGCGAATACGGGCCCGGCGCTCCTCCTCGGACTCCCAGCAGCCAGCTTTGCTGCCCTCTCTCATGACGTGCCCGTAAGCGGGTCCCGGCATAGGAGCTGCCGCCGCCGCTTCGGTTAACCTGAGGCAGTGTTCCTCGCGTGAGGATGTCTCCCACGGCGCATCTGCTACTGCTGGCCACAAAGCCAAAATAACCGCAACTACAGATAGCGCAAACGATATACTTATAATGAATTTGCCCATGCTCATAGGGCATTTAGCCTTCTAACTAGGTTCCTTTCGTAAAGGGGGGATTTGGGGGATTTTAGCCTTGGCCCGAGAGTTTCGCGACCATGGGCACCGGGTCCGGGTCTCCCGTTAAGTCATCGTTCCAACCGGCCGACTGGTACTCGATCTGCAGCCGGATGCCGCTGGGGTCGTGGAAATAGTAAGTCTTGCCGTACTCTCGCTCGATGATTTCCGTTACCTCCACCCCATGGTCCTTCAACCGCTGGTATGCTTCGTCGAACTCGGCCTCGGTGGCTACGGGCAGGGCAAAGTGGTTCAAGTATTGGGGCGTGGCCTCACCGGGCTTATCGGCGCCGTCGAAGAACGCGAAGGCATTGCCGCCGCCGATCTCTACGTTGTAGTGCCGGCGTCCGTCCGGAGTGCGGGAGGTCCGGGCCAGTCGCATCCCGAGAATGCCGCAATAAAACTGGAGTGTTGCTTCCATGTCGTTGGTATTTACCGCTACGTGGTCGATTCCGGTTGTCTTGAACATGGACCTTCCTCCTATTCCTTATTGAACTTGCCGGGAATTATAGGTTAGAACGTTCCGACTGGTTAGTGCCCGGTCGGCTAATCGACCAGGGGAATGGCGATCGATACCCGGGAAACGTTTCCATAAACTCCGGTGGTGTGGCCTTTGCCGGTGAGGTCGTCGGCCAGCAGAACGTCCCCGGGATTGAAGATTCTCTTGGTGCCGTCGCCCAGGCCTATCTCCGCCTGCCCTTCCAATGTAATCACGAATTGGCGGCGGGGAGCTACGTGGAAGTCCTGGAATCGGCCCGGAGGGTCCCGCCGGAACTGGATCCCCGAGGCGGTCTTCATCGCCGTGCGCTCGGCCTCGGCGATGGCCTCATAGCCCAGGTCCAAATCCTCCAGGTGAGACTCGCCGTCGGAGCCGGTATATACGCGGACTACCTGCATGTTGTTACCCTCTCGCTATTTTTGGCAATAATATACTTGACACAGTAGCCCCAAGGTTACATTCCCTCAGCCAACAACGTAATCTCGCTATTCAAATACGGATGGAGCGGTAGGGTATTATGTGCTTCTTCTAAGGCAGCCTGAGAATCGACATTCCATACCATCCAGGCACCTAATCGATCAGCCGCAATGTAAAAGGCGGATATCAGCCCCTGTTCGGTCAGTTCTTTCACTTTTGCAAGCTCGGCTGGCATGAGGGCTTGAACTTCTGCCGTTGGCGGTGCTTTAAGAGACTCCGTAGTTAGAAAACGCATCAATTTTACTCCAAATCCGATATTTCCCAGATGGAATCTAGTGCTCTCATAAAGTTACGATCCTGCGATGGCACATTTGTATCGTGCCTACTTGATGTTACTGAGGCAAGTATTTTTGTCCCCTATGTTTTAGGTTGCCGCCATTCACACGGTAACCTTTGACTGGTCCCCTGCTTTATTTGAACGCGGGGATCACCTTGTCGGTGATGCACCGAATCGTATCCATCACGACTTCGCGAGGGACCGATGACGTCCAGTTGCACTCGAACATTATCTCGTCTGAGTTAAAGGCCTCCCGAAACTCGTGAATCTTGTCGATCACTTCTTCCGGTGTCCCAAACAGGTTTGCTTCCGCAGTCGCATCGGGGCCGGCACTGCCAGCGTCTGTGCTCCCGATGCCCACCCTTCCGGCGTAATATATCCTGGCGAGATTCATCAATTCCTCAGTCCGCCGGTCGGCCTCCGCTTTCGTGTCGGCCACCAGGGTGGGTACGCGGACCACGGTAGTCGGATCTCCGGGGTGCCCCGCGTCTATCCAGGCCTTCCGGTAGCTTTGTACGTCTTCCCTTAGAACCGCAGACCCTCTCAGGTTGTGGGGGGAGCTTCCTGCTCCAATAGCGATTTTATAGCCCTTGGCGCCCATGGGCACGAAGCTCTCCTGGCTATCGACGGGCAGCAGCATGGGAGGATAGGGCTTCTGGTAGGGCTTCGGGATGCCCATGTACGATTCGTAGAATGCGGGGTAGTTGTAGTACTTCCCCTCGAATCCGGAGAAGGTTTCCTCCGTCCAGAGTTGTTTCATAACCTCCAGGAATTCAAAGAAGTACTCCCGGCGCTCGTCGGAACCGCGAGAGCGTGCACCCGCGCCGTAAATGAACCGGCCCTTGCTGACCTGGTCGACTATCGACACTTGTTCTGCCGTCTGGAACGGATCATCTAGCATTAGATTGTCAAACGCGTATCGTTCATGGGGCAGTGCGGTTGGCCTTAATTCCTCCCCGGGTAGCTTCATTATCGGCCGGTGGATGGACGTGCCAATCCTGATATTTTTCGTGCGTTCGGCGATGATGCCGGCCAGCATGAGACACTGAGGGTCCATGCTCCCCTGCGTGGAAAAGTGGCCTCCCCCCAGCCAAAGGTAGTCCCAACCCCCGGATTCGATCGCGTCAATCTCTTCGAAGTTCTTGGCGTAAGCTTGTTCCTCGAGAAGCTTGCCCCCATTATAATCGGGGTCCCAGGGAACCTTGCCATCAGCGTATACAGCATTCCAGGTACTAAACAGCCCAAAGTCCATAATAGCTCCTCCTCTGGTGCTTTGCGGTACGTCCCTGAGATGCCATCAAGGCTAGCACCGGTGGAAAACAGTGTCAACGCCGGTGCGCCTGGGCGGCAATCGTATACATTCGGTCACTGAATCCCCGGCCCGCTGACTCCGTCCATTTCATTCTCTACCACTACCGCGGCGTTTAGCCCGGCAACAACATACAGCCTTCCGCTGAGAGATAGCTGGCCAATGATCACCTCGTCTCCGGCCACAGACGGAGATCACTGCCCTGACGTTGTCCGTATAAATGAATCGCTCCCGGACCTGGAAAGTCCGAGAGCGATTCCCTGAAGTGTTCGGCGGAGACGGGGTACAGTTGATCTATACCTGAAATATGGTCACAGCTAACAGGCCGGGTCGCACCAAACGTGTTCCCACGTCCTGCCATCAAGGGTGAAGTTGAAGTTCTGGATCCGATTCTCAACCGGCCAATGGCGTGTATTCCAGAAAAGGGTGGCGGTGGCTGAGCCACCATCATATAAGGTGTCTGCTAGTTGAGTTAACAGGACTTTGCGCTTTTCCGGGTCGGGCTCGTGCAACTGCTTATCAAACAGGTCTTTAACCCCTTCCACGGCGAAGAATTTACCTCGGCCCCCACCCACCCACTGGGGCACGGCTCCCTTTACCCAACCGGAATGGACCACGTCGGGAGAGGTGCTGTTCAGGCGGGAACCTTGTATAAAGAATTGGAAGTCTCCGTTAAAGTATGCTTTGAATCCGGCGGCGCTCTCCCATGTCTGTATGTCAATGTCCCAGCCGAGGTTCTCCTCAAGCTACTGCTTGACCATTACCGAGATATCCCCGTAGGCGCAGCAGTTGCGGGTGGAGAGGGTCACCTTGAGATTTGGCGGATGCCCGGCCTCTTGAAGCAACCGCCGGGCCTCGGCGACGTCATCGGGGTGTTTTTGGCCGTTGAGCTCCCGGTATCCCGGCAACTGGTCGTATTCTTCCTGGGTCCGGCTGTACCAGAAACCCGGCGGGTTCAAGTATCCTATCGAGTCCCTACCGGCGCTCATAGTTTCAATGATGGGCTGACGGTGCAGGGCCAGGTGTACGGCCCTTCTTACATCAGCGTTGTCAAAAGGCGCTTTGGTGGTGTTCATATAGACGTGCCGCGCGCCGGTGGGGCCACCCCAAAACACTGTCAGATTGTCCATATCTTGGTCCAGGCGCTCCGCTTCCCGAGTGGTCATGTTGGTGAGGGCCGTGTTGCTGGTCAATACTTGCCCCGACTTGAAAGCGGCGATGGTGCGGCCCGAATCGATGATCACGAAGTGCTTCATGCCGTTGATGTAGGGCCGGCCTTTTTTGAAATAGCCGGGGGTTTTCTCGTATTCTATGGAGACATCCTTGATGTGTTTTACAAACTTGAACGGCCCCGACCCGTTGAGGGTTCCCATGTCACTTGCGGTTTGGACAATCCCTTGGTCTATGACGGTGTGTTTGGCTTGGACCATGGCGCCGTCCACGGCCAGGGAGGAAATGAACGAGCCCGTGGGGAATTTGGTGGCCACTTCCACGGTGTAGTCATCCACGGCCCGGGCGTTGCCGCTTTCATAGTAAAGCCCGACCTGAATGTTGCCCGACGTGGGCCTGTCTTTCAATATCTCGAACTGGTCTGGCGCCACGATGCTCTCGAACATGAAGACCACGTCGTCGGCGGTCACCGGGACCTCGTCCCACCACTTGGCGTTGTCAACCAGATGGAAGGTGTAGGTCATGCCGTCATTGGCCAATTCCCAACTGGTGCAAAGGTCGCAACGGATGTCGCCTACATCGGCGGTCTCCGGGTTGAACTCCACCAGCTTGTTGAACATGGGAGCGAGATTCTTGTCTAATATCTGGCTCCGGTGGATCAGACTCTGACTCGCGGCGGCGTAGTCAAGCATGTTGATATACCCGCCGTACTTGGGAGATACCACCACCACCGGCTTGGGAGCGGGTGTGGCGATGACTACTACTTCCTTGATCACCTCTGTGACTACGGTGACCTCCTTGATCACCTCTTTGATCACGGGCACTTTCTTGATCACTTCTTTGATCACGGGGACTTCCTTGATTACCTCCTTCTCCACGATGACCTGCTTCTCCACCACGACGGGCTCGGCTGGTGCGGCGCCGCAAGCGATGATGAAGAACAGAATCAACAACAATGGGGTTAGGACGAGCGCCCTGCGGCTTTTGAACGAGTGACGAACCATGGTTTTACCTCCAACGTTTTTACGGATAGATAGGGAATTATGTTCGTGTTCCGGCGATATGTTACGAAATTGCATCCTTTCAGCACGGTATATACAGTGTGGGATCAGTACGGTCAAAAACGGCGATGGTTCTAGCGGATTGTATTTGGGACTCGACACCTTTGGGACTGGAACGAATCGGTCAGAAACCCCATCATTTCGCGGGTTCACTCTTCCCGGGCCGCCACGAAATAAGACCCTGGCGCCGTAGTCCTGCTCCTTTGATAGCCAGGCCATCGGGTGTTTGGACAACTAACTCATCCATAATCGCCTGAAGGCGCTGGTCTTTCTCCGTGTCCGCCAGAACGTGAAACATCTGCCGAAGCATTGGCAATGCGGCCTCACGGTTAGGGGCGGTCTCGCCGACGGTCGGCTCAAACATCTCCGAGTCAGGGTAAATGCCCGATTCCCACAAGACTCCCAAGATTTCTGGGATTGCCGGGGAATTAACTTGCTTTTCCTCATGTACGGCTTCCCACAAAGGAGAGAAGATCGCCTGAGGCGACTCCATGTCCGCTAGAATCAGGACCCGGTCCGTGGCGTGGGATTCTAGCTTTATTACGAAAGTCGCTAAGGCCGCTACGCCACAGACTACCTTGGCGCAGAGAACTACCTGCGCCGGATCAACCTCGACTTCCTCCCAAAGGCCATTTACGATTGAGATGTTGTTGATATTCGCTTCCTTTGCCTCTGTAGAAAGTAAGTCTCCCAATGCCGCTGATGGCTCCACTACCGTCACCCAACGAGTACGCAAAGCCAAAGGAAGGGCATATCTTCCTTCGTGGTCTCCCACATCCAGGACAGAAGTGTTGGAACCTACCTCGAGATCTAACCGATCAAGCACGGGATCACCGGCTCTACGTGGATTATCCCTGAATCGTGATGCTAAAGACTTCGACATGTCACTTTGGGGCAAGGCTGATTCGATGTGTGGGCGCTACGATGGCTTTCATGCGTTTTTCTTGTGTCAGACGCATGGTAGGCCGGGCCAGAAAGTCCCGCATCGACTAAATTGACCAGATGTAAAAGGGGGCAAATCGGGGACGTGGCGGACCGCATGGACCGAAATGTGTAGGGGATATGGGGCACCGCTATGTCAGCCACATGCGGCGGAAGGATGTATGGGATGAATGCGGGGTGAATTGGGACGCCCCGAAGCAGATGGGATCGAAAGGCCGTTCTCTTAGGCTGGTGAGATTAGGTTGTCTTCCGCTGGCAGGATCCCTTCCCTAATGGCGTACCTAGTCGCTTCGGCTCGGTTGGAGGCGCCGATCTTTTCGTAGATATTGGCTACGTGCCTTCGCGATGTGGCTTCGGCTATAATCAGCTCTTCGGCTATCTCCGAATTAGTCTTGCCTGAGGCGAGGAGCTGCAGCACCTCCACCTCTCGTTCAGTGAGGCCGCCGGGATAGGCTGGCGCGGCATTTGGCTGGGACCGAAGCAGTTCCAGGCGTTCGTTCACCCGCTTGGTCAGGGGGCGCATACCCAGGTCGGCGGAGATGGCCAAAGATTCATCCAACAGGGCCATAGACTTGGCGTGGTCTTCCATGTCGTTTCGCTCGAAGAGCCCATCCGAATAGTCACAGCAAGCCCAGGCCAGTTCGGGCCGATAGCCTGCTTTGCGGCAAAAAGCCAGCGCGTCCTCGAAATGGCTGACCGATTGGTCCAAGTTGCACATAGTCCGAGATAGGAGGCCGAGGAGGCGGTCGATTGATGACACGTTTGGTATCATCGTGCCTCGCTGCCCTAAATGGTAAGAATAATGCTCTGCCGCCGCAGATTGGTCGGCCTGCTGCACGGCCAGCAGAGCCAAGTCAACTTTGGCCTGCATGGCGTAAACGGGGGGAACCGATTGATTTGAGATAACTGCCTCGTCCATTTCCTTGGCCAAATCCAAGCGGCCGGATATACCGGTGATGCGGGTTACTGCTGGTATCCCCATGGCCACCCTTACCAACCCGAACACCCGGTCTGGCCCCGTCCGCCCGGTCGTATCGAGAAGCCGCTCTAGGTACACTTCTCCTTGGGCGCTCTCCCCCGTCTCATACTCCAACATCATCCGGGGAAATAGGAGTTGTGTATTTGTGGGTAATAATTCCAGGCCCCGTTCGCTATATTCCCGGGCTGCTCTCCAGTCGCCCTCCAAGGACGACAGATACGTTATTGGTGTCAATCCGAGACTAACACTCCTCCGTGAGGTCCCCCGCTCCTCCGTTCGGCGCCGCATGTATTCCACAGCATGAGGACGGGCCGCATCAAGGTCGCCCATGCGAAGCAAAGTGTCCACGACCCTGAAGCGATCAGAAAAGGTGTATTCATCACCATCGGCCAGTTCGATGGCGCGGAGCCCATCGTCTACGCTCTCTTGCCAGTGGAGGTGTTGGAAGTTCAAACCAGACACAAGCCCCAGGGTCTCCACCTCCAAAGGTACGTCCTTCTCTCGCCTGGCGATGGATAGCGCTTTGTCCAAGGCCTGTTGAGCGCCTTCGTAGTCAGCACTAGACCCAAGGATCCCACCGTAAAGCGAGAGGAGGAGCCCGGCCTCGTGGGAATCGGCCGGGACCAGAGTCAGGGCACGAGCAATGAGCTCATATCGACCTGGGATTAACCACGCTACACCTGTAATCGGGAACGCTGCGACAGCCACCGCTTGGCTGACATTCGCCGCTTCGGCATAATACTCAAAGGCGCGGCTTAAAATAACGACAACATCCGAAAGCTGATGCCGCTCCGCTGTGGCGTTCTGGGCCCGCGCCAATCCGAACAGCAGGGCCGCGCCCTCTGCATCGGACGCTGTTTCCGTTCCGGAGAGGGCTATGCTCCGGGCAACTAAACCCCTTTCAAAATGGGTGATTGCCTCCCCCCAGGCATGGGAGGCCAGCGCCTGATCGCCCGCCAGGAGGGAGTAGCGCACCAGTTTGGTGTAACCGGTTGATGCCTGGGCCTCGTTGTAATGGTGGGCCAGCTCAGCAGCGTGGGCCTCCGCTTCATCGCCGTAAAGCCCTTCCAATGCATCGGCGATGCGTGCGTGCAGCCGCACCCGGCGGGTGGTGGATATCTCCTGCGCTAGAGTTTCTTGAATCAAGGCGTGGCTGAACTGGTAGCGGTCGATCGTACCCGACGGCTCTTCTATTATCCGGGAGGCGAGGGCCTCCTCCACGGCCTCCAAGACTCGGTCTTCAGTGATGTCCTCGATCAAGTTACTGAGCAGCTTAAACTCAAACTCCCTTCCGATGATTGAAGCCGTAGTCAATACCTGATTACATAGATCAGACAGCCGATTGAGACGCTGCCCAATTACTTCTCGGACACTCGCGGGGACTCTCACTCCTTCGGGTGTGCCGATGTGTTCGGCGGTCAATTTCCCACTTTCCGAAAGCAGCCTGATGACTTCGGTCATGAAAAAGGGATTGCCTTCAGTGTGGGCATAAAGCGTGCCGGTCAACTCCTGGGAAAGCTGGACGCCGGTAGTGGCTTCGATGAGCTGTCCAAGCTCATCTTGGCCCAAGCCGCGGAGCACTTGGCGGCTAAAGACCGGTTCTCTAGACAACCGGGCCAGCGTGTCCGCCAGGGTATGCTGCCGTGAAAGCTCGGTGTCACGATAGCAGCCCACCAGCAAAAATCGGGAATCACCCAATTCGCGGGCCAGGAACTCCAGTAATCTCAGGGAAGACTGGTCAGCCCAATGTAGGTCGTCGAGCACTAGCATGAGGGGCTGACTTTGGGAAACGTTCTTCAGGAAAGTAGATATTGAATTGAAGAGCCGGAAGCGGGCCGCCTCAGGCTGCAGTGCCGGTGAAGCCTTGAGGTCCGTGATCTTGTCATGTATTTCGGGAACGACATCGGCGATCACCGCTGCGCCCCGGCCGATTTCCGAGATAAGTTGTTCCGCACTGGCCTGTTGGACGTACGACCGAATGGCCTGCACCCAGGGCCAGTAAGGCGGTGTCCCTTCGTCTTCGTAGCACCGGCCCCAGAATATCCGCACGCCACGATTCTCGGCGTAGGATGCTAGCTCCTGGGCGGTGGGGTCTTGCCGATGCCGGGTTCCCCCACCAGCATGACCAGACGCCCCTGGCCGGACAGGGCATCATCGAGGGCAGCGGTAAGCTCCGCCAACTCCCGTTGGCGGCCAACGAAAACGCTACCGATGGGTTGTGTGGATCGAGAGTTTACCATGCTTTTAGCTTCAGGGAGTCCGATGGTTTGAGGCTCCGTGCTTGACTATGGTGGAATGTTACGTTGGAGGTCACGGGAAGTCCAGCGGGAGATCGATCGCGTAATGACGGAACGTCATCAGTAAGCCGTCTCCAAAAATGGCCATGATTGCCACAGCAAACAGGAGCGCCAAAGTGCTGGTCAATCGGCCGGCAGGGCCCGTTTTCCGGTGTCGCATAGGTCTAGCAGGCAGCAGCCGTGGCAGCGGGGCGTTTTGGCGCAGGCCTCTTTGGCGTGGCGGTCCAGCAAGGCGTGGTATTCGTTGAATAGCGGAGCATCGGCGGGCAGATTGTCGTGAAAGAAAGCTTGGCAGCCGTCGTAGCTTTTGGTCTGCTCTTCACCGGCGATGCCCAGACGTTGCACAATCCTGTGGGTGTAGCTGTCGATTACGAAAGAGGGTTTCCCGGCGGCGTAGAGGACGATGTCGTCGGCGGTTTCCGGTCCGATGCCGTGAATTGACAGCAACTCGTCGCGCAGAGCGGCGGTCTCCTGGGACAACATCTTGTTCAGATCGCCGTCGTGGTTGAGTTGAAGGTGGCGGGCGAAGGCTTTGAGTTTTCGAGCTTTGGCGTTGAAATACCCAGACGGGCGTATGATCTCGGCCAGCACTTCTTCCGGTTGGCTATCTATAGCTTCCAGAGACCAGCAACCGGCCTCTTTGAGATTGGCGATGGCCATCTCCACGTTGGTCCAAGCCGCGGCCTGGGTCAAGATGGCCCCGATTATCACGTCCGCCGGACCGTCGCCGGGCCACCATCCCTGGGGACCGTAACTTTGGTACAGGCGTCGATGGACCTCCAACAATATGGCGGGTAAGTCTGCTGGATCCGATGACGTCTGAGCCGGTGACTTGAGTTTCTTGGTCCGTCTTCGTGCGGCCATAGGAATCACATCTCAAAGGGCAACAAGTTGGCTAACTCGATGGAATCTTCGGTCACCCGGCAGTTGTAGGCAAATGCCTCCACTCCAACAGACAAGGCCTGGCGGAACGCCTGGCAGAACTCCGGGTCGGCCGTTTCGTGTGGGGCGAAAGCCCGAGCGTCCTCACGCTGTATCACGAAAACCGCCGCCGCCCGGTGACCCACCGCCACGGCCTGTTCCAGGCTTCTCATGTGCTTGGCTCCTCGAATGGTGGGCGAATCCGGGAACAGTCCCACACCATTGACCACCAAAGTTACCGACTTGGTTTCCACATACCATTTACCGGCCGGACCGTCCAGCATCAAGTCGAGACGGCTCTCACCGAATGTGACTTCACGCCGAACGTTAGGATAATCAACAAACTGGGGCAGGCGTCCCAACTCAAGGGCCTCCGCCATCAGGGCATTGGGTAGCCGGGAATCGGCGGAGCACATCGAGAAACCCAGGTCCACCAAAGCTAGATCGAATTTGGTTTTGCGGTGCTCACCGGGTTGGGGTTTTAAGAGCACCCGGAATCCCGGCACAAAAAGCTCGTGCATCCGCCCGGAGTTGGCGACATGCACCATAACCTGCTCACCGTCAACCTCCACCAGAGCCGCGAACCGGTTTAGCCGAATTAGGAAGCGGCCCTCCACCAGGCCGGGACCAAGCTGCATAAACGGCCTCGAATCCACCGCCCCCTCTTGTGCACGGGCACCCTGGGCGGACGGATTATAGATTGGATACAATGTTACCAATCTCCGATTAGGCCAGCAACAGGCCTGAATTCTCACAGAGGAATCGTTCGGGTTCCGTAATCATGGATAAGGAACTAGGAGTGCCAGAATACCTCCAATGATCATTTTTGAGGCTGTCGAGTGCGTTTAGATCGTCTGGCCTGCTGGCCTTTCGCGGCGGCCGGGATTTTCCTGATCGCGTGCGTTGGACAGGAGGTTGTGAGACCCTCGCCGGCTATCACTAGAATAGAATCGCCGGCAAGTACGGCGACGTCTACATCGCTTCCCACGCCTGTCGCAACTCTACGATCAGTACCCAGTCTTGTGCCCGTTCCCACCGCTGCTCCAACGCCGACACCGGCCGCCGGTCCTTCCGCGACACCGGCTCCTATCCCAACTCCCACGGCGATACCCGTTTCGACCTTAATACCCACACCGACTCCGGCACTCACTCCCGAGCCTACGCTCAAGCCTACCCCCGTCCCCGCCCCCGCGCCTACGTCCATGCCTACACCTACGTTAACTCCTATTCCAAGCCCAACGCCTACCGCACAACCAACGGCCTTCCCAGGCCCAACGGCTACATCAGCGCCACTTCCCACGCCCATCAGGGGCACCGGCCAGGCAGTACATCTAGTTGCGGATGGTGTGACGGAGACCTATGCACTGATCTCCGGCGTTCTGGGAGGAAACCCCATTGAAATCCCTGATTGCGCTCACCCTGACTTCGGCCCACACATCACCCAGGAATGGGATGACGGACTGGGGAAGCACAGTTTCGTCTTTCATATCCACGTCGAACCTGACAACGACCGGTGCAAGACCTTCGACCGTCAAAGAAACGAGATCAAGACCTACGATAAATCGCCGCCTTATCTGAAAGGCTTTCTCGGCGACACCACTACCTATCGCTGGAGATTCAAACTGGGTGCCGGGTTTCAGCCCTCAACCAATTTCACTCATCTCCACCAGCTCAAGGCCGTTGGAGGAGATGACGCATCGCCACTTATCACGCTGACTCCGCGGGCCGGAACTCCCGACACGATGGAACTCTCTCTAAGAGATTCCGATGATGATCGTACCGTTCTAATCAAGGTCTCCTTGAAACCATTGACGGGCGTGTGGGTGGAAGTCTATGAGCGAGTGACCTTTGGCCATCAGGGAAGTTACTTCCTTGAGATCAGGAATCTGAGCACGGGGGACTTGCTGCTGGTCTACGACGATCCAGATATAGATCTGTGGCGGGTCGGAGCCGAGTTTGTGCGTCCCAAGTGGGGTATCTATCGGAGCCTAAACAGTAAAGAGTATCTGCGCGACGAGCAGGTGCGTTTCGACCAGTTCTGTCTCGCGAAAGGCGATGACGATTGTCCGTGATGAGTAGGTGCCCGACCGGAACGGCGGGTCTATAATATCGGCAGCGGGCCGCATGTCGGCCTGATCTGCCGCTAGAGGTGCTGGATCCGGGTTATGACAAACTTTCTCGACCGTCTGGACCAATCGTGCGAGGCTAACCGGTCTTTGTTATGCGTCGGCTTGGACGTTGACCCGGAGCGAATGCCGGTCGCCGACCCCTTGGAATTCAATCGAGCTATCGTCGATGCCACCGCCGGCCTGGTATGCGCCTACAAGCCCAACTTGGCCTTCTACGAGGCGCTGGGGTTACCCGGATTGAAGGCCCTGGAAGGGACCGTGGAGTACATCCGCCGGAACGCGCCCCTGGCTGTTATCATCGGCGACGCAAAAAGGGGCGATATCGGAGCCAGCGGCGCGGCCTACGCCCGAGCCATGTTCCAAGTGTGGGACTTTGACATAGTAACCGTAAATGCCTGGGGCGGACACGACACCGTAGCTCCCTTTTTAGAAGATCCGGACCGGGGAGTGTTCATATGGTGCCGAGGCTCTAATCCCGGCTCGGCCGATCTACAAGACCTAACCGTGGACGGACCGGAGGGAGTGGGGCCGCTGTATAGCCATCTGGCCCGGGCTGCCGTGTCTTGGAACGATAAGAGCAACGTGGGTCTGGTGATGGGAGCCACGAACCCGCAGCAGTTAGCCGATGTCCGCCGCATCTGCCCGGACATGCCCTTGCTGATACCGGGGGTTGGCGCCCAGGGCGGGGACCTGGAGGAGGCCGTTCGTTTGGGCACGGATGAACGAGGGCGGAGGGCATTGATAAACTCGTCGCGGGGGATTATCTACGCTTCCAGCGGTCCTGATTTCGCTCAAGTCGCTGCCCGTGAAGCAGTAGGCCTGCGGGACTCTATCAACCGGATCCTGGAGGCCGAGGGAAAGGGATGGCATTAGACCTAAAGGTGGGAGACGTGGTGCGGATGAAGAAGCCCCATCCCTGTGGCAATCACCTGTGGCTGGTGACCCGGCTAGGGGCGGACATCGGCATCACCTGCCAGCAATGCCACCGCCGCGTAATGTTGGCCAGGTCGTTGATGGAGCGGCGGGTCAAGGAAATCATTCCAAGGACTCGGGAGCCGCTGGATTTCGGAGATGCGGTAACCAGCGGCAGTTAGTGGGCGCCTTTGGCCGGTTGGTGATTAATCCGCTTCCCCAGAGGGCGCGGTCTCCTGAGTTTCATAGCCCCAGTCCAACAACTCAGCGTGGAAGCCGCGCATCTGGTCCGACATAGTGTCGATGAAATTCCTCACCGCGCGGCCCAGGAATTTCCCTTTTAACGTGCATACCCCTATGACTGAAGTCTGGAAGATATGGTCCAGGCGGACCACTCCTAGTTTGTAGTGGTCTTCTTCGTGAAGAGTGAAGTCGCTACAGATGGCCAGCCCCATGCCGATCTCGACGTACCGTTTGATGGATTCGGTATCGTCCATCGCCAGGACGACGTCGTAGGTAATACCCTGGCTTTTCAAGGACTGCTCTACTTTTTGTCTGGTCAAGCTTTCCGGTCCGGTTAGGATCAACGGCCACTCGGCTATGTCTTGCAACTGGATGGGATGACGCTCCAATAGGGCATGTCCCGGCGGCGTCATCAGAACCACGTTGTATTCGAACAGTTCCTGAAATTCCAGGGACGGCTCGTCGGATGGCGGCGGAGAGCAGAAAGCCAGGTCAAGTTCGCCGGACTTTACCAGTTGAATCAATGGCGCATAGGCCCTGGCCATGAGTCTGATGTGGACATCCGGGTACTGGGAACGGAAGAACTGAATGCCCCTTGGCAGGTGGTGCATCACCAGGTCCTGGTATGCGCCTACCATGAAAGAGCCCAGCCGCTCCGAGTAGTCCATCTGGGTTTTAAGAATGTCAACCGCGGTAACTACCGGCGTAACCAGATCCAGTAACGTGATGCCCTCGGAGGTTAGCTGAATCGGCCTCTTGATCCGGTCGAAGAGGGTAATACCGAATTCGGCCTCCAGTTTCCTTAGGTGGGTAGTAACGGTAGGCTGACCCAACTCCAAGGCCCTGGCGGCCCTTGAGACACTTCGTAAGCGGGCTACGTGGTAAAAGCTAACTAATTCCCGCAGTTCCATAGGCGTGCTCCCCCAAGCAAGCATACTGGGAATTTAATATAATATATCATATGTTATCGCTTGACAAAATAGTGTAACCGAATCGAGAATAAACCTTGCGGTTGACTTTTCTATATCGTCGGCCGCATAGGTCAACCGGATCACCCAACCTCTGGTGTCAGAATTATGCCCTATATAATTACCGAACCATGTATCGGAGTCAAAGACGCTAGCTGTCTTGAAGTGTGTCCTGTAGATTGCATCGCAACTACCGATTCCACCGATATGTACTTTATTGATCCGGTAACCTGTATCGACTGCTCCTACTGTGAGTCGGTCTGTCCGGTGAACGCTATCTTTGACGAATTCACCGTCCCTTCCAAGTGGCGGGAGTACATACGCAAGAACCGGGAGTTTTGGGACGGCAAGTAATCGCTCCCAGCAGGATTCTCAGATACTCCCCTCTCTGATTTGGCGGAAGCTGGATATCGACGTGGTCAAGTCCCCAGGCCAATTAACACCCCAGCAGCCTTAGACTTTGTATCCGTCATCCACTCGCGAATCATAGATATATAATATTCCGTATAGTTATGTCAATAGGTTTCCATCGGTAAAAATGATTTCGGTAGCGTTCTCCGCTGGTTCAGTCACGTTGTCAGTTCTCGGAATGCAGGGTAAACTAGCGGCCAATTGAGTCGCCGGCGCCGATAATCCCGCGCGGTGACCCTTGAAAGGAATGTGATATGGCCTTATTTTTACGGGATGAAGAAGTTTCACGCGCCGTCACCATGGATGACATGTTGCCGGCTATCGAGTCTATGCAGGGACATTTTGGCCGAGGCGAGGCCATGATTTTGCCCCGGCGCAAGATAATCGCCGGCGGGGGGATGTTGGCGGTCATGGGCGGGGGACTCTTCTACGACGGCGTTTTGGGTGTTAAAACCTACACCGTGGTCCGGGGCACCTACTCTTTCCAAGTGAGCCTTTACGACGCCGACACAGGCCGCCTCATGTGCTACACGCAGGCCAACCGCCTGGGCCAACTGCGCACCGGAGCCACTACGGCGGTCGCGGTGAAGTACCTGTCCAATTCCGATGCCGCCACCGTGGGGATCATCGGCACCGGGTATCAAGCTCCCACTCAGTTAGAGGCGGTTAGCAAAGTTAGGAACATAATGAGCGTCAAGGCCTTCAGCCGAACCGCGGAGAACCGGGACGCCTTTGCCAAGTCGATGTCCGATTCCTTGGGTGTGGCGGTTTCCGCGGCATCCGCGGCTCAGGAGGTAGTGGAAGGCAGCGACATTGTTATCTGCATCGCCGCGGCTACGGAGCCGGTGGTTAAAGGGGAATGGCTGGCAACGGGGACCACCCTGATCGGGGCCGGACCCACGACTTGGCGGATCCGGGAGGTAGACGACGCAACGCTGGTCCGGGCGGATAAGCTATTCGTGGACTCAGCCGAGCAGGTCCGTGACGAGGCAGGTGACATGGCCAGCGGCGTGGACCGGGGATTGCTTCAGTGGAGTCAACTATTGGAGTTGCGCCATGCCGTCGCCGGTACCGTAACGGGCCGGGACAATCATAACCAAATAATCTATGCCAAGATGATGGGCACCGGGGTGGCCGACGTAGCCGCGGCCAAGCTGGCCTACGATAAGGCCACGGAGATGGGGTTGGGAACGGAGATGGAGTGGTAGCTATTTAGCGTCCAAGTACTCCTTGGTGGGTAAGACGCTGTAGGTGTTACGCTCCATCAGGAGGCTTTCAACCGCTGCCCTAGCCGTGTCCAGCGAGGTGAAGCAAGGGATCTGGCGCTCTACCGCGGCTCTGCGGATGAAGAAGCCGTCCTGCATGACCGACGTGTCTCCCGACAAGGTGTTTATCACCGCTCCCACGGTACCGTTGGTGATAAGGTCCACCACGTTGGGATGGCCTTCGTCCAGTCTTTTGTTAGCCACGGTAACCGGGATGCCCAAAGCGGAGATCATGGCCGCGGTGCCCTCGGTGGCATAGAGGGGGCAGCCCGCTTGTCCCAGATCCCTAACCAGGTCAAGGGCTTCGGCCTTATTTTGGTCGGCGATGCTGAGTAGCACTCCCATTTTCTTGGTCAAATTTAAGTTGGCCGCCAACAGGGCCTTTGTTAACGCGCCGGCGAAGTCCCGGTCCACGCCCATCACTTCTCCGGTCGATTTCATTTCCGGGCTTAGATGCCAGTCCACGCCCACCAGTTTGCCCATGGAGAACACCGGAGCTTTTATCCCAACAAGGTTTTGCCTGGGCCACAGACCGCCTTTGTACCCTTGGGAGGCCAGGGATTCGCCAAGCATCACTCGGGTGGCGATGGTGGCTACGGGCACGCCGGTGACCTTGGAGATGAACGGAATAGTCCGGCTTCCCCTGGGATTTACTTCCAGCACGTACACCGAAGTAGGGGCGGCGGCTTCCACCGGCAAGTGAGGGCTTCGATAAGGCGGTCCACCGAGAATAACGAATTGTATGTTCATCAGGCCGCGTATTCCCAACGACAGGCCGATGCGAGTTGTGTAGTCCACGATCGTGGATACTTCTTCTTCGGTCAGGTTCAGAGCGGGGTACATGGCCATCGAGTCGCCGCTGTGGACACCGGCGCGTTCTATGTGCTCCATAACTCCGGGAATCAAGACCTGCTCCCCGTCGCAGATGGCGTCCACCTCGCACTCTTTACCTTCCATGTACCGGTCGATAAGCACGGGTTGCTCCGGGGCCAGTTGAACCGCGGCGGTCATGTAACGGATCAGTTCCGAGGCGTTCTGCACGATCTCCATGGCCCGGCCGCCCAACACGTAGCTGGGGCGCACCACCGCCGGATATCCGATGTTTTGGGCGACCTGGAGGGCCTCGCTTACCGAGGTCACCGCCGCGCCCGGTGGCTGGGGTATTCCCAGCCGGGACAGGAACTCCTCGAACTTGTACCGGTCCGAAGCGGTGTCGATGGCTTCCGCGCTGGAGCCCAGGATTGGAAGACCGGCCGCGGACAGGACTTGCGACAGGTTGATGGCCGTCTGGCCGCCGAATTGCACCACCGATGGCGGAGGTTGGTCGTCCACCGTCTCGTTGTCGATGATGTCCCGAACGGCTTCCTCGTCCAACGGCTCAAAGTAGAGGCGGTCGCTAGAGTCGAAGTCCGTTGACACGGTTTCAGGGTTGGAGTTGATCATTATGCTGCGGACACCGCTCTGGGAAAGGGCCCGGGCGGCATGGACGCTGCAATAGTCGAACTCGATCCCCTGCCCGATCCTGATGGGCCCGCTGCCTATCACGATGGCTTTCGGTCCTGGCAAAGGCTCGGCTTCGTTCTCTTGGTCGTAGGTGCTGTAGTAATAAGGCGTTACGGCCTCGAATTCGGCGGCGCAGGTATCCACCGTCTTGTAAACGGGCCGGATGTCCCACTGGAGCCGGAGATTCCGCACCTGCTCCGGCAGCATGTCGGCCAGCGTCCCCAATTGCTCGTCGCAAAAACCCAACCGCTTAGCGCGCCACAACAGGTCCGGAGACAATGGCTCGGACAGCAAGCGGCGCTCCATGGCGACGATCCGCGTTAACGCGCTGATGAACCAGGGGTCGATATAGGTACGTTCCAGCAGCGCAGTAGAGTCCACATCCCGGCGAATGGCCGCCATGATTGCCCAGAGCCGGAGGTCGTTGGGTTCCAGAGGCAGGCGGTCCAGGGAAAACGCCCCGCCTTCGCGCCACGCCGGATCTTCCCATAATAGAGTGCGTCCGCCCAGCTCCAAAGACCGCGCCGCCTTTTGCAACGCGGCCTCGAAGGACCGGTCGATGACCATTACCTCCCCCGTGGCTTTCATCTGGGTGGTAACACTACGGTCGCCGCTGGGGAACTTGTCGAAAGGCCAGCGGGGTATCTTTATCACACAGTAGTCTAACGCCGGCTCGAATGCGGCTTTGGTTTTATCGGTGACCGCGTTGGGAATCTCGTCAAGCCGCTTTCCCACGGCGATCTTGGCGGCGACGCGGGCGATGGGGTAGCCGGTGGCCTTGCTGGCCAGGGCCGAGCTGCGGCTGACCCGGGGATTGACTTCAATCACGTAGTAGGGTGAGTCGGTCTCGGGTTCCAGCCCGATAGCCTGGGCAACTCGCTTATGGGGCTGCAGAGCAAACTGGACGTTGCAGCCACCCTCGATACCCAGTCCGCGAATGATCTTGAGGCTGGCGCTCCTGAGCATCTGGTAGTCTTTATCGGTTAGGGTTTGGCTAGGGGCGACGACGATGCTGTCACCGGTGTGGACGCCCATGGGGTCGATGTTTTCCATGTTACAGATGGTGATGCAGTTGTCCGCGCCGTCGCGCATGACTTCGTACTCTATCTCTTTCCAACCGGCCAGGGACCGCTCCAGGAGGATCTGGGAGATGGGGCTGGTGGAAAGACCGCTTTCGACGATGGCTTCGAACTCTTCCCAAGTGTTGGCGAAGCCGCCGCCGCTGCCTCCCAGGGTGTAGGCGGGCCGCACCACCAAGGGTAGACCCACTGATCTGCCGATGATTCGAGCCTCTTCCATGGTTGACGCGATCTCGCCCCGTGGTTCCGGCTCGCCTACGTCGCGCAGGAAATCCCGGAACAACTCCCGGTCTTCGCATCGGCGGATGGTATCAAGAGGAGTGCCCAGCAGACGGACGTTGTACTTATCCAGCACGCCGGCGTCAGCCAAGGCCACGGCCAGGTTCAAGCCGGTTTGGCCGCCTAAAGTTGGCAGGATGCCGTCGGGCCTCTCCCGCTCGATGATGCGGTCTAGGACGTCGACGGTCAGGGGTTCTATGTAGACGTGGTCCGCCGTCGCGTCGTCGGTCATGATGGTTGCCGGGTTGGAATTAACGAGTACCGTTGTGACGCCCTCCTCACGGAGAGCTTTGCAGGCTTGTGTGCCCGCATAGTCAAACTCGGCTGCCTGGCCGATAACGATAGGCCCGGAGCCGATGACCAGTACCTTTCCCGGTTTTCCCGAGTTGCTAATCCCTTTTGCTCCCTTTAACCGCCACTAACCGCCGACGCGCCAGCGGACCGGTTTTATTGATTCTGAATGCCTAAGACGTCGGAAGGGGGCCCGGCAATGTGATTAGCTCCTTTTTTTGGAGCATGTTTAATGTTTGAAAGATAAATGATCCCAAGAAATTTCCGGCCGGGTCAAACTCCGAGTATTCGGCGAAGTTCTCCCGGTTCCGCGGCGGGATCCGGAAGACAACCTCCCCTGGGTCTTGAGCCTCCAGCTCGATGTGGCCCACCGTGGGCCGGTCCCGGTCCCGGTGGACCGAATTGATAAGTTTGATAGATAAGTCCCACCGGACTCCCAGCTCCGTCCGGCCTGGAGTGAGCTGATATTCGTGTCCGGCGTGTGAAAACCAGGGTACCTCTTCATCCAAGAGCGATACAACGCTCGTCAAGTCGCCAGGGATCTCCACCTCCACACCCTCTTCCACCAACACCAAGGAGAATGAAGACATTTGGTTACCTCCAAAATATTCCTATAGGCCGTGCAAGGTTTAACGGACCTGGCGTATTTAGTAGATCTTCCGGGTTATAGACTATATAGGCGATCCTCCTTGGTGTAGATTTGGTAAAGCAACTAACCGGCCCCTTGAACCAACTTGAGAAAATGATCGAACAGGTATTCGTTATCGTGGGGCCCCGGCGAACCTTCCGAGTGGTACTGAATGGTAAAGACCGGTAGGTCCCGGTGCCTCAGCCCCTCGATGGTATCGTCGTTCAAGTTTATGTGAGAAATCTCCAATTCCGGCGGCAGAGAGTCCTTGCTTACGGCATACCCATGGTTCTGCGCGGTTATGTAAACCCGGCCGTCGGCGAGGTCCTTCACCGGATGGTTGCTGCCTCGATGGCCGAACTTAAGCTTAAAGGTCTGGGCGCCCATGGCTCGGGCTAGAATCTGATGTCCCAGGCAGATACCCATCATGGGTACCCTACCTATCAACTTCTCCACGTTGGTCACCAGATAGTCCAGCAACTGGGGGTCTCCCGGACCCGGCGAAAGAAGGATACCGGAAGGCTTCATGGCCAGCATCTCTTCGGCGGCCATTGTGGCCGGCACGGCGATAACCTGACAACCTCGCTGGCGCAGCAGGCGCAGAATGTTGTATTTCAGTCCGCAATCGGCAACCAATATCCGGTGTTCAGGCGCGCCAGGCTCCAACGGAGGTTCGTCCCATACGTAGTCGTGATCGGTGGTAACCGTGCGAACGAAGTCGACATCGTCGTAACGGGTGGATTCGGCCAAGCTTTCCAGCGCCAACGCGGGGGATTCCGTGGTGATGATACCCGACATCACGCCGCGATCGCGAAGCCGCCGGGTTATGGCCCTGGTGTCCACCCCGCTGATGCCGGGTATATCCTGGGACTTGAGAAATTCGTGAAGAGTCTCATCCGCTTGGGAATGGCTGGGCTTATCGCAGTGCTCCCGGACTATCAATCCGGACACTTGGATCCGGCGCGACTCGAAGTCCTCCCGGTTGATGCCGTAATTGCCCACCAGAGGATAAGTCAGCGTCACCAACTGTCCGGCGTATGACGGGTCGGTAAGGACTTCTTGATAACCGGTCATGCTGGTGTTGAACACCACTTCGCCATCTCCGCCGGACTCCGCCCCAAAGGCCTCTCCCCGGTGGATCGAGCCGTCTTCCAGCACCAGATGCGCTTGCTTAAACAACGGCGCCATCCTGATAAACGAACCGGCCCTGCACTATGGTGGCCACGACCTGACCCTTCAGCGTTGTGCCGCGCAGCGGGGTGTTCTTACCCATGGATTGGAATTCGTTGGGGTCCACCACCCACTCCAAGTCGGGATCAAAGATCACTATGTCGGCCGTGGTTCCGGGCGCCAGCGTAGACAAATGGTCGAAGGAAGCGCCCAAAACACGAGCAGGACCCACGGTCATCCGCTCCACGAGAGCGATCAGGCTCATGTGGCCCCCGTGGACCAGTTGCAAGGCCGAGCCCAAGGCAGTTTCCAAGACACTGATGCCTGAAGGAGCGTCCTCGTAGGTGACCAATTTGCTGATCAGCTCGTGGGGGGCATGGTCGGTGGCGATACAGTCGATCACCCCATCGGCTAGGCCCTGCACCAGAGCGTCTACGTCTTGTTGACCGCGCAAGGGCGGGTAGACTTTGGTCAAGGTGTCGTAGGCGAAAGATGCGCCCGTCCCGGTCCCGGAGGCCTGCCCGCCCAATACCCATTCGTCGGTGATGGTCAGGTGGTGGGGGCAAACTTCAGCCGTAACCGGAATGCCCCGTTCCCGGGCCTGCCTTACCAGCGGCACGCTGCCGGCGGTGCTGAGGTGGGCCAGGTGTATACGGCCCCCGGTTAGTTCGGCCAGGGCAATGTCCCGGGCCATCATGGCTTCTTCGACAGCGGATGGGATGCCTGGAAGGCCCAGTCGGGTAGCCACCCTTCCCTCGGCCATCACCCCGTTTCGTGACAATGACAGGTCCTGGCAATGGTTGGTGACAGGGAGTCCTAGGTCGGAGCTGTAGCTCAGGGCCAGGCGCATCAAGTTGGGGTCTTCCACCGGGTCGCCGTCGTCACTGAAAGCCACGACGCCGGCCACGGCCAATTCTTCCATCTCGGATAACTCTTTCCCTTTGCGGCCTTTGGTGACGCAACCGATGGGAAAGACCCGGACTATGCCTTCGGCCCTGGCCCGCTGCTGGATAAATTCAACCATGGCGGAGTTGTCTATGGGCGGGTCGGTGTTGGGCATACAGCAGATGCTGGTGAAGCCGCCCCGGGCCGCGGCCCTGGTCCCGGCGGCGATGGTTTCTTTGTACTCGTAGCCCGGCTCCCTCAGGTGGCAGTGGATGTCGATAAAGCCCGGACTGGCCACCAGCCCACCGGCCTCGACAACGCTGCATCCCTCAGGAATGTCGTCGGTAGAGACAGTGCCCGATGCCAGGATAACGCCGTCCCGGACCAAGATGTCTCCCACCTCGTCCACCCCTCGGCCGGGGTCGATGATGCGCGGGCCTTTTATCAATATCGTGTCAGAAATCAATCCGAACACCTATTCACCACCGGCAGACAGGTGGTACAGAAGGGCCATGCGGATGGCCACTCCGTTGGTTACCTGCTGCTCAATGACAGACCTGCCGCCGTGGGCCAGGGTGGAGCTGATCTCTATCCCCTCGTTCATTGGGCCGGGGTGCATAACCAATGCATCTGGATTGGCTCGGCTTAACCGGGCCTCGGTAACCTGCCAACGGCGGATGTACTCCCTCATACTGGGCAAGAATCCGCCGTTCTGACGTTCTGCTTGCAGTCTCAGCGCCATTACCACGTCGGCGCCCTCCAGGGCCCGGTCCAGGTTAGTTTCGACCTGAACCGATGCCAACGGGTCATTTTCGTCGTCATCGACGCGGGGCCGGAGCATGTCCAAGGGCAACAGGGTGCTTGGTCCGCAAAGGACCACCTGTGCTCCCATCTTGGTGAATCCCCAGATGTTGGAGCGGGCCACTCTGCTGTGCAGAACGTCGCCGACGATGACGACTTTAAGTCCTTCCAGCCGCCCGAGTTTCTCCCGAACCGTATACAGGTCCAAGAGAGCCTGGGTGGGATGGGCGTGAATGCCGTCCCCCGCGTTGATTATTCCAACGCGGTCCAGGTGCTGGGCCAGCAGGTATGGCGCTCCCGAGTGGGGGTGCCGGATGACGATTATGTCGACTCCCATCGCCTGGATGGTCAGGCCGGTATTGAGCAAAGACTCGCCCTTCTCAGTACTGCTGCCGCTCGCGGACATGTTGATAACATCAGCGCTGAGGATCTTTCCTGCCTCTTCGAAGGAGATACGGGTGCGGGTGCTGGCTTCATAGAACAGGGTAACGACGACCCGTCCACGCAGGGCCGGTACCTTTTTTATGTCCCGATGTAGGACCTCCGACATGCCCTCAGCCGACTCCAGGACTTCGAGGATCTCTTGTTGGGAGAAATCGTCCAAGTCCAGCACGTGACGCCGGCGCTTGCGCGCGACGACTGCCTCGATCTGAGGTTGTGTCTCGGTTTCGATGGCGTTCAAGAGGCTCATGTCTGCCTATTCCTCCACCCGAACGATAGCTACCTCGTCGATCCCATCGGTCTCGACCAGTCTGACCCGGACTACTTCATCCGGCGCCGTGGGAACGTTCTGGCCTACGTAATCGGCGCGTATGGGCAACTCCCGGTGGCCCCGGTCCAACAGGATAGCAAGCTGCACCTGCTGGGGACGGCCGAAGTCGTTGAGCGCGTCCATCGCGGCGCGGACAGTGCGTCCGGTGAAAAGCACGTCGTCTACCAGCACTACCTTTTTGCCCTGGATATCAACGGGCATCCTGGTGGGGCGAATCCGGGGGCTCATCCTGGATTTCACGTCGTCGCGGTATAGATTAATGTCCAGATCCGCCACCGGCACCTCACTTCCTTCAAATTCCGAGAGATTGCTCGCCAACCGCTGGGCCAGGTGGACGCCGCGGGTATGGATCCCCACGATGACCAGATCCTCAACCCCACGGTTTCTTTCCAGAATTTCGTGGGCCACCCGGGCTAAAGCCCGCCTGATGTCCTGGTCATTCATTATCTGCCGATCAGCCATAAGCTCCTACGTGACGACATTGCCAAATTCGACGAAAATCCGAGCCTACGATTGGTCTCTTGAGCCTAGCTCTGCCGTTATGTAACGTAGGCTCGATCGACCCACGCAACAAAAATCCCCTTGCCCATCAGTTGGCAAGGGGTTTATGCGCATCCAGCCCGCCTTTGATGGCGAGTTGGAGTGGAAAGGGCGCTAAACTTTGCCAGCCTCACGGGACTGTCTTAAAAGCTCGGCCATCCCGATCAAGGACAGCCTTACGACCCGGTTCTATCGATTTAATTTAGATTATGTTAACACACTCTCAGGCGTGCGGGAATCCCCTACGCCATAACTTTTTTCCGGCGGTTCTGTACATAGTCTACCAGAACGTATTCGCCCAGATTGCCGGAGCTGGAGTAGAAAGCCCGGCCCCGGTTGATCCTGGTCAAACGGTCAACAAAGTTCACAAGTTGGTATGAGTTCTCCAACATGAACGTGTTGATCAGGATGTCTTCCTGAGTGCAACGCTTGACTTCCTTCAGCGTTTCCTGCTCGGTGCGGAAGCTGGGAGGATAGCTGAAATAAGCCCGGTCCCCTTCCAGGTGGGCCGTGGGCTCGCCATCGGTGATCAGCAAGATCTGGCGGGTGCTTCCTTTTTCCTGGTTTAGCAGCTTGCGGGCCAGCATCAAGGCATGGTGCAGATTCGTCCCGGAAACCCAAGCATTCCAACTGGATTTGGCCAGGTCTTCCTCTTTGATCTCCCGGGCGTAGTCAGAAAAGCCGATGATAAATAGGGAGTCACGGGGGTATTGGGTTCGAATGAGAGACATCAGGGCCAGGGTTACCTTTTTGGCCGCTTGGAAGTTGTTGAATAGGCCCATGGACCGGCTTTGGTCCAGCAGGACCGCAGTGGATGACCGAGTCATGTGCTCGCTGCGGTAGATCTCAAAGTCCTGGGGGGTCAACTGGACCGGTAATCCTGGACCGCCCCGGAGGACCGCGTTCTTCACCGTGGTCTGCAGGTCCACGTCGAAGGGGTCACCAAACTCGTAGATCTTTGTCTCGCCCAAACGATCGCCGTTGGCGCCTCGAACATCCATTCGGTGATCGCCCAACCGGTCCTTCTTCAAGTTGGCGAAAACTTCCTTCAGGGCCTTCTGGCCGATACGACGGATGCCGCGAGCCGTTAGGTCCATCTTGTCGTCAGCGGTGACGTAACCCGCTTCCTGCAACATCTTGCGCAGGCGGTCCAGTTCTTCCCATGCCTTGCGGGCCTCTTCTCCCAGCAACTCGGCCAGCTTATCCGGGTCCAAGTCGCCCAACTGCCCGGTGCGCATGGCCTCTTGTAGCTGTTGTTCTAGTTGGTCCAAATCCTGGAGATTCGCCATCATCTCCATGGCCTGTTCCATGGTTAGGCTGTCGTCGCCCAGGAAGGGGTATTGGCGCCGCAATTCGTCCATGGGCATCAGTTGCTCCATGAGCGACGCGAACTGGGACATCTGTTGCCGTGTCTCAGGGTCCAGGGCCGACATCAGTGCGTCTTCCATCTCCTGGCGCATTTCCGGGGACATGCTGTCCATCATGGATTGCATCTGCCCAAGCTGCTGTTGCAGCATCTCCATGAGTTCGTCGAAGGACTGGGGCGGGTTGGGGCCGAAGGCGGAGCCGAATTGGTCCATAAAGCCCTGGAAGTCGGGTTCCAGACCCTCCAGCTTGTCCTTCATCATCTGATTGAGTTGGCGCATCATCTCTTGCATCGCCGCCATCTGGTCCGGGGTCATACCCTGGATCTGGTCACGCATCTGTTGGGACACGTTTTGAGCCATCTGGCTCTTGAGCATGTCCAGAAGCTCTTGAAATTTCTGCTGGGCTTCCGGGTCCATGAAGTCGTATTCCATGAGTTCTTGGACCTGCCCGCCGATCCCATCCGGTAATTGGTCAAGTTTCTCCTGGTTGCGCCGCGCCCGTTGCTCCAACAGCTTGTATAGGCTTTCTTGTTCGGACCGCTCGTCTTCGGGGGTGGCATCTACCTGTTCCCGAGCCTGATCCAAGCGGCGTTGGATGCCTTCTCTTTCCGTGCGGAGAATGTCTTCCAGGCGTTCCTTGAGATCGTCTACCACCGAGTCCATGTTGTACTGTTGCATCTGCTGGCGGCGGCGGTTCTTCAGTTGCTCCATGATGTCCCTGAGGCCGGGAATCTGCTGACCGTCCCGGTCTTGGAAACCCTGACGCAGCATCTCCCTCAAGGCGCGCATGACATCGCCTTGGTTCATGATTTCATCGGAGAGCCGGTCCATCAGCTCTTCAGCATCTAATTCGAAGATGCGCTGAGTGCCGTCCCACTGGGAGTAGAGGTAGTTACGGAAGAGCATTTTAACCTCGTTCCGCCGGATTTGGGCCGCGCCGGGACTTGGAAAACATTGCCTGTACAAACACCATCATACCCCGGTAATTTGAGAAACCGCAAGGCGGAAATACCGTGCTATAATTCCGCCACTCCTTCAGGAGGGCCAAATATGCTCAGTCCTTATACCGTGCTGGACCTGACTGACCACCGGGGCGAGTTGACCGCCATGATGCTTGGCGACATGGGCGCCGACGTGATCAAAGTTGAACCGCCTAAGGGCTCTCCCAGCCGCCGGCTCGCTCCCTTTCTGGAAGACGCTCCCAAGCCGGAGCAAAGCCTGAATTTTTTCTCTTATAACCGCAACAAACGTGGAATCACGTTGGACCTTCAGGCCGAACCCGGCCGCCGGGCCCTGCTGACCCTGGTGGAAAAAGCTGACTTCGTCATCGAATCGGCCGAGCCGGGGGAAATGGCTTCCCTTGGTTTGGGTTTCGACGAGTTACGGAAGCGCAATCCCCGCCTGGTCTATGTCGCGATCACCGCCTACGGACAGGACGGACCCTACTCCGGCTTCGCGGCTAACGATCTTACCCTGGCGGCCATGGGCGGACCGATGAGCCTGCAGGGCGACCCCAACAGGCCGCCGGTGCGCATCACCGTTCCACAAGTCTGGCTTCAAACCTCGGCCGAGGCGGCTGTTGGCGCGATGACCGCCCACGCCCTTATGGTGCGAACCGGTGAGGCCCAATTCGTCGACGTATCCGCCCAAACCGCCATGGTGTGGACCATGCTCCACGGCATGGCCGCCCACGCCATACAGGGGTTCGACATCAACCGGGGCGGCTCGAACCTTCAGCTAGGCACAGTGATAATGCCCTTGGTCTTCGAATGCGCCGACGGCTATGTTGTATTCGGCCTGTACGCCGCTGCCATAGGAACGTTAGTGCACTGGTTAGTAGAAGATGGGATAGTTCCAGAGGAGTGGATCGAAGGTGAGGATTGGCTGGCCTACGGAAGGTGCTTGTTGCAAGGTATGCCGGTGACTTACCCCTTAGAAGAGACAGTGCAAGCCACCCGGCGGTACGTTCGGCGTTACAGCAAAAGGGAGTTGATGGAACGAGGCCTGCGAGAGGGCTTTACCATCGCCCCGGTGAGCACGACGGCGGACTTGACCCGTTTCCGCCAGCTTGAGGAGCGAGGATTTTGGCTGCAAGCTCCGTTGCCAGATGGGCGCGAAATTCCTGCGCCCGGACTGTTCGCCCGGTTGACGGAGACACCCATGGACGTGCGGCGTTGGGCGCCCACCCTCGGCCAGCACAATGCAGATATTCTGGGTGAGAAGTTGGGTTTATCCGATGGGGAAATCGCCGCGGCCACCGGCATCATCGGAACGTAGGAGGAGTTCATGGCTGATCAACTTCCCTTTGAGGGCCTCAAAGTCGCCGACTTCTCTTGGGTGGCGGTAGGTCCCATCACCTCCAAATATCTGGGAGACCACGGTGCCACGGTGGTGCGGGTGGAAACCGAGGGCCGTCCCGACATCTTGCGGGTTGCGGGGCCTTTCAAGGATGGAGTGCCGGGGCCGAACCGGTCCCATTTCTATGGAGACTTTAACTCGTCCAAGCTTGGTTTATCCCTGGACCTTAAAAACCCGGCGGGCTTGGACATCGCTTGCCGCCTCATCGAGTGGGCCGACGTGTATTTTGAGAGTTTTACGCCCGGCACGATGGATGCGCTGGGCATGGGTTATGAGAAGGCCCGATCCTTGAACCCCTCAATCGTTATGGTCAGCACTTGTCTGATGGGCCAAACCGGATCGGTTTCCCACTTCGCTGGCTATGGTTTCCACGCAGGAGCTATCGCCGGGTATTACGATATCACTGGGTGGCCGGACTTGCCTCCTGACGGTCCCTGGACCGCCTACACCGACGTCGTGTCTCCTCGCTTCATATCCTCCTTGGTCATGGCCGCGTTGGACCACCGGCGCAGGACGGGACAAGGACAATATATCGATGCCGGACAGATGGAGATGGGGTTGCAGTTCCTAGCACCCCAAATCATCGACTACAACGCCTCGGGCAGGCTGGTGACCCGGAACGGCAACCGGTCGGAGACCGCCGCTCCCCAGGGAGCCTATCCTTGTGCCGGAGATGACCAATGGTGCGCCATCGCCGTGGATACGGAGCAGCAGTGGGAAGATTTGCGCCGGGCCATGGGCGACCCGGCGTGGGCCGGCCACGACCGCTATAAAGACGTTGCGGGCCGGTTAGCCAATCATGACGAGATTGACGGGCATATTGGGCGGTGGACTGAGGCCAAAGCGGCCCAAGACGTGATGGAGTTGCTCCAATCCCACGGAGTCCCGGCCGGAGTGGTGCAGCGGAGCAGCGACCTGCTCCGAGACCCCCAGCTGGCCCACCGCAACCTTTACCACTACATGGATCACCCGGAGATGGGCAACATCCCTTACACCGGCCACCAGTTCAATATCCGTGGCTACGACAGCAGTCCCCGCACTCCTGCTCCCATCTTGGGGCAGCACAATGGGTACGTGTTAAAAGAGATATTGGGGATGACCGAAGAGGATATGATAGATGCGGTGATTGCCGGGGCGATCGCGTGAGTTAGTTCTCAAGGGGAGGGAACATGTCCCTTCCCCCTTTTCGGGGAAGGTTTGGATGAGGGCGATACCCCCACCTTAATCCTCCCCCACAAGAGGGGAGGGGATATTTTACACCACCTTCGCCCCCAAAATCTTCTGAAGATGTCCCAAAGCCCACGTGTGGGCGCCGGGGTCGAAAGTTGCGACGCAGTCCGTGGGTACCTCCACCTGGTAATCCCGGTTCCGGGCGTCGGCGGTGGTGTGGAGCACGCAGATGTCGGTGCAGACCCCGCAAATAATGATTTTTTCGGGTTTGGATCTATCCAGTCTTTGGGCTAGGTCGGTGTTGAAAAAGCCGCTATAACGGTTCTTGGGCACCACGTTGTTTGCAGTGACGAAGGACTCCAACTCAGGGATGACGTTCGGCTCCTCGGTCCCCTTGACACAGTGCACCGGAAATACTTGGAACTCCAGATCGTCGGGGTCGTGGTGGTCTGAGATAAATAAGATTTCAGAACCGGCAGCCTGTTCCCGCTGCAACAGACCCAGCACGTTTGGGATGATTTCCCTGGCCTCGTCGCCGCAGTACAGGTTGTGGCCAGGTTCTAGGAATCCCTTAACCATGTCAATAACCAGTACTACGTTGGCCATATCGTCTCCCTGCTCAAGGCCGAGCTGGAACCGGCTCTAACTTTCTTTCCAACCCTTCTGGTGACTCCGCTTCTAGACCAAAACAGACCCGGCCCGCGCTGTGCTCCCACACTCTATCCGAGAACGCGGGTGGGAACTCCCTCTTTTGACTGGCTGAATCTGCGTTGAAGACGGCGCACAATTCGTAAACTTTCTCGCTCAACACCCGGTACTCGTAGGGTTCGCCCGATTCCGGGTCTTCCGCCGACCGAATAAAGGACCGGCGGCCTTGCATGTCGGTAAGTTGCTCGGGCAACCGGCCGTTCTGTTCCCAGTAGGCGTCTATACCAAATGAGATGCTGGTCAGGTCGTTCACCCTTCTTTGGTCAAACTTCAGCGTACGCTGTTCAGCGGGCGTTCCAACCAGATAGATGCCATAGCTGACCGACGACACCACCGCCAGGATAGCCAACGCCATGAAAACCTTGAGCGGGGCTGGCGATTTCATTGCTGGTCGACCTTCTCCGTTTGCCGCAGGTCCCATAAGTAATAGCCGAAAATGGAGCCTACAACCAACAGTATAGTCAAAACTTTCAGAATGAATGGAGTCGACAGGTCCCCTCCCAAGAGTTTCGCCAACAAAGTAATTAAGTCTCCGGTGATGATGCTCGACGCGACGACCAGCGTGAAGTACGTGAGCCACTTGCGCAGTCTGGATTGCCGGCGTTCCGGATAGACCGCGGAGTCCTTGGTGAGCCGCCACATCAAGAAAAGGTATACCGGGAAGGTGACGATTATGGATGCCAGGGCCATTCTGATTCCGCCCAACCCCCCGCCGTGGGAAAGAGGGTCTGGGAAGGTCTTGTCGATAAAGCCGAAGATGAGGGTAATTAAACTGAAGGCGGTGACGTAAAGAGCTATAAAGGAAACCAGGTATAAAAATGCTTCCCGGGCCTGCAGGTAAGGTTTGGGTCTGGGCACCGGCACTGGGAAGTCTATCTCCGCGTAAGCCGACAACGCGATGGTCAATTCATCTTCACGCCAACCGGCCTGCAGAAGAACTTCGCGGATCGCGCTACGTTCCAGCCCTTGGGCAAGGGACTCTTTGACGAATAGGTCTAATTCAGTACTCATGGAAGTTCGATATTTCCCTCGTTAGCCCGAAGTCGCGGATTCCAGGCTAGCATATTGGGCGTCTTGGGCCAGCATGTGGGAAAGACCCACCGTTTCAAAACATTGATGAAGGGTCGCCATTCGGTCCATCATGGATGCCGTCGTTCCCGTATTTTTTAGCTCACTCATCAACTCTGAGATGGCCTGGCAGACCACCATGAAGGCGCTTCCCGGGAAGATGACCAACTTGAAACCCAATCGCTCCAATTCATCGGTGGGAATCAAGGGTGATTTGCCGGATTCCACGAAGTTGTACAGCAACGGAACGTTGAAGTTGCTGGTGACCCTCTCCGCTTCTTCCGGCGTCCGTAGCGCTTCGACGAACAGAACGTCGGCGCCCGCCTCGACGTATGCGTCGCAACGGCGCATGGTGTCGTCCCAACCGGAGACCGCCAAAGCGTCGGTGCGGACGATGATCACGAAGTCTGGGTTGCTGCGGGCATCCACCGCGGCCCGGACTTTCTGAACCATGTCGGCCGTCGAGATGATCCGCTTGTCGTCCAGGTGTCCGCACCGCTTGGGGATGTCTTGGTCCTCAATGTGGATGGCCGCTACCCCAGCCCTTTCGTACTGGTGGACCGTTCGCTGCACGTTCAAGATGCCGCCGTATCCTGTGTCGGCGTCGGCGATAACCGGCACGTCAACCGTATCGGCGATGCTGGCCGCGTTGGAGACCATTTCCGTCATCGTAGCTAATCCCAGATCGGGATAGCCCAGGGTGGCGACGGAGGTGCCAGCGCCCGTCATGTAAACGGCCGGGAATCCCGCCTGCTGGATGATCCTGGCGGTGAGGCAATCGTAGGCGCCCGGCGCGACGATAATGCCGGGTTCACGCAGCAATCGGCGCAAACGGCTGGCTGGATTCTCGCTTGTGTCCATTTTGGCCTCCTTTAACGGACCGGCCGGCGTCTTAATAACGGGCCGGATGGGTTTCTTGCTTCAATCCCGCCTAAGCCCATCGGCTAGGGCAGTACAAGGAAGGATTGTGGCGGCGCGCACTCTGTTGCGTTGACCGGCAAGTTAGAGGGCAGGCTGTCTAAGCGATCATCCCCCCGTCTATAGTCAACACCTCGCCGGTGATGTAGGAAGCGCCGTTGCTGCAAAGGAAGACTACCGCTTCCGAGACGTCCTCGGCAACGCCGAAACGGCCCATGGGGATGCGGCTTAGTATCTTCTCCCGGGCGGCCTCCGATAATTTCTCCACCATACCGGTGGCTATGTAGCCAGGAGCCAGGGCATTGACCGTTACGTTGCGGGAGGCCACTTCCCGGGCCACCGATTTAGTGAATCCGATCAGACCGGCCTTGGCGGCGGCGTAGTTGGCTTGCCCTGGGTTGCCGCTGATGCCCACCACGGATGAGATGTTTACGATTCGGCCGCTACGCTGTTTTATCAGATGAGGCATAACGAACCGGGTGCAAAGGAAAGCTCCCCTTAGATCGACCTGGATGACTTGGTCCCAGTCGTCCGTATTCATCCTGAGAAGTAGGCGGTCACGGTTGATGCCGGCGTTGTTGACGAGAATATCGATGCGTCCCCAATGGCTCACCACCTGCTGTATGGTCGACTTGGCGGGTTCCTCTTGGGCTACGTCCCCTTCTACCAGCAAGGCTTCTCCGCCGGCGCTGATGATGGAGGATACGACTTCTTCCGCCGATTCCGGGCTTGAGAGGTAGTTGACTCCAACTTTGACCCCGGCCTCGGCCAATCGGCGGGCGATCACTGCTCCGATGCCACGAGAGGCGCCGGTGACCAGAGCTACTGACCCGCTTAAGTCAATTCCCGGCATACACTAATTCTTCAGGACTTCGGTGCCGGAAAGCTGAGCCAACTCTTGTCTCATACTTTCAACCATACCGATCTGGGCGCAGCGCACGCCGGTGTGTATCGCGCCTGCGATACCGCTGGCCCGGCAAGAGCCATGTCCCAACATGACCATTCCGTTCACGCCGAACAGAGGGCCGCCCATGGTCCGCGGCATGTTGGTGGTTTCCCAGAGGTCTGAGGAGACTTTGGCAAGCTCGGCGGCGGGTAAATGGTCCGCCAAACGCTGCTCCACGTAATGGGAGAGAGCGGTTCCCAATCCCTCGGTGAATTTCATGAGGATATTTCCCACGAATCCGTCGCAGACAATAACGTCGACGCGGCCGGTGAAGAAGTCCATACCTTCCACGTTGCCGATGAAGTTGAGGTGGCTTTCTTGAAGTAGCTGATAGCTCTCATGTACCTGGCGGTTGCCCTTTGCGGCTTCAGAGCCCACGCTGAGCAGACCGACCCTCGGATTATCTATCCCCAAGAATTTTTGAGAGAAGACCGAGCCGAGAGCGGCGAAGCTCAGCATCAAAGGAGGGCGGCAATCTATGTTGCTTCCCATGTCCACGAGCACCGTCCGAGGCGCCACGCCGAGGAAGGGGCCGCCGATGCACGGGCGTTCCAGTCCGTCCATCAAACCAAGGATGAAGACCGAGCTGGCCATCGACGCGCCGGTGGAGCCCATCGACACCAGAAGGTCGGCATCGCCACTCTTCAGCAACTTGGTCGCTACAACGATAGAGGATTTAGGTTTCCGGCGCAGTCCCTCAATGGGGTGTTCGTCGTCCCCAATCTTGCCAACTGAAGCAACCACTTTCACCGGTTTGTTCTTGATGTCGTAGTGGGCCAGTTCCGATTCTAACAAGTTTTGGTCGCCCACTAGAAGCAACTCTATGTTGTGGGTGTCTAGCCCTTCCAGAGCCCCTTTTACCGTTTCAGGAGGCCCAAAGTCGCCACCCATAGTGTCGACGGCCACCCTGATCAGGACATCTCCCCTTCCCTGACCTTCGAACATATTTCCTCTTTTAATCCACGGACCTTTGGATATGTCCCTTGGGACATGTATTTTGAATCATAGTGGCGGCGATGTTGTACCGAGTCTCAGGCAAGGACCGCTCTAGCCGTAGCGCTCCCCATTATAAGCTCCTGGCCGTTTGCCGGATTCCAAAGGCCTACAGAATACGCCACCCTTGAATCATTGTCCCCGGTCTTTCGGCCCCAGGATTCAACATCGTCCCCCAAGTATGCCGCGCCCTTAAACCTGGCTTTGATAGCCCCGGTTTCTAGCCAGGCCCGCCCCAGTTCAGCCATCATCATTTCCCCGATAAACGCCAAGGTCAGCATGCCGTGGGCTATGATACCCCTAAAAGGGGTGTTGGCCGCGAATCCGGCGTCCAGATGCAAGGGATTGGCGTCACCGGATGCTTGAGCATAGGCGTTCAACCGTTCTTGAGAGATCATTCTGGAAACTCTCGGCATCGACCCGAACTGATCGCCGCCGTTTCCAGAATCATCCCCCTTTGTAAAGGGAGGTTGGGCGGATTCCATCCCGCTAGATTCCTCCTCAACGGAGTCCACGACCAAGACCGTGCTCTTTCCGCACTGTATTTGTTCGCCCCCACTGTCCGTTAGCGTGTAACCAACTGAAAGAAATTTCATGTTGCCGCGCTGCCGGGGTTTAGTGACCTGAGCGGAGGCGTGAATCTCTTCGTCGAACTTAACCCCCCGGAAGGTTTCCAATTCCTGCAGGCTGTGGATGGCTCCCGGTGGCAGAGCTAACTGATCCAACAGCGCTCCCAAGGACCAGGCCGATAGGGCTAACGGCGGCGCCATGGCCAGATCGAAATAGGCTGGTTGTTCGTCCCCAACCGCATTTAGGTACTGGCGGACCTTATCCTCGGTGACCGTCCAGACTCCCAAATCCAGTTCGGATCCCGCTGAAACCGCCAATCCATCCTCCCCTTGCGGAATCGCCGTGGATTCCCCCAGGGAATCTCTAGTGGTCGATTATACCCAGGGTGCACCTTAGCATCAACATTATCGCCCCGTCACTAGGGCCACTTTTGTTTTTTGCCGATTGGGAAACCGGTCTACCATGGAGTAAACGTTTATGCGGGTAGGGAACCGTTCCGCCGCGAGACGGGTCAATGAATGGATACCGGGTTCTGCTCAGGACTATTCGCCGAAGGCTTCCGCCGCCAACTCCACGATGTGGGCGCCGATGGCCAGGGACGACGTAGCACCGGGTGATGGCGCGTTTAAGACATGGACCGCTTCCCGGCCCCGAATGATGCTGAAATCGTCCAGCAACGCGCCGCTACGGGAAACTGCCTGAGCCCGAACGCCGGCGCCGCCGGGGGCCAGGTCGGTGTCTTGAATCTCGGGGATCAGGCCCTGTAAGTCCCGGACAAAGACCTTTTTGCTGTAAGAACGGTGTATTTCCCCAAGGGCCGTTTTCCAGTGTTTCATGGCCATTTTCCAGAAACCTGGGTAGGTGAAGGTCTGAAAAGACTCCGCGAGGCTGACGTCGGCTTTGCGGTAGCCCTCTCTTTTCAAAGCCAGTACGGCATTGGGTCCGGCCTCTACGTAGCCGTGAATGTTACGGGTGAAGTGGACGCCCAGGAAAGGGAATCGGGGGTCGGGTACCGGGTATACCAAGCCATTTACCAGGTGATGGCTCTCGGGGCGCAGCGTGAAATACTCGCCTCGGAAGGGAATTATTTGAATGTCCACGTCTTCGCCCATCATCTCGGCCACCCGGTCGGCGTACAGTCCGGCGCAGTTTATAAGATGCTTGGCGTGAAGCGCGCCACCGGGAGTTTCCAGCACCAATTCGTCTTGGGTTCGGATTATCCGAGTTACCGGAGAGTTGGTGAAAATGTCGCCTCCGGCCTGCTGGAACTTCTCAGCGTAGGCCGCGGAAACCTTGCGATAGTCGACGATGCCGGTGGTGGGCGCCCATAGCGCCTGGATCCCAGCTACGTGAGGCTCCAACTCTTTCAGCCGTTCCGGGCCGACCATCTCCAGTCCCTCCACTCCGTTGGCGATTCCCCGCTCGTGGAGGGTTTGCAACCGGGCCACTTCTGCATCGTTGGCGGCCACGATCACTTTGCCGCACTGATTGTACTCAATCTCGTTTTCATCGCAGAACTGGCGCAGGGACTTGGCGCCGCCCACGCAGAACTGAGCTTTTTGCGAGTCTGGCCGGTAATAGATACCCGAATGGATGACCCCGCTGTTGTGGCCGGTTTGGTGTGTGGCAATCTCGGAATCTTTCTCCACCACGGCGACCCGCCAATCGGGGTACTTTTCTAGTTTGATCTGCATGGCGGTGGAGAGGCCGATTATGCCTCCCCCAATGACCACGACATCGTAGGTTTTTGATTCCATCATGAACCTTTTTTGAGGCCGTGGCGCATCGAATTACGGCCTCGGTAGCTTCGCCTTGCGGCGCCGGGTAATAGTAGCATCAGGTTGGCGGAGTGTAAATCCGGCGCTGAGGCTACGACTCCAGTATCGTGACGCGCAATAGGTCCAGCGCATGCAGGGAGGCCCTGGTCCGGTCTGGCAAACCGGGACCGGCGAAGTTGTAAACCCGCCGGCTGATGCCCTGGCTGTCCGCCACTGCTATATAGGTGTTACCGGCTCTCAGGTTTTCCGAGTTGGAGCTGGAGCTTCCTCCGGTTGGAGCACCGGAGTCCGGCAATGACAGGACCGCCAGCCCCAAGTCTGCCCCGGCCCCGGCCCGAACCGCCGCAGCCAATCGTCCGGTTAGGGTTTCAGGGTCCGTTGCTGAGACGGCCTTTTCGTTGATCTCGCCGTTAACCGCCAAAACCGCCCGTAGTGTAGATCCCTGCTGTCCGACAGTACCTTGCAGAAAGCGCATCCCGTCGGCTTCTTGCAGATGTTGGGCGACCAGCCCACCGGTAAGTCCCTCGAAAGAAGCAACGGTCAAATCTTTGGAGCGCAACAACTCGCCGACGACGTCCTGCATAGATTGCTCCCCGGTGGCGAACACGTGATCTCCCAGCAAGGACCTGACCTCTTTCTCCAATGGAGCTATCAGGGCGTCGGCTTCACCCTCGCTGGCCGCCTTGGCGCTGATACGAACGTCAACCTGTCCGGGGTGAGCCAGTACGCCCACTGTCGGATTGTTGGAGTTGGCGATGAGGTGCCCCACTAGGTCGTCCACCCCGCTCTCGCCCATGTCCGCCACCTTCAGCACCCGGGAGTAGATGGCCTCGGAAAGATCAAACTTCTCCCGAAGATAGGGTATGACTTCGTTGTCGAACAACCACTTCATCTCGAAGGGGACGCCCGGAAGACAGATGACCACGGCCCTAGGGTCTTCCACGATAAAGGAAGGCGCGGTGCCGTTGGGATTTTCAACCGGTATGGACCCCTCAGGGATGTACGCCTGGCGGTCGTTGTTTTCCGTCATTATGAATCCCCGGCGGCGGAACCTGGCCTCGATCTGGGCCAACAGTTCCGGGTCCGAAACCAGTTCCCGGGAGGATGCTTTGGCCACGATTTCCCGGGTCAAGTCGTCCTGGGTGGGGCCGATACCGCCGGAGGTTATCACCACGTCCGACCGTTCCATAGCGGCGGTGATCGTTTCCAGCATACGCTCAGGATTGTCCCCGACTATGGTTTTGTAATAAAGGTTCATCCCCACCGCGGCCAGGCGTTGCGCCATCCAAGCCGAATTGGTGTCAACTATCTGACCCAAAAGGAGTTCCGAACCTATGGCTACTATTTCCGCGTTCATGTCATCAATCTCCTGAGTGGTAACGGCAAGGGTAGACTGCCGTACTTAGGCGGTCAAGACCCGCCCTCCACGCATGAACACCGAGGGGTGTAACTCTGCCCTGTGATACAATGTGGCCTGAGACCCGGCCAATCCCACGAGTGATACCCCACGAGTAATTTTGCTGTTTAGGAGACGACCTCCGTGACCAAATCACGGCTCGTCCGTGCCTCGTTAATCTCTTTGATCTGTTTCTTCGCTTTGTCTTTTGCCGCCGCTTGTGCCGTGCAGCAACTCGGGCAATCGGGCAATGTTGATCCTACTCTTGATGGATTGCCTCCAGAGTTCGAACGTCTGCTGGAGGTTTGGGAGCTCCTGGAAGGGGAGCACATAAACGGGGGAAAGCTGGACCCCCAAGAAGTTAGCGACGGGGCGATCAGAGGCATGTTGGACGCCCTGGGGGACCCGTATTCGGCCTTCTACAACGCGGAACAATACAAGATCGCGACCCAAGATCTGAAGGGCTTTTTCGAAGGTATCGGGGCTGAGGTGGGCATCAGGAACGGGCTGGTCACGATTCTAGCTCCCATGCCCGATACTCCCGCTGAGAGAGCCGGCATTCGCCCCGGCGACATTATCCTGGAGATTGAAGACGAGAGCGCCGAGGGGATCAGCCTGATGGAGGCGGTCAACAGGATCCGCGGCAAGAAGGGTACTGTTGTTAAGCTCCTGATCTTGCACCGGAATGATACCGATCCGGTAGTGATCAATGTTGAGAGGGGAGTGATTACCCTCATTTCGGTACGCATAAACATGGGAGACAACGGCATCGGCCACCTGCGCATCTTCAACTTTGCCGAAACCACCAATAAGGACCTGCTGAACGCGTTGAAGAGGTTTGAGGACTCCGGCGGCACGGGGATCGTTTTGGACTTGCGAAACAACCCCGGAGGGTTGCTTACCTCAGTGGTAGACGTTACCAGCCAGTTCCTTGAAGACGGTTTGGTTCTTTATCAGATCGACGCTCAGGGTCACCGCACCGATTGGAAAGTGAAGTCCGGGGGGAAAGCCAAGGAAATCCCCTTTGTGGTTCTGGTCAACGAATTCAGCGCCAGTGCCAGCGAAGTGTTTACCGGCGCGATGATGGACCACGAGCGGGCTACTGTTCTCGGGGGCACGACCTTCGGCAAGGGCAGCGTAAGTAATCTTTGGGTATTACAGGATGGCTCCGGAGTTAACTTTACTATCGCCCATTGGTTTACTCCTAACGGCACCTTGATCGAAGGTGAAGGTCTCTCGCCCGATGTTCAACTGGACAAGGTGGAGGACGGTTCTGAAGACGTCCATCTGAACCGGGCCATTGAACTTCTGCGGAAACAGATCGCCCAAGGCAGCTAAGGCATGACCACCAAAAAAACTGAACGCCCGCAAAAAACCACCCGAACCGTAGCCACCAACCGGAAGGCGTTCTTCGACTACGAGATCTTGGACCGGTATGAAGCCGGTCTGGTTCTCACCGGGACGGAGATCAAATCGATCAGAGCGGGAAAGATCGACCTTCGGGACGCTTACGCGCGGCCTCAGAACGGCGAGCTTTGGCTGGTCAACGCCCATATTGCCCCCTACGACGCCGGCAGCGTCAACAATCACGACCCGAAGCGGCCGCGTAAATTACTGATGCACCGTGAAGAGATAGCAAAGCTGAAGAGCATAGTCGCCGAGAAGGGCGTCACGATCGTGGCTCTAAGCGTCTTCATCAAGGGCCACGTCGCCAAAGTAGGCCTGGGGCTGGCTCGGGGCAAACGGCAATACGATAAGCGGCGGACGCTGATAAACAAGGACATGGACCGGGAGGCCCGCCGGGCGCTGGGCACCGTTCGTTAGAAAGGACGCCCACCGCCATTTGGCGCCATCATTTGTTCGCTACCGGATCTCTTCTTGTCGCTTAACCCAGCCGCTCGGCCACCGGGAGTACCCGGTCCGCTAAGTGCTCCATCACTAGGATGGACTGGTCGATCCCCTCCACCCGGAAGTCGTAAGTCAGCTGGTCTATGCCCAGTTCGCGGCAGTAGTGAACGTCATCGATGATCTCCTGGGTTGTGCCGATGATCGCGCCGCCGCTGCGCACAGAACTCCCTTCGCCCAATCCCATGTCGGTGAAATGCAGGCTGCGCTTCAGGGATATTGATACGGACGCCGGGTCGCGGCCCGCCTCCTCGATCTGCCGGTGAAGATAGGGTAGGTTTTGAGCCACGAAGTCAGGGGTTTGGCGGGTGGTGTGCCAGCAGTCGCCGTACTTGGCAGTCCGGCGCAACGCCCTTCTAGTGTGTCCGCCCACCCAGATCGGGATGTGGGGTTTCTGGATGGGTTTGGGGTAGAACTGGATTCCCTCCACATGGTAGAACCGGCCGTGGAAAACCGGCTCGGGCTGGGTCCATAGGGCGATGAATATCTCCAGAAACTCGTCGGTCATGGGTCCCCTTTCCGCGTAGGGCACCCCCAGAATCTCGAACTCCTTCTCCAGCCAGCCAACACCCACGCCGCAAATCATCCTGCCATTGGTCAAAACGTCCAGAGAGGCGAACATCTTTGCTTGGACCACCGGGTTTCGATAGGGCAGGATGATAACGGTGCTGCCCAACTTGACCGTCTCGGAGCAGGCCGCCAAGTATCCCAACAGCGTCATGGTTTCTAAGAATGGCTCGTCGGCGGGGCGGGAAAACGAGCCGTCGGACGTATATGGATACTGTTGGGTCCCTCCGGTGGGCAGAACGATGTGGTCGCCCGCCAGCACCGCATCGAAACCCAAAGCCTCAGCCCGCTGGACGAATGCGCGTAGGCCGGGACCGTCGGGCAACCGGGGAATACTGATGGCGACTTTCATTCTAAAAGTGCTCCTTTGCGTACGGTCATTCTGTTTCTCTCTAGGATGGTTCTCCGACGAACTATCTATAAAGCAACGTTATGCAATGTTAATTGTTTGGAACGGCCAGTCACCGGATGCCTGCCACGAGCCCATGACAGGCGCGATTCGGAGTATATCACCCATGATAATGCGGTCAAATCGGGGAGAGTATTGGTGAGGGTTAGGGCGCCCGGATCGGATCTACTCGCAGCCCGGTGGGTAGGTTCGGGTTGACACCTGCGCTCCTTGACCGTTGAACAAGCCGGCGGTATCCGGGTCGGAGTTGTTCCATATAGAGCTACCGCGCTGGAAAGAGAACCCACCCCATTCCGGGTGCACTTGATTGGTGTATACGCGGACTCTTTCCCCGGGCACGATGGAATAAGTAGGGAAGGTGAATGTGGGTGAGCCGTCGGACACGTCTTGGAGTCGCCGCTCAGGTTGGCGATCCGAACATATTCGTCGGCTTCGCTTCGGGGAACCAGGCCGTCGAAAAAGATGCATTCGATCACTACGCTACCTGCTGGTGGCGGGGTGGCAGGTACCGGTGTTGATGTTGGAGGAGGCGTCGCAGTGGGGATGGGCGTGGGGATGGGAATAGGTATAGGGGTTGGAGTTGGCGCGGGCACAGTTGTGGCAGTTGGCGATGGAGTAGGAATCGGCGTGGCAGTTGGAATGGCTGTTGGAGATGGTGTGGGAAACGGCGTCTGGATGGGCGCCGGAGTTGGAGGCTTCGGCGTTGATGTTGGGGAACCACGGGAATGGCCGTGGGCCGGGGCGTAACGGCTGCCACCGAGATGGGCGTTGGGACCGATGTGGCTTGTGCCGCTGCGGAGGGTGGATGAGTTGGCGTAAATGAGGCGGCCGGAGTTTCCGGGCTATCCTTCGCATTAAGAATCGGTGCGGCTGTCGGGATAGGACGCGCTGTTCCGGTGGTTGCAGGCGATGAAGTGGGTGTGATTACCACGGGAGCGGCTGTTTGGGCCGGAGTGGGGCATAAAGTAGGAGTGGGTAAAGGTGTGTATGTTGGGTAGAGAGTGTAGGTTGGCTGGGGCGTGTAGGTAGGAGCGGGAGCAGGTGTGATCGTTGGGGTTAGTGTTGCGGTTAAAGATGGCGCAGGCGGGAAATCGATCTTTGGATCGGGTGATGCCATGGTCGGCTCTGGCCTTGACTGAGAAGGCGGGGCAGCAACTTCCGATGGTCCGCAACCGGCCATCAAAAACACGGCAATCAATATCGCCTTAGCCCATGGTAACTGGCACTTTCGCAATGACGAGACCGGCATAAAATCTCCAACGAGAGGTAGCTGTTCCCGTTTAGACTTCGCTCCGGCCAGGATTTTGGACCAACGAGGACGTTCAGATGACATTACAAAACAACGAATTGAACCCATTTATGATGTTCCGGCAAGTGAACAGGATTTGAGTATAAAAAGTTATGTCTACAGAATGTTTGCCAGAGTCGATTATCATGCTATAATTCCGGGTAACAACTGCCTCTGTACGGCATGGTTGGAATGGCTTAGCCAGCCGTTCCACCGGACCGCACCCGGCAGTGGCGTAGGGTACTCAATGGGGGCGGGTCCAACTTCCGGACAGGAAGCCTCCCGTAACGGTTTGGGTGCTCACAAATGGATAAGGAGGACAATCGTGGAGAAAGGAACATCTGTAATCAACGCAGGCGCTGTCGATATCGCGATGGAATACCGGACCGACCTAATGCCGGACCAGGGCTTGTGCGTTCAGGTTTATGGCAAGGTTGAGGGCAAAGACACGGAGATCCTGCGGTTCGACTGCTTCGACCAGACTCCTCATTACCACTATGGGCCGGAGAACCACAACATCCGGCTAAATATGGACAAGACCACTGCGGGCAACCCCCTGGGTTGGACGATGGACAACATCCGCCACCGGCTGCCGTCGATGATTCGCCGAGCCGGTTATGAGGAGCTAGCCTCTGCTGTTGAAGCCAATCCCGCATCGACAATGACCATGGATGAAGCCGAGGCTACGGGCCGGGACCTGTCCCGGAACGGACGCCGAACCGTGCATCACCTCATGCCCGAATTGGTTGAGGGCGACAAGATTGAGGTCGGCAACCTGAAATTCGGCCTGGAATACCGCCACCTGCCCCAGATCAACGACGAGGGCATGGCGATTCACGTCTTATCCGACGTTGCTGGTCAGGAAGTAGAGTTACTGGCATTCGACTGCTTCCAGAAGGGCCCCCACTATCACTACGGCCCCCGCAACCAGGACGTCCGGGTTTATTGGGACGTCACCACCTCCGGCGAAACCCTTCGCTGGACCCTGGACCAGTTCAAGGCCGGAAACCTGCGGTCCATGATTGAACGGGCAGGCTACCCCTCCATCGCCGCCGAGGTTGATGAGAAGTTGGTTCAAGAGATCATGCCCCAGATCGAGGCCCGGTCATGGGAGTTGGTTGCTCAGAACAATCAGGCTTCTAACGGCCAGACCGACACCCGGAAGACTAAGGCCCAGCTCATTCAAGAGTTGGAGTCCCTCCGCGAGCAGGTAGCCGCCCTCTAGGACGACTATTCTGGGATCAGCGGTACGCCGCCCTGACGGGTAGCAACCCGCGAAGCGCCAATGGCCATGCTAAACGGCCCCGATATCATCGGGGCCGTTTACTTTTCTTGACTAAGTTTTGTGGATCGGCAATCTTTGGCTACATCATGGTGTAGCCGGCGCTAACGCTGAGGGTCTGGCCGGTGATGAAACTGGCGGCGTCGGAGGATAGAAACACCACCGCGTTGGCGATCTCGCTGCCCTTGGCCAAACGGCGGAAGAGGTAACCCCGTTTCACCCGCTCCAATACATCTTCGGTGAAAATGTCCCTCATCTGATTCCACATGCTCTCGGTGCTGATGGACCCGTCCTCGCCGGGCACCACCAGTCCGGGGCACACCATGTTCAGCCTCAACCCGTAGCGCCCTGTTTCCCTGGCTATCGACTTGCTTAGCGCGATCACTCCGGCTTAACAGGCGGAATACACTGCTTCCCGATATTCGCCCATTCGTCCGGCGTCGGAGCTGATGCTGACGATGGCGCCGGATTGGCGCTCTATCATGGACGGTAGTACGCCGTGGATGCAGTTGATGGCCCCCAAAGATTGACTTTGACCTCCTTTTCCCACTCTTCCCGGGGTTTTTCCATGAACAGCCGGTCCACGGTCCAACCCACGTTATTCACGAGAACATCCACGCTACCGAACTCGGCGATGGATCGTGCGACCATATCGTCGACTTGTTTGGGGTCGGTGACGTCACAGGCGATCACCTTGACCTTGCTCCCTGTGTTCATCTGCGCCACCTCGCCGGCAACTACCTCGCCCTGACTCGGCGACAGATCGGCGATGGTGATGTTGCTTCCTTTTCAATGCGCGGTACGTGGTGGCGCCGGAAGGCCAAAGATTCCCCGATTTCGTAAAGCCCCTCCAGCAGTTCGGTCCCCATCACTTGTATCAAGTGGAGACAACTGGCTACTTCGATCTGGTCAGCTCAAACCTGACCTTTGGCGGAGACAAGATAGACTTCTATCCTGCGGCATCAAGGTGGCTGGCCAGTGGGTTGCCGGGCGTTAGGCAGCACCCGACAGTGTTAATGGGCAGCGCTTCCAGCAGAAATGAGCGGTTGATGCCCCTTTCTTCCGCTCCAGGGGTGATCTCTAAGGTAGAAGTCTCCGCAGGCCCATCTCGAGGCACAGTCCTTTCCGAGGAAGTCGGCAGTAATTCCTTTGCGGCTGACGTCAGCGTGGATCGCGATAGCTTGCTGATGCTGAAAGTCACTTATCATCCAAACTGGCGAGCCACCGTAGATGGGGTAGAGACGGACACCGTTATGCTGATGCCCAGTTTTATCGGAGTCCAGTTGCCTCCAGGGGACCACAAGGTGCTGTTGGAATACAGGCCCCGGCGTTTGCGGATGATCTTGTTGATCTTGGGAGTACTGACTTTGCCGTTGATCGCACTCGCGGAGATGCGTGGCGAAGCATTTTCTAGGTGGTTCGCCCTCCGGGTAATGGGACCAGTCCGTGGTTTGGTCAACCGCCAGCATGGATGAGTAGTCTTCAAGACCGTTCGCGATATATTTGGAACGTTGGCAGTAATATCGGAGGGTTGGCTTATCCGGCGACGGGCGTCACCATCTGCTAGGAGAGATCTGGGGGAGAATCTGCGGTGCGTCGCTACGTCGTCCAGGGGCCGAAGACAGGCCCAATTCTCCGCCTAACGACGACGGGGACTGGCCGGCGGGGAGACCTTGGGAACGCCGCCGAAACGGAGGCGAAGGAGTCCTTTGATATCTTCGGTAGCGGTCCCGGCGACGTTTACGGTACTGTCCGGGTCGTCGTCCCATTTGACTGGCAAGGAGCTGATCTGGAAGCCGCCCTTGGCGGCGATTATCAGTAATTCCGTGTCAAAGAACCAGTTGTTGTTCTTGATCTTCGGCAGCAGTGTCTTGGCGGTTTCCCTAGTCATTGCCTTGAACCCGCACTGGGCGTCAGGGAATCCGGCAAAAAACATGGACTTGATCATCAAGTTGTAAGTGCGGGAGATGAACTCCCGTCGGAATGACCGGGTGACTTTAGACTCCTTGCTCAACCGGCTGCCAATGGCGATGTGTGCCCCTGATTCGATGGAATCGATCAACTGAGGAAGGTGGACCAGGTCGGTGGAAAGGTCCACGTCCATGTAGCTAACAATGTCGGCGGTGCTTTCCATCCAAGCGGCTTTTAGTGCCCGGCCCCGGCCTTTCTGGGGCAGGTAAAGGTAATTCACTCCAGGATACCTCTCGCACAACATCTCCGAAACTGAGCGCGTGCTGTCGGTAGACGCGTTGTCGGCAATGATTATCTGCCAAGGGTTGATGACGTTGGACTTAAGGTAGTCCGTTAGGATGAGGATGCTGCGAGGGAGAGCCTGTTCCTCGTTGTAGACGGGTACCACAATGTCGATGGTCAAAGGCATATCCAATTCCCGCCTTGATTTATCCCGTATCGATTATTTATCCCAGGTAAATCCCATTGAAGGGCTTATTTGCGAGGGCGTTGCGTTGGGTCTAGTGCCGGAAGTGGCGTACGCCCGTAAACACCATCGCCAGCTTGTGCTTGTTGGCTTCTTCTATGACCTCGGCATCACGGATCGAGCCGCCGGGTTGGACTATGGCGGTGACTCCGGCCTGCGCCGCAAGTTCGATGTTGTCCGGAAAGGGAAAGAAGGCGTCCGACGCCAGGACGCTTCCGGCGGCCTTATCCCCGGCAGCACGCCCCGCCAAGTGGACGCTGACCACGCGGTTTGGCTGGCCGGCCCCCATGCCCACTAGGGTCAGATCTTTAGCGAACACGATGGCGTTTGACTTGATATGCTTTGCGGCCTTCCAGGCGAATGCCAGGTCCCGCATCTCCGCGTCCGTCGGAGAGCGGTCGGTGGCGGTCTCCCAAGTGGCTGGGTCTTCGTCCAGAGCGTCTGGCGCCTGGACTAGCACTCCACCGGTGATGGGACGCAGATCGTAGTCGAGCCCACCGGTGTTCGGCCCCACCGCCAGGATGCGCAAATTACGTTTTTTCTTCAATATATCCAAGGCCTCGGACTCGTAATCGGGAGCGACTACGACTTCGTAGAACACCGGATCCATCGCCCGCGCGGCTTGGGCGGTGACCGTCCGGTTATACCCGACGATGCCTCCAAAAGCCGAGACCGAATCACCCTGATAGGCCCGCTCGTATGCTTCGGCTTGGTCCTTATGGCTGGCCAAACCGCAAGGATTGGTATGTTTGATTACGGCCACGGTGGTTTCTGCAAAGTCGGAAACGGTGCGCCAGGCCGCGTCGGCATCCATCAGGTTGTTGTAGGAAAGCTCCCGGCCGTGTAACTGCTGGGCGTGGGCGATTCCTCCGGTCCCACTGTCCGCCGGCACGTAGAGGGCGCCCTCTTGGTGGGGGTTTTCGCCGTAGCGCAGGGAGGCGGTCTTGTTCAGCGATATGGTTAATGTTTCCGGCAAGCCGGCCGTATCTTCCGATGACACATCAAGATAGCCGGTGACTGCGGCGTCGTACATGGAAACGTGGCGGAATGCCTTGGCCGCCAATGCCCGGCGTTCCTCGTGGCTTAAACCGTCCGCCGCCAGCTTTTCAGCCACCCAAGAGTAGTCTGTAGGGTCGACAACTACGGTCACGGACGGGAAGTTCTTGGCGGCGGCCCGCAGCATCGTCGGGCCACCGATATCGATGTTTTCCAGAGCATCGTCCAGGGTGACGCCGGGCTTGCTTATGGTCGCTTGGAAGGGGTACAGGTTGACGACCACCAGGTCGATGAGGCCGATACTGTGTTCTGCCAGCTCCGCCATGTGGCCCGGAACATCCCGGCGGGCCAGTATGGCGCCGTGGACCACCGGATGGAGCGTCTTGACCCGGCCGTCGAGAATCTCGGGTGAGCCGGTTACCTCCGAGACCTGCCGTACGGACAGACCTCCTTCTTGAGCAAGGGTTTGGTGGGTTCCTCCGGTGCTGATCAGCTCGAATCCCGCGCCCGCTAGACTTCGGGCAAACTCGACGATGCCAGTCTTGTCGTAGACGCTAAGGAGCGCTTTCACCCGCTTGACCGCCTCACTTCGATTCCACCCTACAGGTTGGTGGTATGCACCCTGACCGTTGGCCGTTTGACTTTTTGAACAGTTGCCCAGACCGGGATGGCCGATCTAGCCATCGAGTATGGCCACCTGGGGACCGTCGTCTCTCTGGATGATGCGGCCCACCACGCGGGCGTCGGGTATCTTATCGGTGATCGCCTCAAGGGCTTCCTCGGCGCAGACTGCCACCATCCCTAGCCCCATGTTAAACACCCGGTACATCTCGTCTGTGCTTATATTCCCTTCTCTTTGGATAATCCCGAATATGGCCGGGGCCGTCCAGGTCTCCGGGCGGAATTCGGCGGCCAAATGTTCGGGTAGGATGGCCGGCATCTTACCTGGTAGTCCCCCTCCGGTAATGTGGGCCAATCCTTTGAACGATTTTAGCACCGGCTCCAGCATCGGATGATAACAACGGTGCCGGATCAGCAGTTCCTCACCCAGGGTGTGCCGTAACTCATCAAACCGGCGGAAAAGGACCGAAGGGTTGTCATCAATGTCGAATACGCTACGCACCAACGAGAAGCCGTTGGTATGTAAGCCACTGGAAGGGAAGCCGACCAAGCAGTCGTCGGGCTGGATGTTGGACCCATCCATCAACCCGTCCGGCTCCGCCGCGCCGACGACAAACCCCACCAACTCCAAATGGTCCGACCCGTCCGGTCCGGGCATCTGGGCGGTTTCTCCGCCGATGAGGGCGCATCCCACCTCGCGGCAACCCCACACGATGCCGCGAAGCAAAGTATCCATCACTTGCTCGTCCAGGGTGGTAAAGGAGATGTAGTCCAGGAAAAAGAGGGGTTTGGCCCCACGGGCCAAAATATCGTTGACGTTGAGGGTGACCAGGTCCTGGCCTATGGACTCGTAGTGCCCCATTTGAGCGGCGATCTTGATCTTCGTCCCCACGCCGTCGGTGCTGGCCACCAGCACGGGTTGTCGATAGCCCCTGAGCCGGAACAGGCCGGCGAATCCACCCTCTGGGTTTAGGACTTCGGGTCCATGAGTCGCCGAGGCAAAGGCCTTTATCCGTTCTTTCAGGGCGTCCATCTCATCCAGATTCACGCCGGACGAGCGGTAAGCCTGACTGGTCAACTGGCTACTCCTCCCCTGGGCCGTCCACATTGGGTGGGACTGCCGCCCCGCACTAAAAGGTTAAAGCAGCCGGACCCGCATGGCAAGAGGGAGTCTATGCTGGGTCCGGTTTCGGGACAACGGCCGTACGGGATGAGACGCCCGGAGATTAAATGCCCCAAGTGGGCGTCAATCGGAGAGGATCTCAAGCTCCGCCGGCGGCTCCTCCAAGACCAGTTTGGTCAACTCAAGTTGAACCGGTACCGGATAGTTACCTGTGAAGCAGGCGTCGCAGTACCCGCCATTGGTGCCGCCGACCACTTTCATCAGTCCTTTGACGTCCAGGTAGCCTAGAGTGTCGGCGTCGATAAATTTACGTATCTCGTCCACGGTCTGGTTGGCCGCGATCAATTCCTGACGGGTGGCCATGTCCACTCCCATGAAACAGGGGTGCTTTATCGGCGGAGCGCATACCCGCATGTGAATCTCGGCGGCCCCGGCCTTGCGCAGAAGCCCGACCACATGGGGTGTGGTGGTGCCGCGGACGATGCTGTCATCGACCACGACGATCCTCTGGCCGACGATGACCTCGGTCAGGGGATTGAATTTTTGCCTCACGCCCAGGTCTCGCATCCGCTGCTCGGGTTCGATAAAAGTCCGGCCGACGTAGCGGTTCTTTACCAAGCCTTCACTGAACGGAATACCGGACTCCCTGGCGTAGCCCACCGCCGCCGCGGTTGACGAGTCCGGGATACCGATAACCAGGTCGGCCTCCACCGGATGCTCTCGGGCCAATTGGGCGCCTAGTTCTTGCCTTACCGAGTGGACAAGTTTATTGTCCAACAGGCTGTCGGGCCGGGCAAAATAGATAAGCTCAAACACGCAAAGGGCGCGGCGGCCGGTGGCGCCGGACCATACGGAAGAGCGAAAACCCTGTGGGTCGATTATGACAACCTCGCCGGGCTCCAACTCTCTCATGTATGTGGCGCCTAGGTGGTCAAGGGCGCAGCTCTCAGACGCAATTATCCAGCCGCCGTCCAGCTTGCCGATGCACAACGGCCGGATACCCAAAGGATCCCGGGCAGCCATCAACGTGTCCTCAGTAAGGGCGACCAAGGAATACGCACCCTCCAACTGGCGCATGCAATAAAACAGCCGCTCTTCCCAGTCGGCTCCGGAAGCGTTAGCCAGCATGTAGGCCATCACTTCGGTATCCGTAGTGGATTCGAAGGTACAGTTCCAGTCCTTCTTCTGTTGGGCTTGCAACTGGGCACAGTTGATGATGTTGCCGTTGTTCGCCAAGGCCAACCGGCCTTGATACCCTTCGACAATCATGGGTTGGGCGTTGCAAAGGAGGCTGCTTCCAGTGGTGGAGTAGCGGGTGTGGCCGATCGCCCGTTCGCCGGCAAGAGGATAAAAATCCGGCTCGCGGAATATCTGAGTGACCAGGCCCATTTCGGCGTGGACGTTGAGGGTCTCGCCGTTGGATGCTGCGATTCCAGCACTCTCCTGGCCGCGGTGCTGTAGGGCGAATAAGCCGAAGAAAGCCAGGCGGCTAGCTTCGGCGCCTGGAGCGTATACCCCAACTACCCCACATTCTTCATTGGGGGTGTCTAAGGGGTCGTTGAGCCTTGGAGACTCAAACTCTCTATTCACAGGGTAATTCTAGGTTTCTTTTGGATTAAGGTCAACTATGTCCCCTCCCCACCTAAACTTCTGTGAATCGGATCTCCTACTCGTTTGGTTTGGGTATGATGTTTACCTTCCGGTCGTCGCCCATTCCCGTGCTCTCGGTGATAACACCGGGGTAGTCCGTCAAAGCCGTGTGGACGATGCGCCGGTCGGCGGGTGACATCGGCTCCAATGCTACGGCCCGGTTGCTTTGAACTACTCTGGAAGCCACTTTAGTAGCCATGTCCCGCAAAGAGTTTTCCCGCCGTTGGCGATAACGCTCAACGTCCAAGACCACCCGGACTCCCTCGCCATACTGATTGCGCACGATCAAGTTGACCAGGAATTGTAGGGCTTGCAGGGTTTGGCCGCGGCGGCCGATCAACAAACCCGAATCTTCGCCTTCCAGGTCGATTATGGGGCCACCGGTTTCGGGGTCGTTGGCAGACCGGACCGTCCGGGTGACGTTGACCTGGGCAGCCTGCAAGATCCGGCCTACCGTCTCAGAAGCGACGGCGGCAGCGCCGGCTGAGCCTCCTTGGGTTACGGCTATTTTGGTGACTCGAACCCGGGCCGGTTCGCCGCCAATGCCGAGAAATCCCGACTTGCCCCTACTTAGTATTTCTACCTCGGCCTCGTCTCGGTCGGCGTCTAGCTCTTTGAGCGCTAGTTCTATTGCTTCTTCGACGGTTCGTGCCGTCATTACGCGTACTTCCATTTTCTCGCGTCTCCTTCTGAGGATCAGCTTCCTCCGAGCGTGCCGAGGGCGGGGGCGCCTCCGGCTTGGGGAATAGCGGAAATAGAGGAGGAAGCTGACCCTTGGGTGTTACTAAGTATTGCACGGCGACACCGATGACGTTTGATACTATCCAGTACATCGACAAGCCGCTGGGAAATTGGAGGGAAAAGAAAGCAATCATTATCGGCATCATCCAGAGCATCATCGTCTGGTTTGACTGCTGCTTTGGATCGGTGGATGGGCTGACCGTTAATTTTTGCTGCACCCAAGTGGACACAAACACCAATGCTGGAATTATCACCCGGGTTGGGTCCGGTTCGGCCAGGTCTAATATGCCCAGGAAACTGGCGTTGAGAGGGACTACCGCGTATATCGGGAACACCGGGATCCAGGTATACAATTTCTCGGAAAGTCCGATCAGGTCTCCCGGCTTGGAGAACAGCGTCTGTATCAATACCCGGAACAAACCGATCAGAATGGGCATCTGAACTACCAGAGGCCCCAGGCAGCCTATAGGGTTGACCCCGGCCTCTCGATACAGACGCATGGTTTCCTGGGAAGCTCGGGACCGGTCCCCGCTGTAACGCGCCTGAATTTCCTTCATCTTGGGCTGCAGGGTGCTCATAACCCGCATCTGCCTGATCTGCTTCAGAGTCAAGGGCATGGTGGCCGCTCTGACTAATACGGTAAAGAGAATGATGGCAATTCCCATGTGCTGGAAACTGATCACGTAAAACACCAACAAGGTATTGAGCATGGGCCGGATGATAACTTCGTTCCAGAGGACTACGACGAATTCCAAAGCCCTACCCTTGACGCCGGTTGAATGCCCGGTTGACGGGCAGTCGACTGGTTAGCTGCATTGACCGTTCTCAGATTCTGTATCAAAACACCACATAGGCGCCAGACCCGCTCTGACTTCTATCCGCCGGACGGTATTATCTTCCGCTGCCACGAACACGGATTCATCCAGAACTGACAGTGGGGCAAGAATCTCAGGGTCTCCCCTGAGGGAAAGGGGATTTCGCGACCGTTGCAACCCCATGTCGTTCAATGAAGTGTCCAGCAGACTGATCTTGCCATACCTCGCCGCCACCACCAGTCCCCGTGGAACCAGCACCGGGCGGGAGACTATAGGTGATTCCAGGTCGTATTTCCAAGACAGGTTGCCACCCCGGTCTAGAGCGTAAACGTTGCCATCCATCGATGGGGCGAAGATCGTCCGCCCGTTGGCGACGGCCCCGGCCCAAAACCAATTTTCGCCCAGGAATTCCCAGACCTTGCTGCCGTCTTTGATATTGATCGCATACAACTTCTTATCGAAGGATCCGGCTATCACCATATCGCGGAACAAAAGGGGGCGGCCTGCCACGACGCCTCCGGTGAGGAACTTCCACTTCAGTGTCCCGTCGGCTAAAGAAACCGCATAGACGTGCTTGTCATGGGACCCAAAGTAAATCACACCGTCTTGAATCACCGGTGTAGACCATATCTTGTCCTCTGCTCTGAAGGGGAACCCGTCCCGAGGTTCACCGGTCTTCGCGTCAAAGGCGTATAGGCCGCCGTCTTCGGAGCCAACCACCACGACGTTGCTTTCGAGGTCCAATGCCGGCCCTGCCACCAAGGTAGGCCGATCATCTTCAGCTTGCCCCCGAGGCTGCTTCCAACCGGTGGAGCCGATCGTCCCAGTTTCCCGGTCTATGGCGTAAAGAACGCCGTTTATGGCGCTAACGTAGACCAAGTCTTCTCCGACCACCGGGCTACCGTAAACGCCGAAAAGTGAATCCCCGTCTTTGGAATCTTCGTCGCGGTTAGGAGGGAAAGTCCACAACGGCTTATATCCTTCAAATCCGTTGTCCGTCAAGGCTTGGACGGTGCCCTGCTTAGTCCCCACGTAAACAAACCCGTCCAGACCTGACGCCGGGGACCAACCGTTCCCGATCTGGCTGAATCTTCCCGGCGTGCAACCCAAAAGAAGAAGAAGAGCCGCAGCCATAAGCAGAAGAGCCGGCACAGGTAAGCTAACCCGGTTCCGATCGCCGAAATTGAGCGTCAGACCGGGCGCCACGGCTGGATGCCGAAGAGATGTAACGTAACCGGAGATGGATTTTAGGAGCAAAATAATTGAAGACAACAATCAGTGAAAATCAAGCCGAAAAATTCATGGTACAGGGTCGAAACCTTTTCCACCCCAAGGGTGGCACCGGGCCAGTCGTTTCAGGCCGAGCCAGATTCCTTTGACCGTTCCGTATTGCTGGACCGCCTCTTGGGAATAGTGAGAACACGTGGGTAAATAGCGGCAAGCCGATGGTAGATATGGCGACAACACTCCTTGGTACAACCCAATGGCCATTATCACAGCACGTTTCATCCAGTGGACTCCGTGGCAGGTGCGGCGCTTACCGCCAACTCTTCATCCGCCACTAAGTGTGAGCGCCGCAACAGGTTTTCCGTTGCCTGCTGGAGCTCCTGGAAATTTGCCCGGTTAATGTCACGGCGGGCGATCAATACGGCATCCCATCCCGGTTTCACCGGCGTGAGCCGGACCACTTCTCGCAGTCTGCGTTTCACCCGGTTTCTCACCACCGCATTCCCGATACGCTTACTGACCAGAAAGCCGAAACGGCTGTAATCAAGTCCATTGGAAAGGACCCGAACCACCAGGAAACGGTTCGCTATGCTTAGGCCCTCTCGATGGATCTGAGAAAACTGTTTGCTTGCTGTAAGGCGATGTCTGCGTTGCATCACCAGAACTAACTGGTTATACGGTGAGATTGTGACGGCCCTTGAACCGTCGCCGCTTCAATATGGCCCGGCCATCAGACGTGCTGGATCTTGATCGGAAGCCGTGCACCCGTGCACGGCGGCGCTTTTTGGGTTGATAAGTCCGTTTAGGCATGTTTTAGGTATTGTCCGAAGGTAAGGTTCATTAGGCTCTGACTTAAGGATTATAGGGTGCGCCCGTTCTCACGTCAAGGCAAATCGCGGGAGACGCCGCCCTCGCTTCGCGCCCTATTATTCCTTCAAATCTGCTAATTTGCCCTTCGGAATACTATGTTCGTAATGATTTATACTAGCCCGAATTCAATTACGAAACAGCCCCATCGGGGCGGTTGAGTGTCGGGGGATGAGCGCAATGTTGCTATTAAATCTAAAGTCAGACCAGCACACTTTGAACGATACGGACGGATGGTCCGAACGCCCGAAATATCTGGAACACCACGACTTGTTGGTAGATGTTTTGTGGGAGGAACTCGAAGATACTGTTCGAGAACTCCGTGCGCTGGCGGTAAGCACCGACCAACGTACCTGTTAAGGCCATTTGCCGCCGGGTCCCAGGCCCGCCACTTCTTTCTACCCGGTCCCAGGCTGCCAAGAACCGGTGGCCGGTTATATTTCTACGCCCCGCGGCACTGGAAAACGCCCCGTTTTAGCTATTAGATAGTCCCGTGCCGAAGTGGCGGAATGGTAGACGCGCCGGTCTCAAAATCTGAGGCCGGCGCTGTTGTTCTATATCGCCAAAGAAACCAACCACACCCATCTTTTCCAGGGCTTTATCGGGTCGGCCAACACCGAACCGAGGGGTGCTTTTCGATGTTGACCGCGGTTGACCCAATAGTCGGCTGCTGCTACCGTATTGTCGCCGACATTCCATAACTTACATTAACTTATATTGTAAGGAATTTTATATCTGGTAGGTGTCGGGATGATACCGCCGGGGTATTGTTAAGTTCTATTCGTCCAATAAAGTTTAAACTACGATTGCTCAATCACATCCTTAAGGAGAGAAGACTGTGCGACGATTCAGAAAAGTACACCTGATGGTTGTCCCGGTGACGCTGGCGGCGGCCCTGCCCGCCATGACGGTCGAGCTGGCGAGCGACAAGCGACGGTTCCTGAAGCCATTAGTTTTACTCCTGCCCTTGGTGTTGATGGTAGTGGTATTTAGCGGAGGGCTTGTGCAGGCCAGCGCACCAGTTGTGCTGGTCACGGACATCATTCCCGGATTCGGCAGCTCGCTTCCTGAAGAGCTGACGAAAGTGGGGAAAGACCTCTTCTTCAACGCCAGAGACGTGACCAACGGCAGAGAGCTGTGGAAGACCGACTAAGAGCCTATTCGACAACTTAACAAGTGGATACTAGTAGGCGCCAGTAAACTGATGATAGGAGGGCACCACGAGGAAACCGAAGACTTGCATCGATGATGGCTCACGTATCCCAGAGGAGCTACGGACCTATATCGAGCCCTTGTTAACTACCAAAGCGCCCCATGGTTCGGCGGCCCGTTCAAGATCAAGAACACGGTACTGACCGCTTTTACCCCGGGTTACTGGCCGGCGCGTCAGGGCTAGGTGTCCCGCAGTGATACCCAATTTTCGCGCCGGGCTCCTCAACGCGCCCTCCCCCGTCTCCACCAGACAACTCTTGTACTGGATAGTTGAAACCAGCCAGCCGCCCATTGTTCTGAAGTACGTCTCCGAGCTCAGTAAGCGCTTGTTAGCAAAATGTTGGCAAAACGAGGTAACGATGTTTTGGGAGGGGTACCAAACAGACCGATTTAGCTATAAAATAACCCAGTGCCGAAGTGGCGGAATGGTAGACGCGCCGGTCTCAAAAACCGGTGGGGGCAACCCCGTGTCAGTTCGACTCTGACCTTCGGCACCACTTTTTGATAACCGATTGATAACCAAGCCCCCTCGCTTGAGGGGGTTATTCTTTGTTTATGGAGTAAGCCAGCCTTGGCCGTATCGCTGGACAAGCCCCTGGAGTGAGCCGTGGGGTTCTTGTTTGGCAACACCGAATTCAGCATGGCACTTTGGACGGTGATTGCCGGGATTTGTGGTTTAACAGATACGGTAGGCCCATTCTCGCCACTTCCTACATTCTCTTGCCAGTTCAAGAGAGTTGATCGGAGTCGCCGGGTGAAAGCGGTTTGTATTTCCAGCTGGAAGTTCCCAGTGCTGTTCGATAAACCACCTCATCCTCAATTTCTCCCAATAGCGAGCCTGGCACACGTCATCCGTATTCGCGACCCTAGCAATGAGTTGCTGGCCGGGGCGGATCAAGCGGGACCATTGTTCTGAAGAGGACCCCTTCCCGACGTGTCGTCGCAAGGCTGCGCGGAGAGTGACTCTGTCGCCCTTCTTCTGGGCCGCCGCTCGGCCTATGTAGATGATCTCACTTTCTCCGTTTAGGCGCGCAATAGGTACAGGCGACCCGATATCGTAGACACCTGGTTTGTCCGCTCCATCTAAGGCATCTATCTGTCTATTCTCGAGGGGGAACCATTCGGAGAACTTCCAATCAGCTCTTTGTTCAATGCGCCGGGCGTTAACCGTGGAGTTACCGGCCCCTACGGCGTGTGCCGGGACCGCTCCGTCGATCGTCGCGCCCGCGGGTAGACCAAAC